>Ga0335073_10017350_pt1 | contig 10077 bp, 7 predicted proteins | sample Lox_Sample_22_FD_207093 | JGI IMG/M metagenome (GOLD analysis project Ga0335073, IMG submission 207093) | Soil microbial communities from Loxahatchee National Wildlife Refuge, Florida, United States - Lox_Sample_2.2 | ecosystem: Environmental > Terrestrial > Soil > Wetlands | place: USA: Florida... | reverse complement strand
CACACTCGGATTCCTTGTCGTGTTCGGGATGGCGATCGTCCTGTATTTCGTGTTCAGGTCGCTGGCCAAGCACCTGCGGAAGATCAACGAGGCCGCCCGGCTGGAGGCGATGCGCGCCGAGGCCGGGACCGCCGGGACCGGGGAAACGCCAGGCAGCGGCGCCGACGCTGCGACCGCCCCGCGCGCGGGCGCTGGACCGCAGAGCTGACCGAGGGCGCTTAGCACATCGCATCATCTTGCGCTAGTACCGCCGCTTCGTCGGCGTGTCTGTCACTGGTGATTGCTAAGTTCCTGGCAGGTAGTCCCGGCAATTGCGGGGTGCGGTGTCATGCTGGCGATCCACGGAGTCTGGTCCGATGGCCGGTTGCACCTGTGGGCCGAGGACGCCGAACGCGTCGGACTTCTCGTGCTGCCGCGTCCGGGCGGATCGCCTGGCGACGCCCGGCCGCACCCCTTCGCCGCCAGCACTGGGCTGCTTGCTGACACGCTTTCCGAATTCGGCGAGCAGGTCGCCGACCTTGCTCGTAAGGCGACCGAGACCGACCTGGTCCTCTGGCTGCCAGGCACTGCCGGCGCACCGCTGAGCTCGCCGGACGCCGCAGCAGCGGGTGCGGCCAGCTTGCCCGGCTCGGCCGACAGTGCTGCGGACAATCTTCATACCGGGAACGGGCACGGGCCACCGAATGCCGCCAGCACCAGGCGGCCGCGTCACATCGCGCTGCACCCCTGGCAGGTCCCGGTCGCCAGCTTCGATCCGGCCGCGGCGCTGCCGCTGCTAACGGCGATCGGGCAGTCCGGCGGTTCATCGGACCGCGGCGTGATTGGTGACAGCGTCCAGTGGCTGGCCGCGATCGCCTCGCTGGCGGCTGACCTAACCGCGCGCGGCCGGGTGCTGCCTGGCCTGGACAAGTCCGAAGACGCTAGCAAGTCCGAAGACGCCAGTTGGACCGAAAGCGCGAGCCGCCCCGAACACGCCAGTCGGACCGAAAGCGCGAGCCGCCCCGAAGACGCCCGCTACTTTGCCAGGTGGCGACCGGTGCTGGCCGGAGCGGATGCGCTGCGCGCGCGTGAGCTGGCCCTCGCGTTGCCGGCATTGTGCCGGGCGACCAGCGCGGCCGGCGAGCCGTCGGCGCCGCTCGTTGCCGACGCACTCGGATTGCTGACCGATGCCGCGGTTCGGGCCCGGCTGGACGCATCGCCGGAGTTCGCGCTGGTGCCCGCGAGCCCGGCAGCTCCGCTCACCGATCGCTGGGCCGCCGCGCTGACGAGCGCGAGCGGCGAGTTCCCAGTGGCCAGCGCTGAGATCGCGAAGGCCGCGCAGCTTGCATTCGCGCTGTGGGCCTGGCAGGACGCAGCCCAGGAGCCGCCCGGCCCGGTGCGGACCTGCTTCCGCCTGATCGAGCCGGATCAGTCCGGCAGCCCGGACGATCGCGATGACCAGACGGACGCGGACACAGGAGCAACCTGGCGGGTCGAGTTCGCCCTCCAGGCGACCGATGATCCGAGCCTGCTGCTCCCGGCGGCGGACATCTGGTTTGGCGGCACCGCCGATGGCTGGGCCGCAGCAGGCATCAGCTACCCAGAAGACGACCTGCTGGCCGGACTAGGCCGTGCATCACGGCTGTTCCCCGAGCTCGACCGCGAGCTTCAGGGCGCCGCGCCCGCCGAGGTCGCGCTGGATACCAGGGCCGCGCTGCGCTTCCTGAAAGAGACCGGGCCGCTGCTAGCCGGCGCTGGCTTCGGAGTGCTGCTGCCGGATTGGGTGCGCCGATCGCGGCTCGGCCTGAAGCTGACGACCAGGTCAAGAACTGCCGCTGGCTCAGGCTCGGTCACCGCGCCGAAGTTCGGCCTGGCCGACCTGGTCGACTTCCGCTACGAGCTGGCGATCGGCGATGAGACCCTGGCCCCGGACGAGCTCGCCGAACTGGCCCGTCTCAAGGTTCCGCTGGTCCGCATCCGAGGTCAGTGGGTCGAACTCGACGAGCGGCACCTGACTGCAGCGCTTAAGTTCCTGGAACGCCGCGGCTCGGGCGTCATGACTGCAGGCGACGCGCTGCAGGCGGGGCTTGACGAGAGCGCCGGGGACCTGCCGCTCGCCGGGGTCGACGCCGACGGCTGGCTCGGCGACCTGCTCTCCGGTCAGACCGAGCGTCAGCTCGAGCCGATGAGCACACCCGCGTCGTTCCGCGGCACGCTGCGGCCGTACCAGGAACGGGGGCTCGCCTGGCTGTCGTTCCTCGGGAATCTCGGGCTTGGTGCGGTGCTCGCCGACGATATGGGTCTCGGCAAGTCGCCGCAGACGCTGGCGTTGCTCCAGGCCGAGCATGATGCCGGGACCAGCGCCGGGCCGACGCTGCTGATCTGCCCGATGTCGCTGGTGGGGAACTGGCAGCGGGAGGCAGCCAGGTTCACCCCGTCGCTCACTGTGCACGTGCATCATGGCGCCGACCGGCTGGCGGGGCCTGAGCTGGCCGCGGCCGTCGGGGCTGCTGACCTCGTGATCACCACCTATGGCGTTGCGACCAGGGACCGGGCCGCGCTGGCCGTGGTGCCGTGGGCCAGGGTGGTGTGCGACGAGGCGCAGAACATCAAGAACGCTTCCACCCGGCAGGCTCAGGCCGTGCGCGCCATCCCGGCCGTATCCCGGATTGCGCTCACCGGCACCCCGGTTGAGAACCGGCTGACCGAGCTCTGGTCGATCATGGAGTTCACCAGCCCGGGCCTGCTCGGCCCGGCCGAGAAGTTCCGGCGCCGGTTCGCAATCCCGATCGAGCGCAATTCGGATGCTGAGGCTACCGATCAGCTCAAGCGGATGACCGGCCCATTCATCTTGCGGCGGCTGAAGACTGACAAGACCGTGATCGCTGACCTGCCGGACAAGCTGGAGATGAAGGTCTGGTGCAACCTCACGCCTGAGCAAGCCTCGCTCTACCAGGCCACGGTGGACGACATGATGGCCCGGATTGAGGCGGCAGAGCCGGGCATCGAGCGTCGCGGGCTGGTGCTGGCGACGATGGCGAAGCTCAAGCAGGTCTGCAATCACCCCGCGCACCTGCTCGGCGACGGTTCCCGGCTGGCAGGCCGATCAGGCAAGCTCGCGAGGCTCGAGGAGATCTGCGACGAGATCGTCGAGGCCGGCGACAAGGCGCTTTGCTTTACTCAGTACGCCGAGTTCGGCCGGATGCTGCAGCCGTACCTTGCGGCCCGGCTCGGCTGCGACGTGCACTTCCTGCACGGCGGCACCAGTAAGAAGCGGCGCGACGAGATAGTCAGCGAGTTCTCCGACGGCGCCGGGCCCGCCGTGTTCCTGCTCTCGCTGAAGGCGGGCGGCACCGGCCTGAACCTGACGGCAGCGAGCCATGTCATCCACGTGGACCGGTGGTGGAACCCCGCGGTCGAAGACCAGGCCACCGACCGTGCGTTCCGGATCGGGCAGCGTCGCGACGTCCAGGTACGCAAGTTCGTCTGCGTCGGCACTGTCGAAGAGCGGATCGACCAGATGATCGAGGACAAGAAGGCGCTGGCCGAGACGATCATCGGGACCGGCGAAAGCTGGCTAACCGAGCTGTCGGTCGCCGACTTGCGCCGGGTCGTCGAACTCTCGCCAGAGGCGGTGTCGCAATGAGGCCAGCACAATGACCGAGTCGCGGGAGGGACCGTTCTACCCGTCGTCGCGACCCCGCAAAGTCAGCGGCGGGATCAAGGCGCGCAGTAAGCGCGGCCCGATCGGGGAGCAGTGGTGGTCGCGCCGGTTCATCGACGTGCTCGAGTCCTTCGGGCTGAGCAGCCGGTTGAGCCGCGGACGGAACTATGCCCGTTCCGGCCAGGTGCTCAGCCTTGAGATCGGCACCGGACACGTGACCGCGAAGGTGCAGGGATCACGGGTCAAGCCCTACGGCGTCAAGCTGACAGTCGACCCGCTGACTACCCGGCAGTGGCGCCGCGTCGAGGAGGCACTGGCGGCGCGAGCGATCTTCCGCGCCCGCCTGCTGGCCGGGGAGATGCCGGCCGAGATCGAGGAGGTATTCGCGGACTGCGGTACGCCGCTGTTCCCGCACTCGGCCCGCGATCTGGAGATGACCTGCTCCTGCCCGGACTGGGAAGTGCCGTGCAAGCACCTGGCGGCGGTGTGCTACGTGCTGGCCGAAGCTTTCGACGATGACCCGTTCGCCATGCTGGCCTGGCGCGGTAAAGGGCGCGATGATCTGCTGGCTGCGTTGCGGCTGCTCGCCGGCGGTCGCGGGGACGCGGCGGGACATGCGGGCAACAGCGGACGCGGTGGACGCGCCGCTGGCGTCGTCGCCGGCGAACAGCCGGCGACCGAAGTCGCTGACAAGCCGCTGGCGGAGTGCACGGCCGACTTCTGGTCAACGCCGCTCAGCCCGACCCGGCTGCGTGCACTGCCACCAGCCACGGCCGCGCCTGCCGACCTGCTGTTGCGCAGTCTCGAGCCGCCCATGATCACGGCCGGCGGTCGTGACCTGGTCACGCTCCTCCGGCCGGCCTACCTGCTGATGGCTGGTACGGACGCCGACGACGGCGGCGAAGCCGGCGCAGACCACCGCCAACCACAGTGAATCCTGGGCAAGCCGCGATCGCCTTTGCGACCGCGACGGTGACTAAGTCCTCCCGCCACGACTTGCCGCGGACTCGTGACCGCGGAGCGTCGACCGTGCCTGGCACGGATGATGCTTCGCGATCATGAAATGAACGTCTGATTAGATGGCGGAATGCTCATCAGAGACGCGAATCCTGGCGAATTCCCTGAGATCGGAGATATCCGGGTCGGCGCTTACCTCGCCGACGGGTTCCTTTCGCCCGATTCTCGCTACGCCCTGCGGCTGCGTGAGCTCGGCACCGACGGCCTAGATCCGATTCTCGTCGCCGTGGATGGCGACGGCACCCTCATGGGCACCGTCACGCTGCAGGTCTGGCCGCAAGGCGGCGAGGTGGTGAAGGGTCCCGGTGAGGCCGAGATCCGTGCGCTAGCCGTCCGGCCCGAGGCTCGCGGCGCCGGATTGGGCCGGGCGCTGCTCGCAGCCGTCATTGAGCGCGCTGCCCACCTCGACGTGCAGCACCTGCTGCTCCTGACTCAGCCGGAGATGAAGGCCGCTCACCACCTGTATGACGTGGCAGGCTTTACCCGGCTGCCAGAACGGGACTGGTCGCCTGAGCCGGGTGTGATGCTGCTTGCCTACGGCATGGTCCTCGCCCCAGGCGGAGTCCCGCGCGGTGCGCCGTGCACTCGGGCGGCCAGCTAGGGTTATCGAAGCCAGGTGAAGCGCCAGCGGGGTCAGGCGCTAGGCAAGTCAGGCGCGGGCCAGGGCGAGGCGCCATTCAGGCAACAAGATCAGTCAGGCAACAATGAGGGAACGGTGGTGTGCCGTGCAGGAAGCGCTGCCCGAAGTGCCCGCGGCCGAGGTACCGGACGAGGCGTGGCTGCTGGACGTACGGGAAGACGACGAATGGGCAGCAGGTCATGCGCCGCAGGCCAGGCACATCCCGCTTGGCCAGCTTGGATCTCGCGCTGCCGAGGTCCCGCAGGATGTTGAGGTCTACGTAATCTGCCGGTCCGGGCACCGGTCGGCGCGGGCCACCGAGGCGCTGAACGGCGCGGGCTGGCATGCGGCCAACGTCGCGGGTGGCATGCAGGACTGGGCAGCGTCGGGACGGCCCATGGTCACCGATTCCGGTGCCGAGCCGTTCGTCGCCTGACTGGTAGCGCTCCCGGCGGACCTGACCAGTACATCCTTGCGGTTTCCTGACCTTGGGCGACCGCTTTGCCCGTTTCGTGGTCAGGAAACCGCAAGGATGTATCGACTGACGGAGCGCTAGGCTGGCGAGCCGCGGCGCCCGCCAGCTCACGGCGCGTGGACTCGAAGCATGTCCTGCTCAGATAGCAGCTTGTCGAGTCTGGCCTGATCCACCCTGCTGACGACTTCGGATTCCTCCTGCCGGTCGCGCACGCACTTGGCCAGCGTGAAGGCGGAGGTGATCGTGAAGAGCAGGCCGAGGGCCAGGAATGCGCGCGGCCAGTTGCCGAGCGGCAGGTATGCGATGCCGATACACATCGCAACGAGGGAGACGCCGAATGAGATCGACGCCTGGGCGTAGAAGGCGGCCGTCGTGTGCGGCCTCAGCGGTGTACTCATGGCCTGAGCATGCCGCGTCCGCCCCGTGCTTCGGATGAGCCCGGCTACCTATTCGGAGTGAGCTGAACGACTCATCTCACGGACTCTGCCAGCCCGGTCCGGCAGCGCAGTGTTCCGGGGGCCGTTAGCGGGGCTGAGGAGCAGTTGCGCGAGCTGGGCCCGGTCCAGGGTGCGGCAGGCGCGGCAGTCGTCGGTCGGGTACACCTCGACGCCGCTGGTGAGATGCCCCACCAGGCCGATCTTGGAGAACAGGTCTACCCAGCTAGGCGCATCCGCGACATCCACGAGGATCGCGCCCACGTGGCTTGACTCGATGTATTCCTCGAATCGCGCGATGCGATACCGCGTGGGATCGTCGAGATACTTCATCGGTCGCGGCAGGACGCCGCGACCGATCCCCTGGTTGATGTACCCGCCGGCGATCTTGAAGTAGAAGTCAGACTGAGCCTGCCAGAGCATGCCGGCATTGCCGACGCTGGACACCACCACGACGATCTCGCCGGGCGACAGCTGCCGGCGGTACTGCCCGGCGCTGATGAACGTTGGCACCTCGGTATGGACCTTGGCCTGGACCGGGGTGGCGTCCAGCGCGATGGACGCGATCACGAGCACGGCGAGCAGCCAGCGTGCCCACGGCACCCGCTTCGCCGGGCCCGCCAGCCACAGTGCCGCGGCCACGGCCAGGACCAAGTAGGCGAACACCATCATCCGAACCGGAATGGCGTCACGCGCGAATGGCAGGTGGAAGAGCGTCGCCCACGGCAACGACGCAGTTGAGCGACCGTCCACGTAGAGCTCCGGCCCGAGCGAGGCCGCGATGATGATGACCAGCATGCAGCACAGAAACCGGACTAGCCTGCTGCGCTGGCTGGTGACCCCGAGCAGGACGACAAGCACCAGCAACGGAATGCCGACGTAACAGGCGGCGGAGAGCTTGCTCGGCTCGCTCGCCGCGTGCGCAAGCCACGTGATGCCGAGGGTCCGGGCAGGCTGCGGTATCACGAGGCTGGCAAGATCCATGCCGCTGGCCGGCACCGGCCTTGGCGGCTTGGTGCTCAGCATGTACGCCAGGTAGGGCGCGCCAAGCACGAGCGCGATTACGTACGCAAGGCCGATGAACTTCGCCAGCCGGACGATCACCGGCCGGCCCGCGCGCCCGGCCACCGCGAGGCCAATCACGAGCGAGATCGCGAGGAACCCCGTCAGGTCGGCGAACAGCTCTAGGAATAGGTAGAACTGGACCACCAGGCTGGCCGCCGCGAGGATCACGAACCGACGGGTGCTGATCTTTCCCTGCCACCAGGCCACGATGACGTAACCCAAGATCGGCAACAGCAGGGTGTAGGCCAGGTTGAGCTCGCCGAGCGCGCTGTGGTCCATCTCGTATGCCGAGAAGCCGAAGACCGCGCCGCCCGCCAGGCCTGCCCAGAATCTCCCGGTCAGCCGTCGGCACAGGATGAACGCGGCCCAGGCCGACAATGGCGCTGCAAGCGCCGCGAGCAGGTTGAATGACACCACCGGGCCTGCGACCAGGCTGACCGGAGCGGCCAGCAGCGCCAGCGGTGGGATAGTAGTCACCCAGGCGAGAGAGTGACCCATCGGGGCTAGGAGCTCGCGGGTATACAGCGGGTTGAGCCCCTTCCCGATCGCGTACGGCCACCACCGCAGGCTCCATACATTGATGTTCGGGTCCTCGCTCGCATAGGCGAGCACCATGTGCGTGACGTGGCTGACGATCGGCCGGAACGTGGTGGCCACCCAGATTCCGAGATAGCACAGGAACGCGATCCCGCCCTGCAGCACCGGCGACGCAAGCCGATCACCAGGAGCGCCCGGCGTCGCGGCCTCCGGGCTGCTGTCCTGAGCTGGCGCGGAAGCGGCCAGGTTGGCCTGGGCGTCATCGGGCTGACTGACCATAGTCATGATGACGGAACTTTGCGCGCCGCCCGGACCAGGTACGACGGGCGCGCGTGGACGTCGTCATTTCTCCGGACCAGGTCCGGGGCCGCCATGCCCCCTGCTATCAAATGCAACTCCGAGGACGAAGCCTGTCGAGATCGCAACGAAGGATAACCGGCACGCAGTCAGCTACGGATCATGTCGCCGGTTGAATCCCGGCAGGTCAGCCCGACCTTGCCAGGGCCCAGAAGATATCCGCCAGACCGGCGGCGTCAGCTCAGCCGCTGCGCTCGGGCAGCGGGTACTCAAGCCCGATCATCGGAGCCAGGTCGGCGAGCATCAGCTCGAACATCGGCGAGGCGTCCTCGAGCGCGAACTTCAGGTGCCCGAATACCTCCAGGCTCACCGTGCCGTACAGCAGGACCCAGCAGCGCAGGAACGTCTGCAGCGCGCCGAGCGGAAGGTCAGTCTGCGTTAGCTCGCGGTACCTGGCCAGCTGGTCGCGCAGCCCAGGCTGGATCTCATCATCAGCCGGGATGCTGAAGGGCCGGCGCTGATACAGATTGCCAAACAGGTCGAGGAACACCTGGCCGAACTGGTAGCCGCAGTCGACGTTCGGGTCACGGGTTACCTCGTGCAGGTACTCCAGGCCAGGCAGCGGGCTGCCGAAGATCATGCTGAACTCCGGCACATGCTCAAGCGTCCAGGCTCGGAACTCCCGGCAGCCGGCGATCATTTTGATGACCATTTTGTCGGACTCGGGCAGCTCCGCGTCGGCACCAGCAACCGCATGGTCGATGGCCTGGCGCACGTGGCTGGCAAGCTCGGTAAAGATGTCGCCGACGACGTGCCTGAGCAGCTCTTCATGACTGCTGAAGTAGCGGTACAGCGCCGGCGCCGTCATGCCCATCTCACGGGCGATCGCGCGCAGCGACACCGCGTCCGGGCCCTGCTCCACCAGTAGCCGTCGCGCGGTCTGGATGATCTCCTGCGTTGTCGCAGCCCGGACGCGATCGCGCCTGCTCGGCGCCTGAACCATGATCGCCATCCTCCTCCGCCCTGGGCCGCGGTTCGGCCCCTGATCAGGGCCTGACGCCGCTTACAGCCTTGACTCGCGTTAACCGCGTATGCGAAGTTTACATCGTAAAACCTTAACGCTGTTAACCGACGCAATGATCGCTAACGAGTCTAGCCGGGGAGTTAGCCATGTTCGAGGCCTGGGGACGCATCATATTCCGCCGCCGACGGCTCGTGATCGCGGTCGGCGTGATCGCAGTCGTGCTCGCGGCGATCTGGGGAACCGGGGTGTTCGGCAGGCTGCAGTCGGCTGGCGGCTTCGTTCCGCCCGGCAGTGAGAGCCAGCAGGAGGCTAACCTCGCGGCGAAGTCCTTCGGCCCCGCTGCCGGGGATGTGGTGCTGCTCTACACCAGCGCCAGCCAGACCGTCCGGTCACCCGCCTACAAGGCGGCGGTGAGCGCCTCGCTGGCGGGGCTGCCCGGCAGCCGGATCCGGTCCGCGCAGACCTACTGGTCAACTGGCTCCCCGGCTTTCGTCAGTGCGAACGGCCGGGTCACCTACGCGCTGCTCGAGCTCGCCGGAGGCGGCGACGCTGCCAAGATCAAGAACTTCGACGCGATCCAGCGAGATCTCTCTGCGCCCGGCCTGACTGTCCAGGCCGGCGGCCAGATCCCGACCGAGGCGGCGATCAACAAGGAGGTAACGAGCGACATCGGCCGAGCCGAAGGAATCTCCCTGCCAGTGCTGCTCGTGCTGCTCCTAGTCATATTTGGCAGCCTGGCCGCCGCGAGCCTGCCGCTGGCCGTCGGCGGGATCGGCATCATCGGGTCGTTCGCCGCGCTGCGGTTGCTTACCCTGGCTACACCGGTCTCCATTTACTCTGTCAACATCACCACGATCCTGGGCCTCGGCCTCGCGATCGACTACGGACTGTTCATGGTGGGCAGGTTCCGCGAGGAATTGCGACGACAGCACACCGTGGAGGAGGCGCTGGCCAGGACCGTAGCGA
>Ga0335073_10017349_pt1 | contig 10077 bp, 7 predicted proteins | sample Lox_Sample_22_FD_207093 | JGI IMG/M metagenome (GOLD analysis project Ga0335073, IMG submission 207093) | Soil microbial communities from Loxahatchee National Wildlife Refuge, Florida, United States - Lox_Sample_2.2 | ecosystem: Environmental > Terrestrial > Soil > Wetlands | place: USA: Florida... | reverse complement strand
AACCGCTTGGCCTTCAGCCTCGGCGGCTTGTGCAGCAGCACGGTCTCGAGCGTCTTGCCCGTGACCTCGCCGGAGGCGATGAGTTCTTCCGCTGCTCTCAGGACAGACTTGTCCTCGGTCAGGAGTTGAGGCCTGGGCTTGGCAGCCTTGCTGCTGTTGCTGCTCTCGGCCGCGTTATCTACGACGGTGACGACGAGGCACTCGGTTTCGATCTGCGAGGGTGTTCCAGTATTCAGCGTGAATTTCATGCTCATGATCTCGTTCTATCAGTCCTTGGAAACTTTCGGTCTCCTATTACTCTCTCATTTCGCGGCGAAGCAGGCCAATCGGGGTCGCAGTCGGCGATTACCGATGACCGTTTACGAATGAGTACCCCCCTGCTCTTCATGGTGAATGAGCGCGATGGGGATTTATCGCTCATTGATCTCCATCCTCCTTTTTTCGCAGCGTCGGGGTTGTACAGGAAAGGGCAGAGCCCGGGAGGGCGGCCCAGACTTTAGCCCAGGACGCAGCGCAGCCGGGGTCCCCGATTCGCGCCGCCTTTGCGGTTGTTGGGGTGCAATTCAGCCGGCGGCACAGGTGGCGTCCCTGCGGGACTCAGCCATCTTAGGGCTGACTACCCACCGTTCCGGTCGCCGCGGCGACCTCCACAGTGGGCTAAATTCGCAGTCGCCCTCGCCACGCGCCGGGCGCAAAACCAGCGCCCGACGCAAGCGTGGCAACGGGCTCAGCCGATACCATTCGGGCCACTTTGCCTGCTGCCCCTGGTTCGGCCTTCAGTTGGCCTAACCTGGGCTGAGGAAGATCCTCGTTGCACCAGCCGCCATTTTCAAATCAGGTCCTCTGGCTGTCCACTCCGATTAGCAAATTTCCCGCAACGTGTCTTTCCCGGTCCGTGATCCCAGGTTAGCGTCCAAAAGAGAGCCGCGAACCTGGGGCATCAGGCAAGAACTCAGTGCTGAAGCTCTCCGGTTGCGCCCGCTACCTCCCACACCACGCCGCAGTCCTCGCTGGGTACGGTGCAGTTCGCACCGCCGCCTATGGTTGTGCCATAAAGGTTGCCGGAAGAGTCGAGAACGGTCTGCCCCAATGGATAGTAGCCATCTCCGTTCAAACCCGTAAAGTCATGCAGCGACGTGTAGATCCAGCCGCCACTGGAGGGAGACAGCTTGAAAACATTGCCGTCACCATAAAGCCCTTCGCCGGCGAATGTAGTTCCATAGAGGTTGCCGACAGCGTCCATCGTGAGGTTAGTCGGGCCGACGCTTCCACTGCTGCCCGTGAAACTGTAGAGAGTAGTCAGCGTCCAGTTACCGGCGGAGGGAGATAGCTCAAAAACTGTACCTCCACCGTTGGGACCGCCGGTTGTTGTTGTGCCGTAGAGATTGCCTGCCTGATCGAAGAGCAGATTGCCCTCAACCTGGCTTCCGTCGCGCGGAGCGTTGGAGAACGTATAAAGCACGTGAACCGACCAGCCGCTGCCATTCTGTGTCAATTCATAAACTGTGCTGGGGCCAGTCGTGGTCGTACCGTACAGGTCACCGGCGTTATCGAGTATCAGTCCGGAATATGGCTGATAGCCCAAAGAGCCGCCAAATCTGGCAATGATAGATTCCTGCCACCCGCCGCTGTCGGGCGACAGCTCGTAGGCAATGCCGCACGAACCCAGGCTGCCGCATAAGACCGGCCCCCCGTTCCCACCATAGATCGTTCCTCCATAAAGATTGCCGGCTCGGTCGAAGATAACGCTGCCATAGTTAGGAGCCTGCCCATCCGTCGGCCCTCCCTGGAAGTTGTATAAGACTGTCTCGATCCAGGGGCAGAGCGGGGTGCGACACAGCGTGGGTGGGGGCGTCATTCTGAAGACCGTTCCGCACCCCCTGCAATCTTGCCCGTTGCCCTGGCCGCCACCGGTCGTGGTGCCGTAAAGAGCGCCGTCTGGTCCAAAGGTCAGACCGGAAATTGGGCCGGCGCCATCGTCGGGGCCTCCCAGGAAAGTGTGCAAGATGTCGAGCGTCCATCCCGCTGCTTCATGCGATAGCTTGAATGCTGTACCGCAGCCGTATACGCAATTGTCGCTGGCGCCGTAGAACGTCGTGCCGTATAGGTTGCCGGCATGATCGATGGTCAGTCCGCCAACCGGCTCGTTGCCGGCTGCGCCTCCGGAGAAGGTATACAGGATGGAGTAGGTTTGCGCCTGCGCCAAGTTGGAAAGAAGCGCAAGGGAAAGCGCGAAGCAGAAGAAAAGAGCGATCCGGCGAGTGGTCAGGGGCATGGCAAGCTCCTCATTCCCAGCGAACGGGCTCTAAAACGCGCGCCGGATTATAACTCGAGTCGCCGGAAATAGATTATTCAAAAGCGGTCGAAAATCGTAATTCTTTGTTGTAGTGACATCGTTGGCGTTATCAGGCGATAACCCAAGCTACGACAGAAGCGTGGCGTCACTGCGGACTCAGGTTGAATTCGTAATGAGCGACTCGAGAGAATTGTCCCACTCATTCGAGACCCCCGAATGAGTGGGGCACCCGGCGAATTGGGGTGGAGGAGCGGAGTCCTGGGTAGGCGTCACTTGAAAGGGCTGGAGCCGGGCCTCATGCGGGGTCCCCAACAACCGCCGCCTTTGCGGTTGTTGGGGTGCAATTCAGCCGGCGGCACAGGTGGCGTCCCTGCGGGACTCAGCCATCTTAGGGCTGACTACCCACCGTTCCGGTCGCCGCGGCGACCTCCACAGTGGGCTAAATTCGCAGTCGCCCTCGCCACGCGCCGGGCGCAAAACCAGCGCCCGACGCAAGCGTGGCAGCGGGCTCAGCCGATACCATTCGGGCCACTTTGCCTGCTGCCCCTGGTTCGGCCTTCAGTTGGCCTAACCTGGGCTGAGGAAGATCCTCCGTGGACCAGTCGCCATTTTCAAATCAGGTCCTCTGGCTGTCCACTCCGATTAGCAAATTTCCCGCAACGTTTCTTTCCCGGTCCGTGATCCCAGGTTAGCGTCCAAAAGAGGGCCGCGAACCTGGGGCACCAGGCGCGACTGCGTCTCGTTTTGCTGGCCGAAGCGCCAACAGCAGGCCTCCGATCACAAGGACAATGATCACATCGGTAAAGTCCCTATGAACGCCGTGACTCCAGGCTTCCGCGGTTTGGATAGCCATGACTACGCCATGGGAGATGTTCCACCAGGCTGCGAGAGCAATCATCGAGCGATATTCGGATGGTTTCCGCGCAGCCAGGAGCAAGAAGACTCCGATCGGAATGAAGAAGCTCAGGAACATCGGCTCGGTCTCATTGTGCTGCCGCAAAAGCCAGCTGGAATGCTGTAGATCCATATAGAGCGGGTAAATTACCGCCAAATTCACCAGCCCCACGATCACCAGGACGATCTGTGTAAGGCGTTCTCGCTTCACATCGACCTCATCTGAACGAACTTTGTTGCGAGCGCAGCAATCGGGCAGTCAGGAAGAAGTGATTGCAGCTTCCGGTTGGCGCACGACCCGCTCCAAACCGGCTGCCGGCTTCTCGCCTGACCAAGTCCACGCCTGCCAGATAATGACCGCGGTGCATACAGTTTCGATCGTCGCGAAGAACACGTACGCTGGATAAACCGGGTTCCGAAAGTCACCGTTCGCCAGGGGCAGAACGAAGGTCAGGAGGCCATTGCTAAGGGTCATAACGCCACCCGCGATGATATTCGTCAGCCGGTTCGCTCTAAACGGAAGCAGTCGGGACGCCGGAATCATGGCGATGGGTATTTCCATCAAGACTGCTGAACCCAGCAAAGCCCATTGTGGAAGGTGTGGAGCTGAATTCGGCGAGCCAACGAAAGCGAACAGGGCAAGCACGTCTGCGTACAGGTAATTTAATAACGCAAAGATCCAGAATAGAGACAACCGCTCCTTTATGTCGTGCACGTCAACCTCCCAGGGAAGTCAATCCAAGATCGCAGTTGTGCTTCGGCTCAGACAACGGGATTTTTTCCAGTATGAGAAGTGTTGATCCTCGGCATCGATTGCCACGAAGCTGTCCGTGGCGCTCGTCAGGGCAACTTCGCTCGCCTCCCACACCATGAACGAGGGGCCTATCATTGCGGTACTACGAATGGGCCCTGGAAAAAGACTCATTCCTTGAAGAGGTCGCAACTCAGGTTGGGGGAAGAGGCCGGATCCGGAACCAAGTCAAGGGGAAGCATGGCCAACTTGCCGCAAGGAGCCGACTTCGACATGCCAAACGAGTGGGGCACTCAACTTGCAACCGCTTTCAGCTCTTCCTGCTCCGCGCGATGGCTTCGCGGGCTTCTTTGTCCGCGGTTTTGCGGCGCTCGGTTTCGCGCTTGTCCCAGTTCTGCTTGCCGCGGGCAATAGCCATCTCGACCTTCACGCGGCCGTTCTTGAAGTAGAGGCGCGTGGGAATCAGCGTCAGTCCCTTCTGCTGGGTTTTGCCGATCAGCTTATGCAGCTCATTTCTGTGGACCAGGAGCTTGCGGGTCCGCAGCGGCTCGTGATTGAAGATGTTGCCGTGCTCGTAAGGCCCGATGTGCGCGTTGATGAGCCAGAGCTCGCCGTCTTTCACCAGCCCGTAGGCGTCCTTCAGGTTGGCGCGGCCGTTGCGCACCGACTTTACTTCCGTGCCGCGCAGGGCGATGCCGGCCTCGAACTTCTCCAGCAGGAAATAGTTGTGCGAGGCGGCGCGGTTCTGCGAGGCGTCGCGCTCGCCGCTGGCGACGGGGTCGCGCTTTCCTGGTTTCTTTTCGGGACGGGTTGTGACTTGCGCTTGACGAGGCATGACGTCCGGCAAATTATAGGAACTTCAGAGCCTTGGGAATGCAATGCTGAATGAGGCGAATCGCACTGATCGGCCGGGCAAAGTCCTCATGCTAACACACGAGGAATGCAGCAACTTAGGTCCGCGCTGGATGTTATAATCGCGGCATTCACGTCGTCGCAATTCGTGGCGAAACGCGTCGGCAACCAGACGGTGCTCACGTTTGCCGTGGGTCGAAGTCTTATCTCCGGAGCTTGGCGTCCGCCGGTCGGAGGCGAAAAGGTCCGGTCAGAATTCACAGGGTCTAAGGGAACGTGATGAAACGTTTTACCGGCGTGCTGGCGCTGCTTCTGATGTTTACCGTGGCAGCGTTTGCCAACTCCGCGGACAAGAAAGCCAAAGCGCTCTATCAAAAAGGTCAACAGGCTGAAGCTCGCCAGGACTATATAGCGGCCTATAACTATTACCATCAAGCATACCAGCTGAATCCTACCGACCTGAGCTACCGGTCTTCCTTCGAATACGTGCGCTTCCTTGCGGCGGCAGCCTATGTGCACCAGGGCGAGCTGCTGATGAATGGCGGCAAGTTGCAGGCGGCGCTGACCGACTTCGAGGAAGCGATCGCCATCGATCCTTCCAGCTTCATCGCGCAACAGATGGCCAATAAAGTGCGCGGCATGATGGAGAAGGTGGAGAACCCCAATGCCGCGCCGGCGGCGACTCCCGAGACCATGCTGGAAAAGCGTATGCAGGACGCCACCGGGCCGGTGGAGTTGGCGCCCATCTCGCAGACGCCGATTACGCTGCGGCTGACCGAAGATGCCAAGACGGTGTATGAGACGATCGGGCGGCTGGCGGGGGTGAATGTTCTCTTCGATCCCGATTACGTCTCCAAGCGTATCAAGGTGGACCTGAACGGGGTCACGCTGGAGCAGGCGCTGGAGATTGCGGCGCTGGAGTCGAGGACCTTCTGGCGTCCGGTCACGCCCAACACCATCTTCGTTGCGGCCGACACGCCCGCCAAGCGCAAGGAGCTGGAACAGAGCGTCATCCGCACGTTTTATCTGACCAATCTTTCGCAGCCAAACGAATTACAGGACCTGGTGAATATTCTGCGCACGCTGCTCGACACGCAGCGGTTGCAGCAGTTTCCTTCACAACAGGCGATTGTGGTGCGCGGCACGCCCGACCAGATCGCCATGGCGGGCAAGTTGATCGAGGACCTGGACAAGGCCAAGCCTGAAGTGGTGGTGGAAGTCGCCATCATGCAGGTTTCGCTCAACAAGATGCGCGACCTGGGCATCAATCCGCCAACCAGCGTCAGCATCAACGTGCAGGAGTCGCCGACGGTGGCTTCGGCTACCAGTAGCGCCGCGGCCAGCACCACAGGCACCACGACGTCGACTACCACCAGCGGACAAATCAGCCTCAACAGTCTGGCTCACCTGAACGCTACCAACTTCGAGGTGACGATTCCGTCGGCGACGGCGAATTTCCTGATGAACGACAGCAGCAGCAAGCTGATCCAGCAGCCCCAGATTCGCGCCTCCGATGGGCAGAAGGCCTCGCTGAAGATCGGCGAGCGCGTGCCGGTGGCGACGGGTTCGTTTCAGCCGGGTATTGGCGGCGTCGGCATCAACCCGCTGGTCAACACGCAGTTCAACTACATCGACGTCGGCGTCAATATCGACATCACGCCGCACGTCCACGGCCTGAACGAAATCTCGATGAAGCTGGCCATGGACATCTCGGATGTGGACTCGTATCAGAACATTGGCGGCATCAGCCAGCCGGTCATCGGACAGCGCAAGCTGGAAAATGAAATCCGCATGAAGGAAGGTGAGGTGAATATTCTGGGCGGCATCCTGGAAGACACCATCACCCGTTCGCTGCAGGGGATTCCGGGTCTGGCATCGATTCCGTTGTTCCGATATCTGTTTTCGGAAGAGACAAAACAGGTGCAGACGGACGAGATCGTCTTCATCCTGATCCCGCACATTGTCCGCGCGCAGGACATCGATCCCAGCAACACCAAGGCGATCGATGTCGGCACGGCGAACGGTATTCAACTGCATGTGAATGAGCAGCAGCCGAACGGGCAGCAGCAGGGCGCCATGCACACGCCCATGCAGCAGCATCCGGCGGCTACGCCCCAGGCCGGCATGACGCCGATGGCGGGCGTGCAACCGACCGCCGCCGGGGTTTCCTCCACTGCGGCGTCGGCGCCGATCGGCAGTCCGATCGTAAGCTTCGATCCGCCTACTCTCGATCAGGCGGTGGGCTCGACTTTTACGGTGAACGTCAACCTCACCGGCGGGCAGAACGTCTCGGCGGTACCGTTGCAGATCATGTATAACCCCCGGGTGTTGCAACTGCTGAACGTCTCCAGCGGGCCGTTGCTGGCGCAGGATGGTCAGACGGTGGCGCTGGTGAACCGGGATGACAGCCTGGCGGGAATTCTGCAGGTGACGGCGTCGCGGCCACCGGGGGTTGCGGGCATCTCGGGCGACGGGTCGGTCTTCACCCTGACCTTCCAGGCGAGAGCTCCTGGACAATCCACGCTGAACATCAATCGTGCGGTGCTGAAGAACGCGAGCATGCAGAACATGCCTGCCAGCGGATCGCAGGCCATCGTTACCGTTCACTAACCAGTGCGTCTAAATGAAAAGCGGGTTGCCGCTGGAACCCGCCGTAACTTGAGGGTGCCGCGCGGTACTCGGAAAGCATCGACCTCAGGGCCTATTGGGCCTTTCTGCGGCGGGTTTTCGCCGCATCGGCTGCAGCCAAAGGGCTAGAATAGAAGCAGTGCTGTTAAGAACTCCCAATCGCACCATCCTGTTTGAGCCCGGTGTCGCCCGACGGCGAGGCCGCGGATTTACGCTGGTCGAGTTGATCGTCGCGATGACGATCCTCATGATCCTCACCGCGATGGCAACCCCCGTGGTGCGCATGACCATCCAGCGCAACAAGGAACGGGAGCTGCGCCGCGATTTGTGGCAGATGCGCGACGCCATCGACCGCTACAAGGACGCCGCCGATCGCGGCGCCTTCCAGACCAAGATCGATAGCCAGGGATATCCGCCGGATCTCGACACGCTGGTAAAGGGGGTCGACGCCAATGGTAAAAAGATGCGTTTCTTACGGAGCATTCCCACCGATCCCATGACCGGCAACACCGACTGGGGTCTGCGCGCGGTTCAGGACGATCCCGATTCCGACTCCTGGGGCGGCGGCAACGTCTTCGACGTGTACAGTAAGTCCGAGGGCACCGCCCTCGACGGCACCAAATATAAAACCTGGTAATGCAAGTGAGAAAACTTCAGCGGCAGCGTGGCTTTACCCTGATCGAGTTGATGGTGGTGATCAGCATCATCGTCATTCTGCTGTCGCTCGCCATCCCGAATTACACTTCGTCGATTCTTCACGCCAAAGAAACGGCTTTGCGCGACGACCTTTACACCATGCGGTCGCTGATCGACCAGTACACGCTGGACAAGCAGAAGGCGCCGCAGTCGCTCGATGATCTGGTCACGGCGGGTTATCTCAAACAACTTCCCAAGGACCCGTTCACCAATGCGCGCGACAGCTGGGTGCCAGTGACCGACGACAGCATCATGTCGCCCGACCAGACCGAACCCGGCATCATCGACGTGCACAGCGGCAGCGATCAGACCTCCAGCGAAGGCACCGCCTACAGCACCTGGTAGCAAAAACCCAATCTTCCAATTGAGTTTTCACTCGGTCCGGATGACCCTCACGTTGATTAGTCGTCCGCCGAGGCGTGAACCGACGGCGAGGAATACTCCGCTCCCGCCGGCATGGGGATCTCCTGGTCCTTGTACTGGAGTTGATAGAGCTTCCAGTAAATTCCGCGTTGTGCCAGCAGTTGCTGATGCGAGCCGATCTCGCGCACCTGGCCTTTGTGCATGACGATGATCTTGTTGGCGCGCTGAATCGTACTTAGCCGGTGGGCAATGATGATCGAGGTGCGGCCGTCCACCAGGCGCGTCAGCGCCTCGCGCACCCGGAACTCGGTTTCGGTATCGACGCTGGAAGTAGCTTCATCGAGGATGAGGATCCGCGGATTATGCGCCAGCGCCCGAGCAAACGAGATGAGCTGCTTTTGTCCAGTCGACAGTGTGCTGCCGCGTTCTTTCACTTCCTCGGCGAAGCCGCCGGGCAGCGAGCGGATGAACTCGGCCACATTCACCTGTTCGGCCGCGTCTTCCACCATCTCGTCTTCGATCCAGCGCGTGCCGAGGCGAATGTTGCCCGCGACCGTTCCGGTGAATAGAAACGGATCCTGCAGCACCACGCCGTAGCGACGCCGCAGATCGCCGAGATCCATTTCGCGAATATCGACGCCATCGATGCGAATCGCTCCGCGCTGCACATCGTAAAAGCGCAGCAGCAGCGAAATGATCGTGGTCTTGCCGGCGCCGGTGTGGCCGACAATCGCAACCGTTTCCCCCGGATCGATGGCAAATGACACGTCGCGCAAGACCCAATCGAAGTCATCCGGCGCGGCGATTGTCTTCACCTTCTCGCCCTTACTCTCGGCTTCGGCAGCCGCCTGCGCCATGGTGCGATAGGCGAACCAGACGTGATCGAACTCGATGCGCCCCGGCCCTTGGGGGACCTTGGGTTTCTCAGGCGAAATGATTTCAGGCGCGGTGTCGAGCAGTTTGAAAACGCGCTCGCTGGACGCCATCGCAGCTTGCAGAATGTTGTACTTCTCGCTCAGGTCTTGGATGGGACGGAAGAAGCGCTGCGCGTATTGCATGAACGCGACCAGCACGCCGAGGGTGACGAAATTCCGCAACACCTGATTGCCGCCAAACCAGATCACGCTGGCGATGGCAATGGATGACAGAACTTCAACCACCGGATAATAGATGGCATGCGCGCGGATCGCGTCCTTGAACGCGTCCATGTGCGTGCGATTGACCTTCTCGAATTCCTCGTACGATCGCTGCTCGCGATTGAACAGCTGCAGCACGACGATACCGGTGACGTGCTCCTGCAGATAAGCGTTAATGCGGGCGATGGCGACGCGAATCCGGCGATAGCTTTCGCGCACCGCGCGGCGAAACAGTGACGTCGCGTAGAAGATGAACGGCAGCACGGCGAAGGTGATCAGCGCCAGCCGCCAGTTCATGTTCAGCATGATGGCCAGAATACCGATCAGCACGAAAATGTCTTCGAAGATCGAAACCACGCCGGCGGTGAACATCTCGTTCAGCGCGTCAACGTCGCTGGTGACGCGCGTGACCAGACGGCCGACCGGATTCCTGTCGAAGAACGAGATGTGCAGCCGTTGCA
>Ga0335073_10017348_pt1 | contig 10078 bp, 3 predicted proteins | sample Lox_Sample_22_FD_207093 | JGI IMG/M metagenome (GOLD analysis project Ga0335073, IMG submission 207093) | Soil microbial communities from Loxahatchee National Wildlife Refuge, Florida, United States - Lox_Sample_2.2 | ecosystem: Environmental > Terrestrial > Soil > Wetlands | place: USA: Florida... | reverse complement strand
TACTCTTGTCGCCGTCACCCCAGGCCCATACTGGGAGTTCTACTTCGACGGCCCTTCCGGCCCTGGCAGGCGCGTGCTGGCCGAATCCGAACTTGACGGAATCCAGATATCCGACGAGCCCGAGGAACTGCGCTTCGACGGCGACCCGCTCCAGTTCCGGCTCGGAGTTGAGGCTCAGCGGATCGATGTCGCCTTCGCCTATGAGATGGCCGCCGTCGCGGTGTCGAACATCCAGCCGCTACCGCACCAACTTGAGGCTGTGTACGACTGCTTCCTGCGTGAGCCGCGGCTGCGGTTCCTGCTCGCCGACGATCCAGGCGCAGGCAAGACCATCATGGCCGGGCTGTACATGAAGGAGCTGATCCTCCGCCGTGCCGGCGACCGGCTGCTGGTCGTGACCCCGGCCAACCTGCGCCCGCAGTGGATCAGGGAGCTTTCCGAGCGGTTCCAGCTTGATTTCGTCCAGCTTGGCGCCAGCCAGTTCGATGCGTCGCTGACTGAGAACCCGTGGGATCAGCACGACCACATCGTGGTCAGCCGTGACTTCCTGCGCACCCCCCGGGCACGGGAAGCGTTCGAGGCCGCAGAGAAGGACTGGGACCTGGCCGTGATCGACGAGGCGCACGGGTTCACGCTCGCGGTCAACGGCGAAGGGCACATCAACAAGAAGAGCGAACGCTACAAGGCCGCCGAGTCGGTTGCCCGGCGCAGTAACCGGCTGGTCTTGATGACCGCCACCCCGCACTCGGGGCACCACGCCAGCCTGTGGGGCTTGCTGCGCCTGCTAGACCTGGACGCTTACGGGGACCGCTGTCCGCGCGAGATCCAGGTCCCGCCGCAGCAGTTCCGGAAGGTCTCCAAGGAGATCATGCGGGATATGTCCGGGGAACTGCTGTTTAAGAAGCGTCACCCCAGGCGTATCGAATACCAGCTGACTTCGGACGAGCAGCAGCTGTATGACGCGGTCACCGACTTTGTCGCCAACAAGCTGCGGGAGATCCGCGGCGAGCAGTCGCGGATGACTGCGAGCTTCGCCCTGACGACCATGCAGCGGCGGGCTGCCTCCAGTACCCGCGCGATCCGTCGCACGTTGGAGCGGCGTGTTGCCCGGATCGATAAGGCGCTGGAAGATCCCGCCGCCTACTTGCGCAACCGCCGGGACTTCCAGGCGTCCCTGGCAGCCAGCGGCGAGGACCTCGATGATCTCGACGAAGACAGCCGCTGGCAGCTTGAGGAAGAGGCCCTGGAGGAGTGGCTGCCGGACACAGTCGCGGAACTGGAAGCCGAGCGGGCGATGCTGCTTCCGCTGCTCGCGCTCGCCCAGGAGGTCGAGGCCAGGCGGACGGAACGGAAGCTCACCGAGCTGCTGGACGTGGTGCACAACCTGGGGCTGGAGAACGACCGCCGCAAGCAGCTGCTGATCTTCACCGAGCACAAGGACACCCTGGACTACCTGATCGAGAATCTGTCCGCCGACTTCGAGGTCGCCCAGATCCACGGGCAGATGAAGCTGGCCGAGCGGATCGAGCAGGAACGGTACTTCCGGGAAACCGCGCAGATCATGGTGGCCACCGAAGCCGCCGGTGAAGGCATCAACCTCCAGTTCTGCCACCTGATGGTCAACTACGACATCCCATGGAACCCCAACCGGCTGGAACAACGGATGGGCCGGATCCACCGCATCGGCCAGACCGACGAGGTCTACATCTTCAACCTGGTCGCCACCAGCACCCGCGAGGGCTACGTCCTGAACGTGCTGCTGAAGAAGATGGAGAACATGGGCATAGCGCTCGGCGACAAGGTCTTCGATGTTGTCGGCCAGGCCATCGGCACGAACCTGCGCGAGGTGCTGGAAGCGGTCATCGCCGGGGAGATAACCCAGGAAGCCGCCGCGGCCACGTTCGGCGGCGAGGAGGTCGACCCGGCCACCCGGGCACGGGCAGAGGAACTGCTGGAAAACGCGCTCGCCCGCCATCACCTGGACTGGGAAACCGAACGGGACCGGGCTGCGCGTGCCGAGGAACGGCGGCTCCCCCCGCGATATTTCGGCCGCTTCTTCGAAGACGCCATCACCTACGCGGGCGGCAAGGTTACTAAGCGCCTCGATCCAGGTACCTGGCGGGTGGACCGCACCCCGGACATCCTGGTCGCGCAGAGCCGGACCGCGCCTGGGCTGCGCCGGATCGCGCCCGAATACAAGCGGCTCACCTTCGACAAGTCCATCGCTACCCGTCCTCGCCTCAGCGAGGAAGACGCGTCGCTCCCCGCGGCCGAGCTTTGCGGGCCAGGTCACCCGCTGTTCGACGCCCTGGTCCGCTACGTCGCTGAACGCACCGCCCCCGAGGTGGCCAAGGGCGCGGTTTTCTTCGACCCCGACATCGACGAACCCGTAGTTCTCCGGTTCCTCACCGGTGATGTGGTCGACGGCAACGCAGAGATCGTCCGCCGCACCCTCGCAGCCGCACGCGTCTACCCCGACCATCGCACCGAACAGGCACCCGCGACCTCGTTGTTCGATGTCGTTCCCCCAACCGACACCATGCGTCCCGCGCCCGAGCAGGCGCTCCCCGTGGCCGCCCAGGCCGACCCGGAACTCGTGATGTGGGCGAGACAGCATCTATTCGAGCGCGTCTACGAGGAAGCCAAGGCCGACCGACACCATGTCGCCGCCATCCAGGAAGACTTCCTCAAGCGCTCGTTCAACGCCCTGATAGCCCAGGCCGACACCGCCATCCTCGCCGCGGAAGACGAAAAGGACCGTAGTGTCCCTGGCGCCGACGGACGGCTGCGCAAGGCCGAGATCACCAAGGCCCAGCATGAGGAGCGCCGCCGCCAGCGCCTGGAGGAAACTGAGCGCGGCCGGGCCATCGTCCGCGGCGACGTCACCGTGATCGGCAGCGCCCTGCTCCTGCCCCTCCCCGCGCCGGACCGAGGCCATGCCGGGCCAGGTGACGGGTACGGGCTCAGCGACAGCGAGATCGAGCAGATCGCGGTGCGCATCGCCCGCCAGTACGAGGTCCAGCGTGGCGCGACCGTCACCTCGGTTGAGCAGGACCACGTCGGGTTCGACCTACTATCTCTGCGCGGCCTGGAGCGCCGCTGCGTTGAAGTCAAGGGCCGTGCCGGGGTCGCGAGGGTTGAGGTGACCTGGAGCGAATTCGCCAAGAGTCAGGAACTTGGCGACGATTACTGGCTCTACGTGGTTCTTGACTGCGCAACCCCCTCCCCTAGGCTGTACCGCGTGCGTAACCCAGCCCGGACCTTGGCCACCTTCTGGCAGCCCTCCCTTGATGTCCGCTTCCGCGTCGATCCCGAGCCCGTCATCGACGCTTCGCTGGGGTCTCCCGAATGAGCAGCCGACGACTCATCGAGGAAAAGCTTCCGCTCAAGGAGGTCAACGCCGAGTCTGCGCGGGAGAAGTCGCTCCGGCACGGCCACATCTCCACGATGCACCTGTGGTGGGCCCGGCGCCCGCTCGCGATGAGCCGGGCCGTGGTCTTCGGTACCTTGTTCCCTGATCCAGGAGACAAGGCTAAGCGCAAGGAGATTTTGGATCTCATCGGAAGGGCAGCCCCCTTCGAAACCGCACGCAATGGGCCGGCTATCGACCAACTCCGCAGGCTTCTCACCAACGCGTATCCCGATGGGGCGCCCAAGGTTCTGGACTGTTTCGCAGGAGGCGGCGCTATCCCGCTGGAAGCGCTCCGGCTCGGATGCGACGTGACAGCCGTTGATCTCAACCCAGTCGCGCATCTCATTGAGAAGTGCGTCCTTGAGTACCCGCAGCGTTTCGGCCAGCCAGACGAAAGCGGCGAAAATTCGCTAGCCGAAGACTTCACGACGTGGGCCAAGTGGGTCCGAAAGCGGGTCGAGCCGAAGCTGGAGAAAGTCTTTCCTTCCGACGAAAAGGGACGACGGCCGGCGGTCTACTTCTGGGCACGCACCATGGTGTGTCCAAACCCTGGCTGCCGCGCGGAGATCCCTCTGCTCTCTTCTTTCTGGCTAGCCAACAGCACAAGACGCAAGGTCTGGGTCAAGGTCACGGGACAGCCCGGCAGAATCACCCTGACTATCGAGAAGGGCCTTCCCCAGGATCTGACGCATCTCTCGGATGGCACCGTCAAGGCTAGCTCGGTGACCTGCCCAGGTTGCACTGCGTCAATGTCCGCGAACGATGTCCGTGACTATGCCAAGAAAACCGGCTTTGGCCGCATGCTCTACGCGGTACTCGACATCGACGGCAGCAACCGGACCTACCGGGCGCCAAGAGCTGATGAGATTGATGGAGCCGAAAGATCGGCCACAGTCCTGCTGGATCAGCTCGGGGAAACCCCGGACGGAACGTCAGCCTTGCCCGACGAGGCCATAACAAAGTCGCAATTTCGCATTCTCCGGAGTCTAGTCTACGGGATCGATACATTCCGCGGGCTCTTCAACGACCGTCAGCTCTACGTTCTAGGCTTGATGTGCGAGTCCGTCCGTGCTGCACACGACGAGATGCTGGGTAATGGGATCGAGCCTCAGCGTGCGCTCGCTGTATCAACCTATCTGGCTTTGCTAGTAGACAAGATTGCTGACTATAATTCTTCGTTCTGCGGCTGGCATGTTACTGGCGAGAAGATCCGGGATACCTATGCAAGGCAAGCGATCGCGATGGTATGGGACCATACAGAGATCGATCCCTATCTCGATGTCCCTGGTGGCTGGGATGCACACGTTCGATGGATAGAACTGGCCATTCGCCGGTCCCCCGGTCCAATGTCGCGTCCCGCATCCGTCCAGCGAGGCGACGCTCAGAAACTTGCCTTTCCGGACGGCACATTCGACGCCGTAATTGTAGATCCCCCTTATTATGACGCCATCCAGTATGGAGATTTGTCCGACTTCTTCTACGTCTGGCTAAAGCGTAGCATCGGACACCTCTACCCAGTGCTTTTCGGCACGCCGCTGACGCCAAAGCAGCAAGAGATAATAGAGAACCGCGCCGACAAGAAGTCACACGAGTACATCTCTCATGTACAATTCGAGCAGCGCCTTCAGCGGGCGCTTTGTGAGATGGCTCGGGTGGTGAAACGCGACGGCATGGTCGCGATCGTATTTGCTCACACGGACGTTGAGGCCTGGGAGCGACTACTGCGGGCACTTCGGTCAGCCGGACTAGTAGTCACCACATCATGGCCTATGCGATCTGAGATGTCCACCCGGAGCACTGCCGCGTTGAGCGCAGTCCTGGACTCTTCCGTCGTGCTGGTATGCCGACCCCAAATGGCCGAAGAAGAAGGCTTCTATGACGACGTTGTACGCGCACTGGAACACCGCATCGCGGAGCGGCTGAATGACTTCGAGGAAATGAGCCTTGTAGGTGCCGACTACTTTGTGTCCGCAATAGGTCCGGCGTTCGAGGTGTTCGCGCGGTACTCACGAGTCGTCAAGCTTTCCGGTGAAGAGGTGGAAATCCCTGACCTCATGGTGCTAGCCCGCCAGACGGTCGCCCGGCACGCGATGCGCCGCCTGCTAGGTCCAGACTCGCTGGACGCGCTGGACGCGGAGTCTTTGTTCTACCTCACGTGGCGTTGGGCCTACCTGACCACTGCGATTCCGGCCGATGAGGCATACAAGCTGGAGAGAGCTTTCGACGTTGATTTGAGCCGTCTGTGCGGTCCGCGCGGGTTCGCGCGGCAGGCCGGCTCGAACTTCACGCTGCTGGGGCCGCAGGACCGGAAGGGCCTGAAGCTGTCGACCTCACCGTCGCTGATCGACGTTCTGCACATGGCGTGCCAGTTGTGGGACGCAGGGCGCCGACGTGAGCTGGAAGCCGTCCTGGGCGCTACTGGCGCGGGCATGGAGCCGGGATTCTGGGCGATGGCACGGGCGCTGGCGGAGATCCTGCCGGATGGGGACCGGGAGCGGACAATGCTGCTAGGCCTAACGGGGAATCGTGACGCGCTGTCTGAGGCTGCCGCCAAGTCCGCGAGCACGTTCGAGGAACTGACGCTCTTCGACCCCGGCACTTCATGACTGCCAGCTGCTGAGCAGGGAGAAACATCCAGATGAATGCCTTGAAACCCTGGCTAGAAGTGGCCAAGCCGCGCGATGACATCGCGGACGGGTCGTTTGATGAATCGCTATTCGCCGCTGATCTGGGGATGGTGGACCGGGGCCGCGGGCCTGCCGACTACCTTGACCCGGTCACCTTCTGCGAGAAGACCTACCTCACCGAGAACCTCCAGGCATTCCTCGGCGAGTTGGCGGCGCGCCTGTCCGGAGACATGGCGGCCCCAGGTGTGTACCGGCTGCAAACCGAGTTCGGCGGCGGCAAGACCCACACACTGCTCGCCGCCTACCACCTGTTCCGGAACCCGCAGCGCGTCACGGGAACGCCCTTCGTCAAGGAACTGGCAAGCAGGCTCGGGCGCTCCAGCTTTCCCCAAGCGTCGGTTGTCGTGCTCGAAGGCGGCGCGCTCGCGGCCGGCGAACCCGACCCACAGATCCACGATGCCCAGGTCCGCACGCTGCTCGGGCACCTGGCCTACCGCCTCGGCGGCGAAGCGGCCTACGCCAAGGTGGCAGAACAGGACCGCAACCTGCGGGGGTCGTCCACAACGCAACTCGCTGAGCTGCTAGAAGCCTACGCGCCCTGCGTGATCCTGCTGGACGAGACACTCCAGTACCTGGCTAAGGCACTCAACGTACCCAGCCACGACGGCAACCTGGCCGTCACCACGCTGACCTTCATCAAGGAACTGTGCACGGCAGCGAGCAATGTCCCGCAGACGGCCGTCGTTGCAACCCTGACCAGCTCCAACCTGGAAGACTACGCAAGCGCCGGCGGCGGCGAGGAAATGCAGGAACGGCTGTCCAAGGTCGTGGGACGGACCGAGAACATCATCACCCCCGTCGAGGGCGACGACATCTTCCCCATCCTGCACCGCCGGCTCTTCACGACCATCGGTTCGCCGGAAGACCGGCGCCGCGTCGCCGATGTGTACGCCAATTGGTATGAATCCCTGGCCGACGCCGTGCCCGCCACCTACCGGGAAGCCAGCTACCGGGAACGGCTCGCGCTGGCCTTCCCGTTCCACCCCGAGCTGGTAGACATCCTCACCAACCGGTGGGGTTCACTGTCGGGATTCCAGCGCACCCGCGGCGCGCTACGCACGCTGGCCCACACGGTCAAGGCCCTCGCCCAGCACCACCACAAGGCGCCACTGATCCACCCCGGCGACGTGAACCTGGCCGACCCCGGCATCCGGGGTGAGGTCATCCGCTTCGCCGGGGAAAGCTACAAGGCCGCGCTCAACGCCGACATCATCCGCCCCGAGTCGATCGCCCCGGCGGAAGACAAGCGGCGCGGCGGCCAGGTGGAAGAATTCACTCTGGCCACCGGCCTGGCCACGACCGCATTCTTGAACTCATTCGGCTCCGACCGAGTCCTGGGCGCCTCAGCCGCTCAGATGCTGCTCGGAGTGGGGCGCCCCGGGCTGTCGCGCGGGCTGATCGAGGACGTTCGGGACGCACTCGAAGGCGCCCTGTGGTACATGCGGCTGGAGGGCGGCCGGTACCGGTTCACCACCGAGCCCAACCTCAACAAGGTCGTCCTCGAACGCGAGAGCGCGATCAGCGATGACCGGATCGAAGCGCTCCTGCACGACGCAATCGCCGCGGTGGCGCCTGCCACGCCAGAGCTTCGAGTCGAACCCCGCGTCCGCGCATCGGCCGACGTGCCGGACAGGCAGCAGCTCATCCTGGGCATCCTGGATCTCGACCTGCGGGTCAACGGCGACGTGACCGGGGAGACGCTGCGGGTCGCCCGCGAGGTGCTGGAACACTGCGGGGGAAGCTGGCGGGCGAACAAGAACGCCGCGATGCTTATCGCCGCCGACATCGCCGGGATGAGCAAGGCCAGGGGTTCTGCCCGCACCCTTTCGGCGCTGCGGGACCTGAGCGCCGATAGGCACCGCCTGTCACGGTTCAACAGAGAGCAGCAAGAGCAGCTCGCCAAGCGACTGGCAGCAGCCGAGGAACGGCTCCCCCAGCAGGTAACCATGGCCTACCGGCACCTGCTGCTGCTCGGCGAGAGCGACACTGGCGGCGCCAAGCTCGATCACATCGACCTCGGCCCGGCCCGGGCCACCGCCACGATCACCGGGCGGGTCCTGGAGTACCTGCGCTCAGCCGACCGGATCATCGAGACCACACTGGCGCCAGCCGCCCTGCTCGCCGCCCGCTTCGGCCTGCTCCCCGAGGGCACCAACCACACCGAACTCGAAGCGCTCCTGGGGTTCTTCTACCGACTCCCCCGCCTGCCCAAGCTCGCCAATCCCGGCGTGCTCCGCCGCGCCCTAGCCGAAGGCGTGGAGAAAGGCCTGTTCGGCCTGGCCAGCGGTGCCGCATGGGACGCCGAAGACGCGGTGCTCCGGTTCGCCCAAGCCGTTGACCCTAGCGAGATCCAGTTCCAGCCCGGCACCTGGCTCGTACGCGCGGCAACCATCAAGGAGATGCTCGCCAAGCGTACGCCGCCCCAACCTTCAGCGCCCCCCCGTCCGGAACCTGGGAAACCCCAGAGTGAGACTCCCGGCACGGCACCTCAGGAACCTGGTGGCGGGAGTACCGGAACCGCCGAGAACACGCAGCCGAAGCCTGCCAGTGGGCCCATCCCAGGCGTCAGAATCCACATCAGGGACGTACCGGCAAGCAAGATGCGAGACGTCCTGAAGGTCGCCGTCCTCCCCATGAGCGCAGCGAGCGCCGATGTGAGCGTCGAACTCACCATTCGCGCGGACGGGGGTCTGGCCGGTATCCCCCGCGAGACCCTCAACCTTGTAACCCTCGAAGGTCTACGCCAGCTCGGCATACAAGACGTCGACGTAACCATCGATGAAAAGGGCTAGGTCAGCCAGTCTGTTCCGCGCACTGCCGTGGCACGTTTCGGTTAAGAATGGCCAGGGCCGGTACTCCGGCTGTATACCGCAGGCGTCTTGACGGACGTGATGTATGGTCGCGATGACGCTGCCTGGTCCCAGCTGGCCGAAGCCGGGCGGGCTTTTCTGATCGAGCGCGCCCGCCTGAGAAGAACTACTTCCTACACCGAGCTCAACACCGCCCTGGAGCGCCGGACTGGGCTGCCAGGATTCGATTTCACACACGCGGACGAACGTGCAGCGATGGGGCATCTGCTCTACATGATCGTAATGCGTGACTGGCCGCAGACCCGCCTGATGCTCTCAGCACTGGTGCTATACCTCAATGGCAACGACCCGGGCACCGGCTTCTACGCGCTTGCCCAGGACCTGGAGATGCTGCCCAGGCGCGTGTCCACGGATAAGAAGGAACAATTCTGGGTCACCCAGCTCGGAGACCTGTATGAGCACTATTCCGGCGCACGGGGATAGGACCACGGCATCCCGGTCCGCCGGGCGTTCGCGGGGTCCCCGCCGGCGCGGGAGCCGACCGGTCACGGTCAAGCGCGCTGGCCCACCTAGCGGAGTCGAGGTTCGCTGCATCCAACGGTCGGCGTCACCATCGTCGTGGCGCAAGAGCATCCCAGATCCGCTACCAGCACTTCATTCGTCGCCTGCGGCCTGATGCGCGAGATCGGCTGACACCAGCGAGCCGGCCGATTACCCGGGCAGGTAGCAGGGCTCCCGTGCGCTGGGTGATCCGGTCGGCCGAGGCGTAGAGCGCATCCCGGACCTGCGCGGGATCAGTGAAAGGGGGCGGCTTCCAGTCCCGGTCGTAGTACAAGCCGTCCAGATGCACTGGCGTGATCCCGAGTGTGGTCCCGAGTGCGCGGGCCAGGCGGGACTTCCCGCTGCCGCCGATAATCGCGATCCGGTCCACGGGCCGCGACCTAGCAGGGGTATTCCTGAGCAGCGTGGACCAGTGAGTCGTATGTCTGGTCGGTCCGGGTGGCCGCGATGCCCAGCGAGCTGACGAAAGCAGCAAGATCAGCTTGGATGGCCTGGGCATCTGCGTGATCGGGCGCCATGCGCTCGAGTTCGAGGAATTCGCCGACACCGCCCACCTCGTCGATGCACAGGGAGCAGTTCTCCAGGGTGGCCGTGCGGCGGGTTTTGGC
>Ga0335073_10017347_pt1 | contig 10078 bp, 13 predicted proteins | sample Lox_Sample_22_FD_207093 | JGI IMG/M metagenome (GOLD analysis project Ga0335073, IMG submission 207093) | Soil microbial communities from Loxahatchee National Wildlife Refuge, Florida, United States - Lox_Sample_2.2 | ecosystem: Environmental > Terrestrial > Soil > Wetlands | place: USA... | reverse complement strand
AAGAGTGTTGGAGTTAGGTGTGAGGAGTGAGATAGGGTTGAATTGTGAACGTATGAGGATGGCGTGGGTTATGTATGCGTTACTGCTCAGGCAAAGCGAGACTAGGCTCCGGGTCCCACAATGACAGCACTTGACTCGATCTCTTGATCAGGAAGATCGTGGAAGACGTTGACTCGGCGGGAACATGAAATAGGCTGACGTTGCTTGGCTCTCAAGGTGGGAGCTGGCGGAGAGGAACGGGCGGAGGCGGCAATCTCGATGACTGGTTCAGCTCAGAGCATTGACGGCAGAAGGATCACGAGGCTCGGTGGCACGTCAATGGGAGAACAATGAGATGAGGTGAGATGAGCAGCGTCGTAGGAAGAGCGTTGAGAGGTTTGAGGCTGAGGCTGAGAGCGATATTTAAGTTGTTGTTGTCGCTCTTGCTCGTCGATGCAGGCGTGCAGTGCAGTACGGACGGTCGGACGGGGAACGAGAGAGAGGAATGTGTTTGGCGGCAAGGAATTGGAAGGAGGGAGCGTGAAGAAAACGGAGCACGACTGCAGAGACGGCAAGAAGCAGAGACGAGAGAATTGGGAGAGGGAAGTTGGGTGGAGGAGTGAAGAAGTCGGAGGAACAGCTGTCGGACGAAAGAGTGGTTTGGGCTGTTTGGGCAGTTTGGGACGATTGGGGTGGATGGAGGGGGAACGAGTTCGAAGCAGCGAGAAGTCAGGCGGGCGGGATGGGCACTGATTGGGTTCGGCGTGGCTCTAGCCCAGACCCGGCTACGCTGGCTGCTCTCGTTGGCTGGGTCGGGCTGGGGGGGCGCTGTACGGGCGCAATCAATGGGACGAGGTCGACGGTTGCAGTGCAGCTAGGTGAGGGTGTGGGCAGTGGGCTGTGGGTTACGGCGTACACCGCCCACGGCAGCCCAGCTACGCACGCCGTGACTAGCCAGAGTCTGCCAGGTCTGCAAGCCCTGCCCTGCCCTGCCCTGCCCTTTGTTTTTGCGATCGGCCAAGCAGTCCGCCATCTCCCTTCCAGTCAGCACCAGTCCGCTCTCGATGCCAGCGCGCCAAAACATTCCATATCCATCGCCCGCAAATCGCTCATTCCCTTCTGCCCACCCAAAATAAACTCAGCCCCAGTTTTTGCCCACCGCGGTTCACTGCTGCCCGTTCCTGTTCCACGAGCAACCGCCGCTGCTCTGGGTCCAGCGAGAGCGTACCGATGCACAGTCGTGGCCGATGGACTGCCCGTCGATTCAATGCAACCACCGTTTCCATCTTGGTCCCGTATGGTGGCCGTTGACGCATGCTCACCTCCCCCTCAGGTGCTTATCTCGTGAGGTCGAGCGAGTTAAATGAAGTCTGCAGCCAAGTTCCAAAACAAGCTGTAGGAGACACGCAGGGCAGTAGCCAGGTCCCCAGCAGCGCATTACGGATCTTGCTTGCTCAGCGATTGAAACAGCACGCAATCGGCTTGTGCCCTCAAACAGCTCCCTGTCAGATGCTGCAGATACCCAAAGAGTCGGCAAATTACGTTTTGGTGGTGGGCCGTCTTGTGAGCGTGCAACTCGCCAATGCCGTGCGCCGCCTTCAATGCCCCGGTGACCTTTCAAACGTCATTTTCTTCCATGGCCTTCGACGCTTGCCAGCCAGCCCAATCACGGCGCGAAGACACGTATGCCACTGTCGCACGACCTCGCTGCCCATGAACGCACTCACACTGCTCTCGGCCCGCTCGAGTAACTTTGTGGTCGCTCGCCGCCTGCTCACAGCCCGTGGTGGCCATCGAGGTCGCTGCTCCACGACAATCCCCGGACGCGGCTTACCTGGCTCTGTGTCCAAGGCGCCTGCTTACCCTTCACGCGAATGGGCGTGGCTTGCTCCTTTCATGTGGTTAGCCAGGGGCCTGCATGCCTGCCGGCCTGAAAATTGGCATTCGCAGCTTCGCTGCAACTCGTCGCTCCCAGCGCTGGTGCGAAGAGGCATGGCATGGCCCACCGCTTTTGACCCCATACCGCTCTCGGCCTCGCTGCTCAGTGCTCCAACCAAGCTAAAGCAACACTAAAGCTGCGACTTTGTGCACCTTCACGCGCGAGCTTTTCTTGTTCCGATTTGCGGAGATCCGGCCATGGGAAGCACGCGCCTTGCTGTGGGGATTCCGCTGGCTAGAGTGATTGTGGCACGTCGTGGGCCCATCCGTGACAAGAGCATACGAAATCTCCTAATCGAGAAGTGACAATCTCTACTCTCTCCATAGCCCCTTTTGTCTCGGTCAACCATCGCTTGACGCTGATCTCAGCAAATCTCGATCGAAGCTATCGTTTCAATTCAACAGGATTTACTCTTGAAACCCGGGCGGTGAGATGTAACCGGATGCTGACCCTCGTGAAGAGAAATCTCGGCGTCAGTTCTGCTCCGACTCGCGGAAGACCATTGCCAGAGAAAGTCCACCATCGTGCACTGCACCCGCATCCCGCATATTGGGCGGTGGCGAGTCTACCCAGAGCATGGTACAGCTAGGTCTGGACTGGAGTAGCCATTTCTCACTCGTCCATGCAAAGCTACTGCAGGTTTTGCCCGCCTACTCTTGCCAGCACTCAGGGTTTTTGACGCTGGCCCGTTGGGCTGGCGGTGCCAGAGAGCGCGCTGTTCCATCCATGTGTGCCGAAAATCTCCTTGGGCATCTGATCGAGATAGAGGGTCAGATGGTGGTGTGTAAATTTCGGATCGGAAAAGCCATGGCGAAAGTCACCTGGCCCTCAACAATTGTCGGCAAGCCCCGAAAGGGTGTGCTGATTGTACGAAGCGCTGCTCCGACGTAGCCGGACTGTCTGGCTGGCTGGCTGACTCACCATCACTGCAACCTTTGGCTTGGATTGCTCTCTGTCCACCGTCGTTCTTCGCGTTGCTGTAGTTCGTAGGCAAAGTAGAAAAATTTTTAATACCAGTGGTTCTGATGCATCCGCTGTGGGGCATAGGTCGTTAAGCTTATTCGCACTGCGGCGGAATCCATATCCTTTGCGGTTCGTTGCAGTAGATGGTACATGTCATTCGAAGCGGTGAAGAAACATCATTGACCAATCATTCTTCGTCCTCTTTCCATTGTCACTTCCTTCCCTTCCAAGCAGCTCCAGCTGCATGGAGATCACCTATTGAGCGGTCAAACCTCCATCGAATTGCAATTGAATCTAGTCAATACTGATTCGAGACTCCGCACGCGTCGTGGCGAGCTGAAGCGGCCGGATCCGAAGCGGAAAAAAATGATCCAAGTCGACGGCATCTCGACGATCCTGTTGGATATCGGTACGTCTAACTCGAGTCAAGGACTGCTGGATCTGAAGGCGTCCTCGAATCGGTTCTCATTGCCCCATTGCAATACATCACGTTCCCTCCACTGTTTCAACGTTGCTCATGCAGACCACGCGCACCTGGGAAAGAAATTAGTCGGCGCCCCAAGCATACCACGCGGTGGACGCCACTCGGCATATCGTGAACTACCCAATCTAGTGTCGTAGCCTGATTCTCGCAACATTACACCCCGCATTTCACCCCTTTTCACGTATAGAGATTATAGATGCAATGCGCTAACATTGGTCGCGTGATTACAGAAGGCACGATCTGTCCAATTTCCTTCGTGAAGGATGTTCTGGTGCGTGCTTGACTTCCGTCGTGATTCCCGAGTATATTGTTATCTCCCCGAGTCGTCACGTGCTTGAACTCCCTACTGAGGCGGCCTTCTGTCCAGGGAAGAGGAAAGGGAGTACGGTGGTGGGTGCAGGATGGGACGACGGCACTTCAGAGCTGCCTCAGCTGGCCAAGGCCTTCGTCGTCGTGCAGCGAAGGACCGTTATCGACTCTGGTAAACCAAACGAACTCGGAGAGAGCCACTGAGCGTCTGGTGCCGTAGCATATCGCCTGGAATTCGTAGTCGAACGCATTGCTGGAAGAGCTTGGAAACGCATCATGGCCTTCAAGATGCCGGATCAAAGCACGTCCACAACACCACCCAATTGCCCAATCCCTTTCCCACTTCCCATTTCCCAGCCATTCTCCCTCACCATCCTCTCAACATAGCCCCAGACCACGCACTAACAACCTTAGTACCCCTACGCGCTCTCGCAGCTCCCCTCCGTCCTCGCACGCGACTGGAGCGACCCCATCTTCGCATCGTACAAGGCCTCCTTCCCAGCGGCCGCGCGCGCCTCACCCGAAGCGCTGACCGCGCACGTAACGGCGCTCTCGGCAGCGGACTCCAAAGACGCGGCACTGAAGAAGCTGCAGGGGTACGTGTGGCGGATCGGGTACGGCGACGGGACGCTGGCGACGCCGCTGTTTGCGGACGTCGTGCCTGCATTGCGGCGGTGGAGGAAGGGGCGGAGGCTGGCGGTGTTCAGCAGCGGAAGCGTCGAGGCGCAGCGGATGTTCTTCTCGCGCGTCGAGGCGAGGGATGAGGCTGGAGGGGCGGTGAACGGTGATGGGAAGGGCAAGGCGCAGTTGGAAGACTTGGCTGGGCTCTTTGTTGCTAACTATGATACGGTGAGTGCGGGTCCGAAGATGTTGGCTTCGAGCTATGTGCGCATTTGTGTGGAGATGAAGGTCGATGCGGATACGGTGCTGTTTTTGAGCGACAATGTCAAAGGTCAGTGGCTTACCACGTCGTTGATGTTATGGTTCGCGTCGTGCTGATGGCAATGCAGAGATTAGAGCGGCATTGGACGCTGGTATGAAGGCCATAGTTGTAGATCGGCCTGGGAACGCGCCTCTTTCGGAAGAGGATCGAGCGCAACTGAAGGTCATTTCGAGCTTGGACGAGATTAACTTCACCGAGTCTAAGGAGCCTCAGTTAGGGAAAGAAGAGAAGCCGGAAGAAAAGACTGAGGCGGTAGTAGAGACAGAGAAAAGGACAGAACCGGAGACCAAGGATAAAGTTGAAGAGAAACCTGTGAAGACAACACCTAAGCGAAAACGTCAGTCGAAAGAAGGTGAGCCTGATCCTAAAAGTTTGAGAAGGTCGAAGCGCTTGAGTGGTGAATAGTCAAAATATGTCGAGGTATTGACCGTAAAAATGCATGCATTGCCGTCTTCTTGGGGTATATCAACATAACCAGACGAGATATCGAGCAAAGCTGCTCCTAATAGAAAATTTGATCCAACTTGGTTCATAGCTCCATTTCTCCATCGTGACCATTGACACCATTGTCACTGTTAGCGACTGCCGCTGCTGGTTGTGCAGTGCTCAAGCATCCTGGACAATTATGAACCACCTCATGGCAAAAGAGGTCGCAGTCGATGCAGAAATGATTACCACAACTCTCACACTCGTATCTCGAGCTCTCACTTGCAGCCTGCTCTTCCCTTGTTTGAATTACGTCCGTCTGTGCTTGCGTTCCTTCAGTGGCCTTCTCCTTTCCCTTCCCATCAGCAGGCACAGGTGGAAACGGTGACAAGCAGCCTTTGCATTTGACACTTCCAACATCTTTCGCTCGCTGCCAACTAACCGTCACCCAGTTCCGTAGAGGGAAGAGATGGTGATAGCTTCGAGCCAAATGTGTACTCAGAATGAGAGTGAGTCCACAGCTTGGACATGTACTGGGAAGATTGCAGACTTTAGCCTGACATCGACTGCACATGTAGCCTTCTCTGCTCAATTCGCCATGGCATGCACATAATGTTGGGTTATCCTCATGAACCCTTGATGGAAATCCCATCATCAGCAAGCTGGCCTTGTTGACATCTCTCTCTTCTTCAGTTCCTCTCCGCATTACAGGAGGTGTAGTGGTGGCCATTAGAAGGTCGCGAAGATGTCCCGCATCGGTGGCGACGGTGTAGCAGCTCTCATCGCCAGCGTTCGTTTTTGAGCATATCTCTTGACAGATTCTCATACTGCCACTCATGCCAATGATATTGACCCGCACTCTCTCCTTGATACATTCTCGAATGGTTTTGTTGATATCTCCAGGGTCTAGTGTCAGTAACGCGCCGAAGATGATGACGACCTCGCGAGTGCCATGTTTTGGGGTGTGGTAGAGTATTCCACGGGCCATTTCGAGTGCGTTTTGCAAGCTGGGCGAGCCTTTTGGTTCTTTCGGTAGCCCTTGTCGAGGACTTCGAAGTTCACGTATGGCTGATATGTGATCGTTTGGATTACCGCTAAGTTCGCTGACGCGTATGCATAAGCCGTCATGCATGGCAAGGACACACATTTGCGAGATTGGATTCTGTTCGAAGAATTCGCGAACGTAGTCCCGGGCATGTTTCAGACTGACAATATATCGGTTCGGCCGCATATCTTTCTCCATCATAGCCTCGCTCAAGTCCAAGATGAGAACGAGGTGACGGATGATACCTCGTTGGAAAGGTTGTGTATCCTGGCGGAGTCTATACCATAACTCAACATTATGGTACTAAATTCGTTGCTCTTAATCAAAATCGACTGAAGGTGAAAATGAAAGAGTGAAGCAACGTCACAAAATAGGAAAGATAAGACTTCGAGTAACAAAAAGACAAAACATATGACTAAACGCAATGAAAGTTAGATAGTAGGAAAGATATCTTACCTTTTCCGCATTCCGGCCTCCTTCAGCCTTTCCAAGTCCCTACCGATATCACCTCCACCTTCACCAATCATCAAACCTCCACGATCAATAGCATTCTCCTCCCACCGCTCTTTTCCTCTTCTGAGTCGTCCATCAGCCTGCGCTCTTGAGGTTGCTCCCCTTCTCAAGCTCGCACCACCCGTTCGTCCGGTACCATAAGCGGAGGACGAAGCTTCTTCTCCCGCACCTGAGAACTCGGCATTATCATCGGCAATGTCGTCATCGTCTGAGAACTGGTATTCGGGGTCGGAGTCTGCCATCGGAGGCTGAGAGATAGACAATTTGTAATGATGGAGGAGAACGAAGAAGAGTCTCTCACGATGATTTCGTTGGGATTAAAAAGAATATATAAGAGCGCATAGATGGCATCATCGTGATATGACAGGAGCTCTTGATAAATTACTGCCTATGATATAGGCTAAGTGCGATGAAAATGAGTTTAGGTTTTGCCTCTACTCAGATGTTGTTGTAATGTAGGCTGCAGTAGGTTTGCGGCGAAAATATTAAGCACGTGATATTAGAGCATCCCAAACAACTACACTCCACCACGTCTGGCTTTAACGTTTACATTTAGGCTAAAATGGTCGTATATCATACTTAGAAGATGAAGATCATTCTACAGGATTTTGCAGGAAGAAGATGGATTACTAAATTCCTTTCGATTCTCGTCAGCCCCAGCGCCTATTGCTGCTGGGGGATATCAAGCTGAACGATCGCAATAGCAATGGGATATATACATGTCTCGTAAACGCGAGCTCGTTCAATTGTGCAGACCAACGTTTCTCCAAGCTGCCTACCGTTTACCACCACAGTTTCTTCCATCAGCGTTTATCCTGGAGAATCCGACAAGTGCACCAACAAACGTTCATTCCGGCTCTCAGCCACTCGAAGGCAATAAATGGGAACTCGAGAATCACCCTCCGCCAGCAACTGCTCCATTCCTTCCAAAGCACTATTTCCACGTCAACATAAGACACTAAGGTAGGTTTCCGAATATTTTCCATGGGCAAAACTGAAGAGACTGAAGGCAAAACGCCTAGGTATAAGCACCTCCGGATTGAATCTGCCAATCATCTTCGGTGATGCTGTTCCAGAAGATCCAGATCATGACGACAGCCAGCAGTGTGAAAATCGACTCGAACAAACCGCCGTTGATTTTGCCCGACGTACCATTACAGATGTGCACGCTGATGACATATTGGAAGATCTGGCCTATGGCGAATAGAAGGGTCGCAGCTAGGAGGTAAACTGGACGAATACGTTAGCGCAGGCTGTACCGGTGTTGAGAGACTCGAAAGAAACATACCCATTGGACGACGTTCAGCGAGGATGCGCAAGACGAGGTAAGCTTCTAGGACGAAAAAGATGAATAGCAAAATCAAAGGAACCAGCTGATACAACGTGTAGAGCGCGTATGCTCGGTTTGGCGCATTCAGCGTGGAATTCCAATAACCTGTCCATGAGAAGCCGGTATCGAGCGCGATGTAGCCAGTTCCGACGAAGATTAGAAGCGAAGAGAGGGATATAAGGCCAATTGACAGCGGTGTCCCGTCTTCGATGACTTGGTAGCCAACGACGCCGTTTAACATGAGGATCCAGCATGTCGTGGTAACGGCAGCGATGTGGACGGCAGAGAAACCCTATACGGTTGCCAATGTCAGTCATTGAACTTGATGAAAGATGTGCTTGCGATCACGCGACATTTGGCTGCAATCACATGAAAGAGCTTCGAAAAGAAGAGCACTTACTATTCTTACATCACCTTTCAACGGGAAACCGCCAATGGTGAAGAGTTCACAGAGGGAGATGATGAAGAAGCCGACCAGGAACATTTGCATCTCTCTGTATGCCAATTTAGAACTTATAAGAAAGGCACGGCATCGAGACTCTTACCTTCGACCAACGGCAGCCTTCTTCCGTTCTGACCGCAAAAGAAGGAAGATCACGGTAGCCATTGCGATGCCATCGACCAAGATGGAGCCTGTTCCTGTCAATGCATGAACCTTGACAGCGCATTGTACCCAACTAACCTAAATTTGTGAGGTGTTTGCCATGCTTGAGAGAGATTCCCATGAGGTCACACCCGCCGTAACCAGAACCTCCTCGAGTCGGCGACTCGTTGAAGAGCTATGTTCCAAGGACGTCAGTCTCGATGGACAAATTTGTGAAGGGTCGTCATCAGCGTCAGACAGCTGAGAGCGGGCTTACATTGCAGACTGCGATGATGGGTTAGCGACTTGCTGACTTCACGTCCAATGGATTACATACCGGGAATGGTAGCACTCGCGCTGCCCGAGTCTCGACAGAAGTTGTGCCAGTTGCCATAGTCGGTGCCAGGCATCTTGAGATGATGAGGGAAGTGGCGCACCCCCCGTCTTTCGAAGTCGTGTGCAGTGGTGCGCCGGCTGGGTGAGTAGGGTGAAGAAGTGGATGTGAGAGTGGAGTGAGCTCGCTATTGATGCTGCAGCGATAGCGAACGAGGCACAATAGCGATGAGGGGATTGTGAATTGAGTGAGGGCGCCGTGAATGTTGGATGGAGGTTTTTGCTGGCAATCTGCGCAAGTGGTAGTTGGCGGGCAATGAGAGGGTGGATGGAGTGTGGCTTGCGACAACGTTCGGCAAGACTACTGCTTGTGCCTTCTTTTTTCTTCTGCTTGTTCTCGGCATGGGCCAGTGAGCTGGCAGGCAGGTTTGGTCGAGGGAAGGGAACGAATGGCAGAGACCAGAGCAGAGGTAAATTGGCTCGACTGCGCAGGGGCTTTTGGCGGCGCTAGATCAGACGAGGACTCGCACCGGGCGCCTTGATGCAACCCGCCTCGTTCCTTAGCCGAAACTTGGTCAGAGGAAGAGAGATGCACTTGGAATGAGACGCCGACGATGTCGACTACGGCTGCATCTACATAAAAAAGCGTGCCTTCGTTTCACCCAACTGCTAAGTCCATCTCTAACCTTCGCCACTCTCGGACGCTGCCCAGCACGGTGCCGGCTCTCCAGCCATTCCGCTGTCCTGGCAACTTGCATCCTGTCCGGTGGCGCAGTGCGAGCCGTTTCACTTCCTTGCGCTATTCCGAGATGAGCCTTACAACGCATGACTTGTTCCATCGAAACGAGCGTGTATTTGAAATGGCAATTTGATCATTTTATGCGTGCTGACGGCTCTTTTCTCCATAACAAGTACTCTTTAGAGATCAGCCTCGAATGGCACAAGCGGTCAATTCAGAGCGACGTCATGTCACCGCTCATTGACGGCACAGCGATCATCCAAACTAACGACAGAGCCAAGCGAGCGCCACGATGGCCGGTGGGAGGTTGGCCGATTTACATTCCGAGCTAGGTATGATAACTTGCATGGAAGAGTATAATTGGGACTAACGTCCCTCTGTAGAGAATCGGAAGAAGAAGTGATAGTATTCATACTATGGGAATAGGTATAGTTATATAATGCTCAATGATCCACCTGCCTGTAAGGCAGGTGGATCGGTGGCTGCTTGTCT
>Ga0335073_10017345_pt1 | contig 10079 bp, 3 predicted proteins | sample Lox_Sample_22_FD_207093 | JGI IMG/M metagenome (GOLD analysis project Ga0335073, IMG submission 207093) | Soil microbial communities from Loxahatchee National Wildlife Refuge, Florida, United States - Lox_Sample_2.2 | ecosystem: Environmental > Terrestrial > Soil > Wetlands | place: USA: Florida... | reverse complement strand
CGCCGGCAGCGCCGCCTCGACCGCGATCACCTCGGCGACGCGGTCGGGGTGGTTCAACGAGTGATACAGGGCGACGTCGGCGCCGAAGCTGTGACCCGCGATCAGGGGCCGCTCGATCTCGAGCGCGTCGAGCAGCCCCAGCAGGTCCTCGGCCATCGCGTCGGGGCTGTAGCCGGTGGGCGGCGTGTCGCTGAGGCCGTGACCCCTGAGGTCGTAGGTGAGGATGCGAAAGCGGTCGGACAGCTCGGGAACGATGCGCAGGTGCCATACGGCCAGGTTCCCGGTGAGCCCGTGGACCATCACCAGGTCGGGCCCCTCCCCGACCTGCTGGTAATGGATCCGCACCCCGTTGGGGAGCAGGACCTTGGGCATCAGCGGGAGGGCGTGACGGTCATTCGACGTACCCCAGCGCCCGCAGCCGCTCCATCACCGCGGCCTGCTCCTCGGGCTCGAGCTCGAGGGCCTGCTGGGGGCTCTGGATCGCCTCCGGGGGTGCCGGGGCCGGCGCGCTGCGGGGCGGGCGCCGCTCCAGCTCTCCCGGCTCGAACACGGCCTCCGGGACGCTGCCCGCCATGTCCTCGGGGGCCGCCAGGCCGAGCTGGTGGAGCAGCAGCGGGGCGACGTCGACGATCGACAGTTCCTCCACCGAGGCGCCCTTGCGGATGCCCGGGCCGGTGGCCAGGAAGATGCCCTCCCAACGGTGGTGTCCGCGGGCCTCGGGACGGCGTGCCACGACCGTCTCGGAGGGCAGGATCGACATCGTCCCACCGTCGGCCAGAACCAGCGAGAGGTCCGGCCCGAGCTGCTCGAAGGGGCCCGAGAAGGCCTGCTCGCGGGTCCACACCTCCTCCACCAGGGCCTCACCGTCGTGGGGTCGGCGGACCTCGCGCAGCGCGCCGGCGATCTCCTGGGCGAGCTTCGCGCGCACGTCCTCGGGCATCGGCTGCTCCCCGCCCGGGAGCCGCTCGACGATGTTGATGCCCTGGCTCGAGGGGGTCGCGGCGTAGGCGACCGTCCGTGACCAGTCGAGCGCGTGCACGTGGCGGGTCATCTCGGCGAACCCGACCTCGGTGTCGCCGCGGTCCTCCGGGCTGTCCTCGCCGGCCCACGTCAGATAGCCCTGCTGCTCGAGCCACGAGTTGACGTGGAAGACGTCACGGGTGGGGCCGAAGCCGTGGTCGGAGGCGAGCACGATCGTGGCCTCGGGTCCGGCCTGCTCCACGATCCCCGCGATCAGCCCGTCGAGGGAGTGGAAGTAGCGCTCGCAGAGGTCGATCATGTCCTGCTCCCAGGCGCTCGGCTGCGAGGGCCGGAAGGCCGGGTCGATGAATCGCCAGCACAGGTGCTGGAGCTTGTCCACCCCGTCGAACATGACACCCACGAGGTCGGCCTGCTCGGTGCCCATCAGGTGCCGCACGACCTCGGCCCAGCGTTGCTCACGCCGGATGTGGAGCTCGACGAACTCCGCGTGCTCGTCCTCCGGGCACCCGTCGATGGCCTTGATCTCGAGCTCCATGTCGAGCATCTCGCGGGGGTTGAAGGCGGGGAGCTCCTTGAGGCGGTCGAAGAGGCCCGGCGGGTGGCATCCGAGCCGCAGCTGGCGCCAGGGCATCATCCCTCCCGGCACCACCGCGCCCTCGACCGGGGGCGGCGGGAACATCAGCGGGAAGTTCAGCGAGATGATCCGCCGCTCCTGTTCGCTGGCCAGGGTCCAGATCGTCGCCGACCTGACCTCCTGGGAGGTGGCGAAGGAGAAGTACACGCTGCCCGGCTCTTCCTTCTGGAAGAAGTCGAAGATGCCATGCTGGCCGGGGTGCTTGCCGGTGACCATCGAGGTCCAGGCCGGCGGCGTCAAGGGCGGCATGATCGACCGCAGCACCGCCCGCGTCCCCCGTGCCGAGAGCGCGGCCAGGTTCGGCATCACGCCCGCCTCCATGTAGGGGTCGAGCACGTCGAAGGTGGCCCCGTCCAAGCCGATCAGGACGGTCGGTCCCATGTCACACCTCCAGCGGGTTCGGTTGACGGTGCTCGCACACGAAGTTGGCCAGTTCCGCCACGCTGATGTCGCGCTCCTCGACGGGCCGCTGGCCGATCTCGTCGAAGAATTGCGGGAACGGCAGCTTGCCGTACTCCTGCTGGACCATCGTCGAGAGCACCACGATCTCCAGCGACTCGAGACCGAGGTCCGCCACGAAGCGGGTGGTCGGTCCGATCTCGCCGTCGAACTCCCAGTCGCCCTGGGCCTCGCGCAGCAGCGCCAGGATCCCCTCCAGTACCTGCGGGTCGGGCTCGGTCATGACGCTCCCATCTTGCCAGCGGGCTGCTCCTGCGCCGGTCCCGGGTCGAGCACCGTGGCCACGACCAGGTCCGGCTCGGCGCCCCCCGCGGAGGCCTCCCGGTGGGTCCAGGCCGTCAGACGGCGCCCGCCGACGTCGATCAGCACGAGACCCTGCCGCGGTTCGATCGCCGCCGCGCGGGGTGCGTCCGGGGCGCCGAGGAGGCCCGATCCGGCCGCCTTGCCGGCGGCCTCCCGCCCGCACCAGATACGCAGCAGCCACTCCTCGGCGGCGTCCGCCGGCAGCTGCTCCAGCAGCCGCCGCTCGTCCTCGGTCACCGCCACCTGCTCGAAGCCCTCCGGCCGGGGGATCAGCGGCTCGATGTCGATCCCCACCCGGCAGCCGGGGCCGCCGATCGCCGCGAAGGCGGCCACGCGGCCGTGGGAGTGGGAGAGCGAGACGACGGGCACCTCGGCGGCTCCCTCCAACCCCGGGACCACCACCAGCGGCGCCCCCTGGTCGTCGGGCAGGATCTCGATTTCGGCGGGCAGCGGCTCGAGTCCGAGCGCGTCGCGAAGCAGCTCGGCCACGCACTCCTTCGCCGCCGAGCGGGCCCCCAGCCACTCGAGCTGCCTGCGCTCGGGCACCCTCAGCCCGCCGAACAGCTCGCGCTCGTGCCTGCCCAGCACGCGGCTGGCCCACACCGGCTTCCACAGGCCCCGGTCGACGGGCAGCCTCGCGTCCATGCTCCTGCACGCGACACGCTGCTCGGGATACGGAGCCAGCGGCGTCCTCCACGACCTCGCCAGCGGCGTCAGCTGGGCCGGCCGGGCCAGGGGCGCGAACCGCTCGGGGACCGAGAAGCGCTTGTCCTCCCAGCCCCGCAGGCGCATCCAGCAGCGACCCCCGGCGTCGAGGACGTCGATGTTGGAGGAGACCAGCTGCTCGCCCTCGAGCCGGATCGCGGCGTTGCAGGTGAGCGCCTCGCCCTCGGTGGGCGGCGGTCCGTAGAGGTCGAGCGCGGCGAGCCGGAACGGGAACACCACACGTGCCTCCTCGAGCATCTCGGCCGCCCAGAACCCGATCACCTGCCCGGCGGCGTCGAGCACCACGGGGTCGAGCACGAAGCTCGGCCGGGGGTTGTCGCGCAGCAGGCCGTCCCTGGGGAGCACCTCCAGCCGCGCGCTGGCCGCCCCCGGGGCGACGAGCTCGACGCTCCTGACCCCCTGCCACAGCGGCTGGTGGAACATCGCCTCGTCGTACAGCTGCTCCGGAGCCCAGCGCGGTGGCCTCGCGTCCCGGGTCGGGATCTCGGCCGGGGCGGGGGCCTGCGGGAACCCGTCCGCGAGCAGCACCGTCGCCTCCAGCACCGGCTCGCCGGACAGGGTGGGGTCGTCGAGGTTGAACAGCTCCGTGCGAACCCGCTCGCAGCCGTCGCCGGCGGGCAGCCTGCGAACCCTCACCTCGAGCGTGAGCGGAGTCTCTTCGAAGGCCAGCCAGCGGTGCGCCCGCAGATCGCGCATCCCGGTCACCGTCCTTCCGGGCAGCAGGCACGATGCCCCCTCGGCGAGGATCTCGACGCTCATCGCGAGCGGCATCAGGGCGAGGGCGTGGAGTCCGGTGTCGGAGCGCGAGACGCTCCTGCCCAGCGTGTGGTCGAGCAGGTAGCGGTCGTGCAGTGGGTCTACCACCCTGCGGGCCACCAGTTCCATGTCGGGCTCGTGGGCGACGATCGTGCCGACGAGGGGACGCTGCGGCTGCTCAAGGACGGCGGGGCCCCCGGCGCCCAGGTAGGCCCCCATCACCTCCTCGTTGGCGCTCAGGAACTGCTCCATCGTCTCCATGAAGGCATCGATCGCGCAGGCGATGTCCTCCGGTACCCCGCCGATCACCTCCGCGCCCGGGGCGCCCACCGGAGCGGTCGCCGGTGGGGGGTCCGCGAGCTCGATCGGGGACGGGTGGGCGCCGCCGTTCCCGTTACTCGCGGCGACCGCGGCCACGTGCGCGGGCGCCGGCTCGCGAGCGGCGAGGGGCTCGGGGATCACGAGGGGCTCGGGGATCACGATGGGCTCGGCGGCCGGAGCCGGCGCTGTGGGCGTGGCGGGCGCTGCGGGCGCGGCGGGCGCCCGGCTGCCGGGATCCACGGACGGGCGCACCCGCTCCACGGCCTGCTCGGACAGCCGCAGCATCGGCCACGCCGTCCCAAGCGCCACCGGGTGTCTGCGAGCGTCGCTGGGCGGCGGCGGGTTGCGCCAGTCGACGACCGTCGCCCCGCGGCGCCCGAACAGGTAGTCGAAGTCGAGCTCGACGTCGTGGACGGCGAGCATGCCGACGACGTGGTTGAGCTGTGTGGTTCCCGAGCGCCGGGGGAGGTCCGCGGCCGCCGCACAGGCGGGACGTCCCCGCAGGATGTCCTGCATGAAGGAGGTCATGTTCCCGCGCGGTCCGACCTCCAGGAACACCCGCGCGCCGTCGTCGTGAAGGGCCTCGATCGTCTCGCGGAAGCGGACCGGCCGGGTCCAGTGCTCCACCAGCAGCTCCCGGATCGCCTCCGGGTCCTGGGGGTAGGGGGCGGCGGTCGTGCACGACCACAGCGGCGTCCGCGCGCCGCCCACGGGAAGCCGGGCGAAGGTCGCCCGCAGGTCCTCCGCGAAGGGTGCGAACAGGGGCGTGTGGACCGCCCGGTCGTAGGGGAGCTCCTGGCACATGAATCCCTCGCCCACGCCGATCTCCCTGGCCCGCGAGATCGCCTGCGCCTCGCCCACGAGGACCGCCTGGTGGGGGCAGTTGTCCATCGCCAGGAACAGCTCCCCGCCCGCCTCCCCGGCGATCCGTTCGGCGCTCGCGGCGTCGCACCCGAGCGCCAGCAGCACCGCCGAGGGCACGTCGTGGCGCTCGGCCGCGTCGGCGTATGAGGAGAAGAGCCCGTGGCAGAAGGCCGCCAGCCGCTCGTCGGTCTCGACGTCCAGGGCGCCGGCTGCCATCGCCGCGGAGTGCTCGCCGCTGCTGTGGCCGAGCATCGCGTCGCAGCGCCCCACCAGGCGGCTGATGACCGCGTAGACGGCGGCGTTGGCCCCGAGGACCGCCTCCACCGCGATGTCGAGCTCCATCAGCCGGGCCTCGGTGCGCTGGCGCTCGTCCTCCGAGAAGGCGGGACGCGGGAACACCCAGTCGCTGAGCAGGTGCCCTCGCGGATGGTCCGCGTAGATCCGGTCGATGCGGTCGAACACCGCACGGGCCTCGGGGAACTGCAGGCACAGGTCAGCGAGCATGTTCGGGTACTGGGCCCCCTCCCCGGGGAACACGAACACGACCTTCCCCTCGCGACCGAGCGGGTCGGCCTCGAAGTAGATCCCGGAGGTCGTCTTGATCCGGGTGCAGCCAGGCTCGGACAGCTTCTCGATCGCCTGCCCGAGCTTCTTGCGCAGGTCCTCGACCGAGGAGCAGACGACGGCCAGCCGCCGCGGAGCCGGGGTCCGCCCGAGCTCCCTGGTGAGCGAGAACGCGAGGTCGGCGAGCGCCGGCTGCGGCGAGCGCCCGGTGGCGTCCAGCAGCTCGCGGGCGGCCTCGAGCAGGGCCTCCCGTGAGTCCGCCTCGAGCACGCAGACCTCCGTGTCCCATGGGGGGCGGTGGTCGGGACTCGGATCCTCGCTCCATTCCTCGAGCACGGCGTGGGCGTTGATGCCCCCGAACCCGAAGGCGTTGACCCCGGCCCGCCGCGGCTCGCCGCCGCCGTGGATCCAGGGCCGCGTCTCGGTGTTGATGTAGAACGGGGTCCGCTCCAGTTCGAGCTCCGGGTTGGGCTCCTCGCAGCCCAGCGTCGGCGGGAGCACGCGGTGGTGCAGCGCGAGCGCGGTCTTGATCAGACCGGCGATCCCGGCCGCGGGAATCGTGTGGCTGATCATCGACTTGACCGTCCCGAGCCCGCATCTCGGCAGCTCCCCGTCACGCTCCCCGAAGACGCTCGTGAGCGCGCGGACCTCGGTCACGTCCCCGACCGGCGTGCCGGTGCCGTGCGCCTCCAGAAGCCCGACGGTGGCGGGAGAAACCCCGGCCGTCTCATAGGCGCGCCGAAGCGCCAGTTCCTCGCCCTCCAGCCGCGGCGCCATCACGCTCATCCCGCGCCCGTCGCTCGACATCCCGACGCCCCGGATCACCGCGTACACGCGGTCGCCGTCCCGTTCGGCGTCCTCGACCCGCTTGAGCACCACCGCACCGATCCCCTCGCCCAGCAGGGTCCCGTCGGCGTCCTTGTCGAAGGCCCTTAGCTGCTCGCGCCGCGACAGCGCCCCCAGCCGGCAGAAGAGGTTCAGCGTGGCGACCGGCATCCACACCTGGGCGCCCCCCGCCAGCACGAGGTCGCAGTCCCCGGCGAGCAGGTCGCGGACGGCGTGACGGACCGCGAGCAGGGAGGAGGCACAGGCGGCGTCGACCGTGTAGGCGGGGCCCATCAGGTCGAGCCGGTTCGCGATCCGCCCGACGATGATGTTCGGGATCAGCCCCGGGACGGTTTCGGGGCCGAGCGGGGGGAGCACGCGCTGCAGCTCTCCCCGCAGCAGCTCGAGCTCCTGCTCGGTGCGATCCGGATAGAGCTGGCGGATCAGGTCCACCGTCTGCCCCACCACGAGCCCCCGCTGGACGGCGATCGCGTTGCCGCCGTTGAGGTAGGTGCCCTTGCCGAAGATCACACCGGTGCGGGCCCTGACCTCGTCGGGCAGCTCGGTGGCGCCGGCGTCGCGGAGGGCCTCGCGGGCGATGTGCAGCGCCAGCCACTGGTCGGGCTCGCCGCCGACGGCCACCGGCGGGATGCCGTGGTCGAGCGGGTCGAACTCGGCCAGCTCGCCGAGATAGCCGCCCCGTTTGCAGTAGGTGCGGTCTTCGTCCTCGAAGTCGGGGTCGTAGTACACCTCGGGGTCCCACGCCTGCGGTGGGGGGTCGGAGGTGGCATCGACCTTGGCGAGGATGTTCTGCCAGTAGGCGTCCACGTCGCGGGCGCCCGGGAACATGCAGGCCATCCCGGTGATCGCGATCCCCCCGGAGGGGCGCGTGCTCGAGACGGCGCTCACGCCGGCGCCCCCGCGAGCCGGTTCAGCGCCTGCGAGCCGACCCCCACGACGTCGCGCAGCAGCGCCAGCGGGCGTCCGTCGGCGCCGTAGAACCAGTGGTCGGCGTGGCACAGCGGCGGCTTGCTCTCGGGCCTGATGCGCAGCTCGTGGCGGACCGCCTCGCCCTCGCCGACGGGGGCCAGCAGCACGTATTCCCCGATCTCGGCCGGCAGCAGCGTCACGTCCCACTGCAGACGCGCCCACAGGACCTGCATCTGCAGCGCGCTGTCCACCATCACGGGGTCGATCAGCCACGGCCGCCCGTCGGCATCGGACACGCACCGTCCCGGCTGGGATGCCCGCAGCCGCGCGCCGGCTCCCCGCGCGTCCATCCCCGTGATCTCGACGATCCCCTGGAACAGCGGGCCGTGGAACAACAGGTCCCGGTAGGCCTCCTCGATCGCCATCGGGAAGGGCGCCAACTCGAGCAGCTCCGCGGGCTGCGGGTGGGAGCCCGCGGGCGCGCGCTCCACCGCCCGGTCGCGGACCCGGGCCACAGCCCGGTAGTGGGGCCGTCCCGGCCCGACGGGCGACACCGTGACCTCGAGCTCCTCTCCGGCCGCGTCGCGGGTGGCGTCAATGCGGACGCTCACCGGCCGGTCACCGGCGAGCGCAACGCCGTCCAGCAGCCGGATCCCGCGCAGGCCGGAGAACACCCGCCCAGCGCAGGCGGCCGTCGCGGCCTCGCCCATCAGCTCCATCGCGACGGCGAACGGGAGCACCGGCCGGCCGTCGATGCGGTGGTCGTTCAGGTAGCGGTCGCGTCCGAGGTCGAACGTGTACTGCAACGGACCCGCTCGGTTGCCCGGCTCCGCCGCCCCGGGGGCTCCCTCGATCGGCGTCGCAGCCGCGAGCAGCAGCAGTGGCCCCCCGTCCGTCGCCTGCGGTGGCTGGGGTCCGCTCGGCTGCAGCCGCTCGGACGCCAGCCGGCCGGCGCTCGGGTCCCCGCCGGGAAGGCCCGCGAGCCCGGTGCTCGCCCCGATCACGATCTCGGCCTCGCCCTTCAGGCCGCGGCTCAGCTCGTCTTCGAGCATCCTGGCGCCCTGGTCGAGCTCGATCAGGGCGACGCCGCGGCGTTCGAACTCCTGCTCCAGCAGCGGCGAGACCATGCCCGCGGACCGCCACGGGCCCCAGTCGATCGCCACCACCCGTGCCGGCCAGCGGCCGTCGAGCTCGTGTGCGAGCCGGCCGAGCACCTCGCTGGCGGCGGCGTAGTCGGCCTGGCCGCGATTCCCGAACCGCCCTGAGACCGAGCTGAACAGGACCACGAAGCGCAGGCCGTCGGGCCGCAGCCGCTCGGCCAGGGTGTGCGCGGCCCCCGCCTTGGCCGCCATCACCCGCTCCAGCGAGTCGAGCTGCTTGTCGGCGATCAGCCGGTCCTCGATCACGCCTGCTCCGTGGACCACGCCGTCGATCCGCCCGTGGCGCCCGTAGACCGAGTCGATCAGCTCACCGAACGCCTCGCGGTCTGAGACGTCGCACGCCAGGTACTCGACGCGTGCCCCGGCGGCCTGCAGCCGCTCGAGGTTCTCGCGCACCTCCCGGCCTCTGAGGATGCGCTGGCAGTCGCGCTCCACGAGCGCCGGCGTCAGCGGCTCCCGGGCCTCCCTGCGTTGCTCGATCAGGGCCCTGCGCAGGTCGGACAGCTCCCGCAGCCGGGCGGTCTCCGGGCTCTCGTCCTCGAGCGGTGTGCGGCCCACGAGCACGAGCGTGGGGCGGTGATGCTCGGCGAGCGACTGCGCCACCCGCGCCGTGATCCCCCGCGCCCCGCCGGTGAGCAGCACGACGGCGTCCCCGTCCAGCAGCGGGGTGTCGGGTCGGCCGGCGAGTGGCGCCGGTGCCAGCGTCAAGCGGGTTCGCTCCCCGCCGCGATAGCCCACCTCGATCAGCCCGTCGCCGGCGAACAGCTCCTCCAGCAGCTGTCCGGCCATCTCCGTGGGGGACACGTCCGACAGGTCCACGGCCTTGACCCGCACCTGCGGCCACTCGTGGGCCACCGTCTTCAGGAAGCCCGCCGGTGCACCCTGGCCCGACACGCCGGGAGGCGAGCCCCCGTCGAGGCCGAAGGCGCCCCCGAGGCGACTCGCCCCGACGATCGCGCCACCCCCGGTGCCGGCCGCCGCCTGCAGGTCGGGTAGCAGCGTCTGGGCGAGCAACAGGAGCGTCCCCAGCTCGCCGTCGCCGGCCGCTCCTGCGCTCAGTGCCCCGAGGTGGATCAGCGCCTTCGCCCCTCCGCGAGCGCGCACGGCGGCCGCCAGCTGGGTTGCCTGCTCGGCGTCCCGTGGCCGCTGCGCGTGCGGGACCCGCACCACCGGCTCGCCGCGGGCCTCCAGGACCCGGGCGAGCTCGTCCGCCACCCCGATGTCGTCGTCGACGATCACCACCGCGCCGGGCCCCGCGAGCGGGGCGGTGGTGGTGATTGCGGGAGCGCTCACTGCCTGTACCACGAACCGGCCGATGCGCTCCTCCTCGGCCGGCCCTTGCTCAAAAGGGCGTTGTGCTCCTCCCGGTGCTGGTCCCGTCCCCGCCGTGGCCGTCGCCGGCGCCTTCCCGAGGGCGGCCTCGAGGGTGTCGATCACCCCCGTCAGCGTGCGGCTGGCGGTGAGCTCCTCGAGGTCGATCTCCGCGCGCTCCTGCTCGCCCAGCCCCTGCGTGAAGGTACCCGCGATCTCGACCCGCTTGATCGAGTCGATCCCGA
>Ga0335073_10017344_pt1 | contig 10079 bp, 9 predicted proteins | sample Lox_Sample_22_FD_207093 | JGI IMG/M metagenome (GOLD analysis project Ga0335073, IMG submission 207093) | Soil microbial communities from Loxahatchee National Wildlife Refuge, Florida, United States - Lox_Sample_2.2 | ecosystem: Environmental > Terrestrial > Soil > Wetlands | place: USA: Florida... | reverse complement strand
CACCCTCGGGTCGCGCCGGAGCCGCTTCGCTTTGCCGGCCGTCGACCATGTACGGAAGTAGGCGTGGTCGCCGATGACCACAACGTTGACAGCCGTCGGCACGGCCGAGCCGTCGCGTTTGTAGGTGGTGACGACCACGTTCCGCTTCTTCGTCAGATCGTCGAAGGCGCCCACCCGATGAAGACTACGACTCAACGACGGTCTCCCGAGGATCGCGCCGCGCCAAGTGTCGCCGTCGCGCCCTGAAGGCGGTCGCCGATGTATGTTCTTGGCGTCGAGAAAGCGCAGGTCGAGTCATGACGGCCATCGAGACCGACTACCTGGTGATCGGTGCGGGAGCAGCAGGCATGTCATTTACCGACGCCCTGATCGAGGCGAACCAGAACTGTGAGGTCGTCATGGTCGACCGCCGGCCGGCCCCCGGAGGTCACTGGAACGACGCTTACCCGTTCGTGCGCCTCCATCAGCCGGCCGCGTGCTACGGGGTCAACTCCCGGCCGCTTGGTCACGAAAAGCTCGATGAGCACGGACTCAATGCCGGCCTGTACCCGCAAGCGGACGGCATTGAAATCTGCGACTACTTCCGGCGAGTCATGGATGAGCACCACGTGGCCTCGGGCCAGGTGCGGTTCTTCCCGATGTCCAACTACTTGGGACTCGAGACTTCCGACGTCGCCTTCGTTGCCGCCCTCACCGGAGCGACGACCAGGGTCAAGGTCCGACAAGCGGTCGTCGACGCCCGCTACCTTGAACCGACGATCCCCTCGCGGCACACGCCTTCGTTCACGGTCGACCCGGGCGTTCGATGCGTTCCGGTGAACGAGCTGGTCGAGGTGCGTGAGCCGGCGACCGGCTACACAATCATCGGGGGCGGCAAGACCGGATCCGATGCGTGCACCTGGCTGCTTGGAAACGGTGTGGACCCCGACAAAATTCGTTGGGTCAGGACCCGCGATGCCTGGATGGCGAACCGCGCCCAGGTGCAGCCGCTCGAGCTGGTGACCGACACCGTCGACGGAGTGTCGCGCGGCACCGAAGCGTCGGCCGCGGCCGAGAGTGTGGACGACCTGTTCGCCCGGCTGGAAGCCTGCGGCCAGCTTCTCCGTCTCGATCCGACCGTTGGGCCGACCATGTACCACGCCGCAACATTGACGGTCGCCGAGCTCGAGCTCCTGCGGACCATCGAGAACGTCGTTCGGCTCGGACGCATCAAGGCGATCGGTGCCCTTGAGGTCGTGCTCGAACAGGGAACGGTCCCGGCTGATGGCGGGCAGCTGTACGTCGACTGCTCCGCCGCCGGACTCGGTCGGGCCCCGGCTCGCCCGATTTTCGAACCCGGCCGCATCACCCTCCAGTGCATCAGCACGGTCTTCCCTACGTTCAATGCCGCGGTCATCGGCTACCTGGAGGCCACCCGGAGGGATGACCTCGTCGCCAAAGCCAACCTTTCGCCTACGAACCGATATCCCGATGCGGCAAAGGACTGGATACCGAACATGCGTGGCCAGCTGGAGTCACTCAGGCTTTGGAATGAGCAACCCGATATGGCCGCCTGGTTGGGGTCGAGCCGCCTGAACATAGCCCGAGGAATGTTCGAAAAAGCAGGCGAAGCTCGAATGGCGGAGGCGATCACCCGACTTCTCACCTATAGCGAACCCGCTGTCGCCAACCTCGAAAGGCTTGGCGCCGGAGCAGCCTGACGACCAGAGCGGTGCTCTGAACCTTTTCAGGGGCGTTGATCCCCCTTCTTTCCGCCTCAGGCTTCTTCGGCGGCCGGAGCGGTTCCGGTATGGAATCTGATGAGGATGCCATCGGGGTCGGGGACGTTGACGTACCAGCCGATGTGCCCCTTTTCCGGTGGGGAGTGATCTATCCGACGCTCGTCCAGACGGGTGCACAGCTGGCGCAGGTGGTTGTGGTCGTCGAGCGTCAGCCCGACGACGGCGAAACCCTTAAGACTGGCGGCTCGCTCCGGGTCCCGATGCAGCCCGATAACGAAGCCTTCCGGGTGCCGCAGGACCACGCCCACCACCCCGTCCTCGTCCTCCTCGTCCAGCACCGGCACCATCCCCAGGGTGGCTATGTACCAGTCACGGCTGACCCAAGGGTCTGTGACCGGAATGCGGATGTGGTGCAGGCCGGTGACCAGATCACCTGGTTCCCGGGTTCGTGGCTCGCGGGCGTCCCCTTCAGTCACCACCCTCATCATCACTCACAGCCGCCCTAAAAGCGAGGGAGGCCCGCCGTCCCTCCTGTCTGGCCTGAAGGGCGGGCACGACGGCCGAGTGAGTGAAGATCGATGATTTGGGTAGTTAGAAGGGGGCGGCTCGGGCCGGCCGGGTAGCCAACCCTCACGGCCACCGAACCCGCCTGAAGAGGGCCCCCACTACCCCTCGGGGGCTCTCTTCTCTCCTGAAGCCGAATAGGTGTCAGTTGGTAGTGGCAGCCGGAGTGGACGGAAGCTTCCAGTTCGGACGCACGAAATGACAGGTGTATCCGTTCGGGTAACGCTCCAGATAATCCTGATGCTCCGGCTCGGCCTCCCAGAAGGGGCCGGCCGGCACGATCTCGGTCACGACCGGTCCGGGCCATAGACCGGAGGCGTCTACCGCCTCGGCGGTCTCCTGCGCGACTCGCTTCTGGTCCTCGCTGGTGTAGAAGATGGCCGATCGGTAGCTGGTTCCGATATCGTTGCCCTGACGATTCTTGGTCGTGGGGTCGTGTATCTGGAAGAAGAACTCCAGGAGATCCCGGTAGGACAGCCGGTCGGGGTCGAAGCTGATCTCGATGGCCTCGGCGTGGGAACCGTGGTTGCGGTAGGTCGCGTTCGGTACGTCACCTCCCGTGTAACCAACTCTGGTCGATATCACTCCCGGTATGTTCCGGATCAGATCCTGCATCCCCCAGAAGCAGCCTCCCGCCAGGATGGCGGTCTCGGGCGCGTGGGTCAATGTGGTACTCCTTCCTTGTGTGTTGGCGGATTCCCGGCGGTCGGTGTCCCGGTCCAGCCCGCGTACTCCAGCGCCTGTCCGAGCTCACCCCACCAGTCCTACCGATAGTCGAAACAACCTTGGGCCGCAGGGTGTTCCCGGGCTCGGTGGAGCCGGTGGTCCAGCCGTTCACTCCAGAACCTTCGCGAAAAGGAAACCGGTTCGCAACCAGACCGCGCCACCTCGGCCCGGCCTGACCACCGTTCCGACTCGTGGCTGGCCCCGCCGGCCTGGTCAGGTGGGTCCCCTTCCGTCGAGTGAGACGATGCGGTGGCTGATCAGCTTCCCGCCCGCGATGCGCAGTTCGCCGAAGGTGTGCTCCGGCTGGGCCCGCCGCTGCAGGGCTGAGCCGGGATTGAAGAGGAGCTGGCCCTCCTCGCCCGTCTCGTTTACCGGAGCATGGCTGTGACCGAACACGACGACATCGCAGTCGGGGAAGCGGCGGCGCATGCGCCGGGCCCGACCCGTCGCCGGTCCGCTGTCGTGGATCATCCCGATAAGAACGTCGCCGACCCTGACCACCAGCGTGAGGGGTAGCCGGCCCAGCAGGCTGCGGTCGTTGTTCCCGAGGACGGCGTGGACGGGCGCCTGGGCGCCCAACCGGTCGAGAACGGCCTGGTCGAGAACGTCTCCGGCGTGCAGGATGGCGTCGGCTCCCCCCAGTTCGGACCACAGGGTCTCCACCAGGCGGGCCCGTTGGCCCCGGGGAAGGGAGTCTCCGTGCAGATGGGTATCAGCCAGGACTACGACGCGGAACGGGTCTGGGGACGAGCCCGCCCTCGGCTCTGCCGTCACGTGGTTGGTCGCTCCCGGCCCGGCACCCGGGCGGCAGAGGTGGGGGCCGCGGTCGGGACGATGATGAAGAAGGGGGGAGAGCCGACGGCTTCGAACGAACCCTCCAGGCCGTACAGGCCGGTGAGGGCGGCCAGAGCCGCATCCACCGCGTCGATCGATCCGAGCGCACCGGTGTCGAGCCCGGCCAACCGGAGGGTCTCCGACCGCCACTCCCTCTTGCGGCTCGTGCTCCGGGTGACGCCGGGCGGTGGCGCACCGCCGCGCAGGGCCACGTCGGAGGCGTGGGGGTACACCTCGAGCGCACTATCCCGCACGCCCCGCCCCGGGCTGAACAGCTCGAAACCAGCCGCCCCGGCGGCATGAAAGGCTTCTTGCCCCACTCGCATCCAGTGGTAGAAGGGCCGGGCGAAGCGGGCCGGGTCCGACGGAGTCGAGAAGATGTTCAGGCCCCGCGCCCGCAGCCCGAGCTCACAAGGACGTGACCGCCCGGCCAGCCCGATACCTGGCGGCGAGTCGATAGCCACCACCGCCAGGTCCGGCTTCAGCTCGTCCAGGCGGGTCCGTAGCTCATCGGGGGAGACCCGCCGCAGGGGCGGACCGACGAGGCGGCGCCTCGAGTCGATGACCACGACGTCGAGGCCCCGGTTCTCGGAAACGTCGACGCCAGCTGACAGGACCACCGGCTGGCTCGATCAGGTCCGCGTTACCGACAGCTTCGGTCCCTGAGCCAGACTCTGGAATACGACGCAACATCGTTCCGTCGTGCTGATCAGCTCGTCCAGCTGCTCGGCGTCGGCGGATGAATCGAGGTCGAACAGCAGCCGGATCTCCCGGAACCCGACCGGGACATCCCGATCCACCCCTAGGGTGCCCCGGAAGTCGAGGTCGCCTTCGGCCCGCACGGTTCCCTCGACCGGGATCCGGCGGGCCGTGGCTACGGCGCGCAAGGTAACGCCGGCGCAGGCGACCAGCGCCTCCAGCAGCATGTCTCCGGAGCAGGCCAGGCTCCCGTCTCCGCCCGTCGCCGGATGCAGGCCGGCCTTGACGATCTCCCGCCCGGTGTTCACCGAGCACGCCACCTCGGAGCTCGCCAGAGATCCCTCCGCCCGCAACGTGATGACCGCGGCCTCGGGATCACCCCGGTAGCGCTCCTTGAGCGGTGACTGGACCTTTCGGAGCTCGTCAGCGTCCAATGGAATCCTCGCCTCTCTGGGACTGGGCCGGCCGCCTGGAGCTTAGGGCTGGGACCGGCTGGCCGCCGTCACCAGCGGGGCTCTTCGCCCAGAATGCCGAGAGCCGACTTGCCCACGAGCTCGTGGACCAGGGCGCTGTTGGCCGGGTGGAAGCCACCACAGCGGACGTCCCGGTAGAGGCGTTCCAGCTCGTTGGACTTAAACATGCCGGTTCCACCCGAGACGTCCATGGCCAGATCTACGATCCGCTTGGCCCCCTCGACCGCCTTGTACTTGGCCGACACCAGCTTGGCCGGCCAGCCCATCCCGTAGTCGACCCCGGCCGACCAGTCTGCTGCGATCCGCTCCACGTGAGCGGTGATGCTCTCCAGCTCGATGGACATCTCGGCGATGGTGTGCTGGATCATCGGGTTGTAGGCCAGGGCCCGGCCTCCGAGGGCGATCGATGTCTTCTTCTTCAGGCCGGCCACGGCCAGCTCGAGGGCCCGCTCGGCCAGCCCGACGTACATGCTGGCGAAGGTCGGCTCGGCCCAGGCGAAGATGCCGAGGACGAATGCGTCGGCTCCGGCCAGACCGGCCGGCACGACTCGAGCGATGTACTGATCGGGTATGAGCGCCCCCTCGATCACGGTGTCGTCACTGCGCGTGGCCCGCATCCCCAGGGTGTCCCAGGTCTCGACTACGTGGTAGCCCTCCGTATCGCGCGGCAAGAAGGCGTGGACGATCTTCGGATTGGCCGGATCGCTCGTGTCCATGGCGTGTAGGCCGAGCCGGGTCCACACCGGGGTCAGGGATCCGAAGATCTTGTGGGCATATATCCGGTATCCACCGTCCACTCTTTCGGCCCGGGCCGTCGACAAGAGCACGGGCATGTCGTTACCGGATTCCCCGTGACCGGCTGCGAACACCTCCCCGGCCACGGCCTCTTCGAGGATCCAGCTGAGGCTCTTGTCACCGTGGCGCCACAAGTCAGCCGCCACCCCGGTCCAGTAGACGTGCATGTTCAGCGCCAGCGCGGTGGCCGGAGAACGTCGGGCCAGAGCCCGCTCCTCCCGGCATACCTCGGCCAGTGTGAGGCCCAGGCCGCCCAGTTCGGTGGGGACGGCCATCAACAAATAGCCGGTGGCGCGCAGATCCTCGAAGTCCTCGCTGAAGAAGCGATTGTCCCGGTCGTACCCGGCGGTCCTCGTCGCGCACTGGTCCAGGATGTCCTCGGTAAGTACGGTCATTTCCCAACCTCCAGTTCGGTGTGATGATCACGGTACGAAGATCGACGACGAGGAACCTCCGGACCGGTACGGATTTGCGGTACGGAAACCTTTAGACGCCTAGCTCGCCGGCGCGCCGTATCAGGTCCAGCTTCGAAGCCACGCCCAGCTTGGCGTAGGCGTTGGCCAGATGGGTTTCGACCGTGCGCTCACCGATGAACAGCCGGGCCGCGATCTCACGCGCCGAGCATCCTTGCGAAGCCAGCCGGGCCACCTCCCGCTCCCGCGGGGTCAGAGCGTCGGGACCGACCAGGTCCCCCCTCTTACGCCGCCCTCTCGAGCCGAGGCCGGCCAGATCAGCGAGGACCCACCCGCGCCGAACGGTGGCTCCGCACTCATCGAAGAGGGCCGCCGACCGCTCGAGGGCTTGAAGCGCCTGCGTCCGGTCGACCCGGGCGAGCGACGTCCCGCGCAGGGCCAGGGCCCGGCCTTCGAACAGGCGCCAGCCGGCCCGCCGGAAATCAGATGCGGCCCGCTCGAGATCCGCGACCGCCTGGTCCTCCTCGCCCGACGCTACGGCCAGGGCGCCGGCCACGAAGGACCGGAGGCCTTCATGACTGGGGCCGGGCGGAGGACACGGGTCGGCCATGAGCAGGTCGTGGGCTCGCCGGGCCAGCGGATGGTCGCGGCCATAGGCGGCCGACTCGGCTACGTCGGCGAGCATCCACCTGCCCCAGGACCAGTATTCGTTCTGAACTGCGTCTTCGGCGACGGCCAGCACCGGTTCGACGGCTGCGCCCCGGCCTGCGGCCAGGGCCACGGCGATGGACCGCGACCAGGCGGCCAGCCGGCTCAAGGCCCAGAACGGCTTGTCGCTGAAAGCCTCGTCGAGGTCGGCCTGCAGCTCGGCTGCTTCGTCGTGCCGGCCCATCTCGGCCAACGAGATCACCGCCATGCCGGCCCCGAAGGCCCGCCGGGTGCTTATGCCTCCGCTCCAGGCCCGCTGATCTCTCGCCGCCGCCACCGCCGCTTGCAGGTCACCGGACTCCCACCCGATCTGAGCGGTGAAGTCCAGGACGAGCGTGTCTCGGTAAGCCGGGTTTGTTTCCTTCGCCTCTTCGAGCAGGTCTCCCGCTCCCGCCTGGCCGAGCAGGTGGTGGACGGACGCTTTCAAGGCCAGCAGATAGGACTGGCGGTACACCTTGTCGGAGCCGGCGGCCACATCTATGCCCTGCTCGATGACCGACAGGGCTTCCCCCAACCTTCCCGTCAGCGTCAATGTCCAGGCCAGTGAGCACAGGGCCTGCAGGCGAAGAAACTGATCCCCTGAGCCCTCGGCGGCCAGGAGAACGTGGCGCGCCACCCGCTCGTGACCCCGGCCGTCGTCGGCAATTCCGAGCTGATATCCGAGCTCGTTCGTCACCAGGAGGGCGTAGTGCTCGTCGCCCGCCTCGATGAAGAGTCGTTGGGCGGCCTCCGTCAGCTGCCGTCCGGCCTCGAGCTCGCACATTCCCCAAGCCAGCAGGCTGCCCAGGCTGAACTTGACGGCCGCCCGGTGGGCCAGGTCACCGGTTCGCTCGAGGAGCGGCTCGACCCGGCGCATAGCCCTGACTCCGACATCGGCCCGGGCGTCGGCTCGATGGTCCACCACCCACTCGGGGGCGAGTGGCATTACCCCCACGACGCGAAGCCACCTGTCGTCGCCGGCGGGGAGCATGGCGAGCAGGGCCTCGAGCAGGGCGAGGGCCTCGCGATGATGCTCGCCGACCTCGGCCCGGCGCAGGGCTTCGCAAAGGGTGTCCACGGCTTCCTCGTCCCCGGGATCGGCGGCCCGCACCACGTGACTGGCCGCCGCCCCGTACCGGCCCGCCTCCACCAGCACCCGGGCCGCATGACGGTGGAGGGCACGGCGACGCAGGCCTCCGATCTGACCGTATATGGCCTCCTGGATCAGCGGATGGGCGACCTCGTACAGCAGCTCGTGTCCGCTCTCTATCTCCGCGACCAGCCGCACCCGGAGCAGGCGCTCGAGGATGGGGCCCATGTCGTCCATGGATCGGCCGGTAAGCCGAAGCAGGTCCCTTACCTCGACCCGGTAGCCGATGACCGTCAGAAGCTCGAGTGTGGCCTTGTCTCCCACGTTCAGGTTGCGGAGGCGGGCCTGCACTCGTTCGGCCAGGCTCTCGGGCAGCGACCGCAGAGAAGGACGGGACAGGTCGGCGTCTTCCTCTAGCAGGGCCCGCACCAGTCCAGTGACGAAGAGGGGGCTTCCTTGGGCCCGTTCCACCAGCCACTCGACCAGGGCTGGTGGGACCGGGCCTTGCAGTAGCTCCCCGGCCAGATCTCCGACGTCGTCGGGCTGGAGCGGGCCAACCGGTATCCGACTCAGCAACCCCTCCTGTTCGAGCGCCCGCACCACGTCACCCGCAACCGGATGATCCTTCAGCTCGTCCGGCCGGGCCGCCAGCAGGATGAGCATTCGGGAATCGTTCAGGTTGCGGCTGAGGTAGTTGAGTGCCTCCCACGACGAACCATCGCCGAGATGGACGTCGTCCAGGGTCACGACGACCGTCGCCCGCGCCGCCAGACGCTGGAGCAGGCTGGCCAGGGCTCCGAGCAGACGGATCCGTGGAGGCTCGCCGTGTGGCTGAATTCTGGCCGCTGCGGATACCGACGGCAATAGAGCGGCCAGATCGTCGACCTGACCGCCACACAGCTCTAGCAGGTCGTCATCGGCGAAGGTTCTGATCGTCCTCTCGAGCGCCTCCACCCAGAGGCCCAACGAGGCCGTGGCACCCAGGGGATAAGCGCGCGCTGACAGGGCGACCACCCGCCCACCCTGCTGGGCTACAAACTCCGCCGCCAACCTGGTCTTGCCGACCCCGGCCTCCCCGGTCAGGAGCACCACGCGGGCGCGGTGGCTGTTGGCCTCGCCTAGTTCGGATTCGAGCCGGCTTAGATGGGCGCCCCGTCCGACCAGCGCGACCCGTGTTGGAGCGCTCGCTGTCATATCCGTATCCGATGAATGCGGCTCACCAACCCCGGGTGTCCGCGGGACGCTCCGCATGGTAGGCGCGTCCCGTGCCCGCGCAACCGCGAATGGCCGTTCCGTCAGCCCTCCGCCTCCTCGACGGTCAGCTCTGCAGCCGGATCGGCCTCCAGCCGCTCGTCGGGGATGGGGCGACCGCTGCGGACGGACCGTCCGAACGTCCCGGCCGCTAGGCGCTGCTCGGCCCGGTCCAGCGCCGCCAGCCGGTCTCTGATGTCGGCGCTGATGAGATCGTCGGTGGCCTCGGCCGTCAACGGCTCGGCGCCATCATCGAAGCCCACGGGGTCGTCGGCTGCTTCGCGGTCTTCCGTTGCGGATCGGTTGCTGTCATTGAGCAACTTCATCAACCGCGCCCGCTCGGCCGTTAGCAGCTCCTGGGCCCGTGCCTCTTCCATTGGTCCTTCTCCTCTCGGTTCCTTCACCTCGGTCGAGCGATCAGCCTGCCACGAGGGCGACAACCTGGCTCTGGCCGTCGGGTCCGCTGGCTCGCTCTGCCGGTCGAGTGGGCCGATTGACCCATCGGTTGATTCTGCGCACATCTCTATCACCCGGGTCTAAGGTCCGAAGAACACCCCTCCCACGGGCGGACCAGGGGTGATGGAACCAATCGGCGAGAAGCAAACGAAAGGGCATCTGTCATGACTCAGTCGCGCCAGGCCGGTCTGCGGGGCCGGCTACCGGTGAAGCCACCCGGTGAGCGGTTCAACATCCAGTACGTGTCGAGCTATCTCAAAGAACCACTACCGGCCCCCACCTATCCCGTCGACGTTTCTGGTGGGATCGTCGACTGGCAGATGCTGGGCAATGGCCCCGACCCGACTCTGCACGTCCATGACGGCAAGCC
>Ga0335073_10017343_pt1 | contig 10079 bp, 9 predicted proteins | sample Lox_Sample_22_FD_207093 | JGI IMG/M metagenome (GOLD analysis project Ga0335073, IMG submission 207093) | Soil microbial communities from Loxahatchee National Wildlife Refuge, Florida, United States - Lox_Sample_2.2 | ecosystem: Environmental > Terrestrial > Soil > Wetlands | place: USA: Florida... | reverse complement strand
GTTGACCCCGTCGACGCCGACGCGGGCCATCTGGAACACCGCGTCGAGCACCCACAGCGCCGAGCCGAACCCATTGCTCACCCCCGGCGCGGTGCCGCACGAGACCGAGTTCATCTCATCGATCCGCAGGGGGACGTGTCGGGCGCGCGCGACCCCCACGTATGGCGCGATGCTGTCCGCGAGTCCGCGCGAGGCGGTGGGCGAGAGGAGGTGCGCGACCGTCGGGTACTGCGGCTCAGAAGGTCGGATGAAGCAGGTCTGGAGCGGATACTTGTGGAGCGTCGCAACCCCGACCTTTGGTTGAGCGTGGAGGAAAGACGCGAGGTCGGGGATCCAGTGGGGGCCGCCGGTCGCCGGGCCGACCAGCGGGAGCTTCGGCAGCGAGCCGCCGATCCGCGAGAAGTCGCCAAGGTAGTCGGAGAAGTCGTAGCCCGCCGGACGGCCGTTCACGTGGTTGCCGTTCGGGAGGCGGTAATACGAGAAGCTCCCGTACAGCTCGGGTTCGTTCCCGAGCTCGAGGCCCTGGATCGAGCCGGCGCCGATCCCACCCACGAGCGCCTTCGCCTCGGCGGAGGCATCGGTCGAGCTGCCCAGCTCCAGGTTGATCCCGAGGATCAGGCGGGCGCCGAGCGTGTGCGTCAGCGCGGCGGTGACCTGCACCCAGTCGTTCGTGAGCGAGTAGCGAGCCCCGAGCGGCTTCCGCGCGCCGGGCACCGGCCACCACGTCCAGTCCGTCGTGTCGCCGCCGATCCGCAGGTCGGGCGCCTGGCCCGGGGTGAGGTTGCGGATCAGCTGCTCGAACACCGGATTGATCGCCTTCGGGTCGCTCCCGGCGTAGGCCTCGACCGCCGGGTACTCGAGCGACAGGCCGAGGAAGCCCGACGGGATCGTCCTCCCCGTGGGGCCGTTCACGGCCAGCGACAGCGACCCTCGCGCGGCCGCGGCGTGGGGCTCGTGGGCGCTCGTCCCTCGCGAGGCGATCAGCCCGACGACGACCGCGGCGGCCAGGATCACCACGACCGTGACGGCCGTGGCGCGACGACGCGACTGGGATCCCACTGCCGCTACGGTGTCACACCCGGGTGACGTTGTGTGTCAGGCCGGCAGAACCGCGACGCCCATCAGCTCGACCTGAGCCTCGGGCACGAACAGCTCGGTCACGCCGAACAGCCCCATCGCGGGGTAGTGGCGGCCGAAGTGCTTGCGCCAGGCCCGGCCGATCTCGCGCGTCGACGCCTTGTAGGCGGGCACATCGGTCACGAAGATCTGCAGCGAGACGAGGTTCTCCGGCTCGCCGCCCGCGGCCCGGAGCGCCACGAGCATGTTCCCCGCCGCGCTATCGAACTGCTCGGCGATCGTCGCGCCGTCGCCGATTTGGCCGGCCAGGTGGACGGTGCTGCCGGTAGCCAGCACCGCGTGCGAGAAACCACTCGGCTCGCCGAGCTCGGGTGCGTTCACGATCCGGTGGGGACTCATGGCGTTGGCGGCGCCGAACATAGCCGCTCCCGGCGCGGCGCCGACGATACCCGGTCCCCGGCGCCGCAATTTACGACAATACTTGACATAGAACTCCGGAGCAATGTCAGGTATTCTCGCGCCGAGCTGCGGTGGCGACAGAGAGCGCGTACTGGAACCCCAAGACCGAGACCCTTGATCGGGAGCGGATCGAGGCGCTTCAGCTGGCGAAGCTTCGCCGCCAGTGCGAGTGGGCGGCCGCACGCAGCCCGTGGTATCAGCGGCGCTTCGCCGAGGAGCGGTTCGGCCCGGCGCAGCTGAGCACGCTCGATGATCTGCGCCGGATCCCGGTCCTGACCCGCGACGACTGGATGGCCTCGCAGGAGGCTCGTCCGCCGTACGGCGAGATCCCGGTTATCGGCGCGGACGGCGCGATTCGGATTCACACGACCTCCGGTACGACCGGGCGCGGGCCTCTGCGCGCGCTCGACTCGCGTAAGGACTGGGCGTGGATCGCCGAGATGTGGTGCTACGGGATCTGGGGCTGCGGGATCCGACCGGTCGACATCGCATACATCGCGTTCGGATACGGCTCGTTCATCGGCTTCTGGGGACTCCACTACGCGATGGAAAAGATCGGCGTGCTGAACGTGCCCGGTGGTGCTCAGACGACCGAGGCCAGAGTCCGCCAGATCGTCGACTTCGGCGCCACGGTCGTGGCTTCGACGCCGACGTACGCGCTGCGGCTGGCACAGGAGGCGGAAGTCCTCGGGATCGACCTGCGCGGATCGGCGGTTTCCCGGCTGATCCTTTCCGGAGAGCCGGCGGGGTCGATACCCCAGACCAAGATGCTGATCGAGGAGCAGTGGGGAGCGAAGGCGTACGACACCGCGGGCATGACCGAGATCGGGACGATCATGGTGTTCGAGTGCGCGCACCAGCCTGGCGGTACGCACATCATCGAAGATCACGTGATCGAGGAGGTGCTCGATCCGTACACGCTCGAGCCGGTCGGCTTCGGCGAGCGGGGGGAGCGGGTCGTGACCTCGTTCGGCCGCGGGACGATCCCGCTGGTGCGCTACCGGACCGGCGACCTGGTCTGTCGCGTGCCGGCGGCGACGTGCTCGTGCGGCCGCACCTTCGACATCTACGAAGGCGGGATTCAGGGCCGGGTCGACGACATGAAGCTGGTCCGCGGGACGAATGTGTACCCGCGCGCGATCGAGGCGATCGTGCGCGAGTTTCCCGAGGTCGACGAGTTCCAGACCGTGATCGTCCACGAGGGGATCCGCGACGAAATCAAGCTGCGCGTCGAGATGAAGCCGGACTGGTCCGCCGAGTCGTGGGACCAGCTGTCCGAGTCGCTCCACAAGGCGCTCGGCCACGCCCACGAGGGGCTGAACTTCCATATCGAGCGGGCGGCGGCCGGCGAGCTGCCGCGGTTCGAGCTCAAGGCCAAGCGGATGATCGACCTGCGCGAGACGCCGATGGCGGTGACCAAATGACCGTCGATCTGCTTGGGTCAGAGCTGAGCCCGGCCGAGCAGCGGCTGCTCGCGGTGTACGAGGAGCTGAAGGCCCTGTGCGACGAGGACCTTCCGCCAAACGCCCACGCCGGCGTGCGGGCGTCGCTGGCGCTCATGCACAACGTGGTCACCGGCTTGGCGCTCGAGTACGAGCACCTGACCGACCTCGGAGCGTGAGGGGCGCGCCATGAGGATCGCGGTCGTCGGCGGCGGACCCGGCGGGCTCTACTTCTCGATCCTGATGCGCAAGATCAGGCCGGACTGCGAGGTCACGGTCTACGAGCGGGGAGCGCCGGCCGACGCCTTCGGGTTCGGCGTCGTGTTCTCGGACGAGACCCTGACCGTGTTCGAGAACGCCGATCCCGAGACGTACTCGCAGATCGCAGAGCGGTTCACGCGCTGGACCGACATCGACATCCATCACCGAGGCTTCATGACGAAGTCCGGGGGCCATGGGTTCTCGGCGCTCGGCCGGCGGGAGCTGCTGCGGATCCTCCAGGAGCGGGCCCTGTCGCTCGGCGCCGACATCCGGTTTGGCTGCGAGGCGCCCTCGGTCGGGGAGCTCGGCTGGGCCGATCTGATCGTCGGGGCCGATGGAGCCTCGAGTGCGGTCCGGACGGCGCTCGCTCGCGATTTCATCCCGACGCTCGACCGCCGGCAGTGCCGGTACATGTGGCTCGGCACCGACCGCGTGTACGACGCGTTCAAGTTCTTCATCGCCGAGACCGAGCACGGCGTGGTCCAGGCGCACGCGTATCCATACGACGAGCGGATGAGCACGTTCATCGTCGAGATGCACGAGCGGACGTGGAAGCGGCTCGGGCTCGGCGAGCGGTCGGTCGAGGCCGGCGTGGCGTGGTCGTCTGAGTTGTTTGCCGATGCGCTCGAAGGCCACCGGCTGTTCTCGAACAAGTCGAGGTGGATCAACTTCGTCACCGTCCGCAACCGGCGCTGGTGCACCGACAACGTCGCCCTGCTCGGGGACGCGGCGCACACCGCGCACTTCTCGATCGGCTCGGGGACGAAGCTCGCGATGGAGGACGCGGTGTCGCTCGCGTGGGCATTCCGGTCATACGCCGACGATGTGCCCGCCGCGACGTCCGCGTACGAGGCCGAGCGGCGGCCGATCGTCGAGAGCACGCAGCGCGCCGCGCAGGCTTCGCTCGAGTGGTTCGAGGGGATCGCTCGGTACGTCGACCAGGAGCGGTTCCAGTTCGCGTTCAACCTGCTGACGCGGTCGCGGCGCGTGACGTATGAGAACTTGCAACTGCGCGACCCGGGGTTTGTCTCTGCGGTCCATCCGGATCCGCGCCCGCCGATGTTCACGCCGCTGCGGTTGCGGGGGCTGGAGCTTCGGAACCGGGTCGTCGTTTCCGCGATGGACATGTACTCGGCGGTCGATGGGACGCCGGGCGACTTCCATCTCGTGCACCTCGGCGCCCGGGCTCTGGGCGGTGCCGGGCTGGTCATGACCGAGATGATCTGCGTGTCGGACATCGGGCGGATCACCCCGGGCTGCGCCGGCATGTACGAGCCTTCGCATGTCGAGGCGTGGCGGCGCATCGTCTCGTTCGCCCATCAGCACGGCGGGTCCGCGATGGGCGCGCAGATCGGGCACTCGGGCCGGAAGGGGTCGACGCGGTTGATGTGGGAGGGCATGGACGAGCCTTTGTCGTCCGGTAACTGGGAGGTGATCGCGCCCTCCGCGCTGGCCTACAGCCCGCGGAATCAGGTGCCGCGCGCGATGACGCGGGCGGACATGGACCTTGTGCTCGATCAGTTCGTGTGGGCTGCTTCCGGGGCCTTGGAGGCAGGGTTCGACCTGCTCGAGCTGCACATGGCGCATGGGTACCTGCTGTCTAGCTTCCTCTCGCCGGTGTCGAACCTGCGCGACGACGAGTACGGCGGGTCGCTGGCCGGGCGCGCGAGGTTCCCGCTCGAGGTGCTCGACGCCTGCCGGGCCGTGTGGCCTTCCGATAAGCCTGTGAGCGTGCGGATATCCGCGACCGACTGGGTGCCGGGCGGTTTCAGCCCTGACGATGCGGTCGCGTTTGCGCGGATGCTCGCGTCGCATGGTTGCGACATCGTGGACGTGTCCTCCGGGCAGGTGACGCCGCTCGAGAAGCCCGCGTTCGGACGCAGCTACCAGACGCCGTTCGCCGACCGGATCCGCAGCGAGGCCGGGATACCGACGATCGCGGTCGGGGCGATCTCGAGCTACGACGACGTCAACACGATCATCTGCGCCGGCCGGGCCGACCTGTGCGCGCTCGCGCGCCCGCATCTGTACGACCCGGCCTGGACGCTGCACGCCGCGGCCGAGCAGGAGTTCGACGTGAACGCGTGGGTGCCGCAGTACCAGGCCGGATCGCGCAAGCCGCCGGCGGGGCGCGACCGCGTGCGGGCCGAGCTCGAGCGGACGTTCGACGAGGTCGCGCTGATGTCGTCGGATGGACGCGCGTGATCGGCAGCGACCCCCTTCAACCCCAGGATCTCGTCGTCACGCTGCTCGGTACGTACGTGCGCCCGTTCGGGCGGACGGTGTGGTCGGGCGGCCTGGTGATGCTGCTGCGGGAGTTCGGGTTCTCCGACGGTGCCGCCCGCGCCGCGCTGACCAGGCTCGTGCGCCGCGATCTGATCGCGCGCGTAAGGTCAGGGAGGCTCGTCCACTACCGGCTGACGCCGCGCTGCGAGCGGCTGCTGATCGAGGGCGACGGCCGGATCTTCACGTTCGGCCGCCTGCCCGCCGACGTCGGGCCGTGGACGGTGCTGTGGCACCAGATCCCCGAGGACCGGCGGCTCGAGCGGACCCGGCTCGGGCGGAGGCTCCGGTTCCTCGGGTTCGGGTCGGTGCAGGACAGCGTGTGGGTCTCGCCCCACGACCACTCGGCGGAGGTGGTCGATCTCGTCGGCGAGCTCGGCGTGGCCGAGTTCGCGACGGTGTTCGTGGCACGCGTCGGCGGCGGTGCTGGGGCGTTCGGGTTGCCCGCGCTGGTGACCCGGGCGTGGAACCTCAGCGGCCTCGAGGAGCGCTACGACGCTTTCTGCTCGGGGTTCGCGCGGTATCTCGCGCCGGACGCGCCGGCGGTGTCGGATCGGGAGGCGTTCCTCGTCCGCACACGGCTCATGCACATGTTCCGCGGCTTCGCCCAGCTCGACCCCGAGCTGCCCGAGGACCTCGCGCCGATGTCGGGGCCGCGCACGCGCGCGGCGGAGATCTTCGAAGCGTTGTACACGGGGCTGGCGCCTGCCTCACAGCGGCACTTCGACGCGATGACGGCCGTCGGCCGTGCGCCGGCGGAGAGCTCGGCTACGCCTTAGGCACGAACGCGAACACGCGGCTGGGGCTGCCGGTGCCGCCGACGAGCCGGAGCGGCGAGACCACGAGCAGAGCACCGGTCAGCGGCAGCCTGTCGAGGTTCGCGAGCTGGGTGAGCCCGAGCCGGCCGGCGCCGAGCAGGAAGTTGTGGAGCGGAAACGGCGGGTCGAAGCTGTGCGCCGCGCCGGCGTCGATCCCGACGGTCTCGGTGCCGAACCCCAGGATCTGGCGGTTCTCGCTCGCGAGCCAGCGCGAGGCCTCGACATCCGGCCCGGGCGTCTGCGGCCCGGTGTCGCCGGAGTTCAGGAACGCATCCTGGTCCTGCGCCCGGGACTGCCACCCGGTCCGGAGCAGCACCCACGCGCCGTCGGGGATGCGGCCGTTGTCGGCCTCCCACGCCTCGAGGTCGGTGACCGTCAGCAGGTAGCCATTGTCGGCCTCGGTCTCGGCGGTCTTGTCGATCACGCACGCCGGCCCGACCAGCTGGCTCGGGCCGAGCGAGCCGACGTCGGCGCCGTCCTTGCCCGTGATCCAGTGGATCGGCGCGTCGAGATGCGTGCCGACGTGCTCGCCGATCGTCAGCGTGTACCACGCCCAGGCGGGGCCGCGGTCGTCGTAGCGGCTGATCTCCTCGCGGCTCAGGCCGGGGGTGTTGGCGAACGGCGGCGGGAGTTGGATCACCGGCGTCGTCTCGCTCAGCGGCTGAGTGCAGTCGACGATCTCGACGCTGCCGTTGCTCAGAGCCTCGATCAGGGCGGTCGCGGGCTGGGTGGTGGACATCGCTTCTCCTTGTATCTTTGTCAGCCGGCGCGGAAGGCCTCCTCGAGCCACTCCGCGCAGATCGTCGGGTTCACCTTCACATCGAGGACGAGTGGGCCGTGTGGGTTGGCCAGCCAGTCCTCGATGACCGAGAGGTCCTCTGTGCGCCGGACGGTCGCGGCCTTCGCGCCCGCGGCGCGCGCGATCCCTGCGAGGTCGGCGTCGGGGAACCGCACGAGCGAGACGTCGTGACCCATCGGCGCGAAGTGGTGGACCTCGGCGCCGTAGGCCGCGTCGTCGTAGATCACGACGAGCAGCGTCAGCTTCAGGCGCGCGGCCGTCTCGAGCTCAGCCAAAGCCATGAACGCCCCGCCGTCGCCGATCGCGGCGACCGTGGGCCGGTCCGGGTTGGCGATCGCGGCGCCGATCGCGTTGCCGAGCCCGAGGCCGACCGCCTGGAATCCGTTCGGGAACAGCCACGACCGCGCGTCGGGAACGTCGAGGAACATCGACGGGTAACCGAGGAAGTGGCCGGAGTCGACCGCGACCGCTTTGTTGTGCGGCAAGAGGTCGTTCAGCGCGATGCTCACCGTGCGGGGGTCGATCCACTCGTCGGTCGAGGCGTCCTCGTAGGGGTCGTGGCGCCAGGTGTTGTTCGCGATCCCGGTGCTCAGTTCGGGGGTCCGGAAGCCTTCGCTGTGGTGGGTTCCAAGCGCGGCGCGGAGCGCTTTCGCGGCGGCATCGACGTCGGCGATCAGGGCCGCGTCCGCCGGGCGGTTGCGGCCGATCGCGCGCGGATCGATGTCGATCTGGATGACCTTCGCCGTCGGCGCGATGAGGGCGCCGTGCTTAGTCGTCCAGTGGTTGACCGATGCGCCGGCCACCAGCACGACGTCGGCCTGGGGGAGGGTCTGGGCCGCGAATGGGCTGGCGAACCCACCCGAGATTCCGAGCGCGAACGGGAGTCCCGCGAACAGGCCGTTTGCGGGCGCCGAGGTCGCGAGGATCGCGCCGATCGTCGCGCCGAGGTCCTCGAGCGCCGGGCCCGCGCCGGATAGGACCGCGCCACGGCCGGCGATGATCGCGGGGCGCTGCGCGGTTCTCAGCAGATCCGCAGCCCGCCGGACCGCATCCGGCGCCGGCTCGGGGGGATCAAGCCGGGGGAGAGGCGGTCTGGACGGAGCGGTCTGAACCGCGGACTGGGGCTGGATGTCGATCGGCAGCATCAGCACGACGGGACGCCACTCCGTCATCGCGCGCTGGTAGGCACGCGCGGCGTCGTCGGCGGCTGTGCTTGCGCCGTGCACGCGGTCCGCGATCGCCCCGACCGACTCGACCAGGTCGTGCTGATCGATCCGGAAGTTCGAGGTCAGCGCGGCCGCCGGCGTCTCGCCCGAGAGGATGAGCAGAGGCGTCCGGCTCTTGGCCGCCTCCGCCAGGCCGGTCATCGTGTTAGTCAGCCCTGGGCCCTGGTGGACGCTGGCGACGCCCACGCCACCGGTCACGCGCGCGTACCCGTCGGCCATGCACACCGCGCTCATCTCGTGCCGGGCGTGGTGGAACCGGGCGCCGTGGCGTACGAGCGCGTTGGTCACGACGAGGTTGCCGCTGCCGAGGATCCCGAAGGCGTCCTTGACTCCCTGAGCGGCGATCGTCGCGCCGACCACGTCCGCGACCGATGAGTCTTGGCGGGCGGAAGAGTCTTTAGCCCCATGCCCAGACACGCTCGGCTCGGGCCCGTTCACGGCCTGTTCGGAGGAAACCTCAACCTCGCTCACGAGGAGGCCCATGCTAACCCTCGCCGGAGGGCGGGGTCGTGCAATCTCGTAGTGTGGGGAACATGACCTCGGACTCTCGTGCGATCAGCGTGCGCGGCCTCGTCAAGTCGTTCGGCGACGTCAAGGCGCTCGCCGGCGTCGACCTCGACGTGACCCGGGGGACGGTCCTCGGGCCGCTCGGCCCCAACGGCGCCGGCAAGACCACGTTCGTCCGCGTGCTCACGACGCTGCTGCAGGCTGACGGCGGAACGGCGTCGGTGCTCGGGCTCGACGTGATCGAAGACGCCGCCGAACTCCGCCAGGGGGCGTGAGCGCGAGGCGGTACCCTGGACGGGTGAGCTCCGCGCCCGGGATCGAGTACCGGAACGTGATCGTCGAGGTGTCCGAGGCTTCGGCTCGCATCACCCTGAACCGCCCCGATAAGCGGAACGCGCTGTCGCTCGAGTTGATGGAGGAGCTGATCGCGGCGCTCCGCGAGGTCTCAGCGCAGGATTCCGTGCGGGCGATCGTGATCGAAGCCGCCGGCCCGGCATTCTCGGCGGGGCACGACCTGTCGGAGATGATCGACCGCGACGAGGCGTTCTTCTCGCACCTGTTCGAGGTGTGCACGGTGATGATGGAGACGATCCACGATCTGCCCCAGCCCGTGATCGCGAAGGTGCACGGGATCGCGACCGCCGCCGGGTGTCAGCTGGTGGCGGCGTGCGACCTCGCGGTCGCCGCGGAGGGCGCTCGGTTCGGCACACCCGGCGTCAAGATCGGGCTGTTCTGCTCGACGCCGATGGTGCCGGTGTCACGCGCGGTCGGGCGCAAGCGCGCGATGCAGATGCTGCTCACCGGCGAGACGATCGACGCCGCGACCGCGCTCGACTGGGGCCTGGTCAATCGCGTCGTGCCGCTTTCGGAGCTGGACGCTGCCGTCGACGAGCTCGTGGACGCGATCGCGCGATCGAGCTCGTACACGGTGGCGGTTGGTAAGCGCGCGTTCTACGACCAGGTCGACCGCGATGAACACGACGCCTACGTCCAGACCAAGGTCGTGATGACCGAAAACGCGCTCGCCGCCGACGCCCAGGAGGGCATGAGCGCGTTCCTCCAGAAGCGCACGCCCACATGGACCGGTAGATAAACGGCGGTACGATCCCGCCGTGGCCGAGCGCGCGCCACATGTCCTCGTGGTCGCCTACCGCACCGCGGCGACGCCGCGGCTGCTCGATGAGGTGCGCCGGCGCGCCCGGGCCGG
>Ga0335073_10017341_pt1 | contig 10080 bp, 5 predicted proteins | sample Lox_Sample_22_FD_207093 | JGI IMG/M metagenome (GOLD analysis project Ga0335073, IMG submission 207093) | Soil microbial communities from Loxahatchee National Wildlife Refuge, Florida, United States - Lox_Sample_2.2 | ecosystem: Environmental > Terrestrial > Soil > Wetlands | place: USA: Florida... | reverse complement strand
CGGATGGTGGAGCGCTTCTGAAGCGTTTATCCAACGTAAATATGAGGCCGGCAGGAACCCCCCAAATAGCGCCGAAAAACCGCGTTGTGCAGCCATCCGACGGCGGTATTCCGGCACTCGAGCTGGCGATTTTGAGGCATGGTGTGGGGCGCCGGGACGCTGGCCAGGAGAGGTGCCGAGGGTGCCAAAGAACCCCGCTGGTGGGAGAGACCGTGTACGTACGCGGACATGGCGAGGTGTTCTGTGAGCTGTGCCGCGCGCTCGAACCGAATCCGCCGCTCGAGTCGCGCACCGTGCACGGGCCCGAGTTCGGGCACACGATGAAGCTGACGGATCATCGAGCCGCGTAGCGGACGGCGGAGCCTCGAGGCGGGCTCGAAATTAGAATCCGCGACGTGGAGCCGTTCACCGTGTCCTCGACGATCTCCAAGCCCCGGGAGGAGGTGTTCGAGTACCTCGCCGACATCGCCAACCACCCGGAGTTCACCGACCACTACCTCGTCGACTGGCGCCTCACCCGTGAGGACTCGTACGGCACCGGCGCGGGCGCGCGGTTCCGGATGAAGGCGCCGCTCAGCCGCTTCGCGTGGGCCGATGTCACGTTCGCCGAGGTCGAGCCGCCGTTCCGGATCGTCGAGCGCGGTCGCGGTGGCAAGTACAACCGCATCCGGATGCTCGGTACCTACACGCTGCAGCCTGGTCCGGCCGGCAGCACGAGGCTCGAGTACACGCTCGAGACCGTGCCGGTGATGCTGTCGGACCGGCTGATGGATTCGCTCGTCGTGAGCCGGTGGACTCGCCGGCAGACCAACAAGGCGATCCGGCGGCTGCGAACGATCCTCGAGGAGGACCGCGGGCGGGGCAAGCGGGCGACGGTCGCCGGCCGCTGATCGCTCGTGCGGTCCCGGCACCAGTGGACCCGTCCGCAAGTCCTGCGGCATTCGAGCGGCCCCTGGCGGCGCTGCGCTTTGTCCTCGGACCCTCGTGTGGCGCTGCCACACGTCAGGTCCTGCGTCCGCGCGCAGCATCCGCCAGTGACCACTCTCGGTGCCACACGACTCGCGGCCGAGCCCACTAGACTTCCGCCCCCGTGAGCGCCCGCCGGTTCTGGATCATCGTTTGCGCCTTGGCGCTCGCCGTGGGGCTCGCGGCCTGTGGGCAGGTGTCGGACCCGTCGAGTTCCGAGAACGACGGCGTGTACGTCGACGCCGGGCCGATCACCTACCAGCTACAGGTTTCGCGGCAGCTCAACCAGTACGCGGTCGAGGACCGTCAGTACCTGGCGGGACTGCCTGAAGGTCAGGGGACGTTGACGCCCAACGAGCTCTGGTACGGGGTGTTCCTGTGGGCCAAGAACCAGACCGACCAGTTCCACATGACCTCGAACGACTTCACGATCACCGACACCAACGGGGACGTCTACCACCCCATCAAGCTGGACGCCGAGCTCAACGGGTATGCATGGACCTCGCAGGTGCTCGCGCCGACAGCGATCGAACCCGAGCCGAACACGACCGCGAGCTTCGGACCGACGCAGGGGGGGCTGGTCCTGTTCAAGCTGCCCACCTCGGTGTACTCGAATCGGCCGCTGACGCTCACGATCAACCCGGGCACGAACGAGTCGGCCCAGATCTCGCTCGACCTGTAGTCAATGGCCCTGTAGCCCGGCTACCAGGACCTGGCGGACGGCCGGCGCCGCCGTCGCCCCGCCGGCGCCCTGGTTCGGGAACAGCGCGCCGACGACGATCCGCGGATGACCGACCGGCGCGTAGCCGACAAACCACGCGTCGGTGAGCGCGTTGGCGTTGGCGACGCTCGACCCGTCGGAGGTGGTCGTGTTGGCGAGTTCGGCGGTTCCGGTCTTGCCGGCGACCGTGATGCCGGGTATCGCGGCCGCGGTGCCGGTCCCGTACTCGACCACCGCCACCATCATCTTCTGCACCTCGTCGGCGACGTGACCGCTCGTCACCCGGACGAACCGGGGGCGCGCGTGGGCCTGGAGCGTCGGCACGGGCCGGCGGCCTCCCATCGCGAACGTGGCGCCGATGTCGGCCATCTCGAGCGGGGTCGCCAGGACCTGCCCCTGGCCGATCGCGGAGGAGCCGACCGCGAGATCGTTGCTCAGGCTCGCGGGCGGGATCGTGCTCTCGGCGGCGCCTGGGATCGCCGGAGTCTGGTTGAAGCCGAACTTCTCGGCCATCGCCAGTAGCCGCTTCCCGCCCACCTGCGCGCCGAGTGGGGCGAACACCGAGTTGCACGACACCGCGAACGAGTTCAGCAGCGTGCCGCCGCAGTCCTCACCGCTCGCGTTGTGGAGGGTGTAGCCGTCGAGGACCGCTTGGGTGCTGTACGGAAAGACCGTGGTCAGCTTGACGATCCCGGCTGCGAGCGCCGCGGTCGAGGTGACCATCTTCATCGTCGAGCCGGGAGGTTGGGGGGCAGAGAAGGCTATGCCCGCGAGGGCGAGCAGCGCTCCGGTGCGCGGGTCCATCGCCACGATCCCGGAGTAGTTGCCGCCCATCGCCGCGACCGCCGCGGTTTCGAGCGAGGGCACGATCGTGGTGGTGACGTTCTCGCCGTGCTTGGGGGTGGTTCGCGCGAGCACCCGCTTGCCGGCAAGCAGCACGCCACCGGGCGTCCCCGCGAGCTGGGTCTGGAACACGCGCTCGAGGCCGTTGAGGCCGACCTTCGCGTTGGCGGGATAGCCGTCGGACATGTACATGGCCTTGTCGGCCGCCGGAATCGGACCGAGTACGCCGGTGATCTGCAACGCGACGTCGGGGATCGGGGAGGTGCGATCGGGTCCCTCGGCCAGCGGCGTTCCGTCGGCCGCGAACAGCGTCGCCCGCGGCGGGAGCGCCATGTGCCGGCTCAGCCGCTCGTTGCCTTGCAGCCCGGGGAACAGGAGGCTGTTCGTGAAGTGCACGGTGGCGCTCGAGCCGCTGCCGGTCAGCGGCACATCGAGCGTTTCATGCAGTTGGCCGAACAACTTCGTGTTCACGACCATCCGCACCGGTATGACGTTGTTCTGCTTGCGGCCGATGTGCTCGGCGACGAGCGTTTCCACGGTTGCGGTCATCTCGTCGTGGCGGTACGCGGCGGCGAATTTGCCCTCGCTCATGTTCTGCTTGGAGGTCGGGTCGAGCATCGAGTACATGTGGCCGTAGCCGCCGGCGGCCCACGCCTGCACGTAGTTTGTGACGAGGTGACGCTCCGACCGAGCCGAGGCGGCGTTCATCAGGAGCACGACCACGATCGCGATCGCCGCGACCACCCCGAGCGGGACGAGCAGCCTCAGCCTCTTTTGCCACCGGCGGCGCCTTCGACGGGTCCTCGGACCCCTCTCCGTCACGCCACCTCTCAATACCCCTTGTGCCACCTCACCTGAAACGGTAGGGCAATGCTCGGAATAACCTCCCAACGGTGACAGAAGTCGACTGGCTAATCGTTGCCTTCACTGTGCTTCTCGCGCTATATGGCTACGCACAGGGCTTCATCGTCGGCGCTCTGTCGCTGGTCGGCTTCGGCCTGGGCGCATTCCTCGGAAGCCACCTCGGGCCGCTGGTGCTCCCCGCCGGCTCGCACTCGGAGTACGCGCCGCTGTTCGGACTGCTCGGGGCGCTGCTAGCCGGCGCGGTGCTTGCGAGCGGACTCCAGGGCCTCGGGGCGAGGGCCCGCGTGTTCCTGCGCCTGCCGGGACTGCGATTGGTCGACGGGATCTTCGGCGCGCTCCTGACGGCGTCGGTGGCGCTCGGGATCGCGTGGATCGTCGGCGCGGTTGCGCTCCAGTCGGCCAACTCGCCCGTGCTCCGCGGCGACATCCAGCGCTCGGCGATCCTCCAGGAGCTCAACCAGTTGCTGCCGCCGTCGGGGCCGTTCCTGCACGCGCTCGCGCGGATCGACCCGCTGCCGTCGGTCCGCGGGCCCGAAGCGGACGTGCCGCCGCCGACGCGGGGGATCCTCGCCACGCGCGGCGTCAGGGACGCCGGCCAGAGCGTCGTCAAGGTCCTCGGCACCGCCTGCGGGCTGGGCATCGAGGGGAGCGGGTGGGTGGCCGCTCCGGGCGTGGTGGTGACCAACGCCCACGTCGTCGCCGGCGAGACCGACACCACGGTCGAGGTCGGGGGGAACCCGCCCGGCCTTGATGCCCACGTGGTCGACTTCGACCCGCACGACGACATCGCGGTGCTGCGCGTCGAGGGGCTGAACGAGCCGCCGCTGAAGCTCGCGAGGAATCCGCAGGCCGGCGCCGCGGCGGCGATCCTCGGATACCCGCTCGACGGCGGCTTCGACGTCGAGCCGGGCCGGGTCGGCCAGACCGAGACCGTCAACACCGAAGACGCGTACGGCAACGGGCCGATCACGCGCAGCATCACCGCGCTCCGCGGGCGCGTCCGGCCGGGCAACTCAGGCGGCCCGATGATCAACCACGCCGGGCAGGTGGTCGCGACCGTGTTCGCGGCGATCACCGGCCCCACCAGCGGCCAGGGCGGCTTCGCGGTCCCGAACGCGCTCGTCGCAAAGCAGCTGTCGGAGTCGGCGTCACGGACCCAGCCGGTGTCCACGCAACCGTGCGCCGGCTAACGGGGATCACTCAACGGGCGGGCGGTGGTCTGCACACCGCCCGCCCGTAGGTGCATGCCCCCGGGGGCCCCAAAGGTCTCTTGCCCCCCGACATCCTCGGCCATTTGACTCACCATTCCAGGCCCCAGCGCCCCCAGGAGCTGTGGGTGGTGATGTGCAAGGTGTCGCTGAGCCGCTGAGAAGAGCTCTTGCTCGTCGTCGCCCGCGAGTAGCGCCCCGCACTCGCAGTAGGCGATTCGCCTGTGCCTTCCGTCGATTCTGGTCGTGAGGCCGTCGTCAACTGGCTCCGCGGTCACCTCTAGTCGCGCCCCGCCGAGGGCGTCATTGCTCGAAACCTCGGTGCTCACTGCGCGGGCACGATGCAACTTCGCCGTTGTCGATACGTTTCCAGAACGTTGCCGCAGGCAGAGCGCGCCCTCGAGATGACTCGGATCCAGCTCTGTGGACGGTTGTCCGTAGAGATCGAAGGCGTGCAACTTGCCGAGCGGCTGCGGGGGCGGCAGGTCCCGCTCCTGCTCGCCTACCTCGTGCTCAATCGGACCCGGCACGTGGGCCGCGACGAGCTGATCGACGCGCTGTGGCCGAACCAGCCGCCGGTTTCGCAAGACGCGGCGCTGCGGACGCTGCTCTCGCGTCTGCGCTCCTCGCTCGGGTCCTCAGCGCTTGCCGGCCGTGACGAGCTGATCCTGGCGCTGCCGGAGCCGGTGTGGATCGACGTCGAGGCAGCGGCCGCCGAAGTGGCGCGCGCGACCGACGCGCTCGAGCGGGGGGACGCCCGCCGGGGGTGGGCGCTCGCCCAGGTCCCGCTCAACATCGCGAGTCGTGGCCTGCTCCCGGGCGCGCATGCGACGTGGCTCGAGCCTCCGCGCCGCGAGCTCGAGGACGTGCGCCAGCAGGCGCTCGAGGTGATCGGGCGCGCCGGCCTGATGATGGGAGGCACCCAGCTCCAATCGGCGGAGCGCGCGGCGCGGACCCTGATCGAGCTCGAGCCCTACCGCGAGTCCGGCTACGTCCTGTTGATGGAGGCGCTGAGCGCGCGCGGCAACGTCGCCGAGGCGCTGAGGGTGTTCGACGGGTTGCGGATGCTGCTGCGCGACGAGCTGGGCACGAACCCGTCGGCCGAGACGATCGCCGCGCACGACCGGCTGCTGCGACCGCTCGAGCGCGCGGGCGAGGCCGGCGGGGTGGGCGGGGATCAGGATCGAGGCCGCGGTCCGTCGGCGATCCCGCTCCCCGCGGAGCTGCGCCAGCGGGCGCAGGGGCCGATGATCGGGCGCGCCGAGGAGATGGCGGATCTGGTGGCGGTGTGGGATTGGGCGTGCGGCGCCGTCGGCGCTGGCGCGTTGCCCCAGGACCCGGACGGGTACAGCGGGCGGATCGTGCTGCTCGCCGGCGATGCGGGGATCGGGAAGACCACGCTCACGGCCGAGCTCGCGCGGCGGGTCCACGACGCCGGCGCGATCGTGCTCGCGGGGCGTTCTCCGCGCGAGACCGTCGTTCCCTACCAGCCGTTCCTCGAGGCCCTCCGGCACTGGGCCTTGAACGCCGCTCTCACCGACCTGCGGGCGAGCACCCACGAGTACGGGTCGGAGCTCGCGCGGCTGATCCCCGAGCTGCGCCGGCGCGCCCCCGACCTGCCGCCACCGCCGCAGGACGAGCCCGAGACCGAGCGCTACCGGCTGTTCGAGGCGGTGGTGGGGCTGCTGACCGAGCTGTCGCGATCCGCGCCGGTGCTGCTCGTGCTCGACGATCTCCAATGGGCCGACCGGCCGTCGCTGTTGCTGCTCCGCCACCTGGCCCGCGCGACGAACCCGGCCAGACTGCTGATCATCGGCGTGTACCGGTCGACCGAGCGGGGCGACACGTTCACGAACGCGATGGCCGAGCTCCGCCGGGACCGCCTCGCCTCGCAGCTCGACATCCGCGGGCTCAGCGAGCCCGAGACCGCGGAGCTCGTCCGGGCGCGGGCCGGGGTGAGCCCCGCTCGCGCGTTCGCCCACGCGCTATACGAGGAGACCGAGGGGAATCCGTTCTTCGTCGAGGAGATCATCCGCCACCTGATCGAGGCCGGCGTGCAGGTCGGGAGCGCGAGCGCGTCGGAGCTCCAGCGCTTCGGGCTGCCCGAGGGCGTCAAGCAGGTGATCGCGTTCCGGCTCGGGCGGCTCGAGGCGCCGGCGGCGGAGCTGTTGCGCGTCGGCGCGGTGATCGGCCGCGACGTCGACGCGGCGCTGCTCGAGCGGGTCGTGGTGCTCGGCGAGGAGGAGTTCCTGGCCGCGCTCGAGGAGGCGCTCGGCGCGGAGCTGCTGGTCGAGTCCGACCAGAAGCCCGGGAGCTACCTGTTCTCGCACGCGCTGATCCGGGAGACGCTGTACGAGAGCATGTCGGCGCCGCGGCGGGCGCGGATCCACAAGCGAGTGGGCGAAGCGATCGAGGCCATGCAGGGGCGCCGGCGCGAGCGCTACCTGCCCGAGCTCGCGTACCACTTCACGCGGGCCGCAGATCCAGAGGACGCCGAGAAGGCGATCACGTACGCGTTCCGCGCCGGCGAGCAGGCGACCACGATGCTCGCGCATGAGGAGGCGGCCGAGCACTACGCGCGGGCCCTCGACGTGCAGGGCCGCTTCCAGCCCGAGGCGGCCGAGCGGCGCTGCGAGCTGCTGCTGCGCCTCGGCGAGGCGCGCGTCAGGGGCGGCGACCGGGCGCTCGGGTCCTCAGCCTTCCGCGAGGCGGCCGCGCTGGCCGAGCGGCTCGGCGACGGCGCGCGACTGGCCCGCGCCGCGATCGGGGCGTCGCGGCGGTACGTGCAGCCGCCGGGGGTGATCGACACCGAGCTGATCGCGATGATTGAGCGAGCGCTCGAGCTTCAGCCCGAGCGGTCGCTGGTCCGGGTGCGGCTGTTGGCGTGCCTGTGCGGGGCTGTCTACTACTCGCCCGAGCGCGACCGGATGCCGGCGCTGAGCGACGAGGCGATGGCGATCGCGGAAGAACTCGGAGACCCCGAGGCGCGCGCGTACGCGTGCTCGGCCCGGCGGCGGGTGCTGTGGGATGCGCCCCACCTCGTCGAGCGGGTCGAGGTCTCGACCGAGATGCTCACGCTCGCGCGCCAGATCGGAAACCTCGAGCTGCAGCTTCAGGCGCACGCGTGGCTCGTCGTCGACCTGCTGGAGCGCGGCGACCGCGACGCGGTCGATGCCCAGATCGAGGCGTTTGAGGCCGGTGCGCAGCGGTTGCGGCAGCCGCTGTTCGAGTGGAACTCGATCCTGTGGCGCGCGATGCTCGCGCTCCTGGCGGGGTCGTTCGACCGCGCCGAGCGGCTCGCCGCCGAGGCGCTCGCGGCGGGGGCGCCGGCCGAGGCCATCACCGTCTCCCAGTACTACGCGATTCAGGTGCTTGGGATCCGCCGCGATCAGGGCCGGATGGGGGAGCTCGAAGCGGCCGCGCGAAAGATGGTCGAGGAAAACCCGGCTCGCCCGGCGTGGCGCGCGGCGCTCGCGACGCTGCTGGCCGAGGATGGCCGTCTCGACGAGGCGCGCGAGGAGTTCTCGCGACTGGCGGCCGGCGATTTCGACGACATCCCGAGGGACCTCGACTGGCTGATCGCGATCGTGCTCCTGAGTGACGTGTGCGCGGACCTGGGCGACGCCGACCGGGCCAAGCTGCTTTACACGAACCTCGAGCCGTACGCGGACGTGAACGTCGTGATCGGGCTGGCCGCGGTGTGCCTCGGGTCGGCCGCGAACTTCCTCGGCAGGCTGGCGGCGACGATGGGACGGACCTACGATGCGCGGCGCCACTTCAAGCGCGCCTTGGAGGCCAATGCGGCACTCGGCGCGCCCGCATGCCTGGCGCGCACGCAGGTCGAATACGCCCGCGCGCTCGGGCCGGGCCCGATGGCGGACGAATTGCTGGCGGATGCGGGGCGTGTGGCGGCCGACCTCGGGCTCGGGGCGGTCGCGCGCAAGATCGCCGAGCTCGGTGGCGGTTAGTTGATCGTCAGCAGGGCCGCGGTCGCGGGTGGGAGTTTCAGGGGGTAGTCGTGTCGTCGGGGCGCGATCGCGTAAGTCCTCTGTGGGCCGGCGAGCAGGCCCGTAGTCGTCTTTGTGCCGTAGCTCTGCCCGCCGAGCATGATGTCCGTGCGGGCCCCGAGGCTCGGGGCGGTGAGCAGCTCGAGCGTCCCGGTTCCGGTGGCGGTCGTCGCATGGACGGCGATCGCTCGGGCGCGGGCGCCCTCGTTGATGAGCACTAGGCGAACGCTCTTGTCTTGCGTTCGAGTCGCGTATGCCTGGAGTCCGCCCGTGTTCGCCGGCTCCGAGACGCTCAGGAGTTGCGACCCCTGCGGCGCGGCCTGCGCGAACATCTCGAGGCCGTAGTACTCGGGGTTGACTGTGCCTTGCCAGTGCCCGTCGGTGTCGCTGAACTGGAACAGCGCGTAGGTCGCGCCCGGGAACGTGTGGACGTTGACGCCGTCGACGCCGACGGCGGCCAGCTCGAACAGCGTGTTGAGCGCCCACAGGGCCGAGGCGAACGAGCGGCCGACGGCCGGATTCCAGCCGCACGAGACCGTGTTGATCTCGTCCACCCGCAGCGGCACGTGGTGGGCGTGCTTGACGGCCGATGCGACGCTGTCGGCGAGCGTCTGGGTCGCGGCCTGTGAGAGGAGGTGCGGGATCGTCGGGTAGTCCGGGTTCGGCCGCTTCACGTAGCAGCTCTCGAGTGGATAGCGGTGGAGGGTCACGACGGCGACGTTGTGGTGGCCCGCGAGGAATCGACCCACGTCCTTGAACCATCGGTGGCCGCCGGAGGCCGGCCCGGCGAGCGGCAGCGGCGGGAGCGCACGTGCGATTCGCGTGAAGTCGTCGCTGAAGTCGGCGAAGTCGTAGCCACGCGGCCGTCCGGGTTTGCCCGACCGGCCCCAGTCGAAGGTCCCGTACAGCTCGGGTTCGTTGCCCAGCTCGAGCGCCTCGATCCGGCTGCTCCCGAGGCCGGCGACGAGCTGATCGGCCTCGGTTCCCGCGACCGCGGCGCTGTCGGCCTCGAGGTTGATCCCCAGCGTGAGCTTGGCCCCGGTGGCGACGGCGAGGGCTTTCGTGGTCGCGATCCAGTCCGGGGTCAGCGTCTCGTTCACGCCGGCGGGGGTGGGCGTGTCCGGGACCGGCCACCAAGTCCGGTCGGTGGTGTCGCCGCCGATCCTGATTTGTGGCGGATTGCCACCGGCGAGGTTGCGGATCAGCTGGACGAACACCGGATCGACTTGCTCGGGGTTCGTTCCCGCGTACGACGGGATCGCGAAGTACTCGAGCGAGATTCCCAGGAATCCGGGCGAAATCGGGCGGGTCCGTGTGGGCCCGCCGATCGTGAGGACTGTCGTGCCCGGGCTCCCGCTCGTGCTCGCGGTCGCGATGGCGATCGGCGCCAGGACGAGGACCATTGCCACGGACACGAGAAGTGAGCGTGGGCGGCTCATCATCTCTACAAGAAAACCACCCTGACTCTTGG
>Ga0335073_10017340_pt1 | contig 10080 bp, 9 predicted proteins | sample Lox_Sample_22_FD_207093 | JGI IMG/M metagenome (GOLD analysis project Ga0335073, IMG submission 207093) | Soil microbial communities from Loxahatchee National Wildlife Refuge, Florida, United States - Lox_Sample_2.2 | ecosystem: Environmental > Terrestrial > Soil > Wetlands | place: USA: Florida... | reverse complement strand
GGCACTTCGCCTACTCCGGGAGTGCCACTCACCGCGAGGTTGTTTTGTTCCTGAAGGAGTCCGCCGAGTATGTTGCTTTCTCCACTCGTTAGGCGGATTGTCTCTTCAACGCTTTGCTGGCCGATAATCGGCTCGGTCACGTTGCTGATCGTGGTCGTTCCCGTTTCGGAAGAGATTTCAACCTTAATCTTGAGGCTGACGTCGCCGTTGTAGTGAATCGTCGGTGTCATCTCCATATTCACTCCGACGTCGATGTACTGAAACTGGGTTTGCGACGCGGCTGCCGTTGTTGAAGTAGGTACGGTATACGAACCGGTTGCAATGGGGATTCGTTCTCCAATTTTCAACGTTGCCTTCTGACCGTCGGTGGCGCGCAGACGTGGATTCTGCAGAATTTGAGTATCGCTATCAGTCATCAACATCTCGGCCTCAGCAGTTCCCACAGTGAGCGAAAAGTTCTTCGCATTCAGATTGGCGAGATCATTGAGTGTGAGAGTGGCTCCTGACGCAGTGCTCGTGGTTACCAATGTTGCACTGAGGGTCTGCGGCCACTGCAAGCCGATATTGCGGATCTTGTCTTTGTCAACCTGCAACACCGCAACGTCAACAATCACTTCTGCCTTGGCCTTATCAAGGTCATCGATGAGTTGTTCTGCAAGAAGGAGCTGATCGGGGGTACCGCGCATGATGATTGCATTCTGACTTGGCACAGCATAGAGCTTGGCATCAGTGATCACATTGCGAAGGGCCGTTTGAACATCGTTTAGATCGTTTTGTTGAGTCACATTTGCCAAATAGAAAACTTGTACCGCCTCCTGCTCCAACTGCTGACGCTTCGCGCGTGTATCGGCCGCGACAAAAATGGTGCCGCGAGTGACGGGCTTCCAGAATGTGTTGGAGGTGGTTGCAATGACACGGAGCGCGTCAAGAAGACTCGTATTGTTCAAGTCGATAGAAATACGTTTGGAGTTATATTCCGGATCGAACAACACGTTGACGCCAGCGGCTTTGCCGATGCTTTCGTAGACAATCTTGCTGTCTTCGACCATGTGCAGAGTGATCGGCTCGTCCGAGATCGCATGAAGTTCAACAGGTTGGGCAATAGCTGTCAGCTTCTGCCGGTCGCCCGGAAACTGCGGGATGTCGTTCTTCTGCGCAACCGGGGTGATGTGCGTCTGAAGACCGGCAATCGCCTGTTCTGCCGCTGAGTTCGACGGATCTATCGCTGTGGCGCGCAGATACTCCGTTAAGGCCGCTGTAACTTTGCCATCCTGTCTCCACTGGTTTCCGCGCTCGACATGTTGCGCCGATGCAAGCGGCCGGACTCTTTCGCACGCCGCTTTGTAACGCAAATCGCCAGGCTCATCAAACATCGCCTTCCGATAATCGCTGAACGCGGCGTCATAATCTTGGCGGGCTTCGGCAGTTTGCCCTTGCTTATAGAGCGCCTTGGCGGATTCGCTGGCATAGAGCTGCGAGGTTCCGCTTAAGAATATAAGACAAACAATCAACGCGATTGCTGACGTGCGCCCTGAAGTCCTCACAGATACACACCCCTGACGGGTATTGCGCTGTCTACATGAAAAACTTCCAGGTCGTGACGATTTTTCTCAAATTGCAAATGCGAGGAGAGAGCAGAGAACGTGGTTGATGCAATATATCTTATTGCGCGATAGTGTCTATGGACGTCGATCTCTGTTTAATCTGGCGGCGACGGATCAACTACTAATGACGCGAAGCAAGTGGTTTTCGCTCGCCTCACAGGAATTGATTAGCGTTTAAAGCAATATCGGAGCCCGGCGAAAGATCATCACGCGCCCAGGCTCCTACGCTGTTTGTCGAACTGCGAGAACTATCCGCTGAGATGCAGACGCAGGTCTTCGCTATGGTGCCAGTGATCAAAAGCGGTTTCGCAGGAGACTCGACCACTTCGAACAAGCTCGGCTAACGATTGCCCTGTCTTAGACATGCCCTCGTTCGTCCTGTCTCGATATCGGTACGGGGTTCAGGTCGTCCCCGCGGTGAATCAGATTCCGAGTCGGGCCGGTAGCCAGCATGATCTCGATCGCCGGGTATCGGCCATCTCCACTTGCTCCAGGCACCAGCCGTCGCAAGATCACAGCCGGAAGAGCCAATGAGAGTTGCTGACGAATTTGAGATGGTAGCCTGCTGGAAAGATGTCGAGGACAGGTGGGGCTAACGGCGAAGTCCCCCTTTTTGGCGCTGGCGAAGGTCGCATCCTCGAACGCTTCTTCGAGATTCAGCTTGCCTTGCTCATGCAGCCGCCCGGCTAGCAGACGCGGCACCGCTTCCGGCTTTTCGCTTCGCACCCATTGCTGATCCGGTCGCCCTCCCACCGTGATCGAACTCGCTCAGCGTGCCTGCACATGCACGGGGACCTTTTCAATCCTGTAGCCGGATGGAATTTGAAATAGCGTCGGGTCCGGTTCGCTGCGCTGGATCTGTGTCAGCGAATATGCTGTCTCGCCAAAGCGTGGATCGATTTGAGTGCTTTGGAGAACCAGTTTGAGATCGGCCGAATACCACGTCTCACGGGTAATGACGATGTCCTTGTCATTGCCGATCATGCCGGCAGGAATCGTGTTCGTGGCCTTTGTTCCCGTAACCACAATCCCGTCGATCGTCTTGGTACCGAGCGATTCTGTTTGAATGTTAGGGCCGGCTGTCGCCTGGGCCGAGCCAGCGTGACCTTGCACAGAGAACGTCATGGGGCCCGCTCCACTGCTCACGGGACCACCGGCGAACACAGCAAACCCTCCATTTGCGCCTGTCGTTACTGCTCCAGGTGGTAGTGGTGGTGGCGGTGGCATTGACAGTACGTGGGCAACCTTTGAATCGGAAGTGAAGTCGGTGTGGGTTTTCGCGACCGGATCGAAGATGGTTGTCAGTGTCGGGCTGTCGCCTTGGGAAGAATCTGAACTCGATTTCCAGGGGCCAATTGTGCTCAGTTTCTGGATGCGGACCGTTTTACCTTCGCCGTCGCGGGCCACAGTAGCTGTCGTGGTTTGCGCAATGTGCGTGCCGTCGGCAAGAGTTTGCTTGATCTCCGTGATTGCCTGCGCCATGTAGGGCTGGTTCTTTACCACTTCGACATTTTCTGGCAGTGCGAAGCCCATCCCGCCTGTCGAAACCACTCCAAGGGGACCCGCCCCAATCACAGGGCCGCCCATCATGGTGACAGAGGGTTGCGGACCTGCGCATCCTGCCACCCCGGAGCAGCCTGGCGCTTGCACTGCTATCGTCAACCCGGCCTCTTGAGCGATGCCATTCGCAGTAATACCGAAGAGAACCGCCGCCAAGCTATACAGTGCTCTTTGACAATTCGACTTGGTCATCTCTTCTCCTTTATGACCTCAAGCGGCAGAGGCACGCTGATCGCACGCGGAAGGCCGTCGTCACCCAGCGTAAGCTCAGCTACAATGCGCCTGTCCTGAACGGTCGCGTTGATGGGAAATCCAAGCGACAAAAGCTCGGATTGGGACATGGATATCTGGATAGTGGTATTCGTTCCAGTTTCAATCGCACTATTGGAATACGGAAGCCGCATTGTCATTTGTCGTGTAGTTGCGGACTGCGCAAGCGCTGACTGCGAACGGTAAACCTTAGGCTTCTTGGAGATCAATGGATGCGAGGTGGGAGCTACGTGAAGTGTGTTCTCCGGCGAAGTGGCGGGACGAGTCACTTTTGCGGTTTTCTCGGTCGGAACAAGCTCGCGCTCCCGGAAATGAATAGTAAGTACGGTCACAAGTCCAATCGCGACGACCACGGCAGCAGCCAAAGCGGGTCTAAGCAAAACGAGCAGCTTACGCTCTTTGCTGGGTACAGCATATTCCGAATTCTCGTTCAATCGCTGGGAGGCGAGCACGGCCAAGCGGTCCCGGAGGGCTGCAGAGGGAGCCCGCTTCGAGAGATCGCCGAGCAGGCCCAGGAGATGATCGACGCGGGATACATCCTCAGTTCCTGTTCGCTTTGATTGCTGTTCCGACATCCGTACCCTCCTTTCCTCGAAGAATCGCAAGCTCATCCGATTTATTTGGTGCTGACCTGCGCAACTTGGCTGCCAGGATGCCCTTCGCACGATTCATGCGGGAAGCCACCGTTCCTTCGGAGCACTGTAAAATGGCGGCTGCGTCCCGGTAGCTCTTCTCCTGCAAACTGCACAGAACGACTGCCTCTCTATAATGATCCGGTAATTCGAGAATCGCGCGGTACAAAACCGTCAGTTCGGAGCGTTCTGCCATCTGAGCCGCAATATCCCAGTTGTTATCTTCCTGGAAGAGCGCATTCGTAAGCCGTTTCCGATCCGGATTTTCGAGAATACTGTCCAGATCAACGAGGCGGCCGATTCTGCGTCGCTCCGACCTGGCTAGGTTCCGGGCAATTCCGAGGAGATAGCCTTCCCAGGTTCCTCTTTCAGGGTCGAACTGCGCAATGGTCCCGGCGCACATCAATTCGAGGATCACAACGAACACTTCCTGTGTGAGTTCTTCAGCAGCGGCCATCGATCCTGTCATGTGCATCAGGAATCGATATACCGATGTGCGATGCAGGTCATAGAGGCTCAAAAAAGCGTGTTCATCTTTTTGCTTCAGACGCTCGGCAAGTTGAGCATCGGAGGAAGCGGGGTCGTTCTTCAAGCCGTTTTTCCTTCTACCAACTCCCAGCCATTGCACTCGTGTCCTGCCTTGTATTGCGCTGGCGACGCAGAAACTTCCATTTCGCTCGCGTTTTTTGAGATTTATTTTTTAGGCAGAGAGAACTTGCTCAAACCGGTTTCGGCTAGCAGCATATAGCCGGGGTCTATGCTCAAAGACGCATGATGGAACGGAAAGCTCTATTTTCGATATTTGCCGTCCCTTTCGAATCTTTGTCAATGCCGCGCCAGATACGCTTTCACGGCCCCGACTTTCACGCCAGTGCGATCTCCGATCTCTTTTAGTTGATAGAAAAACCTTGCCCTTTGACTGCTGTGTTCAATCGGAAATGGGTCTCATTTTCATGCATTGTCGCCTAGGAGCGAAACGAGCGGCTGGAATACAAACCGTTCCGGTAAGGTAACTGCCCATCCGGAAGGTTGCTGGTTGCGGAGAGCAGAGAGATTTCCTAGAATTTCTCTTCAAATTCGGCAAACTCCGATTCGAGTTTCCATTGCTCATGAGCACGCTCGTTGGCAGCGAGAAATTCCGAGCAGGCCTGAGAGGGGTTGCTGCCGAGGCTGCTAGCGCAGACCGCGACCGGGCGGAACGAAGTACGGGTATCGGCCCACAAGCTCTCTCCCGGCAAAAAGCTGTGTTCGAGGCTCATGCGCGTTATGCGCTTCAACGTGGCGTACGGTAGCGCAAAGTCTTCCTCGGCGCGCAGATATTCATGCGTCATGTCGGAACGGCTGACTCCTTCGTCGTCGGTCGAAAGCGCGACGGGTACCCCATACTTCAGATAAACCGAGAGTGGATGATTCTCGCCGCTTACGTGAAGGATCAGGTCGTTTGATGTGAGATTGATTTCCACCAGAACGTTTCTCGCAGCGATGTTGGCACCATTCACAAGGTCTGCTCCAACCCCGCCTGCCCGGTTCACCATCCGACGCGGCAAGCCAGCCACGATGAGAAGTGGAAGATCGAGCAGGAAAGGCAGCGCAGGGAACAGGCCATCGCCAATGCAACCGGGCTGCGTCCTCTCCGCGGTGAGCGCCGCCGTCCCCGTTCGCCTGATGAAGCGGGACCTGCTCTTCGTCGTGGAGAAGCTGACCGGCCTCATGGATGAGAACCGCCTTACCATGCTGGCACGGCAGCATGGAATCCGGGAGAAACGTGACGACGGCGGGATTGCCAAAACTTTTGCCGCCTACCTTCGCCGCGCAGACGAGAACACCCTGGGGCGTGCTCTGGTTGAATCCGCGATTTTGCTGGCGGCATCGAGGGGAAATGCCTCGCAGGTGTTGCGCGAAGCAGCCACGGTCTACAAGGTGGACACCGACGCCATCGCTGGCAAGGTCAAACAGGAGTTCGCCGCCAAAGACAAGGCAAAGGCAGCGAGGCCGCCAGCCTCAAAGCAGCCTGCGAAGGCGCAGGCGAAGACTGCAAAACGAGCAGCCGCATAAGGCAAGCCGCCGCGCGGGGTCTCCAATCTGAGACCTCGCATTTTTGTATCTGCCTGCCCGTCTTCCCTCCCTTTGTGTGGCTCCGGCCTGAACTGCAGGAGCGGCAATCTTCTCCCGCCCAACGGACGGAGCCGGCGCGAAATAGAGGCTCTTAAGATTCCCTTCGTCGTGAGCTATTACGCACGCGGTATGGATACCGATCGGAACGGATGGCTTACAATCGGTCTCACCGCCTGAGGAACGAGACTCGAAAGGGTCGCGGACAGAACCCGTGATTGAAGTCACGAGGATGACTTGAGTAAAGGATTCCACAATATGAATGATCTAAACACCGGAACTTAGCCGAAACCGATACAACTCGCCGCAGAACCCAACTCTTTGTTGCCGATATTGCCGCCTCATGCGAGTTCTATACGAAAAAGCTAGGGTTAAAGATTGCTTTATGTTATGGAGAGCCACCGTTCGACGGACAAGGCGTGCGGCGATATTCGGGCGATGGCAAGATGACGGGGCTGCGAGTTGCGTCCACAACGCCGTATAATGCCACGGTGGCGCGGCGACATTGAATTGCGCACCCCCGCTCTATTTCAGCTTCAGCTGACGATATGCCGAAGCTGCTGTGGAACACAGATGCTAAAATGGCGACGTTCATTTTGATACCCGGAGGTTGGCAGGGCGGTTGGGCTTTCGAAAAAGTCGTGAGTCTGCTCATTGCACGAGGCCACAAGGCACAGGCGCTCACACTTGCAGGTCTCGGCGAGATTCCAGCCCCAGCAACCAATCTCGCTTCTCACATTGACGAGGCAGTCCAGGCGATCCGTGAGATTTCTGGCGATCTAGTTTTGGTCGGCCATTCTTACGGTGGAATGGTCATCACTGGCGCAGCCGACGTCGAACCCACCAATATCCGAGCGCTGGTCTACGCCGACGCTTATGTGCCTCAGACGGGTGAGTCCCTGTGGTCGCTGACTAGCCCCCGCTTCCGCGAAGCCTTCATCACTGGCGCGATGGCCGACGGATTGACCTGTGCCCCACCCCCAAATCTTGACCCCCGATGCCGCCCTCATCCCATCGGAACATTTCTCCAGGCAATCGAGCTATCCGGGCGTTGGCACCAAGTTCCGCAAAAGACCTACGTCGGAGCGCATGGATGGGAAGGAAGTCCGTTCCTCGACCTCTACGGACGCTTAAGCGTCGACCCAGAGTGGAAGACGTTCGCTCTCAATTGTGGGCATAACATTGCGCGCTTGGAACCAGAAGCGCTAACCGAGATACTGCTGGCGCAGGTTTGATGGCCGCTGCACCGTTGGTTCGGGCTTCCAGTAACAAGCCGAACGGCATCACGGCTGCTTACCGCGCAGCCGTAGAGCCGGAGGAAAGAAGCTCAAGGGGAAGCGATGCCATGCCGTGCACGTATCGCCATCCTGACGGGGTTCGTACATAGGTGTCGCTGAACCAGACGTGCCATTCGAAAGGCTTTCCCTTATCGACGCCTTTCAGCCAGAGTTTCGCCGTAACGACGGCAGTGTCGCCCCACACTTGAACAGTCTTATCAGTGTCTTCGTTGTGTTCATATTGGACTCGCTTCGTTCGCGCGTCATTGAGCAGGTCTGCCTTGTTGTGGGTCTCTCCAGTGCCCCAAACCACGTCAAAATCGTCGGCCAGGATTCGGCCCATAGTGTTGGCGTCGTTGTTCTTAACCGCGAGCTGATACTCGGTATCGAGCGCAGCTACAGTGCTTTGATCAGACGTTGGATCGGCGCTGGCAAAGAAGACATCGCAATCCGGGGGCAAAAGCACAAAGAGCGCAGCCTGAGAAACAACAACCTACAGGGGCGGCGATTTGCCGCCCCTTTTTTTCTGCCGAGAAATCGCGCAGGGAGAACCCGCTTTGGTTTCTCCCTGGACCCTCATCCCGCTACCGGCCTTCGCTCGCCGGCTGCGCGGCAGGAAGGCGGCCTCCGGGCCGCCTGCCCAGCTTGGCTAATCGATCGAGTTCCCCGTTCTTGATTGCGAACAGTGTGGAGCGTCTTCATCTCCGACTTACACCACCTTCTTCATTGCACTCGGCTAAGGATGCGATGCACTCCTCTCGTATTCGCCACAGGCCATCCAGCTCGTACTTATTACCTGTTGCTGTCTCCTCGATCCACTGTGCCAAGAAGCGTCGATGTAGCGCAGACTTGTATTCCCTAATCTGGTCCGGCGAGATATCCTCTTCGTGGATGAAGTGCGAAATCTTCTCTGAAGGTTCTCGCTTCGTCATTCGCGTCACGTCAACTCGCATCTTGCCCGAACGAAGAAAACAGTGCGCTTCCGGTAAGCTGTCGAGGCCGTAGCTTTCGAGCACCTTCCCGACACCTGGCGTGTTCCGCGCATTCATTCGATAGATTCCGATCACGAGAGCGATCTTGAGATCCTGTTCGAGAGCTAGCCTGCAAAGGAGCGCGTGCTTCGTGCTGCACGTTCCCCGGTGTTCGCGGATCACACCAAATAAATCGTCTGGGTGCGCGGTCCGGCCATACGGAATCCGGTGAATATAGGCCGCAGCTGCGCGGAAATCTTTGACTCCAAGTGCTTCGAACGCGGCGGTGATCGGCCCTGCGGATTTCAGGATAACGGGATCAAGCACTTCCCATGAATAGAGAGTTTTCATACTCTGGATACCACCTCAAGACATGTCCCGACAGGAGCAACATCACCGCTCACGTCTCCCGCTCCCCGCAGCGCTCCCATGATCCTGACAATCTCCATCTCGTGGCCTGAGTTCTGACTGGCAGGTTCGCGTTGTCCTCGCGCTGTTGTCAGGCTGCGCTTCGTGCGAAAACACGCCGACAATCGTGCGGTAGCAGCCGAAGCAGACAGTCACCCGCATCGCCGTCCGTGCGCGAGGGGTCGTTCTCGGCGCGCTCTCTGGCCCATCGTAACTTATTGATTCCGCGTTGTGGCAGAAAAGTCCAAACAGCCAGAACGGCAGAGTGCAGGCACAAAAAAATGAGGCTCAGCGATTCCCGGCCCGTTGGCCGCTGTTATTGGAGGAGTGTGGAGAAACAGGTACCGTGCCTCGGCAAAGACGTGGGTGGTTTCTGTCACCTGCGATCCGACTTGCACCCGAAAACCTGCATTTCACGGGAAAAGCAGCCACTGCTTGCAATCTGACGCAGGTCCCCTGGAGAAGGAACTGTCTCTGGCGGGCGGAGGTTTGTGAACTTCCGTTCGGAGGAGCGTGGGCGAGAGGCTACTCCGCCCCGCTTCCTGTCACGATTGCCCAGCCTTCCCATAGAATATCGAGTGGTGTATTCTGATCTTCCATAGAGATTCGAGTGGTGGGGGTGCCCATGGCAAAGCGAGACCACCCAGACGGAGAGATGCTGAGAGGTACTCTTGACATGATGATCCTGCGCACGCTGACTAAAGGCGACGCGCACGGACACACCATCGCCAAAGTCATTGAGCGAACTTCAGAAGATGTGCTGGAAGTCGAGCAGGGGTCGCTATACCCGGCTCTCCATCGACTGGAGGATCGTGGCTGGCTCTCCTCGTACTGGGGCGCGAGTGAGAAGAATCGAAAGGCGAAGTTTTACCGGCTTACTGCCACCGGAAAGAAGCAACTTGTCCACGCAACAGGCAGATGGCGGCAAATGGCGCGCGCCATTGGGCTTGTCATGGGAGAAAAAACCCTCGCAAATGGAGGTATCAGATGAGCTGGCGAAGGTTCTTTCGCCGAAGGCGGGCTGACGACGAACTGCGAGAGGAACTCGACTTCCATCTAGCTGAAGAGACGACCGAGAATACGGAGCGCGGCATGACGGTCGCCGAGGCGGAGCGCCTGGCCAAGATAAAGCTTGGTAATCCGCAACTCGTTCGAGAGACTCTGTGGCAGCAAAACACGATCTCCAGCCTGGAGAAGCTGGGACGTGACCTGAAGTATGCTGCACGCACTCTGGTGCGTACTCCTG
>Ga0335073_10017339_pt1 | contig 10080 bp, 6 predicted proteins | sample Lox_Sample_22_FD_207093 | JGI IMG/M metagenome (GOLD analysis project Ga0335073, IMG submission 207093) | Soil microbial communities from Loxahatchee National Wildlife Refuge, Florida, United States - Lox_Sample_2.2 | ecosystem: Environmental > Terrestrial > Soil > Wetlands | place: USA: Florida... | reverse complement strand
CGTCGCCGTCTTCGATCAGGTTGGCGAGGATCGCGTCCATTCCGGCAGACCCAGTCCCCGAGACCGGAAACGTAATCTCGTTGTTGGTGCGAAACACCATCCGCAGCATCCGCTTGATGTCTTCCATCACTTTGACGAATTCGGGATCGAGATGGCCAACGACCGGCGACTGCATCGCCTTCATTACGCGCGGGCTGACGTTCGACGGACCCGGACCGAGCAGGATGCGCGCGGCGGGCTTGAGCTCGGGGAATGTCTCTGCCAACGAAGTGCTCCTTCTGCACGCCGCGAGCAGCCTCGCGTGCGTATCAGGCTGAAATCGAACCCTGCTATTATGGCCCGAGCCGCCCGGCAGGAAAACCTTGATGCGCGCGGACGGCGAACAGGTATCGCACTTGCCGATTTCCATTGACCAATCCTTGATCGATGAGCTCGCCGCGATCGTCGGTGCCGATGGTATCGTCTCGCGTGCCACGGAGCTCAAGGTTTACGAGTGCGACGGCTGGACGGTGGAGAAATCGTCGCCCGACATTCTCGTGCTGCCGCGCTCGACCGAACAGGTGAGCGGCGTGCTGCGCGCGCTCGACGGGCGCGGGATCGCCTTCGTGCCGCGCGGCGCCGGCACCGGGCTCTCCGGAGGATGCCTCCCGCTCGGCGCGCCCGTGATGGTCTGCACGTCGCGGATGAATCGCATCATCGAAATCGACTATGCGAATCGGCGCGTCGAAGTCGAGAGCGGCGTCGTGAATCTGCACGTGACCAACGCCGTCAAGCCAAAAAAATTTTTCTATGCGCCCGATCCATCGTCGCAGATGGCGTGCACGATCGGCGGCAACGTCGCGGAGAACTCCGGCGGACCGCATACGCTGAAATATGGCGTGACGACAAATCACGTCCTCGGGCTCGAATTGGTCCTGCCCGATGGCGAGGTCGTGCGGCTCGGCGGGGGATACGAAGAGCGATGCGGTTACGATCTCGTCGGCGCCGTTGTCGGCGCCGAGGGCACCTGCGGAATCGTGACCCGCGCGACGCTCAAGCTGATGCGCGAGCCGGAGAATCATCGCACGATGCTCGCGACGTTTCCCGACGTCGAAAGCGCGACGCGCGCCGTGTCCGCGATTATCGCCTCCGGAATCGTTCCGGGCGCGATCGAAATGATGGACAGGATGATCTTGCGCGCCGTCGACGACGCGTTCCATGTCGGATTTTCGCCCGACGCGGGCGCAGTGCTGATCGTCGAACTCGATGGACTCGAAATCGGTCTCACCGATTTTGCCGACCGCGTCGCGACGATCGCGCGCGAAGCCGGCGCCAGCGACATGAAGCTCGCGCGCGACGAAGCTGAACGCGCACTGCTGTGGAAGGCGCGCAAGCGCGCGTTTGGCGCTGTTGGCCGCCTCGCGCCGAACTACTGCACACAGGACGGCGTCGTGCCGCGCACGCGATTGCCGGACATTCTGCGCGTCATCAACGAAGCGAGTGTGAGGCACAACCTCGCGATCGGCAACGTCTTCCACGCGGGCGATGGCAATCTGCATCCGATAATTCTTTACGACGAGCGCGAGCCGGGACAGGTCGAGCGCGCGCTCGCGGCCGGCCGCGATATTCTTAAGGCCTGCGTCGAGATGGGCGGCAGTCTGACCGGCGAGCATGGAATCGGCGCGGAGAAGATGGGCGAGATGCCGCTGATGTTCGCGCCTGACGATCTGACCGCGATGATGGCGCTGCGGCGGGTCTTCGATCCGCACGAGCGCGCGAATCCAGGTAAGATTATTCCGCAGCCGGGCGCATGCGTCGAAGTCGCGATGCCGCATCGGCAGGTTCCGATCTGAGGCTTTGCGAGACTGGTTGTGAGCGAAGTTCCCCCCGAGACTGCATCGGAAAAAGTTGCGCGTTTGATTGGCGCCGATCGCGTGCGCAAGCCGCTCGATCGCGAGCACGCCTGCGTCGGCGTCATGGTCGAGCCCGCGTCGGTTGAGGAAATCAGCGAACTTGTTCGAATGTGCGAGACTGATCGTCTCACGCTCGCGCCAGTCGGCGCCGCGCGAACGTTGTCGCAGATGCGGCACGAGCCCGTTACCTTCGGCATTTCGCTTGCGCGCCTTAACCGCATCGTCGCGCACGAGCCCGACGATCTCACCGTCGCCGTCGAAGCTGGAATGACGATCGCCGCGCTCAATGCGGAGCTCGCGAAATCGCACCAGCGGCTTCCCGTCGATCCGTTCTCTCCTGTCGAGACCACCGTCGGCGCGCTGGTCGCGGGCGCGCACTCGGGTCCGCTGCGGCTCTCAGAGGGCACGCCGCGCGATTTGCTGATCGGAGTTGGCTTCGTCGGACAGGCCGGGCGCACTGTGCATGGCGGCGGGCGGGTGGTAAAAAACGTGGCCGGCTACGATTTGATGAAAGTGATTGGCGGCTCGTTCGGCACGCTGGGAATTATCACGGAAACGGTTTTCAAGATTCGCCCGATCCCGGAACAGTACGCAGTCGCGCTGATCCCGCATAACCGCGCCGAGGACGCATTTGCCGGCGCGGCAGCTTTGCATGACAAATTGTCACTGGCACATCTTGAGGTTCTAAGCCCGGCGCTCGCCGATCAATTCGGACATTCGGGAAAGTTTCTCATCATCGCCGGGTTCTCGGGGAGTCCGAGTGAAATCGGCTACCAGGCCGAGAAGATCCTCGAGCTGGCCGGCGATCGCGGCGCGATTCTGGATGCAGCCGCCGCGGAGTGGAATTACGAGACGCTGCGCGACCTCGATTTCACGGCGCGCCCATTGAGCGCGCGTTTTTCAGTATTGCCAGCGGCGCTGCCTGCCGCGCTCGACTCCATCAACGGCCAATACTGCGCGCACCCCGGCAACGGCATCGCCGAGGTTTACGTCGCGGCCCAGCAGTCGCCGGACTCGGCGCAGAAAATCGTTGGCGAATGGCGCGAGCGCGCGGCGCGGGCGCGCGGACACGTCCGTATCATCGCGGCGGCCGAGCCGGTTCGCTCGTCGTTTGATTATTTCGATCAGCCGAATGACGGCGCGTTGAAGCTGATGCGGCGGCTCAAGCAGGCGTTCGATCCCAGCGGAATCTTCAATCCCAGCTCCTTTGTCGGCGGTATCTGATGAGCGAGAGTCCGAGCCAGCCAGTTCGCCAGGTCACTGAATACGAACTGCTCTTCGATTGTGTTCACTGCGGGTTATGCGCCGAAGCGTGTCCGACGTACGTGGCGACGCGGCGCGAAATGGATTCGCCGCGCGGGCGCATCTACTTGATGAAGGCGCTCGCCGAGGGACGCGTCGAGCTGGACGCCGACGCGGCGCGCCATCTCGATTTGTGCCTCGGATGCCGCGGATGCGAAACGGCGTGCCCGTCGGGAGTTCACTACGGCAGGTTGATCGAAGGTGCGCGTGCGTTCGTCGAGAAAAATCACCAGCGCGGCTTTTTCGAGCGGATGAAGCGTCAAAGCGTCGGCTCGATCTTTCCCTATCCTGCGCGCCTGCGCGCTCTCCTCGCGCCGCTGCGAGTTCTCGAAGCCGCGCGCCTGCGCGGCGCCTTGCAGGCGCTGATGCCTTCGAGCATTCGCGAGTGGATGGAACTGTTGCCGCGTCTCGGCTCCGGCGATCGGCCGTTGATGCCGCGGCCTTCGACGGCGCCGAAAACCGACGCGCCAACAGTGGTCCTCCATCGCGGATGCGTCGCGCAGGTGCTCGCCAACTCCGAGAACATCAACAGCGAACGGCTGCTGGCGGCGGCCGGCTATCGCGTTCTGGCGATGCCGGTGACTGAATGTTGCGGCGCACTCGATCTGCATTCGGGAAATGACGTGCGAGCGCTGGAGTTCGTGCGCGCCAACGTTCACGCGCTGCAGAATCTCGCCCCTGATGCGATCATATCGGCGGCTTCAGGGTGCTCCGCGGCGATCGCCGAGTACGGTGAAATTCTGAAAGACGATCCTGAGCTGGGCGACGCGGCGCGCGCGATCGCATCGAAGGTCACCGATTTAAGCACCCTGCTTCTCGCGCGGAACTTCAAATCGGAGCGTGAGTTCAATCACACCGTGACCTACCATGACGCATGTCATCTCGCGCATGGGATGGGCGTGCGCCAGTCGCCGCGCGATCTGATCAAAGCAATTCCCGGCGTCACTCTCATCGAGATGGAACAGTCGGATCTGTGCTGCGGCTCCGCGGGCACCTACAACCTGACCGAGCCCGCGATGGCGCGCGAACTGGCGCAGCGCAAAGCCGCGAACATCGAAGCCACCGGCGCCGAGTTCGTCGTGCTCGCCAACCCCGGCTGCGAATTCCAAATCGCCGCCGAACTCCGCCGCCGCCGCTCGAAGATCAAGGTCATGCACCTGGCCGATTTCCTCGCGCTCGCTACGAAACCAACCGCGATTCACTCATCCGAAAATCCCTCGCCCTGACCAGGGAGAGGTCGGCGCGGCAACGCCGCGCCGGGTGAGGTCGTCTGATGATCAGCGGAGAGTAACCGCCGTTGGGCTTCGAGCGTTGCACCTCTCCCCGGCCCTCTCCTAGGATAAGAAGAACTCAGAGCGCGGGCGCAGAAAACATAGATGTGGCATCCGATTCGATACATCTGACCGAAGTAAAACTCTACTTCGCGTATACGAGTCCCTTCACTTACCTCGCGATGGGGCCGGCGTATGAGGTGGAGCGAACGCATCGGGTGCGGGTGCGGTTTATTCCGTACGGGATCAATATTCGCAAGGTGTATGGACCGCTCGACAATGCCGAGGCTGATCGGCGCAAGGTGCGGTATCTCTATCTCGACGCGCGGCGGATCGCGAAAGAGCGCGGGCTGACGATCTTTCCGCCGAAGAAGATTTTTAGCGCGCGTCAAGCTTTCTATGGCGCCCTCTATACCGACCAGCACGACGCATTTAGGCCTTACTCGGATCGTGTGTTCGAGCGTTTCTGGAAGCACGAGCTGAACGTCGAGGATCGCGCCGCTATCGCGGCGATTATCAACGAAGTCGGTCTCGATGGCGATGATTTTCTTCGCTATGCCGATGCAGGCGCGCGAGCCGACCTGGATGCATGTTTCGTCGAGGCCGATCGCGACGAGGTTTTCGGCGTGCCGACTTTCGTCGTCGAAGGCGAGCAGTTCTGGGGCGAAGATCGCATCGAATGGGTGATCAAGAAACTCGATGCGATGGGTCTCCGGCGTTAGCGGCTATGCCTGCGTGATCGGAACGTGTTTCGGCTGAGCGCGCACGCGATCGAGCCACGCATGCACTGCCGGATACGGCGCCAAGTCGAAGCCACCCTCGTGCGCGGCGTGCGTGTAGGCGTAGAGCGCGATGTCGGCCAGCGAGTAGCGATCGTCTACGAACCATTCGCGCGTTTTCAGGTGCGATTCCATTACGGCCAGCGCGTCGTAACCGAGCTTCATGATGCGCGCGAGGTCGGCGCGGCGCGGATCGTGATGCTCCGGATGCATCGCGAAGAAGCGTGCAACGGCGATGTACGGTTCATGGCTGTACTGCTCGAAGAACATCCACTGCAGCATCCGCGCGCGAGCGAACCTGTCCTCGGGCATGAAGTGCGTGCCTTCGGCGAAGTACCAGCAGATCGCATTCGACTCGAACAGCAGGCGCCCATCGTCGAACTCCACCGCCGGAATGCGGCCGTTCGGAAACTTGCTCGTGAATCCGGAGGTGCGCGTCTCGCCTTTGGTGATATCGAGCTCGACGCGCTTGAACGGAACGCCAAGCTGCGTCAGCAGCAGGCGAACTTTGTAGCCGTTGCCGGAGATCAGATAGTCATAGAGTGTGAGCATGGCTCTTCCACCACCTCTCGGGCGCGCACGGCACGCGCGACTGGGACTAGAGTTCGGGACTTGCGGGCAGGAACGTCTCGCCCATCAGGTATGCGTCGACGGCGCGCGCCGCCTCGCGTCCTTCCCAGATCGCCCACACCACGAGCGACTGTCCGCGCCGCGTATCGCCGGCGGCGAACACTCCCGGCACGCTGGACGCGTAGTTATCGCAGAGTACGTTGCTGCGTGGATCGAGCTTGAGTCCCAACTGCGAGATGATCCCGTCAGGTTCGGGCCCCAGGAATCCGAGCGCGAGCAGCACCAACTCGCATTCGATCTCGAACTCGGAGTTGGGAATTTCTTCCATCACCATCCGAGCGCCGTCGCGCTTCCAGTTGAGCCGCGCGCCGATGAGCTTCTTAAGTTCTCCGTTCTCGCCCTCGAAGCGCTTGGTGTTGATGCTCCAGTCGCGCTTGACGCCTTCTTCGTGCGAGCTCGAGGTGCGCAGGATCATCGGCCAGTCCGGCCACGGCATCTCCGCGGTGCGCGAGTCGGGCGGCATCGGCAGCAGCTCGAACTGATGCACGCCGATTGCGCCCTGGCGGTTCGAGGTGCCAAGGCAGTCCGAGCCCGTGTCGCCGCCGCCGAGAATCACGACGCGCTTGCCGGTCGCGAGAATGTCTTTCGAGGCGTCTAGCGAGTCGCCGAAGTTGCGCTTGTTCTGCTGCGGCAGAAATTCCATCGCGTAGTGGACGCCCTTGAGCTCGCGCCCCGGGATCGGCAGGTCGCGCGGCTTGGTCGCGCCCATCGTCAGCACGATCGCGTCGTGCCTCCCGCGCATCTGATCGCCGGTGATATCGAACCCGACGTTGCAGCTCGTGACGAACTCGACGCCTTCGGCCTGCATCTGCTCGACGCGTCGATTGACGAGCCATTTCTCGAGCTTGAAATCGGGGATGCCGTAGGTGAGCAGGCCGCCCGGGCGATCGGCGCGCTCGTAGAGCGTGACTGAATGTCCAGCGCGCGCTAACTGCTGCGCGCACGCGAGACCCGCCGGGCCCGAGCCCACGACGGCGACGCTCTTACCGGTTTTGCGATCGGCGCGCTGCGGCGTGATCCATCCCTCGGCAAATGCGTGATCGATGATGTTCTTTTCGATCAGCTTAATCGTGACGGGATCGTTGTTGATGTTGAGAACGCAGGCCTCTTCGCATGGCGCGGGGCACACGCGCCCGGTGAAGTCGGGGAAGTTGTTGGTCGAGTGCAGCCGCTCGATCGCGTCGCGCCAGCGGCCGCGATACACCAGGTCGTTCCAGTCGGGAATTATATTTCCGAGCGGGCAGCCCTTGTGGCAGAAGGGGATGCCGCAATCCATGCAGCGTGCGCCCTGGGCCTTGAGATTGTCCTCGGGCATCTTGAGATCGAACTCGCGCCAGTCTTTCAGGCGCTCCTCGACCGGACGCCGCGACGGCGTCTCACGCCTGATCTCCATGAAGCCCGTTATCTTTCCCATCTAACCGCTCACTCCCCAATCAATAAATGCCACCTGCTAGACCGCCGCGAGCCGCGCGAGGTCGTTGTTCATGTTGAGGTGCAGACGTTCGAGCACCATGCGGTACTCGGTCGGCAGCACTTTGACGAACTTCGCCGCGTACGAATCCCATTCTTTGAGAATGCGCTCGGCGACGGCACTGTCGGTGTATTGTCCGTGGCGCACGATCAACGCGTGAAGCTGCTTCAGCTCGTCGCCTTCTTTGACGGGGCCGAGCTCGACCATGCCCATGTTGCACTTCGATGCGAACGATCCGTCCTCATCGAGCACATAGGCGAGGCCGCCGCTCATGCCCGCCGCGAAGTTGCGCCCGGTCTGGCCGAGCACCACGACTAAACCGCGAGTCATGTACTCGCAGCCGTGATCGCCGACGCCTTCGACGACCGCATGCGCGCCGCTGTTGCGCACCGCGAAGCGCTCGCCTGCAACGCCGCGGAAGAACGCTTCGCCGCTGGTCGCGCCATAGAGCGCCGTGTTGCCGATGACGATGTTCTCCTCGGCCTTGAACGTGGCCTGCCGCGGCGGCCGCACGGCGATGAATCCGCCGGAGAGCCCCTTGCCGCAGTAGTCGTTGGCGTCGCCTTCAAGGAAGAGCGCAACACCGGGGGCAAGCCACGCGCCGAAGCTCTGTCCCGCCGAGCCCGTCAGGTGAATCTGGACCGTGTAGGGCGGCAGTCCCTCGGCATGGAAGCGGCGCGAGACCTCCGCCGACAGCATCGTGCCGACGGTGCGATTCACATTCTTGATCGGCAGACTGATCTCGACTGGCTTGCGATGCTCGAGCGCCTCCGCGGCAAGCTCGATAATCTGATTGTCAAGCGCTTTTTCGAGGCCGTGGTCCTGCATCTCGACGCAGTGCAGCGGTTCGTCGGGTCCGACGTCGGGCTTGTGCAGGATTTTCGCGAGATCGACGTTACGCGCCTTCCAGTGGCTGATCGCGTCGTCGGCGTCGAGGCATTCGACGTGGCCGACCATCTCGGCCAGGGTGCGGAAGCCCAACTGCGCCATGTATTCGCGCAGCTCGTCGGCGATGAACATCATGAAGTTGACGACGTGCTCGGGCTTGCCTTCGAACTTCTTGCGCAACTCCGGATCCTGCGTCGCGATTCCGACCGGGCAGGTGTTGAGATGACAAACACGCATCATGATGCATCCGGAAGCCACCAGCGCCGCGCTGGCGAAGCCGAACTCTTCGGCGCCGAGCAGAGCCGCGATCGCAACGTCGCGCCCGGTCTTCAACTGGCCGTCGGTTTCGACATGAATCCTGCCGCGCAGGCCGTTGAGCACGAGCGTCTGCTGCGTTTCGGCAAGGCCGAGCTCCCACGGGATACCCGCGTGCTTGATCGACTGGAGCGGAGAGGCGCCGGTGCCGCCGTCGTAGCCGCTGATCAGAACGACGTCCGCCTTCGCCTTTGCGACTCCGGCTGCGACCGTGCCGACGCCGACTTCTGCGACGAGCTTCACGCTGATCCGCGCGCGGTTGTTCGAGTTCTTCAAATCGTGAATCAACTGCGCGAGGTCTTCGATCGAGTAAATGTCGTGATGCGGCGGCGGCGAAATGAGACCGACGCCGGGCGTCGAGTAGCGAATCTTCGCTATAAAGTCGTCGACCTTGTGACCCGGAAGCTGCCCGCCTTCGCCGGGCTTGGCGCCCTGCGCCATCTTGATTTGCAGCTCGTCAGCGTTGACGAGGTAGTGACTCGTGACGCCGAAGCGCGCCGAGGCGACTTGCTTGATCGCGCTGCGCCGCCAGTCGCCATTGGGATCGCGCACGAAGCGCGCTGGATCCTCGCCGCCTTCGCCGGTGTTGCTCTTACCGCCGATGCGGTTCATCGCGATCGCGAGGTTCTCGTGCGCTTCCTTGCTGATCGATCCGAACGACATCGCGCCGGTCTTGAAGCGCTTCACGATTTCGCTTGCGGGTTCGACCTGCTCGAGCGGAATCGGCTGGCGATCGGGTTTGAACTTGAGCAGGCCGCGCAGCGTTGAAAGCTGGCGGCTGTAGTCGTCAACGACGCGCGTGTATTCCTTGAACACGCGGTAGTTGCCCGAACGCACCGAATGCTGAAGCTTCGCAATCGTGTTCGGGTTGTACATGTGATGCTCGCCGCGACGGCGCCACTGGTACTGGCCGCCGACGTCGAGCTCGCCATCGAGGCTCGGCGAAACGTGGAACGCATGATGATGCCGCTCGGCGGTCTCGCGATGGATCGCGTCGAGGCCGACGCCGCCGACGCGCGAGGCGGTCCAGGTGAAATACTTATCGATTACTTCCTGGCTGAGCCCGATGGCCTCGAAGATTTGCGCGCCGCGGTAGCTCTGCACGGTGGAGACGCCCATCTTAGAGGCGACTTTGATGAGGCTCTTGGTGACGGCCTTGATGAAATGATCGACGACGGTTGTTTCGTCGAGGTCCTTGAGGCGGCCGTCCCGAATCATGCCCATCATCGTCGCGTAGGCGAGATACGGGTTGATCGCGCCCGCGCCGTATCCCATGAGCAGGCAGAAATGCATCGACTCGCGCGGCTCGCCCGATTCGACGACAAGGCCGACGCGCGTGCGCGTGCCCTCGCGAATCAGATGATGATGCACGGCACCGGTCGCGAGCAGGCATGGAATGGCCGCATACTCGGCGTTGACGCCGCGGTCTGAGAGCACGACGATCGTGTAGCCGTCGACGATTGCTTGCGAAGCCTTCCGGCAGAGTTCGTCGAGCGCATCGCGCAGGGCCGCCTCGCCGCCCGCGACGCGAT
>Ga0335073_10017338_pt1 | contig 10081 bp, 12 predicted proteins | sample Lox_Sample_22_FD_207093 | JGI IMG/M metagenome (GOLD analysis project Ga0335073, IMG submission 207093) | Soil microbial communities from Loxahatchee National Wildlife Refuge, Florida, United States - Lox_Sample_2.2 | ecosystem: Environmental > Terrestrial > Soil > Wetlands | place: USA... | reverse complement strand
CAAGCGACCGTCCGGAGTTTGGCGTAAGCTTATGATTCGAAATGTTGTTTTTATACAACATGGTAGCGGGGGCTTGATTTGTATTTCGCACCTCCCTGATTTCATTGACATTCCGCTGCGGTGAGCTCCGCGGCGACGCTCTTCGCAACCGCTGCGCGTACGTGCCATTCCGGCTACTCCGGAGGTTTTTTTGTCTGAACGCCCAGCACTCGCAAGTCGCGCAGAGCCGAGAAGTCACGGTCGTGCGTGACGAGCGCATCGGCACCGACCGCCAACGCGCTCGCCGCTTGGACGGCATCTGCCAGCTTCAACTTGCAAGCGGCCCGAAGCCGAGCCGCACTCTCGGCAATCTCCGCGTCCAAGTCCACAACGAACCATGATTTCAGCGTGGCGCGGTAGCGTTCGGTGAGGACTTCGTCGCGCGCGCCCAATGGTCCGGTGAGTACCTCGGCAAGCGTCACCGTGGTGACAGCAAGACGGAGAAGTCCCTCATCGTGTGCCTCGAATACCGGCCTGAATGCAGGAGCTAGCTCGGGATGCTCCTCGAGCACATAGATGATCGGAGCAGAGTCGACCAGAAGAAGAGCGTTCTCCGGGAGCCCTTCCAGGCTCACCGGCTCCATTCTTCTCTCAGCCGACGCAGTGTTGCCTGGGTATCGCGGCCGTACAATCCGCGACCGCTTCCGGCGAGGGGCAGCAGTGAGTGCTGCGTGCGGGATTCTCCTGATGCGGAAACCGGCGCCAATACGGCGACTGGCCGTCCATGACGGGTAATGATCGTCTGCCGGCCCTGCTGCGCGGCGGTCAGCAGCTCCGGTAGTTGACTGCGGGCCTCTTCGGCGCCTTTTCGGATTGGCCTTGCCACGATGAATACTCCAAAAAGATTAGCGTACAGACCGTACGGTCTTGAGTCAAGAGGCAATGGCGGAAGAGCCGGTTCACAACCGAGCCCTCGGCTGTACCCCGCGGCGCCAAAAAGCCCGGATAATATTGACGCTATTAAAATACCCGGGTATAAAGTCGCGGCTGAGCCTAGGATCTGATCGCGTGTCTTCCATACTTTCGAAACCATCCACTGCTTTTGAAGGCTCACGCCGACTGATGTCCGGGCCCTTGATCGAAGTGGCCCTCGCGGTCAAAACGGCAGTCGAAAAGGGTTCTTCCAACCCATTTCTCGTCTTTGACGACGCTACTGGCCGGGTGATTGATCTGGATTTGCGAGGCACGAAGGCCGACATCATCGAAAGCTTGTCCCGGCCTCCTCGGACCATTGTCGGACGTTATGCGCCGGATCAGACGAAGCCGTCGGAGCACGAAAAAGAGGACGCTTCGGAGCCCAGAGCGCGGGGGCGACCGAAATTGGGCGTCGTCGCGCGCGAAGTGACGCTGCTGCCAAGACAATGGGAATGGTTGGCCACACAGCCGGGCGGGGCGTCCGCAGCGCTTAGGCGACTGGTGGATGAGGCCAAGCGAAACGGTATTCCGCGACAGCAACGACGCGCCGCTCAAGATGCGGCGTATCAGTTCATGCTCGCGATCGCAGGTGATTTGCCGGGCTATGAAGAAGCAACCCGCGCTCTCTTCGCCGACAGTCATTCGAGGTTGGCGCAGTGCATCGCGGATTGGCCGAAAGACATCCGGGTGCATGTGCTGCGGTTGGCCTGCGGCCCGACGGATCACCCGACACGAAAATGAGTTGGCGAAAGGAAACGAGATGCCTCAGCCCATGATCGTCCGCTGTCTCGCCCCATCTCAAAGCGCCGGCAGACTTTTTGTTCAACGTGGCATCGAGGGCCCCGTCGTGATGCTGAACCTGCTGCGCTTCCGCGATGTTGCCGATTATTCCGCCAATCCCGAACTGGCGCCGGCTGCTCGCATCAGTGGTGCGGAAGCCTTCGACCGCTACATCAAACATACGCTTCCATTCCTGCGCGAGAGTGGCGGTTACGTCGAGTTTCTCGGGGTCGGCGGCCCGTTCCTGATCGGCCCAGAAGACGAGAGGTGGGACATGGCTATGCTGGTTCGTCAGAGCAGCATTGCCTCGTTTCTCGCATTCGCAAGCCACGACGCCTATCTCGCCGGCCTTGGCCACCGCACGGCCGCGCTCGAGGATTCCTGTCTCCTTCCCCTGACGGAACTTCCTCCACCGGTTTGATTCGGACGACATCCAACGATGATGAATGTCGTGAAAGCGGCAATGCGCGACGCGCATCAAGGAGCGGATCTCGTGCGCGATCGTGTCGGAGCCTGAGCCTGGGCGGCCGACAAGATCCGTCGAGAGGCAACCCGAGGGTTGGTAGCGAGTCGCCATGGAAGCGTTCGAGATCGAGCTTTGGCGAAGAAACCTGCGCGGTAGGGATTCACATGAGCGCAGAGGCCGGCACATGGACCGTGAGGCTGGCCGGCACCGCTGACGCCGATTTGAAGCCATCCTGCTGTAGACTCTCGAACAGCTTGGAGACGTTCAGGCGAGCGTCTATTCTCAGACTCTTTCTGCCGCCGTCCAAGCATTGATTGCTGGCCCTGAACAGGCCGGGATCAAGGCTCGACCGGAGATTGGAAGAGACCTGTTCACCCTGCATGTCGCGCGCAATGGTCGGAGGGGACGGCACTTCGTGCTTTTCCGTGTCGACGCTGGTCGTGCCAATCGGCAGATTGACGTTCTGTGCATTCGCCACGACTCAATGGATCTCGCGCGTCTTGTGACGGAGGATGAATGATATTAGGAGGCCAAGTAACATTCCCGGTCTGGCGCAGTCGGCGCATGGTCGGCGGCAAGATTCGAATGAACTTCTGGAAGCGGACATTGCGCGGGCGTGTCGTAGCTGCAATGTATGTTAGGCCAAGGCTTGCTGCCAGGAGCTTGCCAGTGAAAAGCGTGGAGACTGCAGCCGGACCGCCCCCTCGACCCGCACGCGGGGCATGAGGAGGCGGTCCGGTGAGGTTGAGCGGGTAATGCGGCTTACGGATTGATGCGCGTGGCGGCGACGGTCCCGGAAATGACCATCGGAGGCCCTTGGTCGGAATTGGCGTCGGTCACGCTTTTACCGTCATACACATAGTTGGTGAGCGTGAACGAGCCGGTGTACGTATTGCCGTCGCGGGACAAGGTGACGGTCTCCTGAATATTGGTCGGCCCCGCTGGTTGGAACGCGCCGTTCGGATCTCCGCCAGGCCAGCTTTCGGTGACCCCGGGGATGTACGCTGGGATCCAGCTGAGGGCCCAGTGATTAAGCTTGTACGTTCGCGGTCCCACCTGCTTCCAGACTCCCATGCAGAAGCTGCCGCTCGCCGGGGCCCGGCCGGAGTTCATGATCTCCGTGCCGTCATCGTGCCAGGTGACAAAGCCCGCATCGACCGGAGCACCGGCCGGAGGTCCGGGGTGTGTGCCGTCGGAGGTGAACGTGAATTTCCACAGCCCGGTGATGGCGGAGGTGCGGTAGGGCCCGTACCATGCGGGGAAGTAGCCGGTCTTCAGCAGTGCTCCGCTGCTCCCATCGCTCAGGTAGGCCATCGGCCGCATGGCCCCCGGATCGGACATGCCACACGCGGCGCTCGCCTGCTGGGCGGCGAGTGCGAGTCCCATGAACAGGATGACCGGTGTCATCGACTTGATCCAGACCTTCATCGTGGTTCTCCCGTGGTGAGTTGATTCTTGATGGGCTGATGCCTTTGTCGGACGGACCGGCAGGTCGTACCGGACCCCGCCCAGGCTGCAGGATCGACGTCCGTCGCCGCCTCTGCCGCGACTTTCCGATGAACCGCTGCTTCCGATGCGCGAATCCGTCTGCGGACGGAGCGAATGCGGAAAATGGGCGCTCTTCATGTCACTAGGCTCGCGATTCCGGCGCCCTGCCGCAGAGGGGCTCATGACCCCGGGCGGGAGCTTTTGCTAGTATCGGCTCGCCGTGCCGCTTCGCGGTTCGAACCTGAGGAAGGCCCATGCCTTATCACCACATCAGGGAGTCGCCGTGAATACCGTTGCGCTTAACTCTTTCAGCCGACGATGGCTAGCGCTCGATCGGGCGCGAGGGCTGTTCAACGGCTTCGGCTACGCATTCGCCCTGACGCTCATCTACATCACCTGGGGCTCGATCCAGGGCTCGCTCGCACATCTCACGGCCGGGGATCTCACATCGGCGCTTCGCGACTTTCTGCAGGCTATGCGCATGAGCCTGATCGAGGTGATTCCGGGTCCCATTCTCATTCCCCTCGCCGTGAATCTGGCGCCCCAGTCCTCGTATGCGCATCGCGCCGCGTGCCTCCTGGCCGCGGCCCTGCCGATGTGCGTGTGGTGCGAGTACTTCGAAGGGATCCGGTATTCCTGGGACTGGCAATCGATCGGATACCTCCTTGATGGCGTGCTGACGACCTCGCTGGTGGTGGGCGTGTGCGCCTATCACAGCTATTCACGGGCCGCGGCGGATGCGCTGATGACCGGTCGGATCGAGCGCACGCGCCTCGATACCGAGCGACAGCGGGCGCAGCTGCAGCTCCTGCAAGCGCAGATTGAGCCGCATTTCCTCTTCAACACCCTTTCGGTCTTGCGAGCGCTGGCAAAGAACGACCGCGCGGCAACAGTTGCCATGCTGGATCATCTCATCCGCTACTTCGGGGCGGCGTTGCCGCGCCTGCGCGGCGGCGAAGTGCCGCTCGCAGGGGAGGTCGCGCTGGTCGAAGCCTACCTCGCAATCTACCGTGCTCGCATGGGCACGCGCCTGACTTACGAGGTCGATGTTGCCAAGGAGCTGGGTGCATTGATGATCCCGTCCATGACCTTGCTCACTCTGGTAGAGAACGCCCTGAAACATGGAGTGAGCCCTCTCGTGCAGGGAGGCTTCATCCGCGTCAGTGCCGCGCGCGAGAGCAATGCGTTGGTACTCAAGGTCGCCGACTCCGGGCGCGGCCTCGACGTACGCCAGGGTCACGGCACCGGGCTCGCCAACATCCGACAGCGGCTCCTCATGACTTACGGATCCCGCGCGATACTCTCCTTGAGGGTCGCAGAACCGCGCGGCGCGGTAGCGAGCGTCTACATACCGGTATCGTGAGAGGGGCAGCGTGGCCGCGAACTCGTCCTTCCCGTCCGTCCCGCGGCCATCGGGGGTAAGCGGTTTCGTATCGGCGCTATGGGGCAGCTTGAACTGGCGGGCGGTGGTGGCCACGCAATCGGTGGGCCTCCTCTATGCTCTGACTGAATGGCTGGAGAGCGGCAGCGCCGCGACACTTCGTCTGCTCGCGTATCTCCTGTGTTCCCAGGCGGTGACCGCATGCCTTGTACTGCTGGCCGCCCTTGCCGGCGATGAGGCGGTGCGCCGGGGCTGGAACGTATTGCGCGCATTCCTGGTCGTGGTGCTCAGTACCTCGCTGCTGAACGCCGCCGCGCAATGGCTCCTCGACGGTGGGTTCGGCGACATCGTGCCGCGACGTGGATTGGCAGTCATGGCTAACGATTTTTTCAACGCGGGCGTCCTTTGGGGCACGGTCCTGCTCGTCTACCTCAACCGCCAGAGCGCGGCACGGCTGCTCGCCCAGCTGCGCGCCGATGAGCTCGAGCGCCTGGAGGCCGAACGTCGCGTGATCACATCGCGCCTCGCCGCGGCCGAGACGCGGTTGGACCTGCATTCGGTGCTGCGGCAGCTGTCAGAGGTACGCGGCCAGTTTGTCGCCGGGCACGCCAGCGCGGACGGCAGCCTCGAAGATCTGATCGCCACACTGCGCGCAAGCGTCTCCGGCAGCGATGCTGGGAACGATACCGTGCCGAAGCGACGAGAAGCCCGCTTTTGAAGACACCGACCGCCATCATCGCGGAAGACGAACCCCTCGTGCGGCAGGAGCTGCGCGAGACCCTCGCCGGGCTGTGGCCCGACCTCGCCGTCGTAGCCGAGGTCGGGGACGGCACCGAGGCGCTGGCAACGGCGGAGCGCTTGCGACCGGACGTCTTTTTCCTCGACATCCAGATGCCGGGGCTCAATGGTTTGGAGGTCGCCGAGCGGCTGAACGGCCGGGCTCATGTCGTGTTCGTCACGGCCTTTGACAGATACGCCGTCGCAGCCTTTGAACAGGGCGCGGTGGATTACGTGCTGAAGCCGATCTCCGCCCCGCGAGTGCGGGTGACGCTCGAGCGGCTGCGCACGCGTCTACTCGAGCCCCCGGCGGACCTCAATCGCATCTCCGAGCTCCTGCGGCAATTCGCCCCTGCGGAGTCGAAGTACCTGAAGTGGTTGACCGTTCCTCATGGCGCCGAGCTGCGCGTCCTCGCCGTGGCCGAAATTTCCTACCTGCGGGCGGACAGCAAGTACACTACCGTGGTCACTCCGCAGAGCACCTTCCTGCTGACAACCCCCTTGCGCCAAATGAAGGAGAAGCTCGATCCGCAGTTGTTCTGGCAGATCCATCGCAGCGTGGTGGTCAACGTGGGCGCCATCGATCGCATCTACCGCTCATTTCGCGGCAGGCTCGAAGTCAAGCTGAGAGACCGCAACGAGCTGTTGCCGGTGAGCGCGCCGCATGCGCATCTGTTCCGGGAATCGCGTTAGCGGCAACGAGCCTCGACATCGGGGTGTGTCCTCCTGGGCGGGCATCGCTGAGGCGCGATGTCGGGGCAGTCCTTCTGTACGTCGCGATCACCAATTGAGGCCCTCGCGGGCCTGCGCGTGAGTTCGTTCGGAGAAGCGGTCGACACGTCCCAGCCTTGTCCGTACGGATAGTCGACGGTAGGGATACCGGTTGTTTAGCCCTTTCAGCGCTCGTCGATGATCCTTGTATGATGTGGGAGCGCGAACCGCGAACCGGTTGCTTGTGGGTGGCAGACTACGGATGAAACAGCGAATACGTTTCTGCACGTCGGGCGACGGGGTACGGATCGCTTTTGCGACCGCGGGCGAAGGTCCTGCGCTGGTGCGTGTCAATAACTGGTTCACACACCTCGAGCTGGATTGGGACAATCCGGTCTGGCGCCATTGGTCCGAGGCTCTCGTCGAACGGCGAATGCTTGTCCGTTACGACCCGCGAGGATCAGGTCTTTCCGATCGGGACGTGTCCGATTTCTCTCTCGATGCCATGGTGGCGGACCTCGAGGCGGTTGCGGATGCGCTCAAGCTTCGCCGCTTCCCACTCATCGGCTTGTGCCAGGGCGGGGCCGTCGCAGTCGCGTATGCGGCACGTCATCCTGAGCGTGTCAGTCGTCTGGTGCTCTACGACAGCTACCCCTATGGCGCCTTCGTGCGCGAGGCGGGCCAGAAGCTGGCGAGGCAGGCACAGGCGTTTTCGCAACTGATCGAAACAGGTTGGGGGAGGAAGGTCGGAGCATCTCGCGAACTATTCGCGAACCTTCTGATGCCTGAAGGAGCCGGAAGCGAGCTCAGGTGGATCGGCGAACTGCAGCGGCAGAGCGCGTCGGCGCCGACCGCCTGCCGACTATGGAATGCCTTCAACACATTCGACATTCGCAGCGATGCACTGAAGGTTACTGCGCCCACGCTCGTCTTTCATGTGCGAGGCGATGCCATGGTGCCGTTCGAGGCGGGTAGGCGCCTTGCCGCAGCGATACCGAATGCCCGCTTTCTGCCGCTCGACGGGAAGAACCACATCCTTCGTGCCGATGAGCCGGCGTGGCTCGACTTCAAGAAGGAGTTGAACGAGTTCCTGGGCGCGGCCGAGCAGGTCGATACCTCCGCGCCGCAGGAGTTCGCCGCGCTGACGACACGCGAAAGAGAGATTCTGGACTGGATTGCACGAGGTCAGACCAACGCTCAGATTGCACACTGCCTGCACATCGCCGAGAAGACCGTTCGCAATCACGTCACCAGCGTCTTTTCCAAGCTCGGCGCGCGGCATCGCGCCCAGGCCATTGTGATGGCTCGCAAGGCCGGCCTCGGGCGCGACAGCTAGCGCCAGCGGCCCCGACCTGGGACCTGTGTCCCAATAATCGCCGCCGTCCCTGAGGAAATTCGATTCGATATGTGGCCGTCGCCTCATGACGACCGTCGTGAGGCCATGTCACCCTGTGATTATCGAGTCCAAGTGAAACCGAGGGCGCCATGAGTGCAAGACGAGCAAGCCTTGTTCAGCAACGACAACACCCGCTGCGCGAGCACTATCGCGGCGCTCCGGCCGACGCCTGGATAAGCGATGGGGCGCAGACGGTGAGCGCGTGCGGTGGGGATCCATTCCACGGCGTCGTCGTGCCCGCCAATGGCGCCGACGCACCCGTGCAATTCGGGATTCATCGCGCAGTGGGCGGCTTTCACGACAATCCGAATCCCGGCGATCTGCTGTGCGCGGCGCTGGCCGCTTGCTTCGACTCGACGTTGCGGATGATCGCCGATCATCGTGGCATCCGGCTTGCGTCCCTGGAAGTGAAGGTAGCCGCGGAATGCGACGTGCGCGGTTGTTTGCTGGTGGAAAGCGCGGTTCCCGTGGGATTCCAGCGCATGCGTTGCGGCGTGCGGCTGCAGACGGAGAATCACGTCGACGAAGAAGCGATAAAGATGCTCCTTGCCACCGCGGAACGCAGCTGCGTCGTCATGCAAACGCTGCGTAGCGGCATCGCCGTGCAAACACAAGTCGAGACGAACTAGGAGGGCGTGCGCATGCAAGTCGATAAAGATAAGCTCAATGAATTCGTCGGCCGTTTTGTCGGCGACCTGGGCGCGGTGGTACACGCGGGAATGGTTGTCATCGGCGAGCGGCTCGGACTCTACAAGGCGTTGGCCGACGGCCCCGTCACCGCGTCTGAGCTCGCTACGCGAACCAGCACTGATCCGCGCTACGTTCGCGAATGGCTTAGCTCGCAAGCCGCGGGGGGCTATATCGGCTACGATGCCGACACGGAACGATTCAGCCTGACCCCGGAGCAGGTATTCACACTCTAGCCGATGTGAACAGCCCGGCGTATCTGCCGGCGCTTTCCAATTGGCCCTGGGGTCACTCAAGGCCGTACCGCGGATTACAGACGCCTTTCGCAGCGGCGCCGGAATGGGTTGGGGCGAGCACGATGCGGACGTATTTCACGGCTGCGAGAAGTTCTTCCGCCCAGGCTACGCGGCCAATCTGGTCTCCTCCTGGATACCCGCGCTGGCAGGCGTCGAGGAGAAACTCAAGCAGGGCGCCCGCGTCGCGGACGTGGGGTGCGGGGAGGGCGCGTCAACGATCCTCATGGCGAAGACATTTCCCAAGTCGCGGTTCTTCGGGTTCGACTACCACCCCGCCTCGATCGAGGCGGCTCGCGAAAGCGCCGAAGTCGCTGGAGTCAGCCAAAATACATCGTTTGAGGTCGCCAAAGCGAAGGAATACTCCGGCGGTCCGTATGACTTCGTGGCCGTATTCGATTGCCTGCACGACATGGGCGACCCCGTGGGGGCCGCGCGCCACGTGCGCGAAACTCTGGCCGAGGACGGCACCTGGATGATTGTGGAGCCCTTCGCAAACGACCGGCTCAAGGATAATCTCAATCCCGTAGGACGTGTCTATTACTCCTTTTCCACGTTACTTTGCACGCCATGCTCGCGCTCCCAAGAGGTCGCACTGTGTTTGGGTGCGCAAGCGGGTGAAGCTCGCGTGCGCGAGGTAGTGAATGCCGGCGGCTTCAGCCGCTTCCGCCGTGCAGCCGAGACGCCCTTCAACCTAATCTACGAAGCGCGCCTGTGAAGCTTCGGCAGCCGTGCCCGTAGTATCGCGGATGCTCCCGCTCTGCGGCGATTTTCCGCAGAGCGGACATCCCGGTCCGACTGTCCGTTCTGCATATTCAGTGTCTGCGAGCCATGTCGGCGCCCGCTTCGTTCTGCATCTCGAACATGTACCCTGTACCTGCGCCCTGGAGGTTCAGTGCAAAGCTGCCAGTCGCCAATGTCGCGTCAGGGACGCGAGCTCACGGTGGCGGCAAGCGTTTGGCGCTCTTGATCAGCGGCGCCAGCGTGGCGCGGCTGTAGCAGGGAGCTGGGCGCGGTCTGCGGACCCCCCCACGCGAAACGGTCCTGAAGGTTGGTAGCGAGGGGCGGTGGCAGCTTGCGGCGCAACTCGCTGAAATAGATGTTGTTTTTATACAAAATGGTAGCGGGGGCGTGATTTGTATTTCGGT
>Ga0335073_10017336_pt1 | contig 10082 bp, 9 predicted proteins | sample Lox_Sample_22_FD_207093 | JGI IMG/M metagenome (GOLD analysis project Ga0335073, IMG submission 207093) | Soil microbial communities from Loxahatchee National Wildlife Refuge, Florida, United States - Lox_Sample_2.2 | ecosystem: Environmental > Terrestrial > Soil > Wetlands | place: USA: Florida... | reverse complement strand
GATGTCGGCTACCAACGCGGCAATCCCTAGTAGCATTGAATATGTGATTGAGGATTTAACATGCCGCCCAAAAGCAGAGGGAACAGAACCGACGTGCAGAAGCACAGCAACAACCGCAAACTAAAGCCCTCGTCGCAAGAATCCTCCTCGTCGACGCAGATCTATCTCAAATCCTCAACCCCTGTTCGGCTCCAGCAAAAACTTCTTGATGTCTTCCGTAACGCCTTTCCGTCGCGCTTCGAGCCCGATCTACCAGTTTGGCTTCAAGAGGTGAAACAGTTTTTGTATCAGAGAGATTTCAACCGGGCTTTCGAGCGAGATGAATACAGAGAAGCTTATGCGGTGCGCTGGAGCGCTTCGAGAGCCTTGGGTTACGTGGACATCTTGGAACCAATTATAAACGAGATCATCGAAAAGAGACGGCAAGATGATGTGATCGGTCTGGAAACAGATGAGTCCACAACACATACAACCAAAGGAATCAGAGTGTCCTGCCTCGGTGGTGGAGCTGGTGCAGAAATTGTTGCGCTAGCCGGCGTCCTGAACTTGCGCAATACGATGCATTCGTCTGCCAATTGTTCCCAAGATGAAGCTGTCGCAATTGAGAACGATTCTAATGAAGTTAAGCGTGCTGAAGATAATGGATACAGTTTAATCGTTGATTTCGTCGACATTGCCGACTGGTCCTCGATCCTTGACCACCTGTATCGAACCATAACGATTCCTCCTCCTATGTCGGCATATGCTTCGGCGAACGCCAAGGCGAAAAACGTTCCTCTCGTTCTGTCAGCAAGATATAATGTCGCATTTAGCCAACACGACGTTTTGAAGCTCCAACCACGAGAGCTATATCCACTCGTCGAGATGCGTGACATAGTCACATTAATGTTCACGCTGAATGAGCTGTACGCAACGTCATCTTTACTCACTCAAACCTTCCTCTTGAACCTGACTGCTTGTATGGCGGTCGGATCACTGCTTTTAGTCGTTGACAGTGCCGGTGATTACACTGAAGTTGGATTCAACACAGAGGAGACCAAGAAATACCCGATGCAATGGCTTGCCGATAGAACATTGTTGTCTTCCGCAACAGAGATTGGATTTAGTCATCCCATCGGTGGTCCTAAAGATGATGAAAGCACGGGACAGAAGAGAGAGCGAAGAATTCGGGAAGGTAGAGCAAAGAACACAGTGAAGTGGGAGAAAGTCCGTGAAGAGAGTAGTAAATGGTTCCGCCTTCCCGAAGGATTGACGTATCCAGTAGAACTGGAAAATATGAGACATCAACTGCATCTATATCGAAGAGTCTCTCAACCAACATCTTCGTAGATGGTCCCTGTCGCCACAACGCCGATACGTATAGAGCCAGCTGACCAGGCCCATCTGCTCCAAGCCATGCAACGATTACAGAAGTTATAAAGGAGCAATAATTTTCTCGCCGATAGAAAACACCATCTCAACACTCATACAACTAGCGGAAAGCATCAAAATCGTAAGAAAATCAACGCGACTGAAAGAGATGAAGAAAGCAAAGTAACGAGCGAATCTAAAAAGACAACTAGAAATACAAGGAATGAAACTCCGCAAAACTCCATCGTCGACGATGACCACCAAGCACCACCGGGAAAAATTCAAGAACGCGTAACAAATTGCCGCTCCACAGCCACCCAGGCCATTGCCCATAAAGCAGATTGCGATACGTCGTGGTTGACATAAGGCTATCGCCCATGGTTCAAAAGAAGGTAGTGTGCAAATATAACCTTAACTCCGTATGACTGAACAGCGCCTGAACAAAAGGGTATCGAGCGAATCGAGAAGAGTAGCCGTTGACGTTGACCGATTAAGGGTGGCCAGAGCCGTGAGTCCAGCCACGTATGCCGTAATGAGAGCGAGTATGGAGACCAAATCTCTACGAACTTGGCGATGCGGCCAGCGGGAGGCTGACGGCATGCTTGATAGTCGGGACAGGTTTCTTGTTATAGCCTCCGCGGCCGGCGTCGCTAGTGGGGTCATCTTCGCCGCCAAGGCGTCTGACTGGCTTGTGGGATGATGAAAGGCTGGCCATTGTTGAGTAGTTGTGGGATTCTGATTGGAGCGTTGAGCAGTGGTGTCTTGGATTAAGAGGACTGAGAAAGGAAATTCTGACTGAGACAACGAACTTGGATTGGATGTGAAAAGGATTGCAGGAGCAGACGAAGGAATCTTATGGATGACTGTGTTAGATATCCAGTTTCGGGCCGTTCCATCCATCTTAACTTATATAGATGTAGAGCTTGTATGAATGTTCAGCAACCGCAAGCAGCATGACAAAGATTCAAGACCCAAGGCTGGCCCTCAGGCGTAAATGGCCACGAAAGGAAATAGGGCTGCGGGTCTACCGAACAAGGCCCCTTGGATGGGTGGGGAGATGCAGGTCTGCGTTTAGACTGCAGTGACGGCCGATGGCAGTGCCCGATGCACAGTGGAGTCGTGCAGCATCCAGGCGTGTGGGACGGCATCCTGTAAGCTGGAAGCTGGGAGTGAATGAATGCACAGGGGTGGTCGAGGACTGTATCCCATTGGACACCATACATTAGCAAATAGAGACGAACAGAGATAAATCAAGAATGATGGGGCCAAATAACGCCGCTCTGGGCGATCAGATTACCTGTTTTAGGAAAATAGTTGGCGGAACGAACCGTAAATCCCATAAGGCTGCAGGGGTATTTGGGGACGTCCGGCACCCCAGCACCTTGGATGGATGACACACGCTCAGCGATGACTGAGACGATTGCCGCAGGGATCGGTCGTGCTTTCCGCTGACGGCTGCTGACAGCGTTACAAAGCACACCAGTTCTTCCATCGTTCTGGAAACATACCTGCTACACCATCGATCAGTACCCCACTGTTCGCTTGACACACCATACTATAAAGCCTGTTCGCAGAAATAGATCCAGCGTCTGCCCGATACAGAACATCGAACCTCATAGCCGCTCAAACTTAGTACTTCACACTCTCCGAATTTGCCTTTCTAGATACGGCCCGCGATGCTCCACCTCCTGTATTGGACATGGAGGTTTTGGAGGCCATGAATCTATCCCTGGCCATAAAAAAAGATGAGCGCGAGTGGGATTGGATGATGCTTCAGCCTGATGTTTAGAAGGGAACGCGAGCGTGCCTTACCAAGCAGAAGTCGAAGCACCCAAAGAAGAATGCGGAAAAGCATAGCACGCGGTATCAACCGAGGCCTGCGTTAATTACTCTGCTTCAGAGTGGAACAGGCGGTGACTATCTCCCGCTGTTCACATGCACCATCGTCGAGGAGCATAAACCGACCAAGGAAAGACGTTTTGTAACCAACTTTGTAAACATCCATAGCATCGCATGACTTTAGGTCAGCTCTCAGTTCTAACCCGCTGCTTTCTAGCGCCATTGTGGTTTAGACATCGTACGGAGTACACGGCCGTTCTCTTCGAACTCCTTCACACGCTCCCTTATTCCCACTGCTTTCACTCTTTGCTTCGCTCTGTTCCGTACTTATCTAACTTGACTTCCACTGGCCAATCAAGCAGCCTTCTGGTGATTAGGAATCATTGCCAAGGAATCCCGACTGTACCATCAGTTTCCAAACTGCCAAAGCCTCAAGTTACGAGACATGTCGTTGAAAGCTTCTCGCTTTTGTTTCCGTGTACCTTCGGCGCATCTCGGCATGGCTTTCTCGCTCGTCGCTTGCTTAAACATCTTCGTATTCCTTGTTTCCTTTCCTGTACGCGCTCCTACGGCGCTCAATCCGCGGCACCCGCACACCAAACCTGCAGCTATACATAATACCCTTCAAGTTTGCACCTCGAAATATTTCACTGTATTTCTGGAACTGACTTCCATGCATTTTCCGCTTTTGGGAGTGCACGAGGCGTCCCGTGTCTTTGTATGTCACGATCGTCAGTTCCACCCCAAACTCACCACCTCGTGTTTCTAAGCCATGGATATCTTGATGAGTAACGTTGGAGCACATTTTGGCAAGCGAACGGTAATTGTCCGGCGGAACCTATCGGCTGACGACAAAGTGCTAAATTTTGAAAGTTGTCCATCTCTACAGTTGCGAATATCGATGGTTCGATGTTAAAGTTCCGAAATTATGTCGAAGCCTGCTACTGAAAGGGATGCAGAGTTTTAATTGGTCAGCGATCAGGCCGTATTGTTCTCACATAACTGAAACATTGATCACATCCGATATCAGTCACAACCGCCCAAACGATTTTGATACCTTGCGCGGGAATAGTTACAGAAAGACCCCCACTGCGTTGACAGTGTTCCAAGCACGACTAGATTACATTACATATCGACATGGCTTATTATTTGCCATCAGCCAAGGGAGACTTTTCTGTTGGGTAGGACTTGCGAGAAATGACAAAAGCGAAGAAATTGGCGCCTTTAGGTGGCAACAAAGCTTCATATTTGGTGGTTCATTCTATATACGGAAGTATTTGGAGCCAGGCTAATTCGCAAAAGTCCACTCGTGGCTTACATACCCTAATTCCACAGCTCATTACTGGAGGGTAAAAGCACGCAGTGCATGCAGCCTGTCACTGGTAAAGCGCCGTTGGTCGTGTGCCAACCATATCTAATTCTGGTGTTCGGTAGGTCGGCCAATCGTGTCTACCGCAACCAACGACTTTAAAAAAGAACAAGAATTCCAACTTCCAGCCTTCAGAGTCAACTAGCACTAAATCGCGTTCCTTGTCAAGCAGAAACAAATCTCTACTAATTTGCTCTCTTATACCATCGACTACTCATTGGTTCCTCGGATGAACGGACTCCATTGACCCGTCGGCAGCATTTATTGGAGTGAAACCAGAACTGCATTACGTCAATATCGTATATTGAACTCCCTCCACGCTGCACGATAATCAAAAGACTCTATGCAAACATTTCTTGAAATACTTCGGATGCGTCGTGTTCAAGAATAGGGAATCATTTCATTTTTGATTACAAGCCGTGCTGAAGCCTCTATTATTCGTTGGGCACACGTATGATTGATGACAATATCCCCCTCGGGAAACGAAACGAAACACTGACATGACAGACAAGATTATTCACGTCCTGAACGGTGAAGCTGTGTTACCCAAAGACCTGGAAAGAACTCTTTCAGCCGAGGCTTCCGAAACTTCTGAGTGATCAGATGTACATGCTGGGTCCGAAGTCATAGGGTTAAGCTCATTTCGTTGGTAACTGCTTTACGAACCTCTGAGCATCATCCGTATTGTATCCACCAAATTCACCTTGGACTTCCTCCGACCTCAGACCTCCAATGTCGCACTCCGACGGCAGCTTCATTTTCATTCTGTGGTGAGCCTGCCTTAGCCTGGTGTACAAATTTACCGCGCTGTTTCTTCCCATCTTAACCAAATCATATCCATTGATGGTGCCGCGTACGTGCTCGTCCCACCGAGTGCGACCGTTGAGGATACTCTCGAAAGGATAGCCAATACTGGACATAATAGCGTCTAGACGGACATCTGCGATTGCACACAGCGGCGCTGGTGTACTAAAATCCCGATTGGTTGCGATGAAAACCAGAGCCTCGAAGTAATCTCTAACTGGCTAGTCCTTCTAAATGAGCAAATGGTACTTGAAGCATCAGGTGTTTCCAAAAATTGGGTTATAGCACCCTTTACCTACCTAGGATCAATATCGCACTTTTGTCCAGGTCCACTTCCCGACGTAAAGACGGACACGGATGTAGTGAGGTGTAAATCGAGGTAGTGAGTTCAGCTGCATTTACCCTTGTACCTTTGAGCATAACGCTCTCCGCTTGTGAACGAAGCTTAGAGTGGATGTCGGGAACATGTATCCACTTGCTCTGCAAATTTCGGCCTTCAAGCCGACTACTATTACGCTTTGCTACCGACTAGAAATATGCAGTAATCATTCATACAAGAGCACGGCCTCATATGTTGTAGCTGTGTAGATTACAGATCTCTGTCAAATTTAGGCTCACCCATCCGTTCTCTCCATACTTTGCCTCTGAACATCAATGCAAGAATGCAACCAAAGAACGCAAAGTCGATGATTGCGAACGTCCCCCATGCCTTTCCCCATGTAGTTTTCTGTGCAAATGGGACGGCGTAGAATCCAAGCGTAAAGGAGAATGTCTGGCGTCCAAAGTTGAGCAAGGTCGAAATTTCGGCCGACTGAGGTTTGTAGCACTGTTTAAATGTTAGCATTTATGGACTTCAGTCAGCTAGGCAGTGAAGAAGAGAGCTTACATCTGTAACGTAGGCAAAGACCGTGGTGGAGACAATTTGGAGGCCAAAGGCAGCGATTGCAATGCCCATAACTGGTCCCATGAAATGCGTCTTGTATTGCAAACATGCGCCTTCAATGGCCACTCCGATAGGCAGTAAAAATGTGCCAGGCCATATTGTGTGTAGTCGCGCTTCAGGTTTGATCTCTCCGCCATGTCGTTTGCGGTACAAATAAAGCAGGCGATCTGAGACAGGTCCAGCAGCGGCTTCGCCAATAAGAGTGCCTAGGAATGTTGAGAGACCGATGCATAGTCCGACGTTGATGGTGTTAAACTTGTAGATGCCGTTGAAGGCTGCCGATCCAGTAACTGCGAATAGCACGCTTCCAAAGCCAAAGGACAAGGAATAGTAGATTGTTGGCAGCAGAACCGAAGGATACTTCAACATGTAGAAGACGTGGCCGAAGTCTCGTAATTGCAAGCGACGCGTCCGCTGAATGCCTCTGAATGTCATGAGGTCAAGCCAGGTTACTGGTTTGCGATTTTCAGGGAGGATATCTCGGTGGTAAAGCGTTTCCGGGAATGAAAGAAGCATAATAAGCCAGGTTATGGCAACAAGGATTGCTCCCACGTAATAACACCAACGCCAGCTTCCAGAGTGTTGCGTGATATAACCACCTGTAGACGAGTCAGATGATGCTGGTGGTAATAGGTTAAGATGACTTACCGATGAGAGCAGACACGTGAGCTCCGTTCGAAACACTATACAGGATCAGTATACATCGATATATGCTCGGAAGAGTTTGTAACATACAAGACAACGTAGAACCCCATATATCGTCCACGTTCATGCATAAAGAACAAATCTGCGACTACTGCTGCACCTATTCCCATACCAGCACTCGTTCCAATGCCGACGAAAGCACGAGCAGTAAGAATTCCACTATATGATTTCGCTGCACCGGCCGCACAATGTGCTGCTATTCCGAGAGCCGTGACGCAGATCATGATGGGCCTTCTACCGTAGATATTTGAGATTGGAGACCAAATGATCGGAAAGAAGCCAGCGAAGACGATGGCGATAGTTGTCTGGTAGGAAGCCCTGACGACGGTAATATGCTCTGATTTAGCCAGCGGCACGTAGGAAGAATTGATGAGAGCCTGGGTGCCGGGTCCGAGAAAGGCGAGGAACGAAACTTGAAAAAGAACCCATATCTTGAGCCACCAATTCCAGTTCAGCGGATCTATAGCAGATGAGTAAGTTAAATTTGAGAAATATCTTGCTTCCGCACCTTTTGGATCGCTTGTTGGCTGTGGTCGCAATGGATATCCATGTGGATCGAGTTTAGCAGGCACCTCTTTGACCTCAGATTCTTTGCTTTCCATCTCTTCCTGAGACACAGGAACTTTCGGTTCCACAACCTCTTCCATTTTGTTACGCGAAGCGCTCAAAAGACCTGTCCTTAGGCTGGTTACTTATCGATCGGCACCGAAGATCACAATGTTTGTATCACAAAGATGACAGTTGTCCTTCATGCAGGTCCGAAATACCTTGAAAGTGATAGAATAGCAACGCGACATGCTAAAGTCAGCAAGCAGAGCTCGTTAAAACATAAAACCTTGACGGGATTACTACTCCCGTAAACGGAGTACAAGGGCCGTGTCAAATGAGCCATCCAAACCCTTGGCAGGATAAAACCCCGCAATTTGGATGCCGCATCGTGGGCCAGACGTATATCGATGTCGGATTTTCCTGCCGATATACTGTTTTGATAGGAGGATGCGTGGACGACTTGGATAACCGAAGCTCGTGAGCTTGGGTCCCCGTTTCCGTACGACCCATTCAACCCCAGACATGACGCCACCGTATTTGCGAAGGATGCATCCTTCCGCCAGCATCTCTTGGAGAACCCTTGAAGTTGCCGCAACAGAAGCCGAAAGGGATAGGTGCCATCCTCTAAACGGTTCCAGACAGTTAATAGGCATTCGGGGAGAAAACCTCTTAAGGAAAATGCGAAGGAAAGCTCAAGTGGTTAAACGATACCCTGTGTTGGAGACAATTGCACTCTAACTTTGTATTCAGACCATTGAATAGCTTTGTAGAATCGCTTAAGAGCTAGTCAAAGCCAGCATTATCACCCGAAGGTTTGAGTTACGAATCCCTTCCTACAGAAGAATGAACGGAAAAATTCCTAATCACAACTTTAAGGACATTGAAGATCATTGCGCTCCACCCGTATTCTTAAAGCTTTCATTTCGTGCCATTCGCTAACCAAATTCGTAGGATCTGAATGCTTCTAGTTCTGAAAATGTTAAGGATTGGTTTAGAAAGCTTAAAATTATCTCGGCGCTGATGTTTTGTGATTCGTGATACGGCGGTGCAATTCGACTGTAGCCCGAATGAAGAGGATTATATGGATGACCCTTAGTCACACATGTCAATATCTTCGCTAGTTCTTATGTTTTACAAGTGAATTCTAAAGCCAGAACTTACACCAAGAGCCATAGAACCGCAGCTAATGCCTCCTCTAGGCTGAGATATAGCGCATAACTATCTGGTTCGCTACCGGATGGAATGGCGGCGTCGGAAGCCATGAATGAAGTTAGAACGCCATCTAGGATGGTAGATACCACCCAGATAAGCAGGTATACGCCAGCATGCGCTCTAGGATGGATACCGCGATTCCGGCGCACACACAAGGTGATGAGTTCAGCCTGTTGCCAACCGATAGCGACAACAGCCTAGTAATTGTCAGCCTCAACATGCTGAGGCTGGTATTGTGAGCAACCAACCGGCGGGAAGCTAAGAGCAATATCGCGAAAAGCGTTGGATGTTGGAAACATGCCAGCAAGCCCACCTCCGATCCCAAGAACTGCAAGAGCCGTAATGATTGAGGCAATTCCTAGTAAGATCTTCGCAATGTACCATTCTCTACTTGAAACCACTTTATTAGCAGTCACAGGCACAGCAATCTGACGCGCAAATAGTTGGTATTGCGGAGGTGGTCCAGGAACTATTGGAGTATATTGATTCAATGCCATTTCAGGCCGATGCTGAGTCGAATGGTTGCGTCTATAAGCAACTAACTTTTGACTTTTGTGAAGCCGAGTACGGTATCGGCAAAGCGCACGCCGGGTCCCAAAAAGGCACCTATATTCAGGAGCCTTCCATGGAAGCCGACTTGGTTGCAGAAAGGGTGAAAAGGTGACAGAATATGTCAACGGACAGAGTTTCAGATGAAAAAAAAAAAAAAAAACAAGGCCCCTTCGCGGTGCGGAGTAGGGTAGAGTACGGAGTATAATACTCAAAGCAAGCCACTAACCGGCGAATACGAATGTCAATCATCATAACCCTGCAAGCGATGCGCTATATCGCAGACGTCTCGTAACCATTCGGGACCGCGGAGTTTTGTCATTCCTTCAGCCTGTGACGAAATAGTGTTTCAAGTACAATCGCATCAAGAAATGCATAGTACCCTGTATACATGGCTCACGCCAATTATCGGTTAAACGATGTTGAGTTGGAGTTCGCGATTAGCTTTGCCCTGTAGTTTCTCAACAAGCCCATGACGCAGTTAACACGACCGTACATGAAACCTCTGAATCGCATCACTTCTTTCCGACATCCACCCCCTAGTGAATCTCTAGGTACTAGGTAGCCTTCTTTTTTCTCCACTCGCGGATCGGAAAAGAATGTTAGGCGTTGCATTAATTGGTAGTGGTTTGTACCTCAGCAAATCTTTCTGGAGCGGCAGCGCTAAACCTTCAGTGCAGGCATTTTTGCCAAAGAGCAACACATCGTGCGTAACATTCAATCGATCCGTTTTGGAAGCTTTAAACGAAAGCTAATATCTTG
>Ga0335073_10017332_pt1 | contig 10083 bp, 16 predicted proteins | sample Lox_Sample_22_FD_207093 | JGI IMG/M metagenome (GOLD analysis project Ga0335073, IMG submission 207093) | Soil microbial communities from Loxahatchee National Wildlife Refuge, Florida, United States - Lox_Sample_2.2 | ecosystem: Environmental > Terrestrial > Soil > Wetlands | place: USA... | reverse complement strand
AATTAGAGTAGCCTTGCTATGAAGTATGGACTCAACACGATGAGCGTCTTGGCTACGGTTGTTGATTCTTCATACTATACACGAGGATATACATTACCATCTATTCAACCGAAAGAAGTTGAAGAAGCTTTGCAGACGCTCACTGTGATCTAGTGGTGATTTCTTTAATCACTTATCCGAAGCCTGGAATTGGCTTAAGGTATGAATGGAAAAGCAGTACGGAGAAACGCAAACATTCGTAACAGATAGAGCATGAGATAAGCGTACAGTCAATTGATTTTCAGATTATGATATTTAATTTTGAGGTGGGATTGAAGTTATTCCAAAGTCGTTCAGAAAAGTTGTCTATGATCCCGACATCGCAATTGCAGAGTGCCAAGCACCGACCACCGACTTTCTCGATATCTGCAATCCCATCCACAACCCAACATCTCAGCACCATCACTCTCCACAATGCCAGCCTCCGACTACGCCAGCGCCGTAGGCGGAGCGCTGAAATTCAAAGGCGGCTCGAAAATCACCAAAGTGCGCAAGAAGGTACGGCCGAAGCCTGAGCAAGCCGACAGCGGCACCGCGTGCGACACCAGCGCCTTCGACGTGAACACCGAGCCCGACGGCGACGAGCCCACCGACGCGGCCACCGCCACCACCACCGCGACCCCCGAGAAACCACCCACCACCCGCCGCACAAGCAGCCAGACCGACGCCGACGGCACGCCGCGCCGGCGCGCCACGCTCGACGGCCCGCCGCCGGCCGCAGACCCGCCGTCGCGCGAGCGCATCGCGTCGCCGGACGCGCGCTACGGCGAGCGCGCGTGGCACGCCACGCCACCGCGGCGGGCGGACACAGCGCGCGAAGAGGAGAACGGGAGCGAGCGGTCGCTGGCGGGGGCGCTGCGCAGCGCGGGCTGGCGCGCTGAGACGGAGGCGGAGCGGCGGGCGGAGGAGCGGCGGCGGCGGCGCATCGAGGACCGTGTGCGCCGCGAGGGCACGAAGACCCATAAGGAGCGTGTTGAGGAGTTCAATGCGCGCTTGGCGGCGCTCAGCGAGCACCATGATATGCCGCGGATTGGGCCGGGGTAAGGGGGGCGGAGGGAGAGGGGGTGTGTGCGCGCGCTGCGCGGATGGATGCGGCGTGCGAAGGATATGGCTGCTTTTTTGCTGCTTGGAAAGCGTGGAGTTGATTAAAAGTCATGGTCCTCTCCATCAGATTGTGTTACGGGGCTACCATTGTCTGGTGAAGATGCAAATTATCACCTCAACAAAGACATATATCATTATCAAGACCCGGAGCTATGTCCATATGTTAAATTTCATGAAAACTTAGGCGGCTTGTGGTTGAACGGGCTAGCCATTATCGCCCTTTTGGGTTCGTTTAGGACGACATAACAGCTATAGCTAAGGCGACACAGTCATCTTCGGCCGACCATAAGCTCAAGCGAAATCTGAAGTAAAAGAATAAGCCATTTCTTCTACGTAATCTGCCCATGAAAGACCACAGAGGGTTCCACTCATAGTTATTGCATCGACCTCAGTAAGCCAGTAGTGCCCCTCTTGATTAATTCCTGCGCTCAAAGAGGTATCTCAATGTGCATTGTTGAGAACAAAGCATTCACTACGCCCTTCACACTCTCACAAACTCCAAGGAAAGCATGAAACAGAGCATAAGACGCCATGGAATGCCTCCTATACCAAAGTCCACTGCGCCACGCCTTGGAAACTCCACATCCTCCAATTCGGTCTGGTCCGATAATACTCCTCCTTGGTCAGGCCTCGCCCATCTCTCCCGTCCAAATACTTGTCCTGCACATAGAGAAGGATGTCCTGTCCAGGGCGGCCCAACTTCGCCCTCTCGACGTCGCACCACCACGAGTCTCCGCCGCGGTGCACATCCGTCTCGAAGGGAATGTGCTCTTCGTCGCCGCCGCCACGCCCGTAGATCTTGAGCACAAACAGGTACGGCTTGCCGTTACCAGGCAACTTCGCAGCGAGGTCCCAGTGTGGGCAAACCTTCTTAAACTGGAAGCGGATGCGGGCAGGGCCAGCGTTCGGCGCGACAGCGATGTTCTTTGCGCGCGGCTCAAAGGACTTCTCGCTGAGGCCGTGGTTGGTTTCGGCGCCGGTGTAGACGGTGACGCGCGGCTGCGGCAGGTCGGCGCGCAGATACTCCTCCCATGTGCGCGGGCGCGCGAACCAGTGCCGGCCGTCGGCAGGGAAGTGGCGCTCGCCGAACTCCTCGTTGCTCTGCGTGAACATGGCCGGATTGAAGGCCTTGTGGTAGCTCTCGTCTTCCGTGCGCACGTGCCCCGCCCCCCAGCACGCGTCCAGCAGCTTCCAGCCCGTTTCGAGACGCACAGCGCTCCAGGCATGGCCGGTGATGTCGGGGGGCGGGAGAGGTGCGTCGGCACTGGTTATGTTGTAGCCCACGCCTGAGTGGAGATGTTAGCTTAGAACGCTTCGGGCGTGAGATGGCGCTATGAATGATGACGTACCTTTGCCGTGGCCACCAACCACGATGGCTTCGAGACCACTAGCCGTGGCAAGCGCTGCAAAGAGCCCGGCATATCCTTCACAAACCGCCAGCCCGGTTTCCACCGTCTGGGCCGGCGTTTTGCCTCGGACACACTTCCCGAAGAATGCCTTGACATCGTAGGCAATGTTGTGATGCAGCCACGTGAATATGGCTCGAGCCTTGTCTGTCTCGCTCGAAAACGGAGATGTAAGCTGCTTACCTATCCACTTGATGTCGGTGGTAGGTATAGATTCGCGCGGGAAACGGGCCGCATGGTTATCCGGGCCGCTGAAGTCCCTACAAAGAAGACATTCGCCTTCTGAAGATGAGCCATTGGCTGTGCCGTTTGTGGCAGAGTGGCCATTGAGCTTAGGTTTAGATTTGTTTAACTCTGCGAGGTTTGGACGTGAGGCAAGAGGTAGTGGAGGTGGCGTTTCGGTAGATTTGTTCAAAGCGAAGTCCAAGGCGGAGCGGCGGGGTGGCATCGGTGGAGGGGTCTCCTCTTCCTGCTTTGCATCCTTGGTTGATGCGCCTGGACGTGGAGGAAGAGTAGGTCTGGCAGGCAATTCGGGTCTATTCTCAACACTTGGTTGACTGTTAACGTTGGGAGAGGAGACCGTCGGTCGAAGAGGTAGTCGTGGCTTTTCTTCTTTGACGTCGTTGGTTTTCTTCTTCTCTGGCAGAGGAGGTAGAGTTGCAGGATCGTATTCTGGTGCGCGGATGCGGAATTTCCCAGTTGCTTGTCCATTCGTTGAAGCTGTACTGATGCTCGTTCTTGGAGTCGAAGCTGCAGACGTGGAAGATAGCGCAGACTTAATTGATGCTAACGACTCCCTTGAGTCTTGTCTGTTCAACGACAGCTGTTCGGATGGTCTCCTGGGAGGTAGACTAGGTGCAGATTTATCTGATGGTCTCCTCGAAGGCAAGGCTGGCCGTGGATCTTCATCTCGACCTTCCCACTTCTTCATTACAGGTGCCGGGAGTAGTTCCTTTTGCGGCGCGTCAGGCTTGTTGCCCACAAGCTGGCCAAACCCGCCATTTGTGTTTGAGGTAGGGATGTTCGTAGAGGCAGAGCGCTTTGCAGGTAGAGGCGGCGGAGGTGGTTTAGCCTTCTTCACTGCTACTTGGTCTAGAGAAGGCGAACCGATTGGAATAGACGCGCGGCCGATATTAGCTTGGTCGAGTTGCAAAGCGGCCATACGCTCACGGAGAGTAGGAATGTAAGGTTGCTCTTCTTCTGCTGACATTGTGACGGCTGAAGGCTAGATTTGGACAACATACGTGGTTCAAAGGATTAGGTGGATGTTGAAAAATGCCGCGAAGCTATCGAGAGCAAGTTGCACATGGCCTGCTAATCGATCGCCATTAGAGAGAGGATGTGAGGAATGGTTTACATGTGTGGCGGTTGCTGCGCCGCAAGAAAGGACGGTGGTGAGTTGGAGCAGGCGTATCGTAACAGGTTGTCAGTGGTTGAAAGTTGGTTCTGGGATGAGGCTGAGCAGTAAGAAACAAAGCGACTGTTCGTCATTCACATCAGCAGCTTGACATTACTGTTCAAAATATCAAGTTTATTCTTGAAGTATAGATAGAAATTTAAAACGGCTCTCGGCCTGTACATCTCTACGGTCATTGTCCAAAGACGGAATTTTTGATGATTTGAGATGTCGACCATATAAACCTCACTGAATGAGCCAATTTCGATCACAGACATTCACCTGGAGTGGACACTTTCACATAAGACTCTCGTTGACATGCTACGCAACTATCAATCAACCTGTCGTGCTATTAACGTCAAAGGCCAAATCTGTAAATCGAGAATAGTGGCAGCAGCAATAGCAGTAGCATCCTCGTCGTAACTCAACCGAGAGCAAACGAGAAAACCCAAAAGCAAATAGGAAAGCTTTGGCAGACTTGAGTATCAATCAATCAATCATCGTAAAGAGTCAGCTCTTCCGACACAATCTTGCTTTCCCGCCAGCCTGTGTACTTTGTAATCACAATCATCCACCCACCAACGCAAATTCCATCCTTTCTCAAACTCAGTTTTGACATCTTTCTTCTCGCCCATTTTCGCCCAACCGATCCCATCCTATCCCGAAAGAACAGAGACGCAGAGAGATACGAAACAACACGCAAATCCACTCCATGGCCGCAATAACGGCTTGTTCGAAGCGAAGAGAAAAGACAAACGGAATCTTCGTCAAGGCGTGCTTGGTTTGGTTTGGATGGGACCTCCACCATTATCCAACGAGACTTCAGTGAGTCGCTGTATGTGAGGCTGGATTTGTAGTTTGTTGTTGCTGTGTGAATGTATGGCCGAAAAAATTTCAGGGATGGAGCAGACAAAAAGCTGGAACGCGGAGTGGGAACAGTCTGTTAAATGAAAAACAATTCAAGTCGTATATCGTCGAGTCCTTGCGGAGATGTGTGGCCATTGAGCCAACACCGGTGCTGCTTGTAAGCAGTGCATCTATCGCTTGCGCTTCTTGTTGTTCTTGTCTGGGATGAAGCCGGGCGCGGCCATGGAACCGGGCAACGGCTGCGTGTGAATATGCTCGAGACCGCCAGCATAATGCTCCGTCTTGATGGCAGTCGGCGACTTCTTGATAGGAACGCCCATGTGGCGACCATAACGGCCTTTGCGACCATTACCTTCATCCTCGCTAACACAGCCTTCTATGCCAATGCCCGCATCGCGGCAACGACCACATGGACGCTGGCGATCGCAACCTTTCTTGCTCTTTCGGCAACGCTGGCAGCGTGGCTTGGAAGAGAGGTCTTCCTCATCGGCACCAAAGAACGGAGTGTGGTGCATGTTGAGAGACGAAATTGAGCCTTTACGTGACTGCGTAGGGATGGAAGTGGGTGAGATGGGAACCTTGAAGCCACCCTCGGTCTTGACCTTGGTTTTGCTCGCCAACGATGTGCGAACCTTGGGCATCTTCATGGTCTTATGGCCCATTGTAGCGTACTTGTGATCCTTGCTGAGCTTGGCCCTCTTCATCAGACGACCAGACTCATCGACCATGACGCCGTCACTGCTTCTGAAAGAGCTATTGCGATGATCATTATACTCCTCCGCGCTATCATCACTGTAGACGGCGCCGGCAGGTAGATCATCATCGACGTCACTTCCTTCGTCACTTGCTTCGGCCGATGAGCCTAGCTCAGCACGTCCACTCAAAGTCTCGTCAATGGTCGACGTAGAGATGCGTGCATGGCTAGAGAAGTTCGAGGCATCACCCAACCGCATCAATTGTAGTGCCACGTCCTCGTCCGAGATAACACTGTTAATCGTGGGATCGGGGGTTGGCAGGATACCGGTACCCATGACATTCGGAGGATAAGGAGGTACATATGAGGTGCTACCACGATGGCGCATCCTGTTGTTCTGAGGTACGGGAGTGGCAGAATATACACCATAACCGAGTCCAACAGACACAATTTCAGCCTGGCTATGGCTTTGAGGCGATGGCAATGGCTGATTGTAGACAAAGGTCTGCTGGTTGGTGAATTGATAGGGAGAAGCGCCAGTATGGCCTTCAATGCGGCGCTGAGGAGAAACAGAGGATACAGAGGTCGTAACCGCGATTTGTGAAGGGACGAACAAGGGCAGTTCCTAGAGTGGAGTCAGTCCTGTAATTGGTGATACGGCGTTGAGGATGATGTACCGATGCCTCGAAGCGAGCACGCTTTCGACGACCTCCTTCGACAATATTGTCTACGCTGATGTCTGCGCTAGCGACAATGTCGTTTCTGTCTCTGCGAGAGCTGGTGACTGAAGCATTCCCACCATCACTGTCACTATCATCAGCGGCGTTGAAGTCACCGATATGGTCAGCGATGCTGCCATGAGTGCTGCCAGCACGGCTCTTGACGCTACCACGAGATCGGGCCTTGTTCGATTGGCTTCGTCGGCCATTGCTATTCTGAGGTGAGACGCTGCGTTTGATTGCGGCACGAGAAGGTGGTCGCGAGATGGATTGGCCTTGGTTCTGCAGCGGAGCAATCTCGATCGGGGGGCCAAGTCGCGCACGCCGTGGCGACATGGAGTTTCTGGGTGTTCCATCGCGGGAGGCAGCATCCTCGACGACGCGGACGTAAACAGTCATCTTGTCCTCGAAGTTCTGATAAAGTGGGATCATAACATCACCCTGCCTGTTCTCGAAACTGACACCGAAGCCATCATACAAGCCATAGAAGTTCTTGACCGTGCTAATGATGGAATCTGTGCAATCATGAGGGTAAATGCCAACGCGCAATGGCAGACGAGCACGATGTTGAGTGCCTTCAGTCAGGAGGAGCTCGAATGTGACGTTCCGAGGAGGAAGCGTCGAAGAACCCGAGCTACCTACCACACGTTGAGGCCTAGCGGTAGTAGACTGGAAGGAATTGAGCTGCCCAGAATGACGGAGCTCAGACAAAGCAACATATGCGTCGTTCGTTGCTTGATCGATTGTGGCTGGGTTCTCAGAACCTTGTGCCTCGATACTCGCTTGTGCACGGCGAGTTTGGTGGTGAAGCTTAGTATCAGAGAGAAGGTTGGCGACATCCATCATGAAAGAAGGATGGCAAGTAACCGAGCCTTGCTTCTTCTCCAACAATGTATATTTGCTTGCACAGGTCTACAAGCCTCTCAATTTTGTATGTCTGAAGGCTACAGCGCCAATGTCGCAGGTTGCGAGGGCTAAGGGCGGACAAGGTTGGCGAGGGTGAAGGATAAGGTGACTGGCAAGATCCCGTTAGCTCTTTGAATATAGATGGTTCGAGTCTCGAAATTTGTCCATCATCACACTCATCACTCTTTGCGGTTGTGGGAGAGGTTGGCTCGGTGCAGCTCCGCCAGGGCGGAGCCAACGGCAGCGAACGAAGCATCCTGCATCCCCAACAAGCGACACCGAGCGAAAGATTTGACCTGATGATGGTCGCATGGTTACAATTAGACACTTACTTGCTATGAAGCGAGAAAGGATAACGATGGCGGATGCTGGATCTGTCGTCTGGATTCAGCCGCTGAGCTCCGTGGAGCGACGCCGGGCCGGAAGCGGTGAGATACAAAGCAAACACAAGACAATGGAAAAAACTGAAGCCACTCAAGGAACACCCGCAGTCGACAACGCCTCCGACTTTCGAATGTCGAAGAGGGTTGTGCGTGCTGTGGCCTGCTGAGGGTTGAGAGGTGGAGGGTGAAAGAAGAGGGCGAGTCTGGCAGGCATTTGAAGCGATGCATCCCAGGCGACGCCATGCCAACTTGAAGCGCCCCAAACACCGCCAGCGGGCCGCATAGCTAGCGTTCAATACCCATTTTGCGTGTGGAATAAGTCATTCGCATTGGAAAGAAGTCATCTATTCATGAAAAAGCAAGTTTGGATTGCGCTTCAGTGTTTGCGACGGGCTCTCATTTGCGCGCACTGCTACGGACTGCTACAAACTCGAAGCTTCACGCTCGGCGCAATAGGCCACGAGCAAGCAATAAAAATATCTAAAACGCTCAATTCAGCAATCAGCGACAAAATCCCCCGAAAACAACGGCCGATTTGGCCCATCTGGGCGGCTTCCATGCGCTGAGATGAACCGGTGCGCTCCTGATGAGACACCCTTGCGCCGACAACATTCACCACCCAAGCGGTGCGCTTTCTTCAATTTCGCACAGATAATCTACGTCTGAAACACCATATGGACACTCTAGGTACGGAAATGGGTGTTGGATCGCTGAGATTGTCAGACTGAGAGCAAGCGCTTGAGCAGGCGTGGCTGCGCCGATGTGGAGTATGGATGGATTGTGTAGCTGGTTTGGCGGACAGACGAGACTCGAACGGTCACTCATGCTATGGCTTGGAATACCGTTCGCTTAAGAGGGAACCAAAAGCCGGGCGATTAAGAAGGTTCAAAACGACGCAAGCTGCCGTCAGGATTGGCCAGCGTCACATTTCCAATGTCCAAAGCGAAATCGAAGGTCGCCATGCCGAGCGCATGGAGCTTGGCCAATCCGGTGGGCCTGCCGCTCAACATGCGGGAGAAGCGGGTTCTGGGAGAAATAAAAGTTTCCAAGATAGATATGTTTCGGCCGTGGATCGCCAGTGGTTCGCAAACGTCTTCGGTGGTGCCAGACCCTCACCGTGTCCAAACGCCAGCGGCAGTCGTGGCGGGAGAGCGTGCTGGAGCGGGCAGTAGCAGCTTGATGGTAGGCAAAAGCCGTCGACCCTCGTGCGTCGGCAGCGCGCCCACACCTCCTCATGTGAGCTTTTCGTTCGCGCATGCGAGAGCTGGGCTGCAGATCAGCCCCAATGCCAGCGTTGTGAGCCGACGAGGATTTTAACATGTCGACGAACTCTGCATATTTTTTGCCTCACCCTCACCGTAGCCGGCCACCCGCAATGGCTGCTGATGCTGATGCATCCAGCTTCAGATCGCAAGCCACGCCGGACATCGATTTGCACCACGCGGCATCTTTTTTACACACGATAAGGGAGCATTGCTGTCGCTCTGCTTGATTTGTCTCGCCGTCAATAGCACCGTGGTGGGTGGTCTCGTGAATACATGGCCTGGATTCGTATCCAGCAAGGCGCGGATCGGCCTATCAAACGTACATGCGCGCACCTTTCCATGGGCGGAAGGCAATAGGCCTTTTTTATTCATCAGAATTTATGGCAGGTTTCATCGAACCGCAATAAGCGTGATGCCATGTCATGTCCTTCCGTCGGCACACGCGACGAACGTAAGCATCCGCGCCGGTCCAATGGCGCCATCAGCTGGACAACTTAATAACGGCCTCTCAACAATGAGACACTTCCAAAGAGCGACATTAATAACATTGTGGCCAACGCAGATAGTGTCATGACGGCTCCCTGGACCGGCGGAAGCGCTAATGTACTGCGGAAAAATCCAGGCCCAAAGAAAGCCGAGCAAGCGTGCCAAAGTGTGCCGTGCCCCGAAGGAGGAGGCCACAAAGTCTACTCAGCACCACGCGAAACACGCATTTATTAGAAGGAGGCACAAGCGGTGGCCGTTCAGTCGTGCGCACTCCGCCTTCGAGGCAACCAGGGGCGGTCGGATCATCGCAGACGTGACCAAACTCGAGTGGAGTTTGAAATAGCTGCGTCGACTCCAAGCGATAGGCTGGCGCGATACGGCACTGCGCGGTCACCGGCGCAAGCCACGACGCCGAGTGTTGGCACACAAAAACACCATCGCGAACCCTGATACATTGTCGCGATGCCATATCATCACAATTCAGAGTCGTTGAATGCGCAGAAGTCGATTGTTGTAAGAGTTGGAAGTGCCGAATTGTCCGATCAGGTGACTGCGTGTAGAGTCCGTGTTGAGCAGGGGAAGTTGTGCGCTTACAGAAGAATGTCGCGAATGTGCCCCGTTTCGAGTTAGAAATGGTCGTAATGTCAAATACTGATGTACTAATGCTGGGCGACACCGTATAGTCAATTATCAACAACGCGCGACTTGAATTGCTGTCGATTTAAATGTTTGTTTAGAAAAGTCGTGTTCTAAACAACGCGATGTGCGATGACGCAGCGTTGGCCCAGAGATCGGGATATATTTTAGCCGAGGATCGG
>Ga0335073_10017330_pt1 | contig 10083 bp, 8 predicted proteins | sample Lox_Sample_22_FD_207093 | JGI IMG/M metagenome (GOLD analysis project Ga0335073, IMG submission 207093) | Soil microbial communities from Loxahatchee National Wildlife Refuge, Florida, United States - Lox_Sample_2.2 | ecosystem: Environmental > Terrestrial > Soil > Wetlands | place: USA: Florida... | reverse complement strand
ACCATGAACTCCTCGTCTCGACGCCAGCGCCCGAAACTGGATCGCCGGCTCGGAACTGCCTGTGGCCATCGCGGTCTGTCAGCACGGCCAGTGGAGGGTCACGGGATCGGTCAGCCTGCAAATCAGCGGTTACAGCCGCAGCGGAGAGATCGGCTACTGGATTGACGGCGGCTTTGAAGGGCACCCGGCCGGCTAGTCGGTCACGACCTCCGATACCCGGGGACTGCCGTTGACGGTTGCCTCGCCGACCGCAGCGAAGCCGTTGCCGCGCCTGGCGATAGATGGGGAGGAGCCGACGGGGGCAGTGAGGGCAAGGTCGGGTACCAGCGCTCCGGTTGCATGACCGCTGCCGCGAGGGCGAACACCGGCACTGCCCGCCTCAATGGGTCCTCATCGCTGCTGCCACCCGGATAGTCACAGCCCCCGCCATGACACCTGCGGTCGGCAAGCAAAACGCTCCCAGGCGCCCCGCCGGCCAGGCAAGGGGAGGCGTCCCCTGCAGCGCACCCGCCGGGCAGCAGGCGAGCCACGGCACTTCGCCCGTCAATCACCGGCTTCCCGGCGTCGACTGGCCGCAGAGACCCGAAGGCCGTCGAGCAGAATCGCGACGACGCGCTGGTTGAGTTCGGGTCCTTCGCCGGGCACGGGCTGGGAGAGCTGCGTGATCGCGTGCAGGAGATCACCGGCGCTGATGTCGTCGCGAACCGTGCCGTCGGCCACTGCCGCTTCGAGCAGCGCTGCGAGGGTGGGACCGAGTCGCTGCAGAAAGTAGCCGGGCAGTCCTGAGAATGCAGGATCGCCTGAGTGCAGCGCCGAGGCGAGCCCGCGTTTGGTCGCGAGCAGCTCCGTGAAGCGGTGGATCCACTCAGTGAGTGCGTCGGCCGGCTCGTTGGCGGCGCTCAGCTCCGGGCCCGCGTCGGCGACGGCGTCGATGCCGCTTTCCACGACGGCTTTGACCAGGTCGGAGCGTTGCGGGAAGTGCCGGTAGAGCGTGCCGACGCCAACGTCGGCCAGGTCGGTGATTTCCTTGGCCGGCGCGTCGACGCCGGAGGTAACGAAGACGGTCCGCGCGGCCTCGACCAAGGCGTCGATGTTGCGTCGCGCATCGGCGCGTCGGGGCCGGGCTGGCGCGCCGCCGCCGGGCCCTGCTGAGCCGGACGGTGAGACTCGTGCCCGTGCCCGCTGCTGAGACAACCTCTCGCTCCCACTTGCATAACCGGAAATACTTTCCGTATAGTACTGGAAAGACTTTCCACTTGCCACAGGCTACGGCATCCGCCCGGTGCCGGCCACCAGAAGGAGCGACCTATGCTGTACCGCACCCTCGGCCGAACCGGCATCCAGGTCAGCCCCTACGCCCTGGGCGCCTTGATGTTTGCCACCTCTATGGGCAACGCCCCGGAGGACTCGGCCCGCATCATCCACAAGGCGCTGGACGCTGGCATCAACCTCATCGACACCGCGGACGCCTACGGCGACTCCGAGGATGTCGTCGGCATGGCGCTGAAGGGGCGCCGCGACGACGTCGTACTCGCCACTAAGTTCGGCCGTCCGGTCGGCCAGGGCCCGAACCGGCAAGGCGCCTCGCGGCGCTGGATCGTCACAGCCGTAGACAACTCGCTCCGGCGCCTGCAGACCGACTACATCGACCTCTACCAACTCCACCGCCCCGACCCCGGCACCGACATCGGGGAAACCCTCTCGGCGCTGACTGACCTGATTCGCAGCGGCAAGGTACGCGCGATCGGAGCGTCGCAGACCCCCGCGTCGGACATCGTCGAGGCTCAGTGGGTTGCCGAACGGCGCGGTCTCGAACGGTTCAGCACCGAGCAGCCGGCCTACTCCCTCCTCAACCGCGGAATCGAGCGCGAGATCCTGCCTAACATCCAGCGTTTCGGTATGGGTGCTTTGGTCTGGGGTCCGCTCGGCCAGGGCCTGCTCACCGGCCGCGTGCGCAAGAATCAGGACAACGACCTGCGCCGGGCGGGTATGGTCCGCCATCTCAATGATGAACGCCGTCTGGACGTCGTCGAACAACTCGTCCCACTCGCCGCGGAGGCCGGGCTGCCGATGACCCATCTCGCCATGGCCTTCACTATCGCCCACCCCGGTGTGACCAGCGCGCTGCTCGGCGCCCGCACCAGCGACCATCTCGACGGGCTGCTCGCCGGCCTGGACGTCACCCTCACCGACGATGTCCTCGACCGCATCGACGAGATAGTCCCGCCGGGCACTGACGTTGGCACCCTCGACCAGGCCTACCAGCCACCCGCCCTGGCGAACCCGGGTCTGCGACGCCGGCCGTCGACCACACGCGCCGCAGCCTGACTGCCAAGGCATAGTGATGGCCGAGTCGGCTGGCCACGGCGCGACATGGGGATCCGTTCTATCGGTCGACGGGTTCGCAGCGATCAGAAGCGTCGGCTTCGAGCCGGTCGGCCAAGTAGTCGGGCCGCCGTGTACCCACTCACCGCCACCGCCGCAGTCAGTTGCCCCGGAGCTACCGGGCATCACCCGGTCCGCGATGCGGTTCGCCCGCCAGCGCAACGCGGCGCAGACACCGGGCCTAGCTGCCCTGCCGCTCCACGCGGCTGACGACAGGAAATTGCGCTGACCGGACCTCGGGCGGACCCTGTCCAGTCTCCAGGCGAACAGGTCAGAGGCTATTGGGGCGCCATGAACAGCTATCACCTCGACGAACCCTTCGGCACCCGTGAAGGCTGCAGGACCTTGCTTGTTGCGGGATATCTAGATATCTTCACATCACTATGTCAGGGAAGCTGGAGCGAGCGGGTGGTATCGCCCCGACAAAGAACATGGTGCTGCGGCTCGATCCGGAGCTAGCCGAACGACTGGCCGGCATCGCAGAGGTCGAGGGGCGTTCGGTGTCGGACGTTGCTCGGGAGGCGATCGCGGCTCTGGTCGAGGCGCGTCGCAAGGACAAGCGGTTCCGCAGGCTGCTGGAGGACAGCCTCGCCCGCCACCAGCGCTTGCTCGACCTGCTGCGGGGTGACGAGCCGTGACCTCACTGGATGTCGCCGATCTCGTCGTGATCGGAGGGCGGGTGCTCGGCATCGGCACGGGTGCCGCACTTGAACAGGTCGACACGCGGGCCGCTGAGACGGCGCTCGCGGAAGCCATGGTGGCGCTGTCGCTCCCCGATAGCTACGTGGCGGCAGTGGCCTGCGCGCATCTGATGAGCGGGCTGCTGCAACATCCCCCGTTCCCGGAGCACCGCGAGCAAGTTGCGGTGGCAGTCGGCCTTCAGTTCCTCGCCATCAATGGCTGGCAGGCAGACCTGGATCCGCCGCAAGTCGCCGCCATTGTTGTTCAGTGCCTGGCCTCCGGGCGCATCGAACCTGACGACATGGCCGGCTGGCTAGCGGGCAGGCTGTCTGTATCCGCGGCGCGCGGCATCAGGATTCCGCAGATCAGGAGCAAAGAGAGCCCGGTGCGACTGCCGCTGCACGGGCCTGCCCGGCGCGCCGATGGCGGCGCGGGTATGTCCGTCGACGGCAGGATGCTGGCGCGGTTCAGTGACCAGGCCGCCGCCGCTGTCTTCATGGCGCGTCAGGAGGCCCGGCGACTCGGCCAAGGCAGCGTCGATCCTGAGCACCTGCTGCTCGGCCTTATCCGGGTTGGCGAGGGTACCGGGATCTCGGCCCTGGACAGGCTAGGGGTTAGCCGGGATGCGCTGCGGTGGCAGCTAGAGGAAAGCATCGGCCACGGTCCTGGAAGGACTCACGGCCCGGTCAGGTTCAGCCGACCGCGCGGTCAGAAAGTACTGAGCTCCGCGCTGCCCGAGGCGCTCGCACAGGGCACCACCGACATCTGCACCGCGCACCTCCTGTTCGCCCAGTACCACGATGACGGCCCCGCCTCCCGGACGCTTGCCAAGCTCGGGGCTACCGAGAACCGCGTCCGCGACACCGTAGCGGCGCTACGCGCGGAAAACCGCGATGAGCGCGTGACGCGCCGTGCTTGCGCGGCCCGTGTTTGAGCGGCCCGTGTTTGAGCGGCCCGTGTTTGAGCGGCCCGTGTTTGAGCGGCCCGTGTTTGAGCGCAGCAGCGGCGCCGTCTCGGAGCGGTGTCAATCAGGAGGCACGACATGGCCAGGATCAGCTATGACGACCAGACCGCGGAAGCGTATAAGGCGGTCCGCGAGGTCCCGCGGGACGGGCTCGGCGAGTGGCGCGAGGCAGTCCGGCGCCATCTGAGGCCGACGCCGCGCATGACTGTGGTAGACATCGGGGCCGGGACGGGTGCGTTCGCCGCCGCGTTCAGCGAGTGGTTCGACCTCGCTATCGTCGCGGTCGAACCGTCAGCGGCGATGCGAGCCCAGATCCCGCGCCGCCCGGGGATCCAGGTACTCGACGGGAACGCCAGCGCCATCCCGCTGCCGGACCGCTCGGCGGACGGTGCATGGCTTTCGCTCGTCCTCCACCATGTCCCCGACCTGGAAGCTGCGGCACGCGAGATCCGCCGCGTCCTGCGCCCTGGCGCACCCGTGCTCATCCGCGGAGGATTCTCCGGCAGGATCACTACAACGCGGACGTTTCCCTGGGAGTTCTTCCCCGAGACCGCGCGGTCGATCAATACCTTTCCCTCTGTCGAGCAGACGTGCGAGGCGTTCGCCACCGCAGGATTCAGCCGCAACGCGCTTGAGGAAGTCCCCGAGACCCTGATCAGCCTTGCCGACTTCCTCGCCCAGGCGGACAACTTCCGGCGCGCCGACACCAACATGCGCGGTCTCACCGATGAGGAGTTCTCGCGGGGCAAGGACCTGCTTCGACGCGCAGTGCAGGACGCCGGGGAAGCACTCGGCCCTGAGCCCAGAACCAATTGGCTCGACCTCCTGGTCCTGCGCTGAGCCCGGTGCCTGTTCGCTGTCGCGATACTGGCGCTATGACCGATCCGGCCGAGGTCGTGCACGAACTTGAGCCCGTAGGTTACGCAGTGATCCCGGCACGCATGGCCGCCATCCGCCGGCCTAGCGGCAGATGAACACGCCCATGTGAGTAGTTGCGCGGAAACTGCCCTCCGCTGCGATCACCTCTTCGACCTTCACGGCGATGTCGTCAAGGACCGCGTCGAAGTCGAGCGGTTGGCGGACCAGGGCAACTGTGGGCTCACGAATGCTGGCGACATAGGTAAGGACAGGCTGCGCGCTGGGGATTGAGAGTGGCACGTCGAGCATCCGCAGGGTGACGCTGGAGAATTCCCGGTTCAGTAAGGCCGTGCCGGTCTGGGTGGTGAAGCTGTCCGCTGTCCTTGCCACGGCTGCCCCGCCAAGTTGCCGGGAGATCGCCGCGTCCAGAAGGTCTGCAATCTCAGCAAGATGGGCGGAGCTGTTGGTGGACGCGAGCACCGTTCCGCCCGGCTTGGTAATGCGGCGCAGTTCACGGATCGCCGCTTGGACGTCGGGTACGTGGTAGAGCATGTGCATGGCCAGGGCGACGTCGACGCTGCCGTCAGGCAGCGGGAGCCGTTGGGCATCGGCCTGGACGAGCGATACGCGGCCGGACTGACGCAGGTCTTCCAGTGAGCGCAGCATCCCGGCGGACAGGTCAATGCCGATGGCGTGATGGCACCGGCCCTGCGGCACTATCTGGCGCAGATCGATTCCATTGCCGCAGCCGACGTCGGCCACAGTCTGCGTCCCGTCCCACGGGATTGCTGACGTGCGCCACCGCGGGTCCGCCGGTTCCTCGGCATACGCATAAATGGCCTGGCGTGAGCGGATGTGCCGATCGTCGGCGTACGCGGAACCGGTCAGCATCCGCCGTCCAGTCACCGGATGGTGGTCAGACACGGAAACCAGCAAATCACATCAAGCCCGGCAGCCAGCCTTGCGGGTAGAACGAGGCATTAGTCGGCACCTGTCAGCACTCCGCCATCAGGCACTCACGAGGATGATGAGCTGCTGCGTCGCCCTGGTCATCGCGACATAGCGATCGACTGCTCCCTCGATGCCGGTGCCGAACGACTCCGGGTCGACGACGACGACCAGGTCGAACTCGAGCCCTTTCGCCAGTTCCGGGGTCAGCGACTGCACGCGGTATGTCGCCCGGAACGTGGGATCGCCGATGACGCAGGCGATCCCGTCATCATGTGCGGCAAGCCAGCTGTCGAGGATGGCACCCAGGTCCGAAGCAGATCCGTGCATCACCGGGACACCGCTGCTGCGGACGGAGGTCGGTACGTTGGCGTCCGGGAGAGCGGCCAGGATGACGGGCTCGGCCTCGGTCATCACTTCTTGCGGTGTCCGGTAGTTGATGCTCAGGGAGGCCAGCCTGATCCGGTCGAGCCCGATTCGCTCGAGCCGTTCTCGCCACGACTCAGTGAACCCGTGTCTGGCCTGGGCGCGGTCGCCGACGATAGTGAAGCTCCGGGACGGGCATCGGAGCAGTAGCATCTGCCACTCCGCGTCGGTCAGCTCCTGAGCCTCGTCCACGACGATGTGCGCGAACGGGCCTGCGAGCAGGTCGGCACTGGGGCTTGGCAACGCGGTCTGGTCGACCAGGGCGTCATGGAAATCCGCTCCGCGCAGCATTGTCACCAAGCCGATGCCGTACTCGTCGTCTGCGGCCTCGATGAGGTTGTCCACGACCCGGGACATCTGTTCGCGTTCGGCCGCAAGAGCCGCCTCATGCCGGCGCCTGCGCCCTGACGCCTCTGGGTCGCCGAGTCGCTGTCGTGCCGCGTCTAGCAGCGGCAGGTCGGATATGGTCCATGCCTGAGGCTCCCGGCGCTGCAGTTGCTTCACCTCATCAGGGCTGAGCCACGGGGCGCACATCCGCAGGTAGGCGGGCACCGACCAGAGGTCCCCGACCAGGTCAGTAGCTTCGAGCAGCGGCCACGCGCGGTAGAGGATGGTCAGCAGTTCCCTATTCTGTGCCAGCGATTTGCGGAACAGGTCAGCCGGAACGTCCCCTCCGTGCTTGTCCATCAGGATCGCGGCCAGTTCGTCGAAGATCTGCTCGCGCGCCTCGTTGTGCGGGGTGGCGAGATCTGGTGCTTCGAACGCCTCGGCCCAGTCGCCGGCGCTCAGCCAGATGTCAGACCAGTGCGTCTCGACTGTCATTCCGTTGGCGGGCGGGCTCTCGTAGAACCGGACGGCTGGCTCGATCGCCTTCACCAGGTCCGCCGACGACTTCAGGCGGGCCACTTCGGGGTCCGTCTCAGGTCCGGCTGCAGTTCCCTGCGGGACGAGGTCGCGCAAGGTACAGGTCTGCACGCCCTCCTCGCCAAGGCTGGGCAGAACGTCCGAAACGTAGGCCAGGTAGGGCTGATGCGGACCGACAAACAGCACGCCTCCCCGGCGATGACCGAGGCGGGGGTCGGAGTAAAGAAGGTAGGCAGTGCGGTGCAGGGCCACGACGGTCTTGCCAGTGCCCGGACCGCCGTCGACGACGAGCGCGCCGCGGGATCCCGCGCGGATGATGGCGTCCTGATCGGCCTGGATGGTACCGAGCACGTCTCGCATCCGGTCCGACCGGCTGCCGCCCAGGCTCGCAATGAAGGCGGACTGGTCATCGAGCGCGGCGTGCCCGTCCAGCCCGTCCGGCGTGAACACCTCGTCCCAGTAGTCACTGATCCGGCCCCGGGTCCAGCGATACCTGCGACGGCTTGCCAGACCCATCGGGTTGGCGTGAGTCGCTCCGAAGAACGGCTCCGCCGCCGGGGAGCGCCAGTCGATCAGCAGCTGACGACCTGTGCTGTCCCTGAGGCCGAGCCGGCCGACGTAGGCCGGCTCGGGGTCCTCTGCGCTGACGATCCGTCCGAGGCACAGGTCCAGGCCGAACCGGCGCAGTGCCCGCAGGCGGGCGGTCAGCCGGTGGATCTCCAGATCCCGGTCCAGCGCCTTCTGGCCGAGGCCGCCGGGCGCCTGGCGCTCAGCATCGAGGCGACCGGACAGGTCCGCGATCGACTGCTCGAGGCTTTCGGCGATGGCCGCGAAATGCAGGTCGTCGCTGGCGATCAGAGCCGGGTCGGACTTGGCGCTGAGGCGCTCGGGAAGATCGAACGCGCTGGAGGTTAGCGGGTTCACGTCGTTAGCTCCGATCTAGGCCGCTTGCAATGGCCGCGTGCGGAAGGCGTCTGGACCGGCAGTGCCAACGCGTGAGTCCAATCATCCGCACAAATTTGTCTATTTCATGACCCTGGAGATCCTTGCGCCAGGCCCAGCCAGCGATTGTCCGCCATGACCGGGGTCTTGCCGCAAGACCCGGGGTCGGCTATAGATTGAAAGTGGAGGGGACTGGGTGCCCTTCCTTTTTTCGTAGATCGCGGGCTAGGCCGGGCCGGTGGAGAAGATCTCCCGCGCTTCGCGCGCCGCATAGTAGACGAGCAGATAGCCCGCTGCGGGGTCTGCCCACCACAGGCCGAATGCGGCGCTGAGAATAAGGCCGGCCAGGACGGCGAGCCGGAAGCGAGCGCTCGTCAGCTAGCCCAGGACGGGCTTACCGGGCCGCTCGGTAACCTGAAGATCGTGGCACGTGACGAGCGCAGCGTTACTCCGCAGAGTGAAGACTTTGCGGACTGGTACAACGACGTGATCTTCCGCGCCGAGCTAGTGGACCGGGGACCGGTCCGCGGCAGCATGGTGATCAGGCCGTACGGGTACCGGATCTGGGAGCTCCTGCAGGCCGACCTGGACGGTCGGATTAAAGCCACCGGCCATCAGAACGCGTACTTTCCGCTACTTATCCCGCAGAGCTACATGCAGCGGGAAGCCGAACACGTCGAGGGATTCGCGCCGGAGTTGTTTACGGTCACCCACGCGGGCGGCAAGGAGCTCGAAGAGCCGCTGGTCATCCGGCCAACCTCGGAAACGATCATCGGCGAGATGATGGCTAAGTGGATCAGCTCGCACCGGGATCTGCCGCTGCTGCTGAACCAGTGGGCCAACGTGCTCCGGTGGGAGATGCGTCCCCGGATGTTCCTGCGCACCAGCGAGTTTCTCTGGCAGGAAGGCCACACCGCGCACGCGACCGCCGCAGAGGCGACGGCCGAGACCATGCTGGCGCTGAGCTTCTACCAGGACGTGGCCGTGGAGATCGCAGCCCTGGCCAGCGTGCCGGGTGAGAAGACGCCAGGAGAACGGTTCGCCGGGGCCGAACGCACCTTCACAGTCGAGGCGATGATGCGGGACGGGCGCGCGCTTCAGGCAGGCACCTCGCACTTGATGGGAACGAATTTCGCCGCGGCATTCGGGATCACTTATGCCGGCGAGAGCGGTACCGCCGAGTTGTGCCACACGACATCGTGGGGCATGAGCACCAGGATGGTCGGCGGCGTGGTCATGACTCACGGCGACGACAAGGGCCTGGTGCTACCTCCCGCACTGGCTCCGTATCAGGTGGTGGTCGTGCCGATCGGGCGCGGGGAGCAGGCCGAGACGGTGTCGTTCGCAGCTACTGAACTGGCCGGCCGGCTCAGGCGCGCCGGTATCCGCACCCACGTGGATGACCGGCCTCAGGTGTCTCCCGGGTTCAAGTTCAATGACTGGGAGATGCGCGGCGTGCCCCTCCGGCTCGAGCTCGGCCCGCGCGACCTGGCCGCCGGCACCGCGTTGATGTCGCGCCGCCTGAACTACCAGCAGCCAGGTGCCGGGAAGGAGGCGATCCCGATCGACGCCGCGCCGGATCTGCTGGCGGCCGAGCTTGCCTCGTTCCAGGCCATGCTGGCGCGGCGGGCCGCTGACTTCCGTGACGAGCACACTGCCGTTGTCAGTTCCTGGCCTGAGTTCACCGCCGCGGTGGCTGTCGGCTGGGCGCTCGCCCTGCACTGCGGCGAGCATGCCTGCGAGGACGAGATCAAGGCAGAAACCGCAGCGACTCCCCGCTGCATCCCCCTCGCGGGCGAACCTGAACAGGGCGCCTGCATCCGCTGCGGCAAGCCGTCGGCGTACGGCAAGCGAGTGATCTTCGCCCGCGCGTACTGAGTCGCGGCCTGGGTGCCTTTGCCCAGGTCATCCGAGCGCGGGCGGCGTCACCGGTTGATTGGCTGGCCAGCTGACTCGGGCCAGTTCGTCGGCGTTAGCGAGTAGCCCCTGATGTCGGTGAGCGTGGCTTCCATGGC
>Ga0335073_10017328_pt1 | contig 10083 bp, 10 predicted proteins | sample Lox_Sample_22_FD_207093 | JGI IMG/M metagenome (GOLD analysis project Ga0335073, IMG submission 207093) | Soil microbial communities from Loxahatchee National Wildlife Refuge, Florida, United States - Lox_Sample_2.2 | ecosystem: Environmental > Terrestrial > Soil > Wetlands | place: USA... | reverse complement strand
GGTCACCCTGGAGACGCCGCGCGACCCGGACCGGGTCAGCAGCTTCCTCAACTTCCGGGTCAGGGACATCGCGGCCGTGTACGCCGAGTGGAGCGCCCGGGGCGCTGAGTTCCTGACGGAGCCGAAACAGCACCAGTACGAGATCCGCTGCTACATGCGCGATCCCGACGGCTACATCATCGAAGTGGGCCAGACCACGGACCCCAGCGGCGACTGGGTGCCCGATCACTGGCCATCGAACGCCTGATCGCTCGAGTACCCGATCGCTGGCGGGTCAGGCGCCGTCCGGGTAGCCGCCGCGGTGCAGCACCATCGGGTAGTCCGGCAGCACGGCCGGGGCCTTCACCTGGGCGCGCCAGCCGTCCGGGTACGGGGTGAGGCCGCCGAACAGCGGCGGCGGGTCGCCGATGACCAGCGGCTCTAGCGCGTCGCGCAGCGCTTCAACCCGCGCGGCACCGAAACGAGCTCGCCAGCGGTCTTCGACCGCCGCGGTGAGGGCGGCGTAGGCCTGCCGGGCGCGCGCCCCCGCCGCGGTCAGCCTGGTGATCTTCCATCGGCTGCCCGCCGGGTCCGGCTCTTCCACCACCAGACCCTGGCTCGTCGCCGGGGTCATCGTGAACCTCACGGCCGCCTTCGAGATGCCCGCGAGCGCGGGCACGTCCCTGCTGCGCACGCCGTCTTCGGTCAGGACGCGCAGCAGGTTGGCGCTGACCGCCAGCGACCTGCCTGAGTCGCCCTCGAACTCGGTCGCGAACGCGAGCAGCGTGCGGGACAGCAGCGCCCACAGCGGCAGCGTCGCGGGGTCGGCGGCGGACGGGGCGTCGGGCAGGTCCGGCTTGGAGATCAGGCCGGCCCCGATGATAGGCAGGCAGTCCGGGAGGCGCGGGTCGAGGTCCGCGACGACCGCGGCGAGCGCGGCGCGGAGCGCGTCTACCGCGGCCGCGCCGAAACGGTCCCGCCAGCGCTCCTCGATCTCGGCGGGCACGCGGTCCCATTCCTGGCGCGCCCGCTCGCCGCCGTGGGTGAGCCGGACGGTCGCGTCCGGGCGGGGGCGCTTACCGCGGCCCGGGTCGGGCGTGTAGGTGACGTAGCCCCAGCGGCGCATGCCGTCCACGTTCGTCCCGGTCCGCGCCGCCGCGCGCATGGCCGCCAGGGTGATCCCGTCGTCCGGGACGTACCGCAGGCAGTTCGCCCACATCACCAGCGAGGTCTGCCATGGCGCGCCGGCCCCCGCGCCCGCCGACTTGCCGTAGTCCTGGGTGGTGTGCGGCAGCCGGTGTTCTGCCTCGTTGTCGGCTTCGATCGTGAAGGCGACCAGCGCCTGGGACAGCAGCGCGGACAGCGGGAGCCGCCCCGCTACCGGGGACGGCGGAGCAACGGCCGCGGCGGAGGCGGGGCGCCGTTGAGTCGGGCGAGGACGTTCTGGATGATCGGGCGAGGCGGCGGCGCGGGCCAGCAGCAGGCCCGCGGACCTCAGCCGCTCGCGACCCTCCTCCGGGACCTGCCACCCGTCGCCGGCCAGCAGCTCGCGGGCCGCCGCCACCGACAGCGTGCTGCGCACCGGCTCCCCCACCGACGCCACCGCGGCCCTGAACCGCTCGCTGTCGGCGGGCCGCGCGCCGTTCGACGACACGCTGATCGCCAGCAGGCCGCCGGGCACCGTCACCGCGCGGAACTCCCGCAGCACCCGCTCGAGCACCGGCTGCTCCAGGTAGACGGCCACGCCTTCGAGCAGGAACAGCGTCACGCGGCTGGTGTTCAGGCCCGCCGCGGTCAGCAGGTCCGCCACCGGGTCGGTCGTGAAGTCGGCGGCGACGAACGTGATGTGGCTGGCATCCAGGCCCAGCCTGGCGATCCGCGCCAGCTTGTCGGCTTGCGTCGCGGGGTGGTCGACCTCGAACCAGCGCACGCCTGGCCTGGCGTACCGGAACGCCCGGCCGTCGTACCCGGCGGCGCCCACGACCACCTGCCTGACCCGGTGGTCGATGGAGTTGACCACCACCCGGTCGAAGAACGCGGTCCGCTGGCGCAGGTACTCGTGCCGCGGGTTGTCCGGGCCCCGGTGCAGGCCGCCGGCCACGTCGCGGGCCAGCGCCTCGTCCGCCGCCGGGTCGCCGTACGGCGCCGCGAGCCGCTCGTAGTTGAGCCGGTGCGCGGCCACGCCGCGGGCGGTCTGGGACGGCGCGTCGTCTCGCATGTGCTCATTCTCCCGGAGTGACGAGACCGGACTCGTAGGCGAACACCACGGCCTGCGCCCGGTCGCGCAACTGGAGCTTCATGAGGATTCTTCCGACGTGGGTTTTGGTGGTCTGTTCCGCGATGACCAGGGTGTCACTGATCTCCGCGTTGGACAGGCCGCGGGCGATGAGGGTCAGCACTTCTTCCTCGCGCGGGGTGAGCGGGCTTTGCGGCGGGCCGAGAGTCGCGGTCACGGTTCCGCGGGCCGGGGGACGTTTCGCGAAGTCCGCGATCAGCCGCCTGGTCACCGACGGGGCGAGCAGCGCGTCGCCCGCGGCGACCACCCGGACCGCGCGGGTCAGTTCGGCGGCGGGGGCGTCCTTGAGCAGGAAACCGCTCGCGCCGGCTCGCAGCGCCTCGTACACGTACTCGTCGAGGTCGAAGGTGGTGAGCATGAGGACCTTGGGGCCGTCTTGGTCGGCGTGGTCTTTCAGCAGCTCGCGGGTCGCCTGCAGGCCGTCGAGCACCGGCATCCGCACGTCCATGAGCACCACGCTTGGCCTGAGCTGCCTGGCTAGCCTGACGGCCTCGGCGCCGTCCGCGGCCAGGCCCGTGACGGTGATGCCCGGCTGGGCGGCGAGCAGCGCGCCGAACCCTTCCCGGACCATCGCCTGGTCGTCGGCGATGAGGCAGCTGATCATTTCTCGCCTGCCTCATCCATCGGGAGGTCCGCGCGGACGGCGAAGCCGCCGTCGGGCTCGGGACCGGCCTGTAGCTGCCCGCCGAGCAGTGCGACCCGTTCGCGCATTCCGGAGAGACCATGCCCTGGCTGCCCGGTTCCGTTGGCGGGCGGCTGACTGGTCGCCGGCGGCTCGTTGTGCACAGTAATCCGAACGTCCGGTGGCGCCTGTTCGACCGTCACGCTGATCCGCGCACCGGGGGCGTGCCGGGTGGCGTTGGACAGCGATTCCTGGACGATCCGGTAGGCGGTGAGGCCGACGCTGGGTGGCAGCTTGTCGCTGTTGTCAGGCATCTCGAGAGTGACGAGGGCGCCCGCGCGGCGGGCGGTGGCGATGAGTTCCGGCAGGTCGTCGAGGTGCGGCTGGGGGGTGAGTTCCGCGGCGGCCGGGGCGTCCGGAGCGCTGTCGCGCTTCTTGCTGTTATCAGGAGTGCGGAGCACGCCGAGGAGGCGGCGCATGTCGGTCAGGGCCTCCCGTGCCGCCTGGCTCAGCGCCGCGAACTCCGCGGTCACGGGCTCGGGCAGGCCGCTCGCGCCGGGTTTCGCCGCCAGCCGGTACGGCGCGGTTTCCGCCTGCACCGCGATCATGGACATGTGGTGCGCGACGACGTCATGCAGTTCGCGCGCGATGCGCGCGCGTTCTTCGAGGACGGCGTTGCGCTCGCGCTGGTGGCGCGTCTGCTGGGTCTGGACGGCCAGCCGCTGCCGGTCACGCCGCCAGGCGCGGATGCCGTACAGGGCGGCGGTCAGCACCGCCAGGGCGATCGTGAGCCGGACCGGGTACGTCAAGTCGGGCCCGGTCCACACCCAGACGGGGATCAGGCTGAGGATGGCCAGCCACCACAGCCGCGGCGGCCCGTAGCGGAGACCGGCGACGACGAAGCCGATCGTCAGCACGGTGTAGTAGCCCGTGTCGACCCGGTTCTGGCCAGGGATTAGCGGGGCGATCATGACGGCGAGCCAGCCGATTCGCCAGGCCATCAGCGGGAACCGCGGCGTGAGGAGGAGGGCGGCGCCGACTATGAGCGTGCCGGCCAGCCAGCTGAGGACCCCGGCGCCGTACGGCCCGCGGGTACCGGTGGCCACCACGGCGATCGCGGCGGCGGCGAGCAGCACCCAGCTGGCCGCGGCCGCCCCGTACGCCGCCTGGCGGGTCGCGGCGGACCGCCACGCCACCGGGGCGTCGCGGCCGGCGAGTACCTGGGCCAGCGCGTTCACGGTCTTCAGCGTAGGCGTCACCGCCGACAATCGTCGTCCCGCCAGTGGTGTCATACCTGGGTACGACCCGGCAGGCGTGAGTTGGCTCCGCGGCGCGATGCCTGTCCTGGGCTCGCGTACGTAGCGTCGGCGCCATGATCTCGGTACGCGGACTCACCAAGAGCTACGGCGGCACGCAGGCCGTGGACGACCTGACCTTCGACATCCACCCGGGTTGCGTGACCGGGTTCCTCGGGCCGAACGGCTCGGGCAAATCCACCACCATGCGCCTGCTGCTCGGGCTCGACGAGCCGACGCGGGGTTCGGCGCTGATCGACGGGGCGCCGTACGCGGCGCTGCGCTGGCCGTTGCGGTCGGTCGGCGCGGTGCTCGAGGCGCGCGCCTTCCACCCGGGCCGGACGGCCCGCCAGCACCTGCTCGCGCTCGCGGCGGCGTCGGCGCTCCCGCGGCGGCGGGTCGGCGAGGTGCTCGCTGCTGTGGGCCTCTCTGACGCGGCCGACCGGCGGGCCGGCGGGTTCTCCCTCGGGATGGGGCAGCGGCTCGGCCTGGCGGCGGCGCTGCTGGGCGACCCCGGCGTGCTGCTGCTCGACGAGCCGGTCAACGGGCTCGACCCGGCGGGCGTGCGCTGGATCAGGGACCTGATCAAGTCGCTCGCCGCGCAGGGCAGGACCGTATTCGTCTCCAGCCACCTGATCAGCGAGATGGCGCTGACCGCCGACCGGCTGCTGGTGATCGGCGGCGGGCGGCTGCTCGCGGACACGACCGTCGGCGCGCTGACGGCGCGCGGCGGCGGGTCGCTCGAGGAAGGGTTCTTCGGACTGACGGAAGGGGTTCGGTGATTTCCGTGGAGACGCGCTACGGGTTCCGGGAGGCCGCCCGGATGGAATGGATCAAGCTGCGGTCGCTGCGCTCAACGCGGTGGGTGCTGCTCGGCGGGATGGCCGCGACCGTCGCGCTCGGCGTCGTCGCCGGCTTCAACACGCGCAGCGTGACCGGCGACCCGACGAGCAACGTGCTGGCCGGCATCATCCTCGGCCAGGTCATCACCGGCGTGCTCGGGGTGCTGGTGATGACCAGCGAGTACTCCTCTGGCCTGATCCGGGTCACGTTCGCCGCGATGCCGCGGCGGGGGCTGGTGCTGGCCGCCAAGGCCTTTGTGTTCGGCACGGTCTGCCTGGTGGCCGGGGAGATCGCGGTCTTCGCGTCGTTCCTCGGCGGGATGGCCGCGCTGCGGTCGTCGGTGCCGCACCCGTCTCTCGGCGATCCCGCGGTGCTGCGCGCGGTCCTGATGACCGGCGCCTACCTGGCCCTGACGGGACTGGCCGGGCTGGGCATCGGCGCGATCCTCCGGCACGGCGCGGCCGCGGTGGGCGTGCTCGTCGGCGGCCTGTTCGTGCTGCCGCTCATCGCCGGCGCGGCGTCGCACGCGGTCGGGCCGTTCATGCCCGAGCTGATCGCGGGCAACTCGCTCGCGGCGGTCAAGCCCGTGTCCGGGTTCACCTGGTCGCCGTGGCTGGAGCTCGCCATCGTGGCGGCGTATTCGGCGGCGCTGCTCGCCGCGGGCGGCTGGCTGCTGATCCGCCGCGACGCGTGAGGTCCGGGCAAGGCTCCGGCTTGTGACCTACCGGAAAGCGCACGTCAGCTCGCTGCGGATGCTGCGGAAGGCGCGACGCGGTACCGGCCCTACGGGATCGAGGCGATCCTGCGGGACGACTCGGGAAACTGGTTCAGCTTCACCGAGCGGAAGCAGCAGTGGTGACCGGCTATTCGTGGCTGGCGGGATCCGGCCGCCGGCGCGGCTCGCGGCGCCGTCGAGACTAATTTCGTAGAGTGATTCCGCTATGGAACATGCGTTTGACAAACGAACACGTTTCCGGCAGTGTTGACCCCGACGCGAGTGCTCTAGAAAGAGGGGTCGAATCATGGGTCAGAAGACGGTCCGGTTCAGCGATCTGAGCGGCCAGCTGATCATGCGGGAGGACGCGCTGGCGCGCATCGTGATCCACGAGCACCCCGACCTCGGCGACGGGCCGGTGGAGATCGAGGCGCTCGCCGACGAGGCGCTGGGCCTGGAGAAGGACACGCTGCGGGTGGCCGTGCTCGACCTGTACCTGCCCGGCGAGGACCTGCCGCGGCGCGTCACGATGGACGCCGACGCGTTCGCGGCGACAGTGACGGAAAAGCCGGTGGGCGAGATGCTGGCCGCCGCGCGGCCGGTCAAGCGCGCCGGGCGGCCGCGGCTGGCGCGGGCCGCTGGGTAGCCCAGGCGTAGCTGGGCATCCGTACCGGGCGTTCGCGCTGGACGTCCGTGGCGGGCGGCAGGCCGGTGTCCTACAGTTTGTCCTATGGCGGATCCCCAACCCAGCGAGCGCGGCGTCGTCCCGGCTGACTCCAGCGCCCCTGCCGCCGCTTCCGCCGATTCCTCCCCGGGCACGCTGCGCGCGTCGCACGCCGATCGTGACCTGGTCGCCGAGCAGCTCCGGGTCGCCGCGGGCGACGGGCGGCTGTCCCCCGAGGAACTGGACGAGCGGCTGGAACTGGCGCTGACCGCCCGGACGTACGCCGAGCTGGCGGCGGTCGTCGCCGACCTGCCCGCCGCCGGCGCTGCGGTGTCGCCGACGTCGCTGTCGCCCGTGGTAGTCGCGTCCGCCCCGAAGGACCTGATCCGGCTGCACTGCTCGAGCGGCCAGGCCGAGCGCCGCGGGCGCTGGGTCGTGCCGAACCGGATGGACCTGAAGGTCAGCAGCGGCCGCATCACGCTGGACTTCACCGAGGCCGTGATCATGCAGCGGGCGCTGCACATCGACGCCGAGGTCCGCAGCGGGCACATCACGCTGATCACTAAGCCGGGCATCGTGGTGGACGCCGACGATGTATCCGTGCGCAGCGGCCACGTCAAGGTGCGCGCACCGTGGGGCACCCCCGTGCCCGAGCTGCTACGGATCGACGTCGCGGGCGAGGTCGGCAGCGGGCACATCGTCGCGCGGCCGCCGCGCCGGTCGTTCTGGCAGTGGCTGCGCCGCGCCCCGCGTCCGTACGCGATCGCGGCGTGACGAGTGTCCTGAGCTGGACGGGACTGGCGCTCACCTGGGGCCGGGACTTATGCTGACTCCCTACCTAGTGACAATGCAAGCCCAGCGGCAAGGTAAGGCACGCATGCCCCTGCACCACGCGGTACTGGCCCTGCTCTCGGGCAAGCCGGCCCACGGTTATGAGCTGAAGAGCAGCTTCGAGCAAGCCGTCGGCGACCAGTGGGGCGGGCTGAACATCGGCCACCTCTATCAGATACTCGACCGGCTCTCCCGCGACGGGCTGATCGAGTCCGAGCGCCAGCCGCAGCAGGTCAGACCCGATCGCGTCATCCACCGCCTCACCCCGGCCGGCCACGCTGAGCTGGATCGCTGGCTCGCCGAGCCGACTATGCCCGCCCGCGGCTACCGCGACGACTTCTTCCTGAAGATCATGGCCGCGGTCCGCTCCGCCAACCCCGGCGCGCTGGCCACCGTGCTCGGCCGCCAGCGCGCCCACCTGGTGCGGCAGTTGTATGCGCTGGCCGACGCCCGCGCCACGACCGGCACGACCGCCGTCGAGTCGCTGCTGATCACCGCGGCCGAGCTGCACATCCGCGCCGACCTCGGCGTGGTCGACGCCGCGGAGAGAGCCCTCGCCGCCGATCCCGCCGCGGCGGTGCCGCCGCAGAGCGTCGCCGGCTAGTCGGAGTCGCCCGAATACGCGGGAGCGAAGAACACCAGGACGGCCAGGTCCTCGGTGACGTCGTGGAAGCGGTGCTCCTCGCCGGCCGGGACGAACAGCGTCGTGCCGGGACTGGCGTCGACCGTGCGGCCGCCCGCCGTGAAGGCGCCGCGGCCGCTTAGCACGACGTAAATCTCGTCTTCGGCGTGCGGCTCCTGGTCGTCCACCGCGCCGGCCGGGATCGAATAGGTCCCGACGCTGAGCGCCGGCACCCGCAACTGCTCGACGTACCGGGCGGTCCCGTCCGCACCCGGGAGAAACTGCCCGGCGTCCACGATCTCCATGGAGTGGATTGTGTCAGGCGCGGGCCGGGTCGGTGGTGGCCGCTGGCGCGGCGGGGCCGTCCTCGCCGGCGGTGTCCTGCTCGGCTGAGCTATCGTCGCTGGCGGCTGCCTGCCCGGCGGGACTCGCGTCGCCGGGGGCGGCCTGGTCCACGACGGCCGGGCCGGCCGGGGCGGAGCTGAGCGGGGCGACGGTCAGCGCCGTGAAGCCGAGGATGACCAAGAGCACCAAGCCGGACAGCACGTAGGCGTTCCCCGCCAGGACCTGCAGGGTGTGCCAGTGGTACTCGAGGAACCAGGGCTGGTCGCCCAGCGCGATGTACTTGGTCACCGGGGTGTTCGGCGCGGCCCAGATGAGCCCGTGCGTGAAGTTGCCCGCGCCGGTGGTGAGGACGCTCCACAGCTTGCCTGGCCAGGGTGCGAACACGAGGAACATGCTGACCGCCATGACAGCGCAGCCCGCGGCGAGAGGCCACCTGCGCGCCCGCCAGGCGCGCACGGCGTAGTGCACGGCGACCATCATGCCCGGCACCACCCACACCCAGTGGTGGTCCCAGCTGATCGGCGAGTCGAGCAGCCCGACGAGCGCGGTGGTCAGGATCCCGAGCATCGGGTGCCCGGCGCGGTACAGCCGCGCCGCGCACAGCAGGCCGCCCACCGTCACCACCACCGCGGCGATCACCCACGGCACGGTCCCGGCGTCGATGCTGCCCGCCAGCCTGGTGGCCATGGCGCGCAGCGACTGGTTACCGCCCCAGCCCACGAATCCGGTCCGCCCGTCCTGGATGAACAGGCCGTTGAACCACCAGTCCCGCGAGTCGCCGGGCAGGATCACGAAGCCGAGCAGGACGGTAGCGAGGAAGGCACCGAAGGCGACCGCCGCCTGCCGGAACTTCCTGACCAGCAGCAGGTACGGGATGAAGATCAGCGGTACGAGCTTGACCCCAGCGGCGAACCCGATCGCGCTCCCCTGCCACCAGCGACGCTCGTTCTGCTGCAGGTCCCAGATGATCAGCGCCATCAGCAGCAGGTTGATCTGCCCGAGGTAAAAAGTGCGGAACACCGGCTCGGTGAGCAGCCCGGCGGCCGCGCCTAGCAGGGCGCCGCCGGCCAGCACCCTGCGGTCCCGGTAGCCGAGCGCGCGCATCGTGCACCAGGTCGCCACCACCAGCGCGGCGAGGTTCACCAGCTGGGAGAGCCGCGGCAGGATCGACCACGGCACGAACGACACGGCGGCGAAGAAAAGTGCGGCGAACGGCGTATAGGTGAACTTCAGCGCCTGGTTGTTGAGCGGCCAGTCGTAGAGCGGGTTGGCCAGCTTGCCGTCGTAAGGCGGGCTGATCTGCCGGACGATGAGCCCGCCGTCCCGGTAAACGCGCAGGTCCACCGGATACAGCGTGTAACCGAGAGGGTGCCGCTGCGCGTACCACAGCCAGAAACCGAGCACGGCGGCGAAGGCCACGATCCCGGCGATCAGGAGGCGGGTCTTGTTTACACTCCTGGCGGGGGTGGGGGAGCCGCAACGCTCTAGCACCGAATCCACGGGAGAACCTTACCGGTTCTTAATAGTTAGCGTCGCAGGCTCGCCGAATTATTTGCCACTGGCTAAGTTACTTGTGTTTCACCAGGCCGGCATAGAGCGGGGGGAATCCGGCGAGCGACTCGAGCACCGTGTCCGCCCCGGCCGCGCGGAGGTCACGTTCCGTAAAGGATCCCGTGGTCACTCCGACCGCACGCGCCCCGGCCGTAGCCGCCGCGGCCATGTCCGCCGGCGTGTCGCCGACGTAGACGCCCGCGCCCAGCGTGATGAGCACCGCCGCCTTCTCCGGCCCGTGCACGCCGGCGACGACGTCGTCGGGCGCCAGCCCGGCGAGTTCCAGGCTCAGTCGCGCGGACACCTCATGCTTGGCGGTG
>Ga0335073_10017326_pt1 | contig 10086 bp, 8 predicted proteins | sample Lox_Sample_22_FD_207093 | JGI IMG/M metagenome (GOLD analysis project Ga0335073, IMG submission 207093) | Soil microbial communities from Loxahatchee National Wildlife Refuge, Florida, United States - Lox_Sample_2.2 | ecosystem: Environmental > Terrestrial > Soil > Wetlands | place: USA: Florida... | reverse complement strand
GATTCCGACCTCAATCCGCCAAGCATGGGAACGCTCCACGAGGCTGACTGACCCCTGACATCCCACCCCCGGATGTGCTTGGATGGCTACCGCTCAGCCACCGGCGGATCACCCGTGTAACGGCACCTTATACGGGCATGTCCCACTTCGATATGCCGACGTGCAATGGGGCACTGCCTTTCGCCTGCAATCTTGTCAGCGGTGGCCTGCGACAAGGCTGAAAGACGTCCGGTGGCGATGCAGGAGATGAGATAGCGTTCCTTGGATACCGAATCGGTTTCAACCCGGTGGGCGGTCAAGATGCGAAATACCGGCCGCGCTGGGCGGCGCGACCGGTATGGGGCGGTATTTGGCGGGCCACTCCGCTTGAGGGAACGGCACCTTCTCTCGAGGGTCTGTTACACCGGCGTGGCCAGGGCGGGCGTCACGTCATGGTTGTCGGTCGGGGTCTCGTCGTTGGGCGGGAGCGTGGCGGTGGCGGCGCCCGCCGACGGTTCGCGGAAGGAGCTGACGGCGATCAGGGCGAGATTGCTTGCTGCGACAGCTCCGATCGTGGTGGTGACGAGCCCGAACAGTCCGGATATCGCGGCGTACCCGAGCCACCCTCCGAGCAGGGCGCCGGCGATTGCGGCCAGGAGGCCCAGTGATTTGGTGGCACGGTCCCAGTCGCGGTGAGTCCAGGCCAGGTAGAGGCCCAGCGAGATCAGCCCGCTGGGGGCGAGAATCTCGAGCAGTTCACTGGTCAGGGACAGCGCGGGCCACAGCGTCAGGACGACCAGGGCTGCTCCGAACCAGCCGCCGAGGCCGAGCACGACCGGGACGATGGTGCGGGCCACGACGCCGGTCTTGGACCCTGCGGAACCGTGCTTGCGTACCCGGAGCGCGATCCACAGCAGCGCCAGGGCGGCCAGGACGATGACGCCGATTACTGCCCCGAGGATGTCTTTGGCTATCGATGTCTGCGTGGTCGGCGGGGTGAAGTTGACCTTGTTGGGGGTGTAGAGGGACGTGTCGACCTGGCCGGTGTCGTAGAAGGTGGTCAGCAGCCGCGTGCTGGCGCTCGGCTCGTATGAAAAGAAGTCGTCGACGTGTCCGAGCCCGGACAGGATGACCTGATGCCCGTTGGGAAGGTGCGGCAGCAGCTCCTCGGTGGCGTTCTGGGCCGGGGTTTCGAAGTCGAGCGTCCCGCCGATGAGCAGCGTCGGGATATTCGAGTTCGGCACGCTGGTGTACTGGTTCTCGCTGGGGTTGGCCGGCCAGGCGTGCACAAGGCCCCCTGCCCCCCATAGGAAGTCTGCGAGGGGATTGCCGATAATGGAGCCCCGGTCTGTGCCGGAGCTGAAGTAGCGGTTGACGGGCTGGGCGTCGGCCATCCCGATGCTGGCGAACTCGCCCCAGACGAACGACGTGGGCAGGATGAGACCGGCCATGTTCGATAGCAGCCACATGCCGCTGGGGTCGCCTTGGGCGGCGGAGATCCACGAGTCGAGGGTCATCGGCCCCGACAGTGGCGAACCGGTCGCCTCTGTCAGCCCGAGGAACGTGCCGACTAGTACGTTGCCGGGCTTGATCGGCAGGAAGTACCACTTGGTTGGCATGTGGGCCGCCGTGTGCTGCATGCTGGCGGCAAGGTTGGCGGTGCGGGCCCGGCAGGCCGGCTGCTGGGCGCACAGCGCCGAGTAAGCCTGGATCCCCTGGTCGATGTCGGCTCCGCTGTAGACGAAGTTTCCGGGCGGGTTGACCCCGGCCATCACCGACCGGTCGACACTGTTGGGGTACATCCACGAGTAGATCATCCCGAGTCGGGTCCCGGCGCTCTCGCTGAAAAGGTCGATGCGCTGGTAGCCGAGCGCGACCCGAGCGGCCTCGATGTCGCCGGCCTGCTCCTCCAGGGTGTAGCCGGCGAGGTCTACGCCGGATCGCTCAAGTCGCTTGGCGCACGAGGCGAAGGCCTGGGAGTACGCGTTCAGCGACGCTTTGGCGAGCAAGTCTGCGGATTTCTCCAGCGCCGCTGTCACCTCGGGACAGTTCAGCACCGAAGAGCCGTCGACGCCGCGGTAGCCGACCATGACGACATCGTGCTGGGCGGCCAGGCGGTTCGCTTGGGGGAACGTCATGTTGGTTACGCCCGGGCCGCCATTGAGGTAGAAGATTGGCGCCAGCGGGTCAGATGACAGAGCCAGGATCCGGGTCACCGGCAGCGCGATCAGACGCGACCGGGGGTCGGCTCGGTTCTCGGCCACGACGAGCGTTCCGCAGTCGGCCCGATAGCTGCCGTTCTCGGTGGCATAGGTGCATGGGTGCATGGTGAGCTGACCAGCGTGCGCACCCCGCGGGACCGAGACCGTTTTCGGGCTGGACGAGACTCGCAGGTAGATAAGGCCCGTCAATAAGACGATGGTGACCACCAGACCAGCGAACCGTAACCAGGTGAGCCTGCGGTGTCTCGGGGGCTGTATTTGGTGGTCGACTGCCACGGTCTTGCCGTAGCGCTTAGCGAGACGTCTTTCGTTGATCATTGGTCTTCCCTTCCTCGATGCGTGGGTGGTGTGAATAGCGTGCGCCCGGCGCCTGAGGTGGGCCTGCCGTCTCACTGAGGCCGGCACGTCAGTCCAGGTGGATCGGGGCCGAGGTAGCTGGTGACGATCTCGGGTTGGACCACGAAGCTGAGTCCGCCCAATAGAACGCTCCGGCCCTCCTCGACAATCGGTCGGGAGATGAGCCTTCCTGTGGCGATGATCGGGTTGCGGCTCGAGGCTGAACATGCCGAATGCCCGCCCACCCGGACGACGTTGTCCGGGTGGGCGGGCATCTGCCATGCACCGTCTATAGGAGCCGAGTGCGGTTTAGGCGTCTCGATGGGCTACCCGGATCGTTGCTGCTGCGAGGGCGGTGGCGGCGTAGATACCTAGGACGACGATGGCAGTTCCGGGTCGAAGGAGGCCGACCGAGCGGTGCACTGTCACCGCGGCTTCGAGGGCGGTTCCGGGCAGGTATTGGCGGAGGCCGGCTGGAAGGAACTGGCCGAGTGTGACCCCTCCGACGATGACCATTATCACGGCGGTGGTCGCCCCGGCGGTGTGCCGGATGATGCCGCCCAGGCCGACGCCGAGGATGGCGACGAGGCTTACGCCGATGGCACCGAAGATGATGGCCTGCAGTACGCCGGGGTGCCCGAAGGAGACTTGGAGATGCTTGGCGGCGAAGACTCGCTGGCCGGCTTCGAAGCTGACCAGATTGCACAGCAGTGCCACTGGGAAGACGAACGCGGCGCTGACCGCGGCCTTGGCCACCAGCACCAGCCGTCGGGTGGGTGTTGCGGTGAAGGTGGAGCGGATCATCCCGGTGGCGTATTCGGCGGTGACGGACCGCACCGCGAGCGAGGCGAGTAGGGCGACGCCGACGAGGAAGACGCCCCCTAACGAGCATGCGGTGGGGTCGAATGACCGGCGCTGAGAGGCGCTCATGGTGGCCCACTGACTGGCCTGGGAGGCGCACAAGATCGCTCCCAGAGCGATGGAGGTGACGATAGCCGTGACGGTCATGCGCCAGGTTGAGGGCAGAGTGTGGAACTTGGTCCACTCTGCTTTGAGGGTCCGGCTCATCGCCGTGCTCAGCCCGCTGGAAGCGGTATAGGGGGGATAGGTGCTGGTGGTTGCGGTCATGTCAGGCTCCTCGGGTTACGCCGGCCAGCTGGCCGCCGTGGTAGTCGGTTTCGTTGCGGGTCAGTTCGAAGAAGGCCTGCTCGAGGGAGGCCTCGTTGGCGGCGAGTTCGACGAGGGTGATGCCGTAGGTGGCGGCGACCCCGCCGATGGCGGTGGAGTCGAGCCCGGTCACGACCAGGGCTCCGTCCGGGGTGGAGTCGATCACTGCACCGCGCCGGGCCAAGGCGTCGGCGAGATCGGTTTGCTCCAAGGCCCGCACCCGGACGGACGGGGCGGCATTGCCGATGATGAACTGCTCCATGCTGGCGTCTGCGATGATGCGGCCTCTGCCGATGACGAGCAGGTGATCGGCGGTCTGAGCCATTTCGCTCATGAGATGGCTGGACAGGAATACTGTGCGGCCCTCGGCAGCCAGGGACTTCATGAGGTTGCGGATCCACAGGATGCCGTCGGGGTCGAGGCCGTTGATCGGCTCGTCGAACATGAGTGTGTCGGGGTCGCCGATGAGGGCGGCGGCGATTCCGAGCCGCTGGTTCATGCCGAGTGAGAAAGTTCCGACTCGCTTGCCGGCGACGTCGCTGAGGCCGACCATGTCGAGTACTGCAGTGACGCGGCGGCGGTTGACGCCGTTGCTGTCAGCTAGCCACTTGAGGTGGTTGGCGGCGCTCCGGCCGCCGACGATGGCCTTGGCGTCCAGCAGCGCCCCTACCGATCGGAGGGGGTCGGTCAGCTGGCGGTAGGGCTTGCCGTTGACGGTGACCGAGCCGCAGCTCGGAGTGTCCAGGCCCAATACCATCCGCATGGTGGTCGACTTGCCGGCCCCGTTGGGGCCGAGGAAGCCGGTTACCCGGCCCGGTTGGATGGCGAAGGAGACGTCGTCGACGGCGACGGCCCTGCCGTAGTGCTTGGTGAGGTGCTGCGCCTCGATCATGGTGCTTCCTTTCGTGGAGGGTGCTTGGTGTTGGACCCAGCGTGCGCTTAGGCCCTGAGGCGTCACTGACGAGCCACTGAGACGCCAAAGATCAGGGCGGCAGGACATGTCTCGCCCCGGGACCGGCGGATGGTCGTACGGTTGAGAACGTGGAGGTCAGGTTTTTCGGCGAGTTCGAGGTGGTCCAAGCCGGAGAGCCGGTCCACGTCCGGGGCTCCAAGCAGCGCGCCCTGCTGGCCCTGCTAGCGCTGCAGCGTGGCGGGCCGGTCGCGGCCGACCGGCTCATCGATATCTTGTGGACGGACGGGGAATCGGCCAACCCGGCGAACGCCCTGCAGGCCCAGATCGGCCAGCTGCGACGCACCCTCGGAGCGACGGCCATCGTCACTGGCGGAGCCGGCTACGCCCTGGCAGTCGATCCCGACGACGTGGATGCTGTCCGTTTCGAACATTTGGTGCGGGCGGGGCGGCAGCTGGTCGAGGACGGAGACCACCAGGCCGGATCGGTCACGCTCAGCGAGGCCCTCGAGCTGCGGCGTGGCGAGCCGTTGAGTGAGTTCGCCTACGCCGACTTCGCCGACGTGGAACGAACGCACCTCAACGAGTTGACGCTCGTAGCGTTGGAGGCCCAGGCCGAAGCCGACCTGGCCCTGGGTCGCCACAGCGAGGTCATCGGACGGCTGGAGCCGCTTTGTCGTGAACATCCGCTTCGCGAGGGACTGTGGGAGATGCTCATCGTCGCCCTGTACCGTGACAGACGCCAAGCCGAGGCTCTGCGCGCCTACACCGAGATCCGGGACCGGTTGGTCGAGGAGTTGGGAATCGACCCTGGCCCGGCACTGCGAGAGCTGGAGTCACGCATCCTGACCCAGGACCCGACCCTCTTCCCCACGACCCCAGCCGGGGTCAGGGACGAGCCCAGCTCGACGATGGCTGGCAACCTGCGCGAACAGCTCAGCAGCTTCGTCGGACGACGGGCCGAGCTCGACGAGTTGAGCGAGACATTGCGCACCTGTCGACTCGTGACCTTGGTCGGCCCGGGGGGAGTCGGCAAGACAAGGCTGGCAGTAGAGGCGGCTGCCTCCCTGCGCCTTGAGCATCCAGACGGCGCCTGGTTGGTGGAGCTGGCCAGCGTCGCCGAACCAGAAGGGGTCGGAACGGCCGCGACGGGTGCGCTCGGCGCCGCCGCGGCGTCGCTTGGAAGTCCGCGTTCGGCGAGCTCCACCGTCGAGCTCATCGTGCAACATCTGCTCGGGCGATCACTGGTGATTGTCCTCGACAACTGTGAACATGTCGTCGAAGCGGCGGCCACCCTGGCCGACGCTCTGGTTGGTACAGTGCCTGGTCTTCGACTGATCGCGACGAGTCGTCAGCCTCTCGGCGTCCCGGGCGAGGTCTTGGTTCCGGTGACAGGCCTGGCTGAGGCGGCCGCCGTGGAGCTGTTCGTCGATCGCGCTCGGGCCGTCCAACCCGGCTTCAAGCTCGAGGGGACCGGCGACGTCGTTTCCGACATCTGCGTCCGATTGGATGGCCTACCGTTGGCTATCGAGCTGGCCGCCGCTCGGCTCCGGGCCCTTCCTCTCGCCACATTGGCCGAACGACTCGACAGCCGCTTCCGTCTGCTGACGGGGGGTGCACGCACCCGACTGCCCCGCCAGCAGACCCTGCGGGCCGTTGTCGACTGGAGCTACGACCTGCTCTTCGAGGACGAACGTCTGCTGTTCTCACGCCTTTCGGTCTTCACCGGCGGTTGCGAGCTGGCGGCCATCGAGGCGGTCTGCGCGGATGAGCGGGTACCGCCGAACGAGATACTCGACATCCTCAGCCGGCTGGTTGACAAGTCCCTCGTTACCGTCGACATCGGCTCGACTCCGGTGCGCTACTCGCAATTGCAAACCCTGCGCGAGTACGCGGATGAACGCCTCGTCGCTTCGGGCGGAGGGCAGGAAGTCCACGACCGGCACGCCCGTTGGTACCTCGAGCTAGCGGAACAGGGACGACCCGGTCTGCGGGGCGGCTCGGGCATCGAATGGAGAGCTCGGCTGGAATCAGAGATCGACAACTTCCGCGCCGCGCTGGACTGGTTCATCGGACGCAAGGACGCCCCCTCCGCTCTCGCCCTGGTAGGCAACGTCGCCTATCTGTGGTTTCTCCGGGCTGACTTCCACGAGGGCTACCGCTGGTCAAGCGACGCTCTCGCCGTCGACCCCTCCAACCCCTGCGGAGGACGCCGCGGTTTTGCGGCCGCGTACAAGGCTTACTTCTCCAGCAGCGTCGTCGGTCCACGCTCGGCACTCGATGATTTCCAAGAGGCTCTTGTCGACCTGCGCCAAACCCGCTCCCCCGACCTGGGCGGCGCCCTGCTCGTGCTGAGTGACGTCTTCGCCCGACTCGGTGACTTCGACGCCTCCCAACGGGCCCTGGCCGAGGCGCTCCCTCTGATAGTCGAGAAAGGCGACGAATGGGACATCGCCACTCACGGCATGTTCTCCGCCCGAAACCTTGCGGCGCAGGGACGAGCCGACGAAGCCGAGAGCCTTACACGAGCCAGCGTGGAGCGCCTCCAAGCTTGCGGCGATCACTGGATGATTCTCTACGGGCTCGGCATGCTGGCCGGCATCGAGGAGTCCCACGGGAACCTTGTGGCTGCGGTCGCCGCGTACGAAGAGCTCATAGATGCTTGCCGCACCGCTGGAACGACCCATTTCGAATCGATGTGGCTGATCCGGCTGGCCACCTTGCGGGCCCATCAGGGCGACGACGTCGTCGCCGAGCAGCTCTACGCCGAATCAGCAGCCACCAAGACGCAGCTCGGCAGAACCGCCGCCCTCCTAGGCCGGGCCGCAGCGGCCCGCCGGCTCGGCGACCTCGACTCTTCTCGGGGTTGGCTCGACGAGGCCAAAGTCAACTATGACTCCGTTGGCCTTCCAAGCGGCTCGACCGCGGCGCTCATCGGTCTCGCTTGGTGGTCGATAGCGGCGGGCGACCTGACGCAGGCAGACGACTACGCGCAGCAGGCCCGAAGCCATGCCCTGGAGGCCGCCGACCCGCTGGTGGGCATCCTGGCTGACACCGTCGCCACCGCGGTCGCCCTCGCCTTGTCGAACAGCAAGACGAATCGAGGCCGTTTCGCCGCCATCCTCGAGCGACGCGCTACCACCGGCCGGTCCACGGCCTTCTTCGAGGCAACCCTCGATGACCCCGACGTCAAGGCCCTAGCCGCCGTCCACGGTCTCCAACCCATCTGATCTCAGTACCGCCTCAGTACGATCTCAGGCCGGCAGCGCACGCTGGCAGCCGTGAACCAAACCCGCGGTCAGGAACCAGCTAGCTCTAACCCCCCGACAGCCCCCAGGCGGGCCGTCGACGACCACGGCCGGGCCGTCACCGCCACCCCCTCAGCGGCGTCGTGGTACCGACACGCGCAGCGAGCCGCCGACCTCAGCGGCGCCCGAGCGTCACTACAACTCGCCATCACGACGGATCCCGCATTCGCGCTCGCCATCGTCGACCTCGCCGCCATAACCCGAACAATCCCCCGTCCCATTACAGGCCGACAGACGAACTGGGAACGCCACCACATCGAAGTCGTCCGCAGCGCGTCTTCCGACAACTTCGACCGAGCCGCTGACCTGCTCCGCGAGTTGCTCGCCGCCATCGGCTGCGACCCCCTCGCGACGCGCATCGTCATCGATCTCGCCGAGCGCGCCGCAAAACTGGGAGACCTTGCCGACCTAACCCGTCAGGTACCCGGTTGCCAGCACGTGTTTGGCTGAGCCACCCATGACGGCAGCTCCCTTCGCCCGAGGACTCGACCGACAGAGGGTCCATCGGCAACCCGCTATACGTGGGCGCAGGCTAGCTGTGGCGCAGTGCAAGCTGACGAACGGCACTGCTGCGGGCAGCCGACCTTCACCTCCGGGTCATACTCCGTAATACGATACTACGTTCTACGGTATAGTCGAGGCTGCTGGCCTGAACCCTGACTGCGACGTGACGACAGTCCGGGCACCATGGGAGCCAAGAACGCTTCGCCCATTAAACTTCCGCCGAGATATCCCGAAAAAGACGCCGCCCATACGCCCCGGATCGCCGGGTCGAGCCGCCTTTCTGGCATCGATCAAGGCAGATCGAGGATCACAGCGATGGTCTCGCGCAGTTGCGAAAGCAGGGCGGCACCGACGTTGCCACGTATGTTAACGATCCGCGCAGGTGAGACAGCCCTGATGTGTTGGCATTGTGCAGCGGAGAGCGCGACGAGCCCGTTAGCGTCATCAGGCTCGATCACGACCTCTGAGTGGAAGTGACGGATCGTCGTGGTGAGCGGGACGACGTGTACGACCGAGGGATGAGCATCGAGGATGCGCTGGGCTGTCACCAATACTGCGGAGTGCTGGAAACCTGCTTCCCGTCCCTCGGGCACACCTAGGTCGAGGTCGACGACGTCACCCGAGGTCGGCATCTAGCCAAGCGGTCTCGTCTTCTCGTAGAGGCTCGCTCAGGTCTTGACCGACGCGATCCTGCCGGAGCGCGCGGATGGCGAGAGAGACCGTGTTGCCGACGGTGGTGTTCAGCTCTGTCGCCAGGCGTTTAAGTTCCTCGTGGGTAGCCGCATCGATCCGTACACTCGTGCTGTGCATGCAGATCAGCATACACGGTTGCTCGGCGTGCGGGACTCTTCCAGGGCGCAGACCCTCCCAGTAAATCCTTCGCCTTCCGTCCCGATATCCCGCCGTCCCGGTGTCCGCTAACGCCGGCTGAGAGTCACCTGTTGGGGGGTAAAGCGGCTCTCGGGCCATGACCCGTGTCGGTCGAAGCGGCGGCGGTGATCGGCCTGGGGCCCGATCACCTTGGCGATCCCGAACTCCTGCCTCCTCGCTCGCCAGGAGGCGCTGTGGCACGGTGATCCCGGTGGGTGCCGTAGAGATCGTTTTCGCCGTGGGATGGGGGGCCTTCTGGTTGTACTGGCTCGTAGCGGCGTTCTCTATGAAGAGGGGCCGCGTTCCCTGGACACGGGAGCTGCGGATCAGGGCCCTGATCGCTGTCGTTGTCGTGATCTTGGTCCGCATCGGGGTATTTCGGGGCCGCGGCCTCAACACCGATCCGCGGCGCGCTGCCCTCGGGGTCGCTCTGTTCGCGCTCGGGTTGGGATTTGCTATCTGGGCTCGCGTGCACATAGGGCGTAACTGGGGAACCCCGATGACGCAGAAGGACGAGCCGGAACTGGTGACCAGCGGCCCCTACCACCTGGTCCGCCACCCGATCTACTCGGGCGTCCTGGTTGCCGGCCTCGGCACTGCGGTCGCGCTCAGTTGGACATGGCTGATCGCCGTAGGCCTAGCCGGGATCTACTTCCTCTACAGCGCAACTGTCGAGGAGCGCTACCTCACCGAGCAGTTCCCTGACGCCTACCCCGCCTACAAGCGCTCCACCAAGATGCTCGTACCGTTCATCTTCTGAGCGAATCAGCAGGCCCAACCATCCCATACC
>Ga0335073_10017325_pt1 | contig 10086 bp, 4 predicted proteins | sample Lox_Sample_22_FD_207093 | JGI IMG/M metagenome (GOLD analysis project Ga0335073, IMG submission 207093) | Soil microbial communities from Loxahatchee National Wildlife Refuge, Florida, United States - Lox_Sample_2.2 | ecosystem: Environmental > Terrestrial > Soil > Wetlands | place: USA: Florida... | reverse complement strand
TAGGATCCGGCAATTCCGGCAACACAAGTAATCCCACAAGAACACCCAGTGGAGCACAGGCGAATGGATTGGATGGTATCTTTTATACGCGTTGGATCATGTACTCGCCAAATGGGCAAAGTTACCTTGGGGCGAATACGGTCATTCCCCAGCAATACGAACCCTATGATCAAAATGAAGGGCTTCTCTACGGTGGGGGACAGGTGCAGAATGCCAATGTCTTTTACTGTCCGTTATTGCAGGATCCCACGTTGCAGCCTGGCGCATATTCAAATCCACATTTCATGGCGTCGGATGCCGGAACCTCGGGCGGTTCCGGACCCGCAGTCCGTTGCTGTTACATGTACAATCCCCGGATGATTGATGCGGCGACGATGGGGCCTGTAACCACAGCGACATCAGTGGGAAGGGGTATTCGCAAATACAACAAGACGACGGATGTCCGCCAATTGGACATATTTATTTTGGATTATGTAGATCCGCCGGCCACGGGTGTGGCTTTCAACGCCAACGAATGGCCGCAATGGCCTTCCCAGGGAATTGAGGCTGGGTTTACCGATGGCTCGGTAAAATATTGCAATATGAACCTTCTAACCGGGAATAAAACGTATCCCACCTGGATGAACTTTATTGAAAATGTTTTGACAGATCAGGAAACCCCGGCGTCCTACGTCCAATACAATGACATATTTAATGTCTGCCAACAAGAGTGAGCCTGGTATTTAGGGTTTTAGGGCAGGCATCCTGTTTGCCGGCCAGGGCCGCTTTCCGCCTTCGCGGCGCACTGTTTTAGGGTTCAATTTGCGAAAACAATTCTTTCAATTTCAATTCGGCTTCCTTTCAACTGTTCTCGTTTTATCGATTTGCTTTGAGGTTTCGGTGGCTGGGGAGGGGTTTAATCCTCCCGCTTCGGCAAAAGCCGAATATGATTTCAATCCGGCCTGGAAGTTCTTCAAAGGTGATGCGCCGGGGGCGGAACAGGCGGATTTTGACGATTCAAAATGGGCGTATGTCAGCGCGCCGCACACCTGGAATGATACCGATACATTCGATGAAATCATCTCTCACAGCGGCGGAGAACGCCATGAATACACCGGTATCGGCTGGTACCGAAAACATTTCAAGTTGCCGGCGAGCGCCAGGGACGGAAAAGTTTTTCTCGAATTTGAAGGACTGAAACAAGCGGGACGCTTTTGGGTCAACGGAAAATTCGCCGGAAAATATGAAAATGGAGTCACTCCAGTAGGCCTGGACATGACGCCATTCGTCCATTTTGGGGATGTCGAAAACGTCATCGCCGTCAAAGTGGACAACAGCGACCATTACAAGGAGGAAGCGACGGGGGCGGAATTTGAATGGATGGGGCGGGCTTTTAACCCCAATTACGGTGGGTTAAACCATGACATTCGATTGTACCTGACCGGCAAGGTGTACCAAACACTGCCGCTGTATGAAAACCTCAAGACGACTGGGATTTACGTTTATCCTTCCAATTTTTCCGTAGAAGACAGAATGTGCGACGTCAATGTCGAATCCCAAGCCCGGAATGAAAGCGGCGTTGCGCAGAGCGTCTCGCTCTCGGTCGTTATCGTGGATGCGGACGGGAACGTCTGCGCGGAATTTCCGGGTGAGACAGCGACAATTGCCGATGGTAAAACCGAAATCCTGAAGGCGACGGGCCAGTTAGCGAATGCAAATTTCTGGAGTAATGACCAACCGAATCTTTACGATGTTTACTCAATTCTCACGGTGAATGGCAAAGTTGCCGACGTGCAACGCATTAGGACAGGTTTTCGGAAAACGGCTTTCAAAGGCGGTGTCGGCACCGGCGGTGTTTATGTGAATGACAAATTTGTGTGGCTCACAGGCTACGCCCAGCGCTCATCTGATGAATGGGCCGGGCTTGGCGAGGCGTATCCGGATTGGATGCATGATTACAACGCGGTGATGATCAGAAGCACCCACGCAAATTATATGCGTTGGATGCATATCTCGCCCCAGGCGGTCGACGTGCGGGCATTCGACAAGGCGGGCATCATTGAAGTCTGTCCCGCAGGCGACAAGGAAAAGGACGTGGAAGGAGCACAATGGGACCAGCGCGTGGCCGTGATGCGTGATTCAATGATCTTTTTCCGAAATTCTCCGAGCATTCTGTTTTGGGAGGCAGGGAACAATTCGATTACACCAGAGCATCTGCGGCAAATGGTCGATTTACAGGCGCAGTATGATCCGCACGGCGGGCGTGTCGTCGGCTGCCGTACTCTGGAAGACGAGGCAGCGACGCCGATTGCAGGATATTTCGGAGTCATGATCGGGCAAGACCCCAGAACGGACAGGCTAAAAGGTTATACCCAACTATTTCGTGCCTACAGTGCCGAGCGGCGCGACAAGGCCCCGCTGATCGAGTGTGAAGATTTTCGGGACGAGGCCGCGCGCCGTTTTTGGGACGATTATTCGCCGCCCCATTTTGGGTTCAAGCCTGGGCCCAATGACACGTACCATTGGAACTCTGAAACCTTCTGTCTTGCCGCCGCTGTGCGTTACCACGATTACTTCATCAATTGCATCACCAACACCGATCCCTCGCATTCCAAATGGTCCGCTTATGCGAGCATTTTCTGGTCGGATTCCAATGCGGACGGTCGCCAGGACAGCAGCGAGGTTGCGCGCGTCAGTGGCAAGGTGGACGCCGTCCGGCTGCCCAAGCAGGCCTGGTACGTCTATCGTGTCATGCAAAATTCCGCGCCGGACATTCATATCATTGGTCACTGGAGCTATCCGCCGGGAACTGTAAAGACAATGTATGTGGCCGCGAACCATTGCGACTCGGTTGAGCTTTTTCTAAATGGCCAATCGTTGGGCCGGGCAACCAGGCCCTGCGATTTTGTGGACACGTTCAACGGCCAGGACAAAGACCTTGGAAATACTGGATACATTTATGCGTTTCCGGCAGTGAAATTTGTTCCGGGTATGATTGAAGCGCGCGGATTGGTTAATGGGGATATCGTCGCAACCGATGAAATCCGAACTGCCGGCAAACCGGTTCGAATCAAACTGACGGCCCATACCGGCGCGGGCGGCTTGCAGGCAAACGGCTCAGATGTTGCCTTTTTCGATTTTGAAGTGGTGGATGCCAATGGCCTGCGCTGCCCGACCGATGAAGCGCGTGTGGATTTCAAGCTAACCGGTCCTGCCATCTGGCGCGGAGGGTATGACAGCGGTACTACGAATTCAGTGAACAATCTTTATTTGGACACGGAGTGCGGGATAAACCGGGCCGCCATTCGCTCGACGCTTGAGCTAGGAACCATTACCTTGACCGCGTCGCGTTCCGGTCTGGAACCTGCGACAATTAGGATTGAAGCGCATGCGGTAAAGATTGAGGATGGACTGAAATCAAATGAATAAGGCAATATGCCCCGCATTTTCAGGTTTGCTTTGCGCGATCGGATTGTCGGCGACGATGGCCGCTGTCACGCCGGGAAAAAATTCGATTTCGTTTAATTTCAATTGCAATGCATTATCCGGCGCGTTTTTCGTTTCACCGACGAATCTTTATTCCGATTCCAAAGGTTATGGATTTGAGCCCGGGAGCCGCGTTTTCGCGAGCGTTGGGTGTATCAGCGGCGTCAAACCATTTTATTTTTCGGTAAACTTGCCCGAAGGAAATTATCGCGTCAGCCTGACTCTGGGGAACGGTTCGTCATCCTCGGCGACGACTGTCAAAGCGGAACTTCGCCGATTGATGCTGTATCACATCGAAACCCCTCCCGGGGGACTTTCGACGTTTGAATTCGTTGTGAATCTGCGTACGCCGCAGATTGCCGGAGATGGAGAGGTTCATTTGAAATCGCGGGAAAAAACCGATGAATGGCGGGAATGGGACGATAAATTGACGCTTGAGTTTGGCGATGCGCGGCCATGCGTTCGAATGATGGTGATTCAAAAGGTCGACGTGCCGACCGTATATATTGCAGGCGATTCCACCGTTTGCGACCAGCCGTTCGAACCGTGGAACAGTTGGGGACAGATGCTTCCCGTCTTTTTCAAACCGGCGGTTGCCATTGCCAATTACGCCGAATCGGGCGAGACGCTGGCTGATTCCATCGCAGGCAATCGTTTCAAAAAGATCTTCAGCCTGATGAAGCCCAGCGACTATTTGTTTATTCAATTTGGACACAACGATATGAAGAGCAAAGAGACGGATGCGCTTGATCGATACAAAAAGGATTTGATTGAAGTCGTGAAACAGGCACGCGCCAAAGGCGGCACGCCTGTGCTGGTTACGAGTATGGAACGAAAAGCGGGCGTCCAGCAGCCCACGTTGGGCAGTTACCCCGATGCTGTGCGTGAAGTTTCGCGGGAGGAGCACTGCGCGCTCATTGACTTGAATGCGATGAGTATCGAATTTTACAAGGCGCTTGGTTCGGACCTGGATAAAGCGTTTGTGGACGGCACGCACAATAACGATTACGGGAGCTATGAACTGGCAAAGTGCGTCGTTCAAGGCATTGAACAAACCCGCCTGCCTTTGGCCCGCTATATCAGCTCTGATTTCAAAGGATTTGATCCCAGTCATCCGGACCCGGTGGAGACATTTTACATGCCGGCGGGTCCGGAACGGTCGACGGCTAAACCGCTCGGGAACTGACCTAAAGCCCCGCTAGTTACTGCCGCCAATCGTTTGGCACGCGATAGCATGCAATCGTAGCTTGTCGGCTCCGTGTTCATCGATTACCGCAACAATATCCCGCCACCCTTTCACGCCAACCATCGCAGGTTCATACTTGACGCACCACGTCCCACGCACCACGTCGTCAAATTCACGGCGTAAGGACGGTAACGGGCGTCAAAGTGACCGGCCCCAACAACCCCGAATCCGTCAGCGGCCAATCCGAAGCGTCAAACCGGTGGTAGTTGACGTCTACAATACCGATATCCCCAAAGATTTTCCATGGCACGTGCCTGCGATCCAAATCGCGGATGCGGTTGGCAGAAACGTTGGTGACTTCGACCTCCAATTTGTTGTCATGCGATTTGAGATTGTTAACGACCACGCCAAATGGCGGCGTAATCAGCGTGCCGTAATCCCGGCCATTCAATCGCACCCACGCGCTTTGGCAGACGGTTCCCAAATTGAGGAAATAAGGGCCATGTGTCGGTCCCGAGGCGTCGAAGGTGATTGTGTAGAGGGCCGAACCGGCGAATCGCTGGGCATTGGTATCGGGTTGTTCGGTCCAGGATGTGAGACGGGGGGTGCTAAAGGAAGCAGGGAGTTCCGGGCCGCCCTGGACAAAATTTACATTCCAATTGCCGGCGATTTCTACCGCCGGCCCGTTGGTCCGCCAATAGTTCCACGCCGGGCCATTTGCTGTTTCATTTCTGAACAGCCGCAGGATTATTGATCCGCCCGGCTGGAGTTGCAGATAAACCTGTGTTTGGCTGTTGACTTGTCGAATCGCAGCCACTCCCGTCTGCCCTGTCATCGGATCGAGAAGAGCGGCGGATTGCGCCGGGTGGCCTAATGTAACCCAGCCATCGAGCGCATCGCCATGGCGATTGGCAATGAAATAATTCCATCCGCCGTCGAAGGAACGGCGACTGAAAAACACTCCCGCATGATCGCTCATTGGTTCCCGGGCGACATCGGCGAACGCCAGCGTCATTTCGGCGTCTCCGATAAGAATTCTACCCCGGCCAATGTCGGCTTCCTGTACGCTGGCGTCCCTGGCATCCGACCGCTTGCTTGCGCGCGCGGCTTTGTTCAGCGTGGCCGTCAATTCTTTGAAGCGAATTCTTCGTTGTTGGAGATTGCTCCAGCCCGGGACGTCCGTGGGCAGCTTGGATTCAAAGATGACTGTTGCCCCAGCCTGCGCGAGGGCGATCATTTTGGCGAATGTTTTCAGAGGCATGAGCTGACAGGGCGGAACGAGCACAACCTGATAAGTACCGCCCGGAACTTGAATGTGTGTTCGCACGGCTTGTGCCTTCATCAATTGTCCATCGGAGATGTAATCGAAACTATAACCACGGTTCCACAGACGCTCCCCGGTTTGGCCGATGGGCTGGTCTGCAAACCATGCGATTTTGCTCACGGTCATGTCCGGGAGCATACCGTCCGGGTCATTCCAAAGATCGGAAATTGGCCAATACAGAAGAATGTCATTGTCCGGTTTGCCGGATTGCAGGATGGACTGGCAGCGTCCGATATAAGCGTTGAGCGTGGGCACGTCATGCCAGATGGAATTGCGTGGATTCATTTCCGTAGATGCATAAAAGAGCCAGCCCGGCCAGGCGGCGGAAGCCGGTGAATAACAGCAGCCATGATAGAAAATGTGGTTGATGCCCGAAATAAACATGTCATCGGCCAGATACTTTAATTCGGCCAGCGTCTCGGTGAAATGCTCGGCTAACCAGGTCCCCGTTTCGGCGCCGGTCAATGGATGTCCCGCGACGTGCGCGGCAGACGACGCAAATTTTGAAATGAGCGGACTGCGGTCCAGATGAAACATTTCTGTTTCCGGAATGTCGGCGTCCGCGTAGAGGTCCAGCCAGTTTCCCGGAGAGCCATGCGCCTGATAACTGACGATGAAACCGTGGCGGTGTGCCCAATCCATCCACATCGGGTCCGTGTCTTTGGCCATCAAATCGGAAACAGTCTGGCGATAATCCGATTTGACGCGGGCCGCCTCGTCGGAAGGCGCGTCTCCGAACAGCGCAGGCAAAACCGATTGCAGCCTGTAGCCGCGGAGACGCTGAAACTGGGTGAAAAAATCGGGCGACCAATTGCATTGATATTCGTACGAATCCTGGAAGACGGCGCGCGGTTTCGCTCCGGAATAGCTGGCGAAGGCGCCACTAAACCATTTCAAATAATCGCTCATGGCTTTCGGATAAAAGGGGTTTAGCATCGGCCCTTTTCCTCCCGGCGCGGCGCGTTTTACATTTTGTCCGGAAAATCGCTGCGAGATCGCATAGATCGTCCATTGTCCCGGCGGGGCAGTCCATTGAATGCTGCCGTCGGAGCCGATTTTGCGGATCAAATCCAGAGATGCGCCGTTGGTGTTAAATGCCATCAATGCCTGGAGGGCAGGGGACAAATGGCGGCTGAATTGTTCTCCGCCCGCGACATCAAAGTTCCTTTTCACGACGAAAGCGTTCGCTTCATCCTTGCTGATGGTCGGACCGCCAAAGCACCATCCGGTTTCGAGCGCCATGTCCACGCCCAGTCCCAGGCTTCGCGCGTTCGTAACGGTGTCGTTCAGCATTTGCATCCACTGTGGGCTGAGAAAATTGATGTAATCCGCCTCGCCGCCTTTGATCCCATAGATCGGAATGATTTGAACTCCACCGAGACCGGCGTCCTGAAATGTCTGCAGTTGGCTCGCGATATTGGTCGGGTCCACAGCGCTGCCGGGCCACCACCACCAGGCCCAGGGCTTGTTTTGGGAGGTCAAGGGAGGCCATGACAATTGCGGATTGCCGGCGGTTTGCACCGCGGCCACCGGGGATTGCGGATTGGCGAATGCCGCAGGGTCTTGCCCAATGGCTGCGCTGCTAAACGATAGGGTAAGGAATGCAGCCAACGAAAGCCGGCGCTGGGAATTCATGGGCCGATTAACGGCGATTCTTTGAGAACAGTCAATCATCGGAATTGGCGATAAGCCGAAAGGCGGTTTAGCCGCGAGAGACGGATTTGCCGAATGGCAAACAAGTCAGCGATTATGTTTGCCAAGCGCGCCCAACCGCCGCTGAATAATGTCCGCGACCGCTAGCCGTGGCTGTTCTCGATCCTGGATATAAAAAATGCAATTTATAGAGTTGGTTCCGAAAAATCCGGGAGTGACAATTGGGGCATCCTGAACCTCATTCAATACTCTATTTTGAAAATCCTGATTGCTCGAGTCCAATAAATCCGCTACGCGGCATGCCGCATAAAATCTTACGTTTTGCGCTCCGACATCGTCTTCCGCGGGATTGCTGGGATTTTTAATCGCCAATCGAATAGCCTCATTGAAACTCAATTTGAAAGATTTTTGAAATGCAAATTCGGCTGCTTCGGGAGATTCAGAGCCGAGCAGTGCCAGCGTCATCTTTTCTGAAGCGGTTGCAAAGAAATAAACAACCCAACAGCAGACGATAGGCACAGTTAACGCAAAAGCGTATTTTCGCTTCGAACGAGGACCGAGCAAAAGAAGCGCGTTCAAAACAATAGCCGCGAGGCACGCTATGACGAAACTTGGAAAATAATAGCACAAAAACGCGAGCGGGTCACCTGCGTCGCAGTGCGATAGAAGCGCGGTAAATGTCATAAATGCTATTTCGCTGCCAATTCTAACACAGTTATCGAATAAGGCGGCAAGACCTTTGTGAATTGTTTGCCGAGCCCGCGCATGGTCATGGCAATCGGAACGATTTTCGAGGGTTGGTCGATGGAATTGGTGTCGTCGGGGCTGGCAGCTTTCAAGACAATCGCGTGGCCGGTGCGCGCTATCTTTGCGATGCCGCTCAATTCTACAGTCACAGGTTGCGGGGCACCCAGCGTGTTTACCAGCTTTAGATAAATTGTGCCACTTTGACTGTCTCGCGTGGCGTCAAAAAAGATTTTGCGAATCTGTTGCGCGGGCGGCCGTGGAAGCTCCACGCCGTTGCGGTGTTTTGCTGGCGGTTGCCAGAGCTGCGTTGGGATATTTTCGGAATCCGTCGCCAGGATGGTGTCGCCATGGTGCATGCTGAACATGACCTGGGCATAATAAGAGGGCGAACCGTAACTGTTCAAAGCGTTGTAGCCGATCAGGTCGCTTCGCCACTGCATTGATCCGCCGCGTTCGCCAACATCGCTGACGTTGACGAATAGCGGAGCATAACTGGAAATGAGAACGATGTCTGAGTTGCGTTCCATGCCGGTCATCCATGCGGCATCGCCGAGCGCGCCCGCCATATTTGGAGTAGGGGAGCCCACCCGTGTTGCCCATTCGCCGCAGAAGATTTTCGTAGGGCTGCTGCGTGAATATTTATCGTAATCCAGGGCGTGCGCCTCCATTTCTTCTTCGGAGCGGTAATAATGTTCGTCAATCAGATCGGGCACGCGGCTTTTGACTTTGGCCGTGGCGATGAGTTGCAATTGCGGAAATTTAGCTTTGATGGCGTCGTAAAACTGGGCAAACCGTCCATCGTAGCTGCCGGACCGGTCGAACCAATCTTCGTTGCCCACTTCGATGTATTTCAATGGGAATGGCGCAGGATGACCGTCTTTGGCGCGTTGACCGCCCCAGCGGGTGCTTGTATCACCGCTCACATATTCAATTTCATCCAGGGCGTCCTGAACATACGGTTTCAGGTCATCACCGGGATTGATGTGCTGATGCCTTAGTGAATATCCGGCGTAGACCGCGAGCACCGGCTGAATGTTGAGGTCTTCGCACCATTCCATATATTCCAGCAAACCCAATCCATCCGTGGACCAATAGCCCCACGGGCTTTCGTGCCCAGGCCGTTTTTCAGTCGGCCCAATGGTCTTTTTCCAGTCAAATCGTTCGTCAATCGTATCGCCTTCGAGATAATTTCCACCCGGCAGGCGGAGAAACGCCGGATGCATGGCCGCGAGCAAGGCCATCAGGTCAGGACGGTTTCCGTTCGCCCGGTTTTTGTATGTGGGAGGAAATAATGAAACTTGCTGAAACCAAACGATGCCCGGCGAGCGTGTGGTGATTTTAAAAACATTGTTCTTTGAAGGCTCGACCCGTTTTGTCTTAAGTGTGGCGTCGAATTTCTGCCAGTTACCAGTAAAGCCGTTGACTTCCGCTGTGGCAAAAATCGTTTTCCCATCGGCGCTTTCCAGGCTCACCGTCAGCGGGCCGGAAAATCCGTTCGTTGACCTGGCGTAGAATGCCGCATGATAGATTGTGTGTGGCCGCACCGGAATACCCCAGTAACCGCTATTCTCAATGCCGGCGGGCGAATAGTTCCCGGCGCTTGACGCATCGAGCTTCATGCTCGATATGAGTGCGCCGTCTAATGGCATGCCGCTGTCCAGGGACATCGTCGCGCCACCCGTGGCGCTCCAGAATTTCATTTCATTCGGCG
>Ga0335073_10017323_pt1 | contig 10086 bp, 7 predicted proteins | sample Lox_Sample_22_FD_207093 | JGI IMG/M metagenome (GOLD analysis project Ga0335073, IMG submission 207093) | Soil microbial communities from Loxahatchee National Wildlife Refuge, Florida, United States - Lox_Sample_2.2 | ecosystem: Environmental > Terrestrial > Soil > Wetlands | place: USA: Florida... | reverse complement strand
CGGCTGGCACGCCCGCGGCGGCGCGCGGGCCGCGTGCCCGGCGCACCAGCGTCATCGTCATCTCCACCGATCCGATGAATGACACAGCCGGCCACGCCGAGATCACCGCGCCCAGCACCCCGAACCGGGCGCCGAAGGCGACGTTCGCCCCGACGGTCGCCGCGATGCCCAGCCACAGCATCACCCGCGCCAGCCCCGGCGCCCCCCGCCCGTTGCGCGCCTCGTGCAACAGCACGAGCGACGCGGCCACGATCAGCCCGTCCACCGACAGCGGCAGCACTCGCGCCGCCGCCCCGCCCTGCCCGTGGGCGCGGCCCAGGCCGTAGATGTGGGAGTAGGACACGACCGCCGCGAACCCGGCCACCGCGATCACCACGGCGGACATCGCGGCCCGGATCAGCTTGTCCCCGTTCACCGGCCCGCCTCGTTCCGCGGCGCGGGCGCAGCGCTAACGCCCGCCGGGCGGCAGCGGATCTCCGAAGCATCCCGCCAGCAGCACGGGTAGAACAGGTCGTCCTCTACCGTGTCGCCCGGCGCCGGGCTCCCGTCCTCCTGCACCGCCAGCGACCGCTCGCACACCGCGACGTACCACTCGTCCGGCCCGCACTGCTCTACGATGGAACCCGGCAGCCACGGCCACCCGCCCCGGTCGACACCTTGTTCCTCGTGCTTGTCACGGGGGTAGCGGACCTCGACCTCGCTGTCGTCGGGGAACCGCCCGTCGTTGTCCTGGAACACGCCCCTGGCTCCTTCCCGGAGCCGACGCGGACGACCTGTGTCGTTATGGCTGACACGCCGGAGTGTGCCGAACTATCCACTATCCTGACCCGGTGCGCCGGCTCGCGGATAACAGCAAGAAACGCTGAGTGCGCGATCCAGCGGGCGACGCGGGCGACGTCACATCGTGACGCGCCAAAGTCACGCCTCCTTGGGTAAACGGGCCGGACCAGCTCCTGCCCGCGACGACAGGAGGTCACCATGACGACATCAAGCACCGCGACGGCACACGGCACCACGCCGGTGCTCGCGGGCGAGGCGACCGCGCGCGAGCTCGCGGGCAAGCTCATCGCCTTCCTTGAGACCGGAAGGGCGGCGGACGACCTGTTCGCCGCTGACGTGTTCATCGATTTCACGCTGCCGCAGTGGCGGCTGCAGGCGCGCGGTGCGGCCGACGCCGTGGGGATGCGGCTGGCCGGGCACCCGCAACCAGGCCGCGTGCCGCGGTCCAGATTCGACGCCACCGCGAGCGGGTTCGTCCTTGAGGTCGAGGAGGAATGGGAGGCTGGCGGCCAGTCCTGGTACTGCCGCGAGCTGTTCCGCGCCGACATCGCGGCCGGCCGGATCGCCGAGCTAGCGGTCTACTGCACCGGCGACTGGGACGCGGCGCTGGTGGCCAGGCACGCGGCCGCCGTGCCGCTGCTGCGGCCGTGACCAGCGGATTACGATTGCGTCCATGACGGGCAGCGCGGACTCGCGGGACCAGGCGGCACTGGTCCGCGCCTTCCTCGCGGCGCGCGACGGCGGCGACGCCGCGCGCGCCGAGCAGGCCGCCAGGCAGCTGCCCTCGGGCCAGCGCTTCGCCATCCACCCGGGGCAGCTGCCCGCGCTGCTGCACGCCGAGTACCAGCGGGCGGCGGACCCGGCGCGCCGGTGCGGGCTGGCGGCCGCGCTCGCCCGTGCCTGGGTCTACGGAGGTCATACCGAACGAGGGCGTGCCTTCGCCGAGGAGGCACTCGCGCTGTCTTCCGTGCTGGCCGACCCCGCGGTCACCGCCGACGCGCTCGACGCGGCGCTGCTCACCAACTGGGGGCCTGACGCGCTCGCTGAACGGCTACGTCTCGCCGCTCGTCTCGAGGACGCCGCCGTGTACCTGGACGACACGGAGCCGAGGCTGTCCGCGCACCTGTGGCGGCTCACCACCGCCTGGGAGTGCCTGGACCTGATCGGCGTGCAGCGGCAGTTGCGGGCGCTCGACACCCTGGCCGAGGAGACCGGGTCGTCACGGGTCGCGTTCTTCGCCGCCGCACGGCGGGCCATGCACGCGCTGGTCACCGCGGACCTGGCGGAAGCGGACGAGCTGATCGCCCGCGCCCGCTCGGCAGGTGCGGACTCGGGCGAGCCGGACCTGCTGGCGGTGACCCACAGCCTGGACGCCGCCCGGGCGCGCCGGGCCGGTGACCTGGCGGCGCTGCGCCGGGAAGGCACCGAGTTCGCCGCCTACGGCGCCGCGGAGGGCGTGCCCTCGATATCCGCGGAGGCCGCCGTGCTGTGGCTAGCGGCCGGCGAGCCGGACCATGCCCGCGAGCTGCTGCTTCAGCTCGCGGGCGGCGGCCTGGCCGGGGTGCCGCGTGACGTCGACTTCCTGCTCACGACGGCGTCGGTGGTCCAGGTGGCGGCGGCCTTGTGCGGCGGCGCGGGCAGCGGCAGCGGCGGCGACGCGACGGGGAACGCGCTGATCGCGGCGATCGCGGCCGAAGGAACGGCCCTGCTTGAGCCGTACGCGGGCCGCGCCGTGCTCAACGCGGGCGCCGTCACCTTCCACGGTGTCGTCGATGAGTACGTGTTCCGCGGCCACGCCGCGCTGCACGCCCCCGGCGCGACCCGGGCCGCCGCGGCGCCCGGCGACGCCGCTGACGCTATCGACGCCTGGCGTGACCGGGCGGCGTCGTGCTACCTGCGGCTCGGCGCCACCTGGTGGCTGGACCGCCTCGGGCGCGAGGCCGTCACCACCGTCCCGCCGCCCAGGGGCGGGGTCGCGCACCTGCGCCGTGACGGAACCGGCTGGACCGTCGGGTTCGACCATGCCACGTTCGGACTGCCGGACGTCAAGGGACTGCATTACCTGCGCGAGCTGCTCGCCCGCCCGGCGGCGGACGTCGCCGCGGCGGAACTGGCCGCCGCGGGCGCGGGGCACCCGGGGACGGTACTCAGCGAACCGGGAGACGGGGCGGGCCCGCTGGCAGACGCCCAGGCACTCGCCGCCTACCGACGGCGGCTGCGCGACCTGGACGAAGAGCTCGACCAGGCGCGTTCCTGGGCCGACGAGGGTCGGACGGCCCGGCTCGGGCTTGAGCGGGAGGCGCTGCTCGCCGAGCTGCGCGCGACGGCCGGCCTCGGCGGGCGACCGCGCCGGTTCGCCGCGGCGGACGAGCGCGCACGGGTCGCGGTGCGCAAGGCGATCGCCGCCGCCCTCACCAGGATCGAAGAGCGGGACCCGTCGCTCGGCCGGCTGCTGCGTGACACGGTACGGACCGGCGCGCACTGCCGGTACGACCCGGACCCCGGCCGCCCCGTCCGCTGGATACTCGACTCGACCGCCACGCCTGATAACAGCAACAACCGCAACAGCGCGCGAGATAGTGGATAGTTCGATACACCCGAGTGTGCCGAACTATCCACTATCTTCGTCCGCCCGCGTCCAGTGTCTGATAACAGCAAGAAGCGCGTTAGCGCAACCCGGCGGCTCCGGGAGTTGCGGGGCGAGACGGGGGACAAGCTCCTCCGTTCGGGATAATCCTGTTCTTGATCTTTCCCCGGGCCGGACGAGGCGGGACGGGGCAGGATCGGCAGCAGAGGCGGTGAGGCGAGCGTGGACGCGGACGTGATCGTGGTGGGGGCGGGGCTGGCCGGCCTGGTGGCGGCGGCCGAGGCGGCCGAGGCCGGGCGGCGCGTGCTGCTGCTCGACCAGGAGCCTGAGGGGTCGCTCGGCGGGCAGGCCTGGTGGTCGTTCGGCGGGCTGTTCTTCGTCGGCTCGCCGCAGCAGCGCCGCCTCCGCGTGCGTGACGACGTCGACCTGGCCTGGCAGGACTGGATCAACACGGCCGGCTTCGACAGGACCGAGGACGAGTGGCCGCGGCGCTGGGCGCGCGCGTACGTCGAGTGGGCGGCGGGGGAGAAGCAGGCCTGGCTGGCGTCGATGGGGCACTCGGTCATCCCCGTGGTCGGCTGGGCGGAACGCGGCGGGTACCAAGGCAGCGGCATCGGCAACAGCGTGCCGCGGTTCCACGTCACCTGGGGCACCGGGCCCGGCGTGGTCGAGCCGTTCGAGCGGCGGGTACGGACGGCAGCCGCACAAGGCCGCGTCACCCTGATGTTCAGGCACCGTGTCGACGCGCTCACCGTCACCGGCGGGGCGGTGGACGGCGTGGCGGGCACGGTGCTCGCGCCGAGCGGCGCCGCCCGCGGCGAGCCGTCGAACCGCGACGCGAACGGCACGTTCGAGTTCCGCGCGCAGGCCGTCATCGTCACCTCGGGCGGCATCGGCGCCAACCACGCCATGGTCCGCGCGGCCTGGCCGTCCCGCCTGGGCGCCGCGCCGCACGACATGCTGTGCGGCGTCCCCGCGCACGTGGACGGACGGATGATCGAGATCACCGAGAAGGCGGGCGGCGCGGTGATCAACAGGGACCGGATGTGGCACTACGTCGAGGGCGTCGCCAACCACGCCCCGGTCTGGCCGCTGCACGGCATCCGCATCCTGCCCGGGCCCTCGTCGCTCTGGCTGGACGCCACCGGGCGGCGGCTGCCCGTACCGCTCTACCCGGGCTCCGACACCCTCGGCACGCTCGAGTACCTGCGCGGCACCGGCTACGACCACTCCTGGTTCGTCCTCACCAAGAAGATCATCGCGCGGGAGTTCGCGCTGTCCGGCTCCGAGCAGAACCCCGACCTGACCGGCCGGGACCGGCGCGCCATGCTGGCCAGCAGGTTCGGCGGCGCGGTGCCAGGCCCGGTACAGGCGTTCGTTGACCGTGGCGCGGACTTCGTCACCGCCGCGACGCTCCCCGCGCTGGTCGCCGCGATGAACGAGCTCGCTGGCGGGTCACCCGCGCTTGATGCCGCGGCCATCGAACGGGTGGTCGCTGCGCGCGATGCCGACGTGACCCGGCCGTCCGGCAAGGACTTCCAGGCGAGCGCGATCCGCCGGGCGCGGTCCTACCTCGGCGACCGGCTCGTCCGGGTCGCCAAGCCCCACGCGCTGCTCGACCCCGCGGCCGGCCCGCTGATCGCGGTGCGGCTCCGCGTGGTGACACGCAAGACGCTCGGCGGGCTGCACACCGACCTGTCGTCCCGCGTCCTGTCCGCGTCGGGCGAGCCGGTGCCCGGGCTGTACGCGGCGGGTGAGGCGGCCGGGTTCGGCGGCGGCGGCATGCACGGGTACCGGTCGCTTGAGGGGACGTTCCTCGGCGGCTGCCTGTTCTCCGGCCGTATCGCCGGGCGCGCCGCCGCGGCGGCCACCGCCTAACGCGGGACGTTCGTCCCACGGTCACCGGGCCGTGCGGCCCTGATCGAGACATATCCAGAAATGATTCCGTGGGGTGCGCTGTCATGCGGCGCGCGTGCGAGCCAAACATTTGTGGGTACTAACCTTCTCGCGTCACGGGAGGCGAACGGGTGAACGTGCTTGACCTCTCACGGTGGCAGTTTGGTATTACTACCGTGTACCATTTCCTCTTTGTCCCGATTACCATCGGGCTCGGGTTCCTCGTCGCCGGGTTCGAAACAGCCTGGGTAAGGACCCGACGCGAACGCTGGCTACGGCTGACCAGGTTCTACGGCAAGCTGTTCCTGATCAATTTCGCGCTCGGCGTCGTCACCGGAATAGTGCAGGAATTCCAGTTTGGCATGAACTGGTCCGCCTATTCGCGCCAGGTGGGTAATATCTTCGGCGCGCCGCTCGCGATCGAGGCGCTGCTCGCGTTCTTCCTTGAGTCCACGTTCCTCGGCCTGTGGATATTCGGCTGGGACCGGCTGCCGCCGCGGCTGCACGCCGCCTGCATGTGGATCGCCGCGACAGGCACGCTGCTTTCCGCTTACTTCATCCTCACCGCCAACGCCTGGATGCAGCACCCGGTCGGCTCGGTCTACAACCCGGCGACCCGCCAGGACGAGCTCGTCTCGTTCGCGCAGGTGCTGTTCAATCCCGCGCAGCTGGTCGGGTTCCCGCACGTCATCGCGGGCTGCTTCCTCACCGCTGGCTCGCTGGTGGCCGGCGTGGCGCTGTGGCAGGTGCTGCGGCCTGGCATCGGCGAGGAGCACGCGCTCGCGTTCAGGCACGCGCTCAAGGCGGGCGCCAGCACCGCGATCGTCGCCGCCGTCGCCGTCGTCATCACCGGCGATACCCAGGGCAAGCTGTTCACCACCCAGTACCAGCCGATGAAGATGGCCGCCGCCGAGGCGCTTTACCACACCGCGCAGCCCGCGCCGTTCTCGCTGCTCACCATCGGCTCACTGAACGGGTCGCACCCGGTATTCGAGATCGACCTGCCCCGTCTGCTTTCGTTCCTCGCCACAGGGAACTGGTCGGCCAAGGTGGCGGGCATCGACAACTTGCAGCAGCAGTACCAGGCGCAGTTCGGCCCCGGCTCCTACATCCCGGTCGTCCCTGTCATCTACTGGTCGTTCCGGCTGATGGTCGCCATGGGCCTGCTCGCCTTGCTGATCTCCGTCGTGGCACTGTGGGTGACGCGGAAGGGGCGGACGCCGGCCCACGGCAAGCGGGGCCTTTGGCGCAAGCTGCTCATCCTCAGCGGGATCGCGCTGCCCCTCCTGCCGCTGATCGGCAACTCGTTCGGCTGGGTCATGACCGAGATGGGCCGCCAGCCGTGGCTGGTCTACGGGCAGCTCACGACCGCGGCCGGGGTGTCAGCCAACTCCGCGGGCGAGGTGCTCGCCTCGCTGATCGTGTTCACCCTGCTGTACGGGGCGCTCGCGGTGATCGAGGGCGGGCTGATGCTCAAGTACATCAAGGCGGGGCTCATCGACGAGCCGCTGCCGACCTACGGACCGGGCCAGCGCGGCGGGGGCGGTACCGGGCCCGCCGAGCCGCTGCACCTGGTCTACTGAGCGCGGAAGGCACCCGACAATGCACCTGTCTGACCTGTGGTTCATCGCCATCGCCGTGCTGTGGGCCGGCTACTTCGTCCTTGAGGGATTCGACTTCGGCGTCGGCATACTGCTCCCGTTCCTCAGCCGGGGCGACGACACGACACGGCGCGTCATGATCAACACGATCGGGCCCGTCTGGGACGGCAACGAGGTCTGGCTGCTCACCGCGGGCGGCGCGACCTTCGCCGCCTTCCCCGCCTGGTACGCGGCCCTGTTCAGCTCCTTCTACCTGCCGCTGCTGCTCATCCTCATCGCGCTGATCATCCGCGGCGTCTCGTTCGAGTACCGCGGCAAGCGGGACGGTGCGCGCTGGCGCCGCGGCTGGGACGCCGCGATCTTCCTCTGCTCGCTGGTCCCTGCCCTGCTGTGGGGCGTCGCGTTCGGCAACATCGTGCGCGGCATACCGCTGAACGCGGCCGGGCACTTCACCGGGAACTTCTTCACCTTCCTCAACCCGTACGCGCTGCTCGGCGGCGTCACCACGCTCGCACTGTGCACCCTGCACGGCGCGCTGTTCCTGGCGCTGAAGACCACCGGCGAGCTGCGCCAGCGCGCCAACGCCACCGCGGCGGCGGTGTCGCTCGTCGCCATCGTCGCGGGCGCGGGCTTCCTCGCCTGGACCGGGGCGGCGTACCTGGCGCCCGCGTCGTACGGCGGCGCGGCCTCGGCGACGCGCGCCGCGTCGGTGGCGCTCGCGGCGCTCGCCGCCGTCACGCTGATCGGCGCGGCCCTGGCCAACAGGCGCGGCAGGGAGGGCGTGGCGTTCGCGGCCAACGCCGTCGCCATCCTCGCGGCCGTCGGCAGCTTGTTCACCGCGCTCTACCCGCGCGTGCTGCCGTCCACGACCTCCCTCGCCTACTCGCTGACCACGGCGAACGCCGCGTCCGCGGCGACGACCCTGGCGATCATGACCGTGGTCGCGTGCGTCTTCCTGCCGCTCGTGCTCGCCTACCAGGCGTGGACGTACTGGGTGTTCCGCAAGCGGCTGGCCGGGCCGCCGCCTGCCACGTTCGCCACGCTCGCCATGCCGCCGTCGCCTACCGCGCCGTCTGCGCCGCGGCGGTAGTAGGCTCATGCGACCACGTGACCCGCGCCTGCTGCGCTACGCGAGCGCCGCCCGCGTCCCGGTCGGCGGCCTCGCGGCGCTCGGCGTGCTCGGCGCCGGCCTGACGATCGCCCAGGCATGGCTGCTCGCGACCGCCATCGCTGAGGTATTTATCGATAAAGCGACTTTGCCGGTGACGGCGCTGACCTGGCTGGCGGCGGTCACCGCGGCCCGCGCGGCGACCGTGTGGGCGGCGCAGGCCTTCGCGTACCGCGCCGCGGCCGCCGCCAAGGCCCAACTGCGCGGCGCCCTGCTGTCCCGTGTCATCGCGCTCGGCCCCGCCTGGCGGCGTTCCGGCGGCTCGGGCGGTCAGCGGGACGCCGCCGCGCTCACCCAGCTGGCCACCACCGGGCTCGACGGGCTCGACGGCTACTTCACCGGCTACCTGCCCGCGCTCATCCTCGCGGTCGCGGTGCCGCTCGCGGTGCTCGCCGCGATCACCGCCGCCGACCCGCTGTCTGGCATCGTCGTGGCGCTCACCCTGCCGCTCGTCCCGCTGTTCGGCGCGCTGATCGGCATGGCCACCGGGGAGGAGGCCAGGCGGCGGATGGACGCGCTCGGCAGGCTCGCCCATCATTTCCACGACGTGGTCGCCGGCCTGACGACGCTGCGGGTCTTCGGGCGGGCACGGGCGCAACGGGAGCGGATCGGCCAGGTCACCGGCGATTACCGGCGCGCCACCATGGCCACCCTCCGGCTGGCGTTCCTGTCCAGCTTCGCGCTGGAGCTGATCGCGACCATGTCGGTGGCGCTCGTCGCCACCGAGATCGGGCTGCGCCTGGCCTACGGTCACCTGGGGCTGCGGGACGGCCTGTGCGCGCTCATCCTGGCACCCGAGGCGTACCTGCCGCTGCGCGCGCTCGGCACCCAGTTCCACGCCACCGCCGTCGGCCTGGCCGCCGCGGAGCAGGTGTTCGCCATCCTGGAGGCACCGGAGCCGCCCGGCCCAGCGCGGCGGGATCCGGCGCGGCAGGACCCGGTGCGGCAGGACCCGGCGCGGCGAGCGGCGGAACGTGTGGCCGTGGATGCGATCATGCCCGCAGCGAGCAGCACGGGCGGGCCGTTCATCCAGGTGGCGGGCGTCAGCGTGCGGCACGAGGGCCGGGCCGACCCGGCGCCTGCCGGGGTGACGTTCACCGTCGTCCCCGGCCGCCTCACCGTGCTGACCGGGCCGAGCGGCTGCGGCAAGACCACGCTGCTCTCCTGCCTCCTCGGCTTCACCGAGCCCACGTCGGGCACGGTCAGTCGCCCGCCCGCACCGCCCCCGCGGCCCGCGTCAGGCACAGTCAACCGCCCGTCTGCCCCGCCACGGCCCGCGCCCGTCGTCCAGCACGAGGGCGTGCGCCTCCCGGCCGCGTGCCCTTCACCGCCGGAACGGCCGACCCTGCCCGCCGGGTGGCTGCCGCAGGACCCCACCTTGTTCGCCGGCACGGTGGCGGACAACATCAGGCTCGGCTGGCCCGACGCGCCCCAAGCCGCGGTCGCAGCCGCCGCGCGGGACGTCGCGCTCGACGACGTCGGCCTCGACCGGGTGCTCGGCGAGCGCGGCGCTGGCCTGTCGGCCGGCCAGCGCCGCCGCGTCGCACTGGCTCGCGCGCTGCTGCCCGCCGCGCCGCTGCTGCTACTCGACGAGCCGACCGCTGGCCTGGACGCGACACGTGAGGCGGTCATCGCCGCCGCCCTGCGCCGTTACGCCGCCGCCGGGCACGCCGTGGTCGTGGTGAGCCACCGCCCGGCGCTCATCGCGGCCGCCGACACGGTTGTCGACCTCGCGGTTCCTTCCACCGAGCTCGCTGAGGTCCCCGCATGACCGCCATTCCTGATAACAGCAACAAGCGCGGCAGCGCCCGCAGATGGTGGATAGTTCAGTACACCCGGGTGTGCCGAACTATCCACCATCTTCGCCTGCCGTTGTCCGCATCTGATAACAGCAACAAGCGCGAAGCGCAACCAGCCGCGGGACAGGTCTACCGGCGCATGGGAAACCGGGCGCGGCTGGTGCTCGCGGCGGTGCTCGGTGCGCTCGCCGCGGCCTGCTCGGTCGGGCTGCTCGCCACCTCGGCCTGGCTGATCTCCCGGTCGGCGCAGCGGCC
>Ga0335073_10017321_pt1 | contig 10088 bp, 8 predicted proteins | sample Lox_Sample_22_FD_207093 | JGI IMG/M metagenome (GOLD analysis project Ga0335073, IMG submission 207093) | Soil microbial communities from Loxahatchee National Wildlife Refuge, Florida, United States - Lox_Sample_2.2 | ecosystem: Environmental > Terrestrial > Soil > Wetlands | place: USA: Florida... | reverse complement strand
GCACCCTCGCCGCCTAGCTTCGCCGGGACCGGCATGCCCTGGATCCCGAACTTGGCGCAGGCGTGCCACGCCTCCAGCGGGAATTCGCCAGCGTCGTCGCGCTTCGCCAGGTCCTGGTCGAGTTCCCTGCGGGCGAAGGTGATCGCCGCGTCCTTGAGCTCGCGCTGCTCGTCGCTCAGCGAGAAGTCCATGCCATCCCCTTCGCCACGGCCGCCCGCCACCCTCCGGCCGACCGGCAGGCCAGCCGGAGGGCTGCGTTGTGCGCGTCATCCTCGGTCTGGTCATCAAGGGGCGCGAGGGAATCGCGGACTCCGGCCTCGCCGTAGCGATGCTGCAGCGCCCGGGAGATCAGGTGATCTGTCAGCCAGGGGTTCTTCGGCAGCACCGGCCCGTGCAGGTACGTTGCGTAGACGTCGCGGTACCGGGCGCCTTCGGTGCCGTCCTCGCCGTTGTTGCCCGATCCGGCGACCACCCGCCCCAGCGGCTCAGCGTCAGGGCCGAGATAGGTGCGGCCGCTGTGGTTCTCGAAACCAACCAGCAGGCGCTGTCTGCCCGGGCCAATGTCACAGGCTACGGCGATGTGGCTCATGAAACGGGTGCTGCCGCCCTCGGTCATCACGTCCAGCACCCCTATTCCGGTGACGGCCGGGCCGGACGGGGGAGCGTAGTACTGGCCGAGGAGCTGGTAGCCAGCGCACACCGCGAGGACGACGGTTCCGTTGTCGATCGCCTTGCGCAGCGACTCGGCTTTCGTCTCGAGGTCGGCGGCCGCCACCCGCATCTCGCAGTCCTGGCCGCCGTGGACAAGGATCAGGTCGAACTCGGTGAAATCGGGGCAGGTCCCGACGTCGGCCTCGGCGACGGTGCTCTGGATCCCGCGCCAGCCGCAGCGCCTGGTGAAAGCGATCAGGTTCCCCCGGTCCCCGGCCACGCTGAACAGCCGCGGATACAGGTGGCAGATACGGATCGCTACCGGTGCGGCGGGCTCAGTGTTGCTGCTCATAGCCCAGCCCTCCCCCCTTACTCGGCCCAGAACGGCGGCACCCAGCCGCGTCGTTGCATGATCCGCCGGAACTCGCGCATTGGCGTGTAACCGGCCAGGATGTACAGCGGCTCATCTGGCGGTATCCGCGCCAGGGCCGCATCCAGGGCTGCCTGCCGCCCCGGGATCACTCGCATGTCCGCGACACCAGCCCCGGCGTACTTCATGCGCATCGCGACTTCCTCGGCCCTGGTGCCGCTGACGACCAGGCTGGCCAGGTCGGGCACGAGTTCCTCGATGTCCACATCCCAGAGCCAGGCGAAATCCTCGCCGTCGACCGGCGTGTTGCTGTGCGCGGCCAGCACATGCTTCCGGCCCGGGCGCTGCAAGATCATCCGGAGCGTGGTGTTGTACGACGTCGGGTTCTTGACAAAGGAGAGCACCGCCAGGCGGCCGTTCGCCTTTATCTCCTCGAGCCGGCCGAACGCCGGCCGCAGGCCGGCCAGAGCGTTGTGCGTGCTTTCTGGCTCCAGCGTTCCCAGCGCGAAAGCACCGGCCAGCGCCGCTGCGGCGTTGTACACGTTGTGCAGCCCCGGCAACGGGACATGCATTTGAACGATTCCCGCCGGCGTATCGGCGGTGACAATGGCACCGCCGTCGGGCGACGCGTAAACCTCGGTGACCGCGATGTCGAGATCCGGCCGTTTGCTCCCGCATCGGGGGCACTCGTAGTCGCCGAGGTGCGACACGTACACCCGGTGGAACGTCAGGTCGTGCTGGCAGCGCACGCAGCGGATCGTGTCCGCGGCGTGCTCGGGAACCTCGGTTCCGGCGCTCTGTGTACGCAGGCCGAAGTACAGGCGCCGGGACACGGCGTCGGGGGCGAAGCTGGCCACGAGCGGGTCGTCGCCGTTGAGCACCGCGCTGGCGCGGGTGGGCAGGGCCTCGATGGCCGCTTCAAGCCCGCGGGCCACCGAGTAGAGCTCGCCGAAGCGGTCAAGCTGGTCGCGGAAGATATTGGTGACCAGGATCATCTCGGGCGCCACCTCCGGCGCCACCCGCCGCACCGCCGCCTCGTCGACTTCGAGCAGCATCAGCTGTGCGTCGATCGGGTGCCGCAGGCTGGCTTCGCGTATGGCCAGCGAGGTCACCCCCTGGATCAGGTTCGACCCGGCCCGGTTCTGGGCCACGCTGACGCCGGCGGCCTGGGTGAGAGCGGCGAGCATCCGGCACGTCGTCGTCTTGCCGTTGCTTCCCAGGACCACGGCCGTGCGTGCGCTGCTGGCCGCGGTGATCTTCCGCAGTACGAGGGGGTCGATGCGCCGGGCGACGGCGCCGGGGAGACTCGTCCCGCCGCCGATGCCCAGCAGCCTGGTTACGGCTCCCGTTCCTTTGCCGGCCGCGAGCGCGAGCGCGAATCGCACCTGCCCGGCCGGTACCACCGGCCAGCGGCCGTGCCTGGTCCTGGCCGGCGCCTTGTGCCTGCCGGAGTTAGCTAGCTTGTGCACCTGCGGTCCTCTCGTCCCGCGCCCGGTGGCCCGGACTGTCCGGCAGGACCGGCGCCGGACGGGGCGTTCCGGCCGAGGAACGCCGGGACCCCGCGTCACGCACAGCGCCGATGATGGCGTCCACATGACCCTCGTTCAGCGCATAATGCAGGGCGCAGGAACGCAGCGCGAAACGGCCGAAGATGTCGGTTCCGGCCAGGAATGCCCGGCCCCCGGTCTGGACGTCTTCCATGATCGTCTGGTTCAGCAGGTCAAGGCCGTGCTCGTTCCCGGGCCAGTTCGCTGGCACGTACCGGAAGCACACGGCGGTCAGCGGGCCTGTTGCCAGCAGCTCCATGTCCGGGCTTTCCTCGATGACCTTCTCCAGGTACCGCGCCAGGTCGATGTGCCGCCTGACGTGGCTCACCAGGCCCGCCCGGCCCGCCTGCTGGATGTTCCAGAAGGTCTTCAGCGCCCTCCCGGAATCTCTCGTCTGCTCGGCGCTGCGGTGGGAGTACCAGATGTGCCCGGCGAATCCCTTCCCCGGCGTCATGCTGAGGTAGGACGGGACGAGCTTGTAGGTGTCCTGCAGCAGTTCCCCGCGCCGGACGATGGCGCAGCTGCAGCCGATCGCGACCGCCATCCACTTGTGCGGGTCGATGGCGACCGAGTCCGCGCGGCCCAGCCCGGCGAACGACTCCGCCAGGCGGGGGTCCAGTGCTGCGAACCCGCCGTAGGCTCCGTCCACGTGCAGCCAGAGGTTTTCCTCGGCGCAGAACTCGGCCAGGTCGGCCAGCGGGTCGATGGCTCCTGTCTTCACGCTGCCAGCGTTGGCGGCGACCAGGAACGGGCGGTGACCGGCTTGGCGGTCAGCCGCTACCGCCGCTTTCAGGTCGGCGAGGTCGATCCGGAAGTCGCTGCCGACAGCGATCTTGTGCGCGCGGCCGAGGCCGAGCGTGAACGCCGCCTTCTCCAGGCAGGAATGTCCCTCTTCTGACATGTACATCGTGAGCCGCGGGTGGCCCTGGAGGCCTTCTTCCCTGACGTCCCACCCGTTGGTCATGGCGCCCCAGTAGCGCGCGACCTCCATGCAGTGCCGGTTCGCGTCGGACCCGCCGCCGAGGAGGACGCCGTCACTTCCGTCACCAGGGAAGCCGATCAGTTCCATCAGCCAGCGGACGGCCAGCTGCTCCAGGTATATGGCTGCGTACTCTCCGCCAGCTCCGCTGGTGTTGGTGGCGGCCGAGGCGAACGCCGCCAGCATGCTCAGCTTGGATGCCGCCGGGTCCACGAAGGCGGCGAAGCAGGGGTGGTTCTGGCCGCGCCCGTACGGGAGCACGCGGCCGATGAAGAACTCCAGGATCTCCTCGGGCGCGATTCCCTCGGCTGGCAGCCCCATCTGCTCGATCTGCCGCCGCACCTCGCCCGGCAGCGGCTGGTACACCGGGTTGTCGGGCAGCTTGTCGAGGTAGGTGCCCAGGATGTCCACGAGCCGGTGACCCAGGTCGCTGAAGGCTTGCGCGTCCATCGCGAACGGCGACGGGACGTCGCTGTAACCTGCGGTGCGACCCAAGGGTGCGGATAGCGTCATCCGGTGGACTCCTTCACCGTTACAGAGAGGGTTCATGTGACTACATAGAGTTCTGTCGTGATCGCGAACGCGCAAAACCTCTTTTGGTGAAGACCGCACTTCAGATGAGGGCGGGCTTTACTCTCTGCGCGCCGGCGTTCCCGGTGCCATTTATGAGCGCTGGGCGCTCGTAAGGGCCGGGCCTGGCCCGCTGGCTGCCATGGCCGCGTGGCCAGGAACGGAGGCCAGGATTTCATCGATCATCGGCCGCGGCACAGTGACGTCGTCGAACCACCGGCCGCCAAACGGGCGTTTCACCGGAATGATCTGGTCGCTCGAATAGGCGAGGATCTTGCGGTTGTAAAGGCGCACCTCGTCCCGGAGCGAGGCCGGCAGCGTCCCGTCAAGCAGCAGGGCTCTCTCGATCTCGGCGAGCAGTTTCCTGGTCTCGTCGATGGTCTCCAGGATGGCGCGGCAGAATTCGGGCGGCAGCACGCCGTATTCGCCCTTGATCTCCACCAGGCGGGCTATCGCCTCGTAGGAGACGTCCTGCAGTTCTCGTCGGCCTAGCCAGCGGGTCTCGTAATTGAGCCGCCGATGCCACAGCGGCTCCACCAGCGCCTGGCGATGCTCTTCCAGCGTGCGGTGGAAGATCCGGTAGCCGTGCTGCTCCGGCTGTTCGAAGAACCGGCACCCGGGGTCGAGGAATGGCACCATCGGGCAGATGAGCGGGAGTGCGTTCCATCCGCCGAATTTGCGGATCAGCCGCTCGGAGTACGCGATCGTGTCCATGACCGACTGCCGGTCCTGGTACGGCATGCCGATGAAGAACCAGACCATGACGCCCTTTACCCCGGCGTCGAGAGCACGGGGAATCCACGCCTCCATCTGCTCCATGGTGTAGGTCCCGCGGCCGGCCGCCTTGCTTATCTTCGGATCGTGGGACTCAGGCGAGAGCATGATGTAAGCGGCCGTCGACTCACCCATCTTCTTGAGCGTGTCGAGTGGCGTCAGGTTAAACTGCTCGAAGGAGACGCTGTTATAGCCGACTTCTTTTACCGCATCCAGATACCGGTGCATACGCACCTTGTTCTCCGAATAACACTGCAGCGCATATATCGACGTGCGCTTCGCCGCCTCGCCCATCGTGCGGAGCTCTTCGAGGATGAGGTCGTTGTCCTTCGTGATCAGGGTCTTCTGGACGTCCATGATGTTGCGGTAGGCGAACTTTGACCCGCCGCACCAGCCGCAGTCGTGCGCGCACCCGGTGTTCGGCAGGGTCATGATCAGCTTGGACGTCGACGGCCCCGGGTTGGGCGTCTCCCGGAAGTACGACCAGTCGGCCTGGGCGTCGTTGTAGTTCGCGGCCGGCTTGTGGGTAAAACCGGTGGCCTGGATCTCGCCGCCGGCTTTGTACAGCAGGTTCGGGATCGAACGGAAGTCCCGGCTGCCCCGCCGGACCCTGGAGACCAGTTCGGTGACCGGCTCGAGCGTGTCGTAACCCTGTACGACGACATCGACGCTCGGGTACGTGATGAGCTGCTTGGCGTAGTAGGTGGCGGAGATGCCGCCGAAGATCGTGAGCGCCTCGGGATGCACCTCCTTCAGCTGCGCGGCCAGCTCGATGGCCCCATGGCATTGGGTCATCCAGTGCAGGTCGAACCCGAAGATCGGCGCTTCCAGCCGGCCGAGCAGCCGCCTGATGTCCAGGTCTGGATACATCAGCATCAGCGAGGCGACGTTAACGATCTTTGTGTCGAAGCCATGGTCGGCCAGCCGCGCCTTGATCGAGAACCAGCCGATCGGATACATCTCGTAGATCGAGGTGACATTCACGCTGTCGCTGTCGCTGAGGTAGGCGAACAGCATGTCGTCGCGCTCGCGGAAGTCATAGACGCTGGGAGCGTGCAGCAGGAAGAGGTCAGCCTCGAGCTGCGACGTCGTGTGCTGATGCATCGCGGGTGAATTCCCTATCGATCAGAGGGACCGTCTTCACAGCTGGCGGTGCGTCCCGCTCAGCCGGGGCCAGCCCGAGGTCGGCAAGGTCGCCGCTGCTCGGCCAGTAGACCCAGTGCGCCGGGCTGCGCCGGATGGCGGCGCTCACCTCGGCCGCGCAGCGCGCGAACGCCGTCGCGGTGTCCCGTCCTACCGGCACCGGGGCGGAGATCTCCAGCACCTGGTGGCGGTAGTCGGGCGCGCGGTACATGAACGCCATGAGCAGCGGAGCGCCGGTCATCTGGGCCAGTGTCACGGCTCCGGGGAGGAGCCTGGCCCGGCGGCCGAGGAAAGGCACCTCGACCGTGCGGGCCAGGTCGCTGTCCAGCGGTGGCGCGTCAATCGCGACCGTCAGCACCTCGCCCGCACGCAGAACGGTCGCAGCCTGCGCTCCCACCGCAACGCGGCCGGGCCACGGCTCGATGTTCGGCCGGTGCCGGTGCCGGCGCAGCCGCTGGGCATAGACCTTGTCCCAGAACCGCCGCTCGGCCGATGACAGGCCTGCCGTGTAGTTGTGCTGCCAGCGCCCGATGGTGGTGACCGGGAAGCCGCTGGCACCCAGCAGCGAGAAAGCGCAATCGAAGGAGCCAAAGTGAGCAGAGCACACGATGGCGCCCTTGCCGCCAGCCAGCGCGGCATCCAGGTGCTCCAGCCCGCGTATCTCCACCAGCCGCCGCAGCGGGCGGGCCCGGTGCCGCATCCGCATCACGTCGATCGCCTCGCAGGAGGCAAACCGGAACCAGTCCCGGGTCAGCCGCTGCGCCGCGTCCGGGCCGAAGCCGCCACCGAGCAACTGCTGCAGGTTCTGGGCCAGGTCGCTGCGCTTCCTGTGCCGGTAGCGGTAATCCCAGTCACCGCGCCAGCAGGCGATGCGGTAGCCGAGGGCGGCGGGAAGGCGGGATATGGCCGGCGCCAGCGCCGCCCAGTAGGCCGCGCCTTCCACGCTGCGCAGCAGCCTCTCCGCCCGGCTCTCACGGGCATGCAGCCCGGTGGCGGTTGTGTTCTCACGCACGCACAGCCCCTTGCCGTCCCGGCTCTCACGGGCATGGAGCCCGGCGGCGCTTGTGTTCTCACGCACGCACAGCCCCTTGCCGTCCCGGCTCCCGCGCCCGGAGATAGGCACAGATGGTATTCACGCTGGCGAAGTTCTCCGGGAGCAGATCGGCCTCGCCCACCGTGATCTGGAACCGTTCTTCCAGAAAGACGACGAGCCTCAGCAGGCTCAGCGAGTCGAGAATGCCTTCTTCCAGCAGCGATGTCTCGTTCGACAGCGGCAGCAGCGCGGGGTCTTGGACGATTTCGCGGCTGATGTAGTCGTTGACAATGCTCTCCATCTGACCATCTTCCTTGTGTGTGCTCAGGTACGCCCTTGCCCTGGCCGTCGGCCTTCTCCTGCCTGGGCACGGGCTGCTTAGCGCAGGGGCCTGCCCGGGAGTCATCCCGGCAGCGGTGGCTTTATCCTTTCAAGCTCCCACTGCACCCCGGCTTTAAAGGGCGATAGGGTGGCCTTTTCCTAAGGTTGACCAGAATGGCGGCGCTGGAAAGTCCCAGGCTGGCTGGCTGGTCCCCAAGGATTCCGAACTCCTCTCGATCCCGGGGACTGACCTCTCCACAGCATGATTCGCCTGTCAGCGTCCCCGCTCAGCGGGCTATTCCCGTGCCCACAGCGAATAAACCGTTGTCTGCTGATAAACAGCTCTGGGGCGCGGGTATGACGCCACTAGCGTGGCCGATATCACCGTGCTAACGGGGGCCACTAGCGGAGCATTAAACACACTTCGCCCGGAAAGGTGCATGCACACTTCGCGCCCAAGCAGGCCCACGGATCAGTCGACGATCTTGACCTTGTGCCGCTGCAGAGAGAAGGAATGCTCGTGAAACTGCAGATTGACTCCGGCCGCTGCCAAGGGCACGGCCGGTGCTATGACCTTGCACCCGGCCTCTTGGGTGACGATGACGAGGGCTACGGGAGGGTGCTGGGCGATGGGACAGTGCCGCCGGGCCAGGAGCACGACGCCCGCCGCGCGGTGCTGAACTGCCCAGAGCACGCGATCGAATTCGTCGAAGAAGGGCGGTGACATGGCCGCCGACAACCGATTCGCCGAGGGTTACTGGCACAGTCCTGGCAGCGGGTCAGCCAGCACCCGCAGTGAGATCGTCACGAGAGCGGTCTCCGACTGGGCGACCGACTTCTCCCACCTCGATCCCGAGTGGGCAGCCGACCCCTACCCGCTCCAGGACCACCTGCGGCAGCGCTGCCCGATCGCCCACACCCAGCGGTTTGGCGGTGCCTGGCTGCCGACGCGGTACGAGGATGTCGCTGCGATCGCCTACGACACCGAGCGGTTCTCCTCCCGGGCGATCATCATGAGTAACGTCCGGCCGCCTCGGGACCTGGCGCCGGCCGGCGGCTCACCGCCGATCACCTCCGACCCCCCGTTCCACCGCGACGCGCGCAAACTGCTTCTCCCCGCGTTCACGAATGCCGCGGCCGCCAAACATGAGGCGGCAACGACGCAGTTGTGCCACTCCCTCATCGACGCCTTTCAGGGCCAGGATGTGGTCGATGCTGCCCGTGACTACGCGCAGTACATCCCGATGCGGGTCATCGCCAGCATTCTGGGGTTCCCCCCGGGTGACGCCCCGCAGTTCCGCCGGTTCGTCACGAACATGCTTGAGGGCATCAACCAGCCGCCGCAGCAACGGGTCACGCGGATGTCGGCGTTGTTTTACTACCTGTTCGCGCAGGTCCAGGATCACGTCAGCAACCCGCGCGACGATCTCACGACCTACCTGGTAAACGCCGAGCTCGGTGGGCGCAAGCTCGATCCGTCACACATCGTCGGCACGATGGCGCTGCTGCTCATCGCCGGAATCGACACGACCGGCAGCGCGATTGGCGCCGCCCTGTGGCATCTGGCGAAAACCCCGGAGGACCGCCGCCGGCTCGTCGCCGAGCCCGGGATGCTGCCAACCGCGATCGAGGAGTTCCTGCGGGCCTACGCGCCGGTCTCGATGGCGCGGCTGGTCAACAAGGACATGCAGTGGCGTGACGCCGACATGAAGGCTGACGACTGGGTCCTGCTCTCATACCCGGCGGCGAACCGTGACCCGGCACAGTTCGACCGCGCGGGCGAGGTCGTCATCGACCGGGAGGCCAACCGGCACGCGGCGTTCGGCCTGGGCATCCACCGCTGCCTGGGCTCGCACCTGGCCCGCATGGAGCTCCGGGTCTCCCTGAGCGCCTGGCTGGAACGCATCCCGGAGTTCAGCCTGGCCGACCCAGCGGCGGTCAGCTGGGCCTACGGCCAGGTCCGCGGCCCGCGAACGCTCCCGCTCCGCATCACCGGCGGCTCCGCAGCCGCTCGATGACCGGGGCGAACGTCCCCATGTAGGGCTCGTGCACGGTGATGTAGGAGTAGCCCCAGCGTTCCCGGCTGGCGTGCAGCTGGGCAGCGATCTCGTCGATGGTCCCGATCAGCAGGAACGGGGTCTCGAGCGTCTCCTCGACGGTCAGCAGCGCGCGCTCGTCGGTCGCGCCCGCGGCCTCGAAATCGCGGCGGTCGCCGGCGACTAGCTTTTCGGCCGCGGCGTGCCGGTCGTCGGTAACGACCACCGCCTGCACCAGCAGGTGCCATTCGATCTCGCCTGCCCTGCCGCCGGCGCAGGCCCGGGCGAAGCCCACCCGCTCGTCCGTCTCCGCGGCTGTGGCCAGCCGGAGCGTGCCCGGCGGCTGTCCCCTTACCTGGTAGGTTCCGGTGACGCCGACGATCTGGGCGTGGCGGGCGGCGATCCGCAGCACGGCTTCCCCGTTGCCGCCGACCAGCAGCGGCGGGCCGTAACCGCCGAATCCGGTTCGCTGGGCCGGCTTGGGGGCTGCCCGGCCAGCCCGGAGCCCGGGCAGGTCGGTGCTGAAGTACCGCTGCAGTTCCGCGATCATCCGGTCCAGCTCCGCTGCCCTCGCGGCCGCCCCCTGCCAGCCGATGCCCGCCTCGTCGAATTCCCACTTCATGTGGCCCGAACCCAGCCCGAGCTCGAGCCGCCCATCGGTCAG
>Ga0335073_10017319_pt1 | contig 10088 bp, 5 predicted proteins | sample Lox_Sample_22_FD_207093 | JGI IMG/M metagenome (GOLD analysis project Ga0335073, IMG submission 207093) | Soil microbial communities from Loxahatchee National Wildlife Refuge, Florida, United States - Lox_Sample_2.2 | ecosystem: Environmental > Terrestrial > Soil > Wetlands | place: USA: Florida... | reverse complement strand
CATGCGCGCCTCGATGTCGGCGCTCTTTTCCTGCGGCTCGGGCAGCGTCTCGATACGCGCGGCGAGGAACGGAGTCTGGCGCACGACCTGCAGGAGGCGGAACCGGCTTTCACCCTGACAGACCAGGTGATGCGCGCCATCGGGCGCCGTCACGTAGCGGACCACGGTGGCGAGGACGCCCAGATCATAAAGGTCCGTCACCTCGGGCTTTTCGAGGGCCGGATCGCGCTGCAGCAGAAGGCCGACCTTGCGTCCGGTGCGCACCGCTTCCTGGGCTGCGGCAATGCTCTCCTCACGGCCGAGCGTGATGGGCAGCACGATGCCGGGGAAGAGCACGACATTGCGCACCGCCACCAACGGCACGGCGTCGGCCGGCAGCGGTGGCAGTTCGATCCGCGATGTTGCTGGGGTCTGGTCGGTATCCGTCATAAATTAGCTATCCCGGGTCAGCCGGACTTCCAGGCAGCCATTCTCGTAGCGGCTCGTCGCCAACTTGAGCGGCACGCCTGCCAGAGGAATGCGTCGAATGAAGCGTCCGTGCGGAATCTCAAGACGTCGGATTACTGCGTCAGGATGCGTAAGCTTGAGCGGACGCATTGCGCTGACAGTCAGCTCCGTCGGCTCGAGCGTCAGGCTGATCTCCTCCGCAACCACGCCGGGAAGGGCGAAGAGCAGAATCAGGCCGTCGGCGGTCTCCTGGATATCGACCGGCGGCTCCCATACCGCGGCATCGACTCCCGGCCCCACATAGCGCAGGAACTGGCGTTGCAGGCGCTCGGCCCTGTCCAGGACCTCGCATGCCTCCACCCACATCCAGCCGTATTGCCGCTCACCGCTCATTCACGCACCAGCACCGCAAACACCGCGCCTGCCGCATACGATGTGGCCGGATGAGGCCAAGTCAAGATGCGCGCAGGCGGGCGCTTGCGTTAAGGTCGGGCGTTGCCGACCAGCCCCGCCTGCGCCCCAGTAAGGAACTCGCCATGACCGCTTTGAGTCCCGCCGAGCTCGACGCCTTGCGCCTCAGTCTCGAGATCGCTTTGCGGAGCGTCGCATTCAGCCTGCCGCTCGCCGTGCTCGTGAGCTACCTGCTGGCCAGGAGCCGCTTTCCGGGGACGCTCGCACTCGATGCCCTGGTGCATCTGCCGCTGGTGCTGCCGCCGGTGGCCGTGGGATATCTGTTGCTCGTCTGCCTCGACAACCGCAGCGCCGCCGGCCGGTGGCTGCTGGCGCATTTCGGGATCGAGCTGCCCTTCACGACGGGGGGTGCCACATTGGCGACGGCCGTCATGACCTTTCCGCTCATGGTGCGCGCGATCCGCCTGGCGCTCGACAGTGTCGACCGGGGGCTCGAGGCGGCGGCCCGCACGCTCGGCGCCGGACCGCTCGACCGGTTCTTCTCGGTCACTCTGCCCTTGATGCTGCCGGGCATTCTTGCCGGGCTCCTCACGGCCTTCGCCGCCGGGCTGGGGCAGTTCGGCGCGGTGATCACCTTCGCCTCCAACGTGCCCGGGGTCACCCGCACCCTGCCCCTCGCGCTCTACACGGCGATCCAGGAGCCCGGCGGCGAAGCGGCGGCAATGCGACTGGCCGTCCTGTCCATCGTGCTCGGCCTCCTCGGGCTGGTGCTCGCAGAGCTTCTGGCGCGGCGCGTCTACCGGCTCCTGGGGCGCTGAGGCCTCGGAGCCACCATCATGCTGCGCCTGTCGGTGGTCAAGCGCTGGAAAGGGTTCGAGCTGCGTGCGCAGCTCGATGCCCCGACGCCCGGCATCCTCGCGCTCTTCGGCCGCTCGGGCTGCGGCAAGACGACCGTGATCAACATCATCTCGGGTCTGCTCGAGCCCGATGAGGGCCGGGTGGAGCTCGACGGTGTCGTCCTGACGGACACGCGTGAGCGCGTAGCCATCCCTGTCGAGCGACGCCGCATCGGTTATGTCTTCCAGGACTCGCGCCTCTTTCCGCACCTCGGCGTGCTCGCGAATCTGCGCTACGGATTGCGCCGCGCGCCCCGGGGGAGCCGCTCCATCGGGCTCGAGGAGGTGCTCGCCCTCCTCGGGCTCGAGCCGCTTCTCGCCCGCCGCCCCAACCAGCTCTCCGGGGGTGAGCGCCAGCGGGTCGCCCTAGGGCGCGCCCTCCTCTCGCAGCCGCGCCTGTTGCTTCTCGATGAGCCGCTCGCCGCGCTCGATGCGGCGCGCCGGGAAGAGGTGTTGCCGTACCTCGAGCGATTGCGCGACCAGCTGTCGATCCCGATGGTGTTCGTCAGCCATCAGCTCGAGGAAGTGCTTCGGCTCGCGACCCACGTGGCTCTGATGGAGGCCGGTGAGATCGTCGCATCCGGCGCCCTGAGCGACATCAGCCTGCGTCCGGAGCTTCGGGCCATCGTCGGGTCCGAAGCCGTGGGTGCGATTCTCGATGGCACGGTGCGGCACGTCGATGTGGAGCGAGGAATCGCGGACGTGCACCTCGGAGGCGGCGTGCTGCATGTCAGCCTGCAGGAGGCGTTGGTGGGCGGGCGTATCCGTCTGCAGCTGCTGGCACGCGACATCATCCTGGCCACTGAACTGCCGCGAGGATTGAGCGTCCGCAATGCCCTTCAAGGAATCATCGCGGAGATTTCCGACGACGTCGGGAATGCCGTCCTGGTCAAGGTCGACATCGGATCCGGCGCCGCCGTGCTGTCACGAGTCACCCGCCATGCGGTGCAGGATCTCGGACTGCGGCCTGGAATGGGTGTGTGGGTGCTGGTGAAAGCCGTATCCGCCCGCGGGCATGCCTACTGCGGGCCGACGCTCGTCGGCTCCGGCAGCGGCGGCAGCTTCGGGTGATAGTTGAGCCACGCCGGACGCTGATAATGCGGCAGCGGCTTGGCCTCGAGCTGCTGCACCGCGATCTGGACGGCCCGTTCGAGCTGCGGATCGTGTCCCGCGCGCATGAGCTTGGGATCCTGCCACACCGTCACGTCGGGACTCACGCCATGATTCTCCACGGGGAAGGTACCATCGAGGCCCTCGACCGCAATCCGCGGCGAGGTGATGCTGCCGCCGTCCATGAGCGGCGGGTAGCCGTAGATGCCCACCAACCCGCCCCAGGTGCGCTCGCCCACCAGAGTGCCCACATGATCCATCTTGAAATACCAGGGAAGGGCGTCGCCGCCCGAGCCCGCATACTGGTTGATGACCATGACCTTGGGACCGAAGATCGCTTCCGGAGGCTCGATCTGCGAATGTCCCCACCGCGAGACGACCAACGACATCGGCCGCCGCTGCAGGTAGTCGATGATGTAATCCGACAGCGAGCCGCCATGATTGAAGCGCTCGTCGATGACGACGCCCTGCTTGTCCACCTGGGAGAAGAAATAACGGTTGAAGCTGGTGAAGCCACCCCATGAGGTATCGGGCAGATAGACGTAGCCGATCCTGCCGCCGCTCAGCCGGCTCACGAGCTCGATGTTGTGCTCGATCCAGGCGGCGTGACGCAGGCCGGCCTCGCTCGGAATCGTCTTGACGATCACGGTGTGCGAGCCCTGCATGGAGGGATTCGAGCCCACGGTGAGCGTGACGGTCTTGCCGGCAAGATCCTCGAACGCCTGGTAGACGCTCATGCTCGCATCGATCGGATTGCCGTTGACCGCGAGCAGGTAGTCGCCCTCCTTCACCTTCAGCCCCGGCCGCGCCAGCGGCGCATAGAGCCCGAGGTTCCACTGCCCGCCGCTGTAGATACGCGTGATCCGATAGTGCCCGTCCTCGATGCGGTAGTCAGCCCCGAGGAGACCGACACTGACCTCCTCCATCGTCGGCACGTAGCCGCCGCGAATGAACATGTGTCCGACGGAGATGTAGCTCATCATCTCCTGGAAGAGAAACGACAGCCCATCGCGGCTGGCGATGCCGGGCAGGAAGCTCGAGAATTCCTTCTCGGCCGCATTGAGGTCGAGTCCATCGAATATCGGGTTGTAGAAGAATGCCCGCTGAATGCGCCAGGCATCGCGGTACATCTGCGCCCACTCCTCGTGAGGCACGACGAGCACGCGCATCCCACTTAGATCGAGGTGGTCCGGCTTGACGTTCGGCATCGCGTCCGCGATGAACCATTCGTCGCCTTTTCGGTAGAGGAGCTTCTTGCCGTTGGCGGCGAAAGCGCCGCCGCTGATTCCATCGACGACGTCCTGGGTCTGCCGTGTCTTGAGGTCGAACTTGAGCACACTCGCCGGCGGCCCATTCGGATTTCCTATCGAGGGAAATGTGACGAGAGGGGCCCTGACCACGTACAGGGTTCCGCTCTCACCGGGAGCGACGCCAATATAATTTGCGGCGGGGAGCGGCAGCGGTACGGCGCGCGCCTGAAGTCCCTGAAAGTCGATGCTGACCGTCAGGGGCTTCTTGGGTTGCTTTGCCGGGTGCGCACCGACCTTGGGAGCCTCGGCTTTCGAGGCGGTCGGCGTGGCGCTCTCAAAGCCGCTGCGCGGCGCCAGCGGCGATGCGGTGCCCGCCTGCAGTGTCGCCGCATATACGGTCCGCGTCAGCGGCCGCTCCATCGAGGTCATGTCGAGCCAACCGTAGGCGAGGCCCGTATCGGTGCTCGAGGTGAAGTACAGGTACTTGCCGCCTGCATCGAACACCGGGTACATGCAGTCGCTCGCCGCATCGGTGACCTGGTGAGCGGACCCGTCTGTCAGGGAATAGATGAAGATCGCATGCAGGTAATTCGGCATGAGCTTGGTGTAGCTGATCCAGCGGCTGTCCGGGGACCAGCGCGGATAGAAGTCGTGCAGCGGGATGTCGAAGGTGTCGGTCGTGATCTTCCTGGGAGACGCGCCGGAGCCGCTCACATCGACATACCACAGATCGAGCTTCTGATCGGTAAAGAGGAGCTTCTTGCTGTCGGGCGACCACCTCAAATCATAGTAGAAGGCATCGTCCTGACCGAGCGCGATCCGGCGCACGGGGCCGGTGCCGTCCTGATGGCGGATGTAAAGGTCGTACTCTCCAGCGCGGTCCGAGAAATAGGCGATGGACTGACCGTCGGGCGACCATGCCGGGTCACGGTCCATCGCACCGGGGCTGTGGGTGAGGTTCTCGATGCTGCCGTGCTTCGCAGGCACCGTCAGTATGTCGCCGTGCGCTTCGAACACGGCGCGCACGCCGTTCGGTGAGATGTCTGCCCCCTGGATGTCCTTGGAGGCATCCTCGAAATACGGCCGGCGCTGTGGCAGGTCGCCGGCGACCGTGACCGGCACGGCGTGAGTCGTACCGGTCGCGAAGTCATAGATGTGGAGGTTGCCGAACTGCGAGTAGACGATACCTCCCGGCCCGGCGGAGGCCGAGGTGATGTCGAATCCCTTGTTGTCGATCAGCCGCTGAACCTGCCGGGTATCGGTGTCGTAAACATACAGGGTTGCCGGACCGTCGCGGTCGGAGAGGAAGTAGACCTTGTGGCCGACCCACATCGGGTCGCCCTCGTTGGAGTTCAGATTCGGGATCCGCACCGTGCTCGAGTCCGAGAGCCGCGCGAGGTAGATCTCCGTGTGCTGCCCGCCCTTGTAGCCTTTCCAGAAAGGCTCCCACTGGAATCCCGGAACATAGGCAATTTGGCTGCCGTCATCGGAATACGATCCCATCTCTCCGCTCGGCAGCGGCAACGGCGTCGGGAATCCGCCCGTGATGGGCACCGTGAAGAGCTGATCGGGATCGGAGTAGCTGTAACGATGGGAGCTGAAGAGCACGTTCTTGCCGTCCGGCGTCCAGCCAAGAGCGATGTCGGGATCCGGATGATATGTCAGACGGCGCGGTTGTCCGCCCGTGGCGGGAATGACGTAGACGTCCGTATTCTTGTCGTACGTGCCGGTGAACGCGATGAGGGAGCCATCCGGCGAAAAGATCGGGTTGGCCAGAAGGTCCATGCCGCTCGCCAGCACGTGTGCCTGCCCGCCGTTGCGCGACACGCTCCAGAGCTCGCCGCCATACTCGAACACGATCTGCGTTTGCGACATCGCCGGGTGGTCCAGCAGGACCCGGTCCATCTGCGCCGCTCCCGCGGCGGAGAAACACATCAGAGCGAGCGTCGTTGCCAACCATTTCAGCATGACAGTCTTCTCCACGTAATCGTCTACTCGCCCACCACGCTCGTCGGCGACTCAGGCACCGGCGGCAATCTCGGATGATAGTTGCGCCAGGGCGCACGCTGATAGTGCGGCAGCGGATGGGCATCGAGCTGCTGCATCGCGATCTCGACGGCGCGCTCGAGCTGGGGATCATGACCCTGGCGCACGAGCTCGGGGTTCTGCCACACGGTCACATCGGGACTCACGCCGTGATTCTCCACGGGGAAAGTTCCGTCCAGACCCTCGACCGCGATGCGTGGGGCGGTGATTCCACCCCCGTCCATCAACTCCGGATAGCCGCCGATGCCGACCAGTCCGCCCCAGGTGCGCCCGCCAACCAGCGTACCGACGTGGTCCATCTTGAAATACCACGGCAACGCGTCCCCGCCCGAGCCGGCGAACTCGTTGACGATCATCACCTTCGGCCCGAAGTTCGCCTCCGGCGGCAGCACGGCCGTCCGTCCCCAGCGGGTCACGTTGATCGCCATCGGGCGGCGCTCCAGGTACTGGATGATGTAGTCGGAGATGAGGCCGCCGTGATTGTAGCGCTCGTCGATGATCACGCCCTGCTTGTCGATCTGGGAGAAGAAGTAGCGGTTGAAGTTGATGAAGCCGCCCCATTCGGTATCGGGCAGGTAGACATACCCGAGCTTGCCGCCGCTCAGGCGGGCCACGGCCTGCGCGTTGCCCTCTATCCACGCTGCGTTGCGCAGCGCCGCCTCGCTCGGTATGGTCCTGACGATCACCTGGTGCGAGCCCTTCATGTCGGGATCGGGCCCCACGGTGAGGGTGACCGTCTCATTGGCGAGGTCCTGAAAGGCCTCGTAGAGGTTCACGCTCGTATCGAGCGGATTGCCGTTGACCGCCAGGAGGTAATCGCCCTCCTTCACCTTCAGCCCCGGCTGTGCGAGCGGCGCGTAGAGGTTGGGATTCCATGCCCCGCCGGTGAAGATGTGCGCGATCCGGTAATGGCCGTGCTCGATGGCGTAGTCGGCGCCGAGGAGACCCACGGTGATCTCCTCCATCTTCGGCTCGTAGCCGCCATAGATGAACATGTGACCCACCGAGAGATAGCTCATCATCTCGCGGAAGAGGAATGACAGGTCATCACGGCTCGCAATGCCCGGCAGGTAATTCGCGAACTCCTTCTCGGCCGCCGTCACATCGAGCCCGTCGAAGGTCGGGTTGTAGAAGAATGCGCGCTCCATCCGCCAGGCGTCACGGTACATCTGTGCCCACTGCTCGCGCGGCTCGACGAGCACGCGCATGTCACCGAGATTGAGGTGGTCCGCCGGAGCATGCGGCTTCGCGTCCGCGATGAACCAGTCGCTCCCTCTGCGGTAGAGGAACTTCTCGCGGTAGGTCGCGAAGTCCGCGTCCGAAACGCCACGGACTACAAGCTGGAGCTTCCTGGCTTTGAGATCGAACCGCAGTACCGAGACCGGGGGGCCGCCGGGAACCCTTGGCGAGGGCATTTCCAGCAGCGGCGCCCTCACCAGGAGGAGAATCCCGGCCTTCCCGGGGCTCAGCTCGACGTAATTCGCAGCCGGTATGGGTAGCGGTATGGCGCGGCTTTGCAGTCCCTGGAAGTCGATATTCACCGCCGCCGGCTGTTTGGGTTTGCTCGCGGATGAGGCGTCGGCATCCTTGGTGCGCTTGGCGCTCGGCGCCGACGGCGCCCTCGCCTCGAACCCGGCCCGCGGCGCGAGAGGTGAGGACAGTCCGCTCTGCAGCGTCGCCACATAAACCTGACGTGTGACGGGCCGCTCCAATCGTGTCATATCGAGCCAGCCGTAAGCGAGCCCGGTGTCGGTGCTCGAAGTGAAATAGAGATATTTGCCGCCCGCATCGAACACCGGCGCGAGGCAATCGCTCGTGCCATCGGTGATCCGGTGCGTCGAGCCGTCGCTGAGGTCATACACGAAGATGGCGTGCAGGTAATTGGGCATGACCTTCGCGTATGCGATCCAGCGGCTGTCTCCCGACCAACTCGCGTCGAAGCTGTGCAGCTCGGCGAAATCGTCCGTTGCGACCTTCATCGCCTTCGGATGCGCCGCGGTCGTATCCACATACCAGAGGTTCAGCTTCTGGTCTTCGAAGAGCACCTTCTTGCTGTCCGGCGACCACTTGAGCTCGGCGTAGAAGGCGTCGTCCTGCCCGAGCGATACCTGTCGCACCGGCCCGGTCCCGTCCTGCGCGCTGATCTGGAGGTCATACTCGCCTGCGCGATCGGAAAAGTAGGTGATCGCCTTGCCATCGGGCGACCAGGCCGGATCCCGCTCCATGACGCCGGGGCTGTGCGTTAGATTTTCGATGCTGCCGTGCTTGGCGGGCACCGTCAGAATGTCGCCGTGCGCCTCGAATACCGCTCGCACGCCGTTTGGCGATATCGCGGCGCTCGCCACTTCGTCGGCAACGTCCTCGAAATACGGTCGGCGCTGCGGCAGATCGCCCGCGACCGTGACCGGTACGGCATGCGTGGTGCCGGTCGAGAAGTCATAAATGTGCAGCTCGCCGAACTGCGAGTACACGATACCGCCCGGCCCGGCTGACGCCGAGGTGATGTCGAATCCCGTGTTGTCGATCAGCCGCTGCACCTGTCGAGTCGCGGTATCGTAGGCGTAGAGCGTCGCAGGGCCGTCGCGGTCGGACAGGAAGTAGATCCTGTTGCCGACCCACATGGGGTCGTTCTCATTGGCGTCCAAATTGGGAATGCGGACCGTGCTCGCATCCGACAGCCGCGCGATCCAGATCTCAGTGTGCTGGCCGCCCTTGTAGCCCTTCCAGTACGGCTCCCACTGGAAGCCCGGAACGTAGGCGATGTGGCTGCCGTCGCTCGAATACGAGCCCATTTCGGCGGCCGGCAGCGGCAGGGGTGTGGGGAAGCCGCCGCCAACTGGGATGGTGAAAAGCTCGTTCGGATCGGAGAAGCTGTAGCGGTGCGACCGGAAGAGTATGCCCTTGCCGTCCGGTGTCCAGCCAACCGCGACGTCGGGATCCGGATGGTATGTCAGGCGGTGGGGCTGTCCGCCCGTAGCCGGCACGACGTAGACGTCAGTATTCTTGTCATAGGTGCCACTGAACGCGATCAGCGATCCGTCGGGCGAGAAGATGGGATCGGCGAGCAGATCGATGCCGCTCGCCAGCACGTGTGCCTGCCCACCACTGCGCGGCACACTCCAGAGCTCCCCGCCATATTCGAAGACGATCCGCGTCCTCGACATCGTCGGATAATTGAGGAGGGCCATGTCAGCAGCCCCGGCCGCGGAAGATGAGACCAAGGCGAGCGCAATCGCGAGCCACATCCGCATGACAGCAACCTCCCCCAAAGGGCCACAGCTTCGCCTAGCATACGCCAGTTCGGCCTGACTCGGCCGAGGTCGGGACGTTACGCGTCGGGCACGTTCTTCTCGCTCACCATCGTCAGTACGTCGTAGGCGGCAACCGTCTCGCCATCCCGGTTGGTGATGAGCGCATCCCAGCGGACCTCGCCATAGCCCTGTCCGGCACGGAGCGACTTCTCCTTGCACGTGATGCGGACCTTGATACGGTCGCCAGGCTTCACCGGCTTGGTGAAGCGCAGGGAATCGATGCCGTAGTTGGCGAGCACGGGCCCGAGCGGCGGATCGACGAAGAGGCCCGCGGCGGCTGCGATGAGGAAGTACCCGTGGGCGACGCGGCCGCCGAAGATCGGGTTGCGGCGCGCCGCGGCCTCATCCATGTGGGCGTAGAAGTGATCGCCCGAGAGGTCCGCGAAGCGCTCGATATCCTCCACCGTCACTTCGCGCTCCCCGGAGTTGAAAGTGTCGCCGATGACGAGCGCCCCGAAAGGGATCCGGAAGGGATGAACGCCCGGATCGCGCTCGCGCGAGCCCTTGATCCAGCGGCCGGTGACGGCGGTCAGAACATCGGGCGTGCCCTGAATCGCCGTGCGTTGCATGTAGTGCAGGACGCCGCGGATGCCGCCCATCTCCTCGCCCCCGCCCGC
>Ga0335073_10017318_pt1 | contig 10088 bp, 10 predicted proteins | sample Lox_Sample_22_FD_207093 | JGI IMG/M metagenome (GOLD analysis project Ga0335073, IMG submission 207093) | Soil microbial communities from Loxahatchee National Wildlife Refuge, Florida, United States - Lox_Sample_2.2 | ecosystem: Environmental > Terrestrial > Soil > Wetlands | place: USA... | reverse complement strand
ACCTGGCCGACGGGGAGCAGCGCGGCCATGCCGCGGCGGCCGTGCTTGCCGCCGGCCGGGTTGACATCCTGGTCAACAACGCGGCCACCGTCGAGCCGCTCGGCCCCACCGCCAGCATCCCGGCAGCCGACCTGCGGCTGGCCTTCGAGATCAACGTCGTCGCGCCAGCCGGGCTCACCGCCGCGGTCCTGCCCGGCATGCTGGATGCCGGCTGGGGCCGCGTCGTCAACATCTCCAGTGCGATCGCCGCCCACCCGGCCAGCATGGTCCGCGCGAACGCCTACGCCACCACGAAGGCCGCGCTCGAGGCGCACACCATCAACCTCGCCGCCGAACTGCGCGGCACCGGCGTCACGGTCAACGCCTACCGGCCGGGCGGGGTCGACACCGCGATGCAGGCCTGGATCCGCCAGCAGGATCCCGAACGCATCGGTGCTGACCTGCACGAGCGGTTCAACAGGACCTACACGGGAGGCTCCCTGATCACCCCGGAGCACTCCGCCGCGGCGCTGCTCACCCACCTGGCCGGCGATGACACTGGGGCCATCTGGGACGTCACCACGGCCAGCGTCGGCGCCTGAAGGCCGCCCAGGCCGCCCGCATCCTGCACTGTTATCCGGTGCCTGAAGCGGCGCCTGCCGGGCCGCGCCTGCGGGGGCGGCGCCTGCGGGGGCGGCGTCAGCCGGCCAGCGCTGCGGGCAGGCGGTCGAGTGCGGGCACGGTAAGGTCCGGCTGCGCCCCGATCGTGTCGAACGGGGCGGCGGTTCGGTTCACCCACGCCGTGCGCATCCCGGCGGCGCTGGCACCGACACAGTCGAACGCGTTGCTGGTGACGAGCCGGAGCTGCCCGATCGGCCGGGAAAGCCTCCGGCCGCGTGCCGGTACGCGACGGGTGACGGCTTGAACGACGCCGTCACGGTCGCCGGGAAGCCGGCTGAGCTCGCTGGAGATGGCGATCGGGTCCACCAGCGTCCCGTACAGGTCGAACGCCAGTACCTCGCGGCTGCCCGCTGCGGCTGCCGGGCGGCCTGAGGCGCTAGCCATTGGTGACCGCTTGGACGAGCCCGGTGAAGTCCTCACTGCATGGCCCGCAGGCCAGCAGGTGAGCGGCGACGCCGGGATAGCGCCCGGCCGCGTCCTCGCCGGCGGTCACCAGGTCTACGTAGATGTGCAGAACGGCGATCGCCTCGTCGCAGCCGACATCGCGCGGGTCGGTCCGCAGGAACCGCTCCAGCCTGCCCAGCTCTCTCATCACCGCTCCACGCCCGGCTCTTCCAGGTACCCGTTAGCGACCAGCGCCCGGCGGATCTTACGCCGCGCGTCGAAAATCACCTTGTAGATGGCATTGCGCCGCAGGCCCAGCTCGGCGGCCAGCGCGTCCAGGGGTATCCCGTCGACCACGATCGCCACGAAGAGCCGCCGCTGGTGCATGGTCAGCTCGCTGTCGACGGCCCGGCGCACCTCCGCGAGGATGCCGGCCACCTCGGCGTGCCGCGCCGGGTCGATCCCGAGCCGGTCGGGAAGTCGCTCCCACTGGGCGGCGTCCAGCCAGACCGGCGGGTTGCGCCAGTAATGCCTGCCGAGTTTGCTGGACACCTCCAGGATGACGAACCGGTACACCCACGTGATGAACCGGCTCTCGCCACGGAAGTCACCGAGCTTGGCCAGGATCGCCAGCATGGCGTCATCAGCGGCCTGGTGCGCGACGTCATCGAGTTCCGGGCCGGCCACCGGTGTGCTGGCCGACCGGCGCCGGACCTCGGCAAGCGCGATGCGGACCAGCCTCGCATGAAGCTCACGCTCGGCCGCCTGCCGCTCCCCGCCCCCCGCGCCCAGGCGGCGCAGCCAGACTGACGACTCCTCGTCCAGGTCCTCGGCCGGCACCCGGGCACATTCCACGCCCGACAGGCTATCGCCAGGTGCAGCCGGGCCAGCCGGCCCAGCCGGGCCCGCCGGCCCAGCCGGCCCAGGGGGGACAAGATCACCTAGGGAGCGTCCAGCCGTCCGTGAGATGGACCCGAGCCTGGAGACCAAGCCGTGTTAACGAGCCTGGTTGCCAGGGTTGTCGGGTGGCGCGTCGGGTCCGGTGGCTGGCTCGTGTGGGGTGATTCCGACGTCGGCGGGTGTCAGCGGTCCGGCGCGGTGCAGGCCGACGGCGATGAGGGGGTATATCAGGACCGATAGCACGCCTGCGCCGATCAGGGCGGCTGCGGTGGCGGGCAGCATCACCCCGTCGCGCTGGCCGATTTCGGCCAAGGCTATGAGCAGGGGCATGGTGGTTGCCGTGATGAACGTCATCTCCAGGCGCTGCCGGGGGCGCAGGGCGCGCCGGTAGACCAGCAGTGAGGGCAGCCCGCGGACAATCAGGAGTAGGCCGAAGAAGAGCAGCAGGCGCAGTGGGTCCTGGCTGAGGGCTTTGAGGTCCAGGGTCATCCCTGAGGTGATGAAGAAGATGGGGATGAAGATGCCGTAGCCGACGGTGTCGAACTTGTGCTCCAGGCTGGTGGTGTCCAGGTCCATCCGGCGGGTCCAGCGGCGCAGCACCATCCCGGCCAGCATGGCGCCCAGTACGACATCGAGGCCGAACCGGCTGGCGATGGCCAGCAGCACGAACAGCAGCACCACCGTCCAGCGCAGCGTGGTCTGCCCGGTCGCGTCCTGTCCCTCCCGGATGATTCCGCTCACTGTGCTGTTGTGGGCTAGCGCGGGCGCGGCGGCAAGGATGAGGGCAATCACCCCGACCAGGGCCACTGAGGCCAGCGCGACGAAATGGCCTCGCTGGGTGAGGAAGACAGCGATGATCAGGATGGGAAACAGTTCCCCGACCGCCCCGGCCGATTCCACGTACTGGCCGAACCGGGCGGCGAGCATGTCATTGTCGCGCAGGATGGGCAGGAGCGTGCCCAGTGCGGTGGTGGTTAGTGCCAGCCCGACCGGCACGTAGTCCTTGACGTAGCCTGCCGCGGCCAGTCCCGCTACCACCCCGGTCGCGATCACCGCCGAAATCAGCCAGCCGGTGATCGCCAGCTGCCCTGGGCGTTGCCGCAGGAGCAGCGGATCCAGCTCGTATCCGGCCAGCAGGAACAAAAAGCCCAGCCCGATATTGGACAGCAGCTGGATGTTCGAGGTTTCGGCCAGGCCCAGCACGTGCGGGCCGATGAGGATCCCGCCGAACAAGAAAACGACAACCTGCGGAATACGCGGGCCCGGCAGGACCGCCACCACCAGCGGTGCCAGCGCAGCCACCAGCGCCACGGCCACCAGGTCTTCCAGACCCCGGTTGAGATCCACGACGCCAGCTCAGCCCAGCACGGCGTTGATCATCTGGCACAGCCCCCCGGTCCCTAAGGATCCTGCGTCACCACGCTATCCGCCCAAGCCCACCACGGCCAGGGCACCTCCCGCCAGACGGACAGGCACAGGCTGTGATCTTGCCGCACTTCCCTCCATCTGCCAGACCGCACGTCACCGGCCCCGTGCAGAGTTCTGAGACGATACACACCCGGGGTCCGGCGCCTGGTCAATCTGCTTTTCTAGCTGGACCGGCTCGGGTGCCCGCTTGCGGTGGGATAGCAGCTTGAGCGCCGTGGCTGGGAACAAGGCCGCGGGCAGCAGGCCGGCGGCGAGGAGCGATGCGCTCGTGGTCGTGGTGATCTTTCCCGAGGCGAGCCCGATCTGGGCGGCCGCGATCACGAACGTGAGCGAGGTTGCCTGCAGCAGGCCGGCGGCTCTCGCACGCTGGGCCCCGGCGAAGCGGACGTGGAGCATTGCGGGCAGCCCGCGGACCAGCAGCAGGGCCGCGAGGAACAGTGGTACCTCGGCCAGCGCCGGCTCTCGGGCTGGCAGGCCGCGGTCACGATCCCGATAGTGGGCCGGTTCGCTCGCCGCTGGTGATATCTCTGGCCAGGTGCTAGGGCGTTTGCTGCGCAGCGAGATCTTGGGCCCCCGGGTGGGCGCGGCCCGGCCTCCCACCCGCGGAAGTGATTATGGGGGTGCGTAGCTGGCCGGGCTGTGGGTCTTCGGCGAGGCTGACGATGTACCAGGCGACGTCGGCGCGGGAGACGGTCTTCATGGTGAAGCGGCCGCTGGCCTGAACGTGCCCGGTAAGCGGCCCGTCGGTCAGCTTGATGGGGCGCAGTGCATACCAGTCGAGCCCGGTGGCGGCGAGCTCATTCTCCATGGCTTGCAGGTCTCTGCCGACGCGGCCCAGGTTGGGGGTCACGACGCTGCGGAAGAAGCGGAACAGCAGACGCGGCCCGGCACCCATGGCGGCGTCGCCGGGTCCCATGCTGCCGGTGCTGACCGAGATCAGCCTGACGGGCGCGCCAGAGTCGTTCACCGCGGCGATGAGGGTGTGGGCCAGCCGTTGGTGAAGGTCTGCAGGCGAGATCATCGTGGTTCTGGGGTTGTGGCGCCTGGCGAAGTCCGGGCCCAGGGCCATGACGACTACATCGGCGCCGCGGATGGCCTGGGCGGCGAAGCCAGGGGCGAAGATGTCCGCGCTGACCAGGAGCTCAGCCTGGCCCGCAGGTGGGAATTGCGGGGTGGCCCGGTAGACAGCGCGGACCTGGTGGCCGCGCTGTGCGGCAAGATCGACGACGTGCGTGCCGATGCCGCCGGAGGCACCGAAGACGGTGATTTTCATGGCCAGGTAACTCCTTTGGTCAGGGCAGCGCCAGCTCGGGCTGCCATGGGGCGGCCACGATCATCGTGGCTGCGCTTTCTGCTGGACTATGCGCGCCTGCGCTGGCCCGTCCTGTCCGGCCGGCTCCGCGGCCGGCCTCGCGCCGTGGCTGGCGGGGAGGTGACCGGGCTGGGCCGCTGGTTCCCCCCGGGTGTTGGTGGCGCGCAGCGCAATACCGGCGGCAGCGAGCAGGAAGATCGCACAGGCCAGCAGGGCCTGGTGGAAGCCTGCGGTGAGCGCGTCGGCAGCGGGTACGTGGGCCGCGAGGAGGGTGCTGGTGCGTGCGGTGGCGATGGCGGAGAAGAGAGCCAGGCCGAGCGCGGTCCCGAGTTGCTGTGAGGTGTTGAGCAGCCCGGCCGCCAGCCCGGCTTTGTCAGCCGGGACGCCCGCGTTGGCAGCAGCGGTGACGGAGACGAAAACGGCTCCTAGCCCGATGGACATGACCACCAGGCCTGGGAGCAGGTCGGTGAGGTAGGAGCCGTGGGCGGGGACGCGGGCCAGGTAGTAGATCGCTGCGGCGGCGATCAGCGCGCCGGTGACGGTGACCGGGCGGGTGCCGGTACGTGCGAACAACCGGGATGAGATCCCGGCAGCCGCGACGATGCCGGCGGTGACCGGCAGGTAGGCCGCTCCGCCCTGGATCGGTGAGTAGCCGAGCACGTCCTGCATGTACAGGGTGAGGAAGAAGAACAGCGAGACGAAGCCAGCGAAAGCGATCATCTGCGTGGCATCGGCGGCGGCTAGCCCTTTGATGCGGAAGATGGAGAAGGGGAACAGCGGGTTGCGGCGGCGCAGCTCGGTCAGCATAAAGACGGCGAGGACCACCGCCGCGGTGGCGAGCTCTACGATCGTGCGGGCAGCGCTCCAGCCCTGGCTGGGGGCTTTCACCAGCGCGTAGATGAGCAGCAGCATGCCGCCGGTAGCCAGGATCGCGCCCGGCACGTCAAAGTTTGCCAGCGCCGCGCGGTGGCGCTGGGCCGGGACCAGGCGGTAGGCACCGGGGACGATCACCGCGCAGACCGGCAGGTTGACGAACAATACCCAGCGCCAGCCTGGGCCCTGTGATAGCACGCCGCCCAGGAAGACGCCGGTGGCGGCGGCGAGCCCAGAGACGGCACCCCACACGCCGAGCGCCCGGTTGCGGTCGGTGCCCCGGCTGAAGGTGGTGGTCAGGATCGACAGACCGGCCGGGGCCATCATGGCTGCGCCGATGCCCTGCCCCAGGCGGGCGGCGATCAGCATGCCCGCATCCGCAGCCAGGCCACCGGCCAGTGAGCAGGCCGCGAACAGCATGGTCCCGGCGACCAGCAGCCGCCGCCGGCCGAGCAGGTCGGCCGCCCGGCCGCCGAGCAGCAGGAGACCGCCGTAGGTGAGCAGGTAGCCGCTGAGGACCCACTGCAGGCCCTGCACCGAGAATCCCAGGTCACGCCGTATCGACGGCAGGGCGACATTCATGACCGAGGAATCGGCGATGTCGAGGAACTGCACCGCACACAGCAAAAGCAGCGTCAGCTTGCCGCGGCTGGTGGCGAGCAACGAGCCTGCCTGGGTGGCCATGGCCGCCCTCCAAAACTGGACTAGTTGGTCCAGTTGACGGTAGCAGCTAGTGGACCGATTAGTCCAGAGTCGGGGCCCGGTAAGTCCGCACGTGCGCGAGCGCCGCCTCCACGGCAATCCGAAGCGACGCCGCATCCTTGCGCGTCTGGCTCAGCAGCAGCCCGCCCTCGATGCTCGCCAGCAGCGCGGTAGCAAGCTCGCCGGGTGACGCATCCGCCCGCAGCTCGCCCCGCGCACGCATCCGCCCCAGCGCGTCGGCAAACAGGCCCTCCCAGGCGTCGAAGGCCGCAGCGGCCTGCCGCCGTGCACCGTCATTGCGCTCAGCCACCTCGCTAGCCAGCGACCCGATCGGGCATCCCGGCAGACCCTGCTGTTCAAACCCCGCGACAAAACCGCCAAGCATCGCCTCCAGCTCCGCCAAGGTCGCAACATTCCCCAGCGCCTGGGTCAGCTCGCCCAGCACCTGTGCACAGCGGTGCGCTACCGCCGCCTCCACCAGCTCGTCCCGGCCAGCGAAGTAGTGGTACAGCTGGCTCTTGCTGGCACCGGCAGCCGCCAGCACGTCGTCCAGGCTGGTTCCCGCAACGCCGCGCTCGGCGACCAGCTCTGCAGCATGGTCCACGATCCGCTCGCGGCTGGCGCGCCCGCGCCCAGTTCTCGGCTCACCTGGCATGCGGCCATGGTAGCCGCTCACTGGACCGAACAGTCCAGGAATGGATGCGGCACCCGCAGTGAGAACCAGCAGGTACAGAGCGGGACCCGCTCCTGGGCGCCGAGCTGGACGATCTGGAAGCGCTGACGCCCCGATCAGTCCGCTCCCGATCAACACAGAATCGTTAAGCGTGCCCTGGTCGCGGGAGACGGTGCCGGGGCGGGCGACGAAGGCGGCCTGGCATCCGGCGGCCAGGGCCCCGGCGATGTCCCAGGAATGGGCGGCCACCAGGCGTACCTGCCCGATGGGTACGGCCTCCGCGGCAGATCCGGGTTTGGCTCCCGCAGGCGCAGTTGTTCGTGCTGGTCCGGCTAGGATGGCTGGAGGCGCGCCGGGAAGTCTGGTCGGCATCGTTTCTGGAGGTCGGTCAGGCAGGGGAAGCGGACGTGCGCAGCACTGAGATTGTCCTTGCTCTCATCGCGCTGGGCGCGGTCGGCGCCGCGTTCGCCAACCGGCTGCGGATCCCGCCGCCGTCCCTTCTGGTCCTGGCCGGCCTGGTTGTCGGCCTGCTCCCGGGGGTCCCCGCCGTGCGGGTCAGCCCGGATGTGGTCAGCTTCGTGGTGTTGCCGCCGCTGCTGTGGGCGGCCACCGACGATCTGCCGTGGCGCGACCTGCGGGCGGTCTGGCGTCCAGTGCTCGTGCTGGCTGTGGGCTTGGTACTGGCCTCGGCCGGGGCAGTAGCGGGTGTGCTCACCGCGCTGACCGCGGTGCCCCTGTCCATGGCGTTCGTCCTGGGCGCGGTGCTAGCCAGTACCGACCCGGTCGCGGTCAGCGCCCTGGGCCGGCGGCTTTCGCTGCCGCCCCGGCTGCAGGCGCTGGTCCAGGGGGAGAGCCTGTTCAACGACGCCACCAGCCTGGTGCTGTTCCAGATCGCGGTGTCCTTCGCCGTCAGCGGTTCGGCCAGCACGGGCCTGGGCAGTGTGCTGTGGCATGCCGCCGGGCAGTTCGTGGTGCTGGCTGCTGGCGGGGCGCTGGCTGGCGGCCTCATCGCCGCGGTGATCGTGGCCGTGCGCAGCCGGATCACCGATCCGGTTCTGGAGTCTGTGGTCGCGCTGGTCACACCGTACATGGCCTATGTGCTTGGCACGGCGCTGCACCTTTCCGGGGTGACTGCGGTCATCGTAGCGGGCCTGATCATCGGCACCCGCCGGACGCGGATCACCACGGCCGCCACCCGGCTGCAGGTGCACGCGGTCTACCAGACGGTGATCTTCCTGCTGGAGAGCGTGGTGTTCAGCCTCATCGGCCTGGAACTGCCGACGCTGGTCAGCGACCTGGGGCAGGTGGGCCGGTGGCCGCTGGTCGCGCTCGCGATCGCCGCCACGCTGATCGTCACCCGGGTGCTGTGGGTGTTCCCGCTGTGGGCGGGCAGGCAATGGCGGCAGGGACAGCGGCGCCCCTCCTGGGCAGTCCCGGCCGTAGTCTCCTGGGCTGGGACCCGGGGGGTGGTGCCGCTGGCCGCGGCCTTGTCGATCCCGCTGACCACCGATAGCGGGGTGGCGCTGCCGCAACGTGACCTGCTGCTGGTGCTGGCGGTCACGGTCATTGTCATCTCGCTCATCGTGCAGGGCCTGACCCTTGAGCCGCTGGTCCGCCGCACGGCGGTCGCGCAGCCGACGGCCAGTACCCAGCAGGAGGAGGCCGCGGCCCGGTTGCGGCTGGCCGAGGCCGGGATCGCCCGCCTCGACGAGCTCGCGACCAGCGAAGAAGTCCCGGACGCAGAGATCGACCGGATACGCCGCGCGCTGAACGCCCGTATCGGGCGGGCCCGGGCCCACCTCGGCCAAGGCAGCGATGCCACGCCACAAGGCTGGTCCGGGCGGGACATCCACCGCGACGTCATCGCTGCGGAGAATGCCGAACTGGCCGGCCTGTACGCGGCCGGCACGATCAGCGCGGCTACCCGGCAACGGCTCCAGCGTGCCCTTGACCTGGAACTAGCCCGGCTCGGCAGCGAACCAGACTGACGCTGAGAGTCCCTCAGGGACTACTGCTCTTACGGTTCCTGGCACTGCTCCGGCGGCGGTTTAGCACCGTTGCAGGTGTGCCGGGAAGCCTGGCCGGCGATGTTTATGATCTTGCAGGTCGCAGGCTTGGAGGCAGACAATGGCCCTGGTCAGTCCAGTACCCCGCACCCGCGAAGGGTGGATATGCCGCGTTCGGCCTGGCGCACTACCGCCCGCCCGCTGATACCCATAGCCGCGGCGATCTGGGCATCGGTCCACTGCGCGTAGTACCTGAGAACCAGCGCTTCGCGCTGCCGGGCCGGCAGCGCCTGCAGGGCGGCCACCAGGAGCGTTCCCGGGATGCTGTGGCCTGGCCGGGAGGCGTGCGGCGCGCCGCCCGGCCGGCTGAACGAATCGCCCGGAGCCCTGTCACGGGAGCGTGTCCCGCCGACTACTGCCCTCCTCAGGTAGGCCAGGGCCGTGTCTTCGTCCCCCGGATGCGGCCGGGCACGGTGCAGCGAAACGAAGGCCGACTGCACGATTTCCTCAGCGGCCACTACGTCCCTGACCAGGAGCGCGGCCACCCGGGCGAGAGACTGGTAATGCGCGCGATACAGCAGGGCCACCACCCGGTCCGCCTCAGCCGCACTGCGATGCCGCCGATGCGCGGCACGGCGCTTGGATCGCGTGCGCCGGTGCCGCCATCCGGGTACGGGTGGCATGGTTGGGCCCTCGTTGCTCCGGGCCTGTCAGACCGGCACGAGGGTGTGGGAAATGTTCCCGTACCCGTCGCCCGCGGCGTCCACCAGCTGGCCGAGCACTGTGGTCAGCTGGGCCCGGCTGGCCGGATCGAGCTTCCGCAGGATCCGGGTCAGCTCCTGCTCCCGCCAGTCTGCGACCTGGCGCACCAGTTCCTGACCGGAGGTGGTCAGCTCCAGCGTCACCACGCCGCGGTGTCCTGGCTCGCTTCCCCTGGCCACATGGCCTGCGGCGACCATCCGGTCAGCCAGCCGGGTCACGGTGGACGCTTCCAGTCCCAGAGCCCGGGCTACCTGTACCGAGCGGGCGCGGCCAAGCTGCGCCAGCACCGCGAGCATCCGGAGCTGCGGGAGCGTCACTGCCCCGCCGAGGACATCCACGCTGCGCAGCGCCACGCCGGTCAGGACCCTGGTGACCGCCTGCAGGGTCT
>Ga0335073_10017316_pt1 | contig 10088 bp, 8 predicted proteins | sample Lox_Sample_22_FD_207093 | JGI IMG/M metagenome (GOLD analysis project Ga0335073, IMG submission 207093) | Soil microbial communities from Loxahatchee National Wildlife Refuge, Florida, United States - Lox_Sample_2.2 | ecosystem: Environmental > Terrestrial > Soil > Wetlands | place: USA: Florida... | reverse complement strand
GACGACTTCAGCCAGCTGATGCCGTTCCTCGTCCGGACCTGGATGTACACCTCAGGCGTCATGTTCAGCATCCAGACCAACCCCACGCTGCGGCATCACCCCGTGGTCAGCTACATCCTGCAGGTCAACCCGGCCGCGATCTACATCGACCTGGTCCGCAACGCGATCCTGGCCAAGCAGCGCGCGGCGTGGCCGGGCAGCAAGCCGTACAACGCGGCCGCCTGCAGGCTGTACGACCTGCACGGCCTCCACCTGGAGAACAGCGCGTACTGCCACGGCACCGTGAGCATGAACGAGCTGTGGCTGTTCGGCGCCGGCTGGGCGGTGGTCGCGCTGGTGATCGGGTTCGTGTTCTTCTGGGAAGCCGAAACGAGGTACGGCCGTGGCTGACCCCACCGTGGTCGTGGACGACCTGCACGTGGTCTACCGCGTGTACGGGGCCGGCGGCGACAAGGGAACCGCGGCCACCGCGCTGATGCGGGCGGTCAGGCGGCAGCGCCGCCCTTCCGTCCGCGAGGTGCACGCGATCAGGGGCGTGTCGTTCGTGGTCAACCACGGCGACGCGATCGGGGTCATCGGCAGGAACGGGTCCGGCAAGTCGACCCTGCTGCAGGCGGTCGCCGGGCTGCTCCCGCCCGAGCAGGGCTGCGTCTACACCAGCGGGCAGGCCGCCCTGCTCGGCGTCAACGCGGCGCTGCTCGACGACCTGACCGGCGAGCGGAACGTGGTGCTCGGCTGCCTGGCCATGGGCATGAGCCCGCAGGAGGTCAAGGACCGGTTTCAGTCCATCGTGGACTTCTCCGGCGTCGGCAACTTCATCGACTATCCGATGCGCACCTACTCCACCGGCATGGCGCAGCGGCTGCGGTTCTCCATCGCGTCCGCCAAGAGCCACGAGATCCTGATGATCGACGAGGCGCTCGCCACCGGCGACGCCAACTTCCGCACCAAGAGCCACGAGAAGATCATGGAGCTGCGCGGCGAGGCGGGCACCGTATTCCTTGTCGCGCACAACCTGGCCGAGATCGAGGCGAGCTGCAACCGGGTCATCTGGCTGGAGAAGGGCAAGATCATGATGCAGGGCTACGACGTCCCCGCGGTGGTCGACGCCTACCTGGAGGCCACCGGCGGCGAGCCGCGCAAGCGCGACAAGATCCAGGACAACGACCACGGCGCGTGAGGCCGCGGCAGAAACCGCGGCCGAGGCTGAGGCCGCTGCCGGAGGCTGCTAGTCCTCGCCTCGCGCCGCGGGCCGCAACCGCAGGCACATGACCGTACCGCCGGCCGGACGCGAGCTCGCGGTGATCTCGCCGTGCTGCGCCTGCGCCAGCCGGCGGACGATGAACAGGCCGATCCCGACGCCGCCGAACCTGCGGCGGTCGCCGGTCTCGCCCTGGACGAACCGGTCGAAGATCCGCTCGTGGTCGCCGTCGGCGATGCCGATGCCCTCGTCCTGCACCGTCACCTCGATCCAGCTCTCGCCGGTCTCTTCCGCCCCGGTCACCCGGGCGCCCACCAGCACGGTGCCGCCGTCGGGCGAGTACTTGAAGGCGTTCTCGAGCAGCTGCCCGACGATGATGTCGGTGGCCATCGTGTCGCCGCTAGCGGCGGGCAGGTCAGCGGGGATGTCGGCCACCACCACGTGCTTGTCCGACAGCGGCCGGAACGCGGTGGCCGCGTCGCGCAGCACGGCGCCGAGGTCGAACGGGCCGTTGCTGACGGGCAGCTGATCCGCGCCCGCCCGCGAGCCGAGCAGCAGCTGCTCGACCAGCCTGCCGAGCGATCCTGCCCGCTCGGCGATTGTGCACACGGCGGCGCGCCGTTCGGGATCCGCGAGCTGGTCCCAGCGGCTGGCCAGGGTGGTGGCGAAGCCCTGCACCACGGTGATCGGCGTGCGCAGCTCGTGGCTGGTGGTGGCCAGGAACAGGTCCTTGGCCTCCTCCAGTTCCTTGGCGGCGGTCACGTCACGGAAGTCGATCACGAGTTCCCCGCTGTCGGCGAGCGAGGTGCACAGGACGTCGAGCCACCGCCCGTTCGGCAGCTTGTGGGTCAGCATCGCCCCCGGTTCGGGCAGCGGGAAGGGCGGCGGCTTGCCGATCGCGTCCGGCGCGGGCATCCCCGTGATGCGGTGCGCGGCCGGGTTCCACTGCCGTACCAGCCCCGCGTCGTCGAGCACGGCGATGCCGTCCGCGCTGCCGTCGATCACCGCGCGCTCGTGCGCCCGCTGCCTGACGACCTCCTCGAACGCCATCGCGTTGGTCAGGGCCACCCCGGCATGGCCGGCCAGCAGCTCGAGCAGCTCGAGCTCGACATGGCTCAGCTTGCGCCTGCTGTACAGCGCGTACAGGGCACCGTAGGGCCTGCCCGCCACGTGCGACAGGCTCAGCGCGATCGTGTGCAGGCCGGGCAGGGCGGACCAGATCAGGTCGTCGAATCCGCCCGATTCGCCGGTCGCCATCATGACCGTCTTGCCCGACTGCATGAGCTCGCCGACCAGGCTCTTGGACAGCGTGGCGGTCCGGCCGCGCAGCCGCGCGGGCAGCCCCGCCGTGCTGACCAGCCTGAGCATGTCGTCCTCGATGAGCACGAACCCGCCCGCGTCGGCGCTGGTCAGCTCCCGCAGGCTGGCCGCGATCCGGTCGAGCACCGACTCGAGGTCGCGCTGGGCGTTCATGTCGGCGACGACGTCGCCGAGCCTGCGCACCACCCGGGCGCGCTCGGCCATGTAGTGCCTCGCCACGTCGTCTTCACCGGTCTGGTGGCAGACGTTGACCCAGCCGGTTACCTCGCCGAGGCCGTTGATCAGCGCGCTGGTGTCGATCCTCAGGTCGATGACCGTGCCGTCCTTGCGGATCCTGCGGGTCGCGAAGGAGATCTGGCCGCCGCCTCGCACCCGCTCGAGGACGGCGTTGTGCTCCGCCTTCAGTTCCTCCGGGATGATCGGCGGCTCGAGGCCCACCACCTCCGCCGCGGCCCAGCCGAACATCCGCTCGGCAGCCGGGTTCCACAGCAGCACGGTGCGGTCGGTGCCGAAGGCGACGATCGCGTCGGCCGCACACTCGATCACGGCGCGCGCGGTGGCGTCCGTCCGGTTGCTGATCGTCTCCGCCTGGTGTGCGGTCACCTGAACATCGTGCCACGTCACGAACGACGGGGCACGAACCCCGGACGGTCAGGGATACTCATCATGTGGGCCTGGCTGACCTATAGTACTTTTCAAATACGAGTAACACCGTTCATCCGGGGCATCCATCACGGTATGGCTGACCTGAATGCGGTTTGCCGCTAGGACGCGGACCATGGACCAGGCAGAGTCGAGCCCGTCGCATTCCGGACCGGAGCGGCGCCGGCCTCAGCGGCGTGAGCCGGGGCGGCAGGGCCCTCCAGCCCACGATCGTTCGGCAGGGCGCGGGCAGGAAAGCCACGCCGAGGCGACCGCGTCCGCGCTCCGGCTCGAGCATCCGGTGATCGCGGGGTATGACGGCTCGGCGTCCAGCCGCAACGCACTGGCCTACGCGGCAGGCGTCGCCAGGCGGCTCGGCCGGCCGCTGCTCGTGGTGTACGTCTGCTCCTCCGGCGTGTACTGTGAGCCGCTCACCGGGCAGGTGGTGGGAGTGCCGCGGGACACCGAAGCGCTGGAGCGATGGCTTCTCGGCGAAATTGACCAGGTTACGGGGCAAGCCGGGAACGCCGAGGTGGAGGTGCACGTCCGCACCCGGCGCGGCAGCCCGGCGCGGGAACTCGCCGCCGCCGCGGCGGAATTCACCGCCGACGCGCTGGTGATCGGCGCGCCCACGCATTTCTGGCATCGCATCGCGGGTTCGGTGCCTGGCTGGCTCGCCCGCCATGCCGACTGCCCGGTCATCATCGTGCCGTTAGCGGGAAAATCGCCGCATCCGGCGCCGACGCGAGTAAATGGGCCAGCCCGGGTAGATACATAAGTGGGCGAGGAGGGATTTGAACCCTCACGTCCTTTCGGACACACGGACCTGAACCGTGCGCGTCTGCCGTTCCGCCACCCGCCCGGGGCAACGAGTTAGGTTAGCACGACCGCGAGCGCTCCCGCGCCCCGGATACGATCAGGGCAAGGGACGGAAGGGAGGTGGCACGTTGGGAGTTCTGCAGCGCTTCGAGCGCCGGCTTGAAGGCATGGTGGAGGGTGCTTTCGCGCGCGCCTTCAAGTCCGAGTTGCAACCGGTCGAAGTGGCCAGCGCGGTGCAGCGGGAAATGGACGAGAGGGCCGCCATCGTGGCTCAGGGCCGCACCCTGGTGCCGAACGACTTCGTCGTCGAACTGGCCGAGAGCGACCACGAGCGCCTGAACGTGTACGCCGAGAGCCTGGGGGTCGAACTGGCCAACCTGGCCAGGGACTACGCCAAGGAGCAGGGCTACTCGTTCGTCGGCCCGGTGCGGATGCGGTTCGAGGGCGTGGGCGACCTGACCACCGGCACGTTCCGGATCCGGTCCGGCGTCATCCGCGGCACGACCATCGAGGGCGGCGAGATCCGGCTGCCCGCCAGCGACCTGCCCAGGGTGCGCGGGCGTGGTTTCCCCGGCCATCCCAGGCTGATCGTCTCCGGCCCGGGGGGGTCGGCGGGACCCGGCGGCCGCGCCGGACCCGACGAGCAGCGCACCTACGAGCTGCAGACCCCGGTGACGCTGCTCGGCCGCGGCACGGACTGTGACCTCCGGCTGGTCGATCCCGGCGTGTCCAGGCACCACGCGGAGCTGCGGGTGGAGAATGACCAGGTGGTCCTCGTGGACCTGGGCTCCACGAACGGCACGTTCGTGAACGGCCAGCCGATCAGGCGGGTCGCGCTCAGCGACGGTACCCACGTATCGCTGGGCCGCACGACCCTGGTCTTCCGGCAGGATCGCCTGGATGGCCAGGGCAGTGGCTACGCAGGCACCGGCTACTAGGGTCCGAGGCGAGGACGCGGATGAGCGAGCTGTCCCTCACCATCATCAGGGTGGCCTTCCTGGCCGTACTCTGGCTGTTCGTGATAGCCGCCATCGGCGTGGTCCGCACCGACCTTCTCGGCGGCCCGGCCACGTCCCGGCGCGCCAGGGCGCGCCAGCAGCAGACCCTCAGGCCGCCGCGCCAGCCGCGGGCCACCAAGCCCGCCAAGCCCAGCCGCGGCTCGCCGCGGCTCCTCGTGGTCACCGCCGGCGCGCTGAAGGGCACCAGCCTCGATCTGGCTCAGCAGCAGATCACGCTCGGGCGATCGAATGATGCCACACTGGTGCTCAACGACGACTACGCTTCAAGCCGACATGCCCGGATTTTTCCGCAGGACGGTCAGTGGATTGTGGAGGATCTCGGGTCGACCAACGGCACTTACCTGGACCGGCAGAAGGTGACGCGGCCGACGCCTGTGCCGCTGGGCGTGCCGATCCGCATCGGTAAGACCGTTCTGGAACTGCGCAGATGACACTAGTACTCCGCTACGCGGTACGTTCTGACGTCGGCCTCCTCCGTGAAGGGAACGAGGACTCGGCGTATGCGGGACCGCGCCTGCTCGCGGTGGCGGACGGCATGGGCGGCCATGCGGCCGGCGAGGTTGCCAGCTCGGTGACGATCGGCGCCATGGCCGAGCTCGACTCCGAGAAGGACGGCGGCGACATGCTGGCGGCCTTGTCCTCGGCGGTCGCCACCGCCAACACGCGCCTGCAGGAGATGATCGCCGCCAACCCCGCCGTCGAGGGCATGGGCACCACGCTGACCGCGCTGCTGTGGTCCGACGGGCACGCGGCCGTGTGCCATATCGGCGACTCGCGCGGTTACCTGCTGCGGGACGGCGAGCTGTACCAGATCACCCACGACCACACGCTGGTGCAGTCGCTGGTCGACGAGGGCCGGATCAGCGTCGACGACGTCTCCACGCACCCGCAGCGCTCGCTGCTGCTGCGCGCGCTCGATGGCAGGTCGATCGCCGAGCCCGACCTTTCCGTGCACGAGGGCCAGGTGGGCGATCGCTACCTGCTGTGTTCCGACGGGCTCTCCGGGGTGGTCAGCGACGAGACGCTGCGAGACACGCTGGAGGCGATCGACGACCTGGACACGGTCACCAGGCAGCTGATCGAGCTCGCCCTGCACGGCGGCGGCCCGGACAACATCACCTGCATCGTCGCCGATGTCGTGGACACGGCGACCACCCGGCTGCCCCCGACCGGAACCTCGGTCCTGGCCGGAGCCGCGGCGAACGCACCCGACCTGCGGCTTAACATGCCGAACTCCGACGGCGACGGCACGTCAGCTCCGCTGCACCCGCTCGATACCCTGGGCCCGTACGGCACCGTGCCGAACCTGGGCGGCGATTACGGCGCGCCGAGGACCATGCCGCAGCCGGCGGTGCTTGACGACGATCTCGACCTGCCGCTGGCCAACGGCAGCGGCAACGGCTCCGACCCCGGGATCACGCAGGTCAGGCGCAGCCACCGCGCACAGCCGAAACGCGGGGGGCGGACCAGGTCCGGCAGGCGGCGGCGCTGGCCGATCGTCACCACCGCCCTGGTGGTCCTGCTGGCCGCCATCGCGGGCAGCATCTACGGCCTCTGGCGGTACACCCAGACCCAGTACTACCTCGGCGTGAATAGTCAGCAGCAGGTCGTCATCTATCGCGGGATCACCCAGCGCGTCCTCGGGTTCAACCTGTCCCACCCGTACGAGGCGACTGACATCCCGCTGGCTCAAGTCTCGTCCACCTACCGCAGCACGATAGCCGCGACCGACCCGGTGGCGAGCCTCACCGTGGCCCGGCAGATCGTCGCGAACGTCCGTCACGCGGCCAACGTGTGTCACATGCAGTACTCCGACCTGGCGGCCTGGGTGGCCGCGGACACCAAATATCAGCAAGAGCTGATCAAGGCTGACACGCACAACAGCAAAGCCAAGCCGGCGGGCAACATCACCTCGCCTGGACCGCGTCCTGCGCAGCCAGCGGCCACATGCGCGCCGTCTTCGGCGTTCAGCATCCAGGCCAAGAATCTCGTCGCCCCGGCCCCGGCCCCCACCGCCAGCCCCACCCGGAGCTCGTCAGCCTCCACCGGGCACCGGTGATGATCGGCGTGGGCCGGTGAGCAGCATCACCGCTCCGTCACCCGCGGTCGATCCAACCGGCCCGCTGGTGTCGGCTGCTCGCGGCCGCCGCCGCTCCGAGCTGATCATGCTCGTCTTCGCCTTCGGCCTTATCGCGTTCGCGTTCGCCAACGTGGGGTACAGCCTCAAGGGCAGGCTCCCCTCGGGCCTTGCCGAGTACATGGCCGCGTTCGTCGTCATCATGATCGTCGGCCACCTCGCGATGCGCAGGTTCGCGCCGTACGCGGACCCGCTGCTGCTCCCTCTCGCGGCCATGCTGAACGGCCTCGGAATCGTGATGACGTACCGGCTCGCGGCGCAGGGGAACCTGCTGTCGGCCCCGCTGACGCCGTCCGCGACCAACATCCAGATCCTCTACTCCGCCATCGGCATCGGCTGCTTCGTCGCGATACTGGCGTTCATCCGTGAGCCCCGGGTGCTGCAGCGGTACACCTACACGCTGGGCGCCATCGGGATCGTGCTGATCGCGCTGCCCGCCTTGCTGCCCAAGTCGATCAGCGAGGTGGCCAACACCGGTGCCTTGATCCAGATCCGGTTCGGCTCGTTCACCATCCAGCCCGAGGAGTTCGCCAAGCTGGCGCTGGCCATCTCGTTCGCCGGATACCTGGTGGCCAAGAGCCAGCCGCTGGCCCTGGTCGGCCGGCGGGTGCTCGGCATCGGGCTGCCGAGGGCGCGTCATCTCGGCCCGATCCTGCTGGCCTGGGCGGCCAGCCTGCTGCTGCTCGTCTTCGAGAGCGACGTTGGCACCAGCGCCGTGTTCATGGGCCTGTTCGTCGCGATGCTGTACATCGCGACCTCGCGGACGTCGTGGCTGCTGATTGGCTTCGTCATGTTCGTGGCCGGCGCGTTCGCCGCCGCCAAGCTGTTCAGCCACGTCGGCGAGCGGTTCACCGTCTGGCTGCACCCGTTTACGACCGCCAACGCGGAAGGCATTGCCTTCCAGCCCAACCAGGGGCTGTACGGGATGGCGAGCGGTGGCCTGCTCGGCAAGGGCCTCGGCGGCGGCCAGCCCTACATCACCCCGCTGGTGCAAAGCGACCTGGTGTTCACCGCGTTCGGCGAGGAGCTCGGCCTGGCGGGCGCGATGGCCATCCTGCTGATCTACGGGCTGATCGTGCAGCGCGGGCTGAGCACCGCGCTGCTGGTCAAGGACCCGTTCTCCAAGCTGCTGGCCGGCGGCCTCTCGTTCATGCTCGCGCTGCAGGTCTTCGTCATCGTCGGCGGGGTGACCAGGCTCATCCCGCTGACCGGCATCACCACTCCGTTCCTGTCCCAAGGCGGATCCTCGCTCGTCGCGAGCTGGATGCTGATCGCGCTGCTGGCCCGGCTGAGCGACGCCGCGAGACGCCCGCCGCCGCGGCCGATCCAGGAGGAGGGACTGACGCAGGTGGTGTCGATCCAGTGAACCGAGCGCTGCGCCGGATATCGGTCGCCGTCCTGGTGATGTTCCTGCTGCTCCTCATCAACGTCAACTACCTGCAGGGCTTCGACACCGCCAGCCTGGCCAAGGACCCGGGCAACTCCCGCGCGTTCTACGCCGCGCAGAACCAGTACGAGCGCGGCAGCATCCTCACCTCCGACGGGGTCACGATCGCGGCCTCCAAGCTCAGCAGCGGGAGTGATGCCATCAAGTACCAGCGGTACTACCCCAAGGGCGCCGAGTACGCGCCGGTGACCGGCTACGACACGCTGTACAGCCAGACCGGTATCGAGCAGGCCGAGAACTCGCTGCTGTCCGGCAACGACTCCTCCCTTGACGTCAGGAAGTTCATCGACCTGATCACCGGCAAGACGATCAAGGGCGCCAGCGTCACGACCACGATCAACTCCGCCGCGCAGAACGCCGCCTACGCCGGGCTTGCCGCCCTGGGCCACCCGGGCGGCGTGGTCGCGATCAACCCGCAGACCGGGGCCATCCTGGCCATGGCCAGCTACCCGAGCTACAACCCGGACCTGCTGGCCGTGCACAACGGCAACCAGATCGTCACGAACGACAACGCGCTGCTCAAGAACCCGGCGCAGCCGCTGATCAACCGGGCCATCAACGGGACCTTCCCGCCGGGCTCGACGTTCAAGATCGTCACCAGCTCGACGTTCCTCTCCCAGGACCCGGCCCGCAACACGCAGACCAGCGTCTACTCGCCGACCGTCTACACGCTCCCGAACGGGAACTCCCTCAGCAACAACGACGGCGAGGTGTGCGGGACCGGCACCGGCCACACCACCCTGATTGCGGCCTTCGCCCAGTCCTGCGACACGACCTTCGCCAACCTCGGCGTTCAGCTCGGCAATGCCGCCCTCAAGGACCAGGCCGAGGATTTCGGCTTCAACGACCAGAACCTGACCGTTCCGATGCTGGCGTCACAGAGCAACTACCCGCCGCTGACCGACAAGTCCTTCACGGCGATGTCCGCGATCGGCCAGTTCGACGACACGGCGTCCCCGCTGCAGGAGGCCATGCTCTCCGCCGCGATCGCCGACCACGGCACGCTGATGCGGCCGTATCTGGTGCAGCAGGTCACCGCCAGCGACCTCAGCACGGTGCAGACGACGACGCCGTCCGTGCTGCACCAGGCGGTCTCGCCGACGGTCGCCGGCGAGGTGGGACAGATGATGCTCGCCGTGGTCCAGGACTCGAACGGCACGGGGTTCCAGTTCAACTCGAACGCCGAGGGCGGCCTGGTGATCGCGGGCAAGACAGGCACCGCCGAGACCGGCCAGGCCAGCGGGCTTGACGACGCCGCCTTCACCTGCTTCGCCCCGTACGCCAACCCGCAAATCGCCGTCGGCGTCATAATTCAGGGGGGCGGCTACGGTGCCGCCGCGGCCGCGCCGATCGCCGTGCAGGTCGTCAAGGCCTACCTGGCATACCTGAGGACGAAGTGACCGATTACCTGCTGGCCGGCCGCTACCGGCTGACCGGCCGGATAGCCGCCGGCGGCATGGGCGAGGTCTGGCGCGGCGAGGACGAGCTGCTCAACCGCCCGGT
>Ga0335073_10017314_pt1 | contig 10089 bp, 4 predicted proteins | sample Lox_Sample_22_FD_207093 | JGI IMG/M metagenome (GOLD analysis project Ga0335073, IMG submission 207093) | Soil microbial communities from Loxahatchee National Wildlife Refuge, Florida, United States - Lox_Sample_2.2 | ecosystem: Environmental > Terrestrial > Soil > Wetlands | place: USA: Florida... | reverse complement strand
CAAGCCGAGGGTGCCGTTCCTCTGCAAGAGCGAGGTGTGCGTTTTCCCGAGAAAATTATTCACTTTTAGTATGAATCCCAGCCAAGCACGTCGCTGCGTCCTGTATGCCCGTCTCAGCGTTACCAAGGAAGAGTCTGTCTCGATCTCACGGCAGCTCCAGTCCTGCCGGAGGTACGCCGAGGCTCGTGGATGGAAGATCGTCGGCGAGTTCATCGATGACGGCGTCTCTGCAACCGCCAGCCGCCCGGAGGACCGCAAGGGCTGGGCTTCGCTGCTTGCCGCTCGCGACTTCGACGCCGTCGTGATCTGGAAAGTGGACCGGCTCGCCCGGCGTGTCCTGGACTTTCTCCACGCCGACGAGACCCTGCAGAAGCGCGGCGCGGGACTTGTCGCCGTTGAGGACCCGATTGACATGACCAGTCCTCAGGGCCGTGCGTTCGCGGTCATGCTCGCGGTGTTCGGCGAGATGGAGGCCGAGGCCACCCGGGCGCGCGTTCGGGCGGCACGAGCGCAGTTGCTCAAGGACGGCCGCTGGCCAGGCGGAGGCATCCCGTATGGCTACCATTCGATCGCGAACCCGGATGGCCCTGGCCGGGTGCTGGTCCAGGACCCCGAGCGCGCCCCGTGGCTTTCCGAGGCAGTCAGGATGGCGCTGCGCGGGGACACTGTCAATGCAATTGCGAGATGGCTCACCGACAGCGGGGCGCCTCTTCCCCGTCGTCAGGCCGCGCGACAGACAGCGAGCGGCGCTTGGAACAGGCAGACGGTCGACGGCCTGCTGCGGAACCCCGTCCTGGCAGGGATGACGCCTCGCAATCCGGGCCGTGCGAAGAGCGCCAAGCGTGCAGATCCTTTCGCGGTGCTCCTCGGCGAGCATGGCCGTCCGGTCGTCAACGAGTCACTCGCCGTGATCACTGCCGAGGAGTTCACGGCGCTTCAGGGCATGCTCAACACGCGCACCAGCCCGCAATCCCGCAAGCGATGCGACCGGCAATCAACGAGCCCTTTCCTGTCGCGTGTCGCACTCTGCGATGAGTGCGATGTCTACATGTGCCGCGGGACGAACCAGAAGCGCCCCGTCCTCTACTGCCCGGCGTGCAGGCAGACGATGGGGCGCACGGCGCTGGACCCGTACCTGGCGCAGCGCCTTCTCACCGAGCGGGGAAAGGAACTGCTCGGCGATGCGACCGACGTGACTGTGGAGGAAAGTTGGGCTGCTGCCGGCCGTGATGAAATGGCCCAGCGGGCAGTTCTCCTGACGCAACTGGAAAACCTCCGCATCCGCCGCGGCGTCGTCGGGCGCTACTTCGACGACGAGCGGGTCTTGCTGCGGTGGCGCGCATGAGCCTGAAGAAGGAGCGTCAGGCGAGTTCCGCCGCGGCATTTCCCGGTCTTAAACGTCAGTGGCGCGGGACTCCAACGTCGGTGATCTGCGGCAGACTTGGCCGTGTGACGGACAGAACTGCAGCGGCGCCCTCGGAGATAACCGGGTATGCGCTGAGCCACGAGGCAGATGGCACCTCGTTCACCGTTCGCGAGAACCTCGTGGACATTCTGGAGCGGGAGCTGCTGGGGCCGATCAACGGGCCGGAGGAAGTGCTGCCGTTCAGCCCGCGCCAGCGGTATCTGGTTGGCCTCATCGCCCCGGTCAAGTTGACGAGCACGTCTGCATCGGAACTCGATCAGGATGACGCTGACGTTCTGACCGAGGTGCGGCTCGACGATGACGGGGTGACCGCGAGGCGAGGGGTCTCGACGGTTGCGGCTGACGAGGGCGACGCGGACGCGGAGGACGATGACGCGGAGGATCGGACGCCGAAGCAGGGACTGATGATCCCGGCCTCGATGGGGCTGCGGTTCCAGGTGCCGGTCGACCTAGTGTCGTTCACGGTGACGGCGTCGTGGGGGACTTACGAGACGATCGAGACCGGTGAGGTTTCGAAGGCGGGGCGCCCAATCCGGAAGTACCAGCGCACGCCCGTCGAGGAGGCGCGCACAATCGCTCTGGCCGACCTGATACCAGGCCATACAGCGACGGCCGTGCTCCGTGATGCGATCTGCCTGCGGATCGACAGGTACGACGACCCCGAATACGGGCGCGTGCTTGTGGAGATCGCGTTGTGCAATGATCGGGAGACGCCGCTGCCGATCCCGTCGAGCATGTGGATGTTCCAGACCAAGCTCCTGGTCGATGCGGGTGGCGCCGAGGTGTTCCTGCCCGTGCGGGATGTGTTGGAGCAGGCGTGGCCGGAGCACGACGGCGAGGTGCGCCGCCTCGACCTTCAGTACAAGGACCGCCTGGAGTTCGCGATTGGGCGGACCTGCTCGGCGGACTGGCTGGCCCGCGAGGGCGCGCGGCGTGCCGCCTCCGTTTCGACGGCCTGGCTGCCGACGGCGGCGACGCCGCAAACGAGGGCCAGCGAGGTCGAAGGTGCGACTCTGTCGATGAAGGCGCTCTCGGCGATCACCCCCGACGAGCTGCGGTCGGGGCTGGCCCCTTTGGTCTCCGGGTACGGTGCCTGGCTTGATCGGCAGGAGGCGGCGGCCAGCGAGTTGCCCGCCCACCTGCACGAGACCGCTGAGTTCGCGCTCTGGGAGGCTCGGCAAGCGCATCAGCGTCTCGTTGCCGGGCTGGAGTTTATCGCCTCGGACCCGACGGCTTTGCAGTGCTTCCGGTTCATGAATCGAGTTATGCGCGACCAGCGCATCGCCTCGCAGGTGGCCGAGGCGCGCAAGTCCGAGTCGGCGCTGTCGATTGCGCTGGCACGGCAGGATCTCGAAGCGGCCGAGGTGAATGGTAAGCAGGTGGCGTCGTGGCGCCCATTCCAGCTCGCGTTCATCCTCATGCAGCTTGCTGCGCTTACCGATCCTGCGGCACCGTTCCGCAGCGCTGAGCAGCAGGCTCGGGTCGAGCTGTTGTTCTTCCCGACCGGTGGCGGCAAGACCGAGGCGTACCTGGGCCTCGCGGCCTATACCTTCGCGATCCGGCGACGGCAGGCGGTGGTGGAGTCTGCCGACGGCCCGTTGAATGGTAGTGACGGCGTCTCCGTGCTGATGCGATATACCCTACGGCTGCTCACCGCCCAACAGTTCCAGCGTGCAACGGCGCTGGTGTGCGCGGCGGAGCTGGCGCGCCGCGAGGATGAGGCGACGTGGGGCGCGGAGCCGTTCCGCATCGGGTTGTGGGTCGGTACGGATGTCAGCCCCAAGCGATTCGAAGAGGCCGACGAACAGCTCAAGAAGGTTCACGACGGTGCCTCTCATCGCCTGACCGTGCTCCAGATACAGCGTTGCCCGTGGTGCGGCACCGAGATCACCCCAGGAAACGTGAAAGGCGACCCGACCGCGCGGCGGGTGTTCGTGCACTGCGGCGACGAACTGGGCCGCTGCCCGTTCTCGAAGGGGGGCGGAGTTCCCGAGGGCCTTCCTGTGCTGACCGTTGACGAGGAGATCTACCGGCTCACCCCGGCCTTCGTGATCGCTACTGTCGACAAGTTCGCCCGGCTGGCCCGCGAGGGCGAGGCGGCATCGTTGTTCGGTTTCGTCAGCAGGCGGTGCGGACGGCACGGGTATGTGCATCCCGACTACTCCGCCTGTACGGTCAGCTCCCACCCGGCGAACGGCCGCCATCCTGCGGCGACCGTGGTATCCGTCGGCCGGATGCGTCCGCCGGATCTGATCATCCAGGACGAGCTGCACCTGATCACAGGTGCGCTCGGCACCGCGGTCGGGCTCTTCGAGGTCGCAGTCGAGACACTGTGCTCGTGGGAGACGCCTGGCGGCAAGCCTGTCAAGCCGCTGATCGTCGCCTCCACTGCCACCGTGCGGAATGCCGGCGAGCAGGTGCGCGCACTGTACGGGCGGAAGGTGGAGATCTTCCCGCCTCAGGTGCTCGACGTCGCTGACACGTTCTTCTCCCGCGAGGTGCCCGTCTCGGACAAGAACCCCGGGCGTCGGTACATCGGGGTGAGCGCGCAGGGTGTGCGGCTGTCGAGCGCTGAGATTCGTCTCGCTGAGGTGCTGCTCCTCGCTGGTCAGCTGCTCTTCGACCGGACGGGTATCGAGGCAGACCCGTACATGACGCTGGTCGGCTACTTCAACGCCACGCGTGAGCTGGCGGGCATGCGCCGGTACGTGGACGATGACGTAAGCACCCGCGTCGGCAACCCGCGCCAGGATTCCGGATTCCCGCGCAGATACGGCACAGCATTCGGCAACTTGAACGTCGCCGAGCTGACCTCACGCATCTCCGGCGCCGACATCGGAAAGACCCTGGACCGGCTCGGGCTCGAGTTCGACCCGTCTTACGACACGACCGATGCATTTCGCGCGCGAATCGCACTCCGAAAGGAGGACAAGACCGCACCGAAGCGGGGCGGCGAGGCACCGTTCGACATCGTCCTGGCAACGTCGATGCTCCAGGTAGGCGTGGACGTGCAGCGGCTCGGCCTGATGCTTGTTGTCGGGCAGCCGAAGAACACCGCGGAGTACATCCAGGCATCCTCGCGCGTCGGCCGCGACGCCGCCCGCCCCGGGCTAGTCGTGACGCTGGGCAACTGGGCCCGCCCTCGCGACCTAGCGCATTTCGAGCAGTTCCGGCACTACCACGACACCTTCTACAGGCAGGTCGAGGCACTGTCGGTCACCCCGTTCTCGCCGACATCCCTGGAGCGCGGAATCGACGGGTTGATCGTCAGCGCAGCCCGTGTCGCCCAGGCCGTGACCGCTGATGGACTGTCACCGGAGCGACAGGCAGGCCGGATCGGGACGCAGTACAACGCCGTTGCCGCGATCATCGACAGGCTCAAGGCCCGCATCCTCGCCGCATCGCAGGACGAGAACCTAGCAAAGAGGGCGAGCGATCTGCTCACCAACCGCATCGACCGCTGGGCGAGCCGGGCCGGGTACGCAACCGAGATCCACAAGACGCTTGTCTACGAGCGGACCGGCGAGGGAGACAAGTTCTTGCCGCTCATTATCAGCCCCGAGAACCACCGCGCTATTGTCGGCAGCTCCGCCGAGGCACCTTTTGTGATCGCGAACTCGATGCGCGAGGTGCAGCCCGAGATCAACATCCTGGTGTCACCCGTACCCGAGCGTCTGTTTGCCAGGATCCCCGCAGGTGTCGATGACTGGGCCATGCCCGCCGGAGAGGACGACTGATGGCCGACACCACCACGCAGGTGCTTCCCGACAACAACGACGCCCTCGACCCGATCGGCGACGTCGAGCAGGGCCAGGCCAAGAATCGTGCCAAGGTCGGGTCGGCCCGCCCGTCGTCGCTGCTGTACACCTACGGGCCGGGCGCGATCATGGACCTGCCTAGCTTCTCGGTGATGCCCGCCGGACTCGACGACTGGGAGCCGATCTGGAAGCGCCGCGAGGTCGTTCCGACAATCCTCGAACCGCGCCTGCTCAATGTGGTTCGCCTCCATCTTGGCCCGCAGGTCGACACACTGCGCCCGTTCCCGTGGCAGCCGAAGAAGGGCACCATGTCGACCGAGGGTTCGGACCTCGGCCTGCCCGCGCGGGTATTCCCGCAGTGGTTCCGCTGCACCGGATGCGACTATCTCGGCCCGCTCACTCGGTTCACCTACACGAACACCCACCCCTTCCGGCCCGACCTGGCACAGTTCACGCACAAGCCGTGCCCCGGCCGCGGTGGGCGGGGGAGGCGCGATGGCAGCCCGGCTGTCCCGGCGCAGCACCTGCTCACCTGCACCAACGGTCACCTTGACGAGTTCCCGTACACGCTGTGGGTTCATCGCGGCACCAAGTGCCCGAATGCCGAATCACCGGATCTGAAGATGCGCGACGCCAACGTCGGCAAAAGCGTCGGCTCGACCATCATCTGCCAGGCCTGCGGCGCGACCCGCGGGATGGCAGAGGCACAAGGGTCGAAGGGACGGGAGAAGCTCCCGCAGACGTGCCGTGGCCGTCACCCGCACCTGGGAGCGTTCTTTCCTGGATGCGAGAGCCGCCCTACGCTGATAATGATGGGTGCCTCGAACCTCTGGTTCCCCTCGACCCAGAGCATCATCGTCATGCCCCGTACTGACGCTGAGAAAAAGGAGGCGCTGGCTGACCACCTGCGGGTCGAACTTGGCATCGACCAGATCACGCAGTTCGGCGACCAGATACCCGTCATCCGCGCTCTCGCTGCTGCCCGCAATATCGACGTGGCCGGCCTCACCGATGCTGACATCGCAGCTGCGGTCGCTGAAGTGCTCGCCCCGCCGGAGTCCGACGAGGCGCGTGAGGAGCGCCGGGCGAACTGGGACCCCATCGAGCTTCTTATCCCCGAGTGGCGTTACCTGCAGAAGCCCGCATTGTTCCCCGAGCAGAAGAACAACACCGGGCTGATGGTCACCGAGATGCAGCGGGGCAACGAGCTGGACCCGCGCATCGTCCGTGTTGTCGGCGTCAATCGGATGAAGCGGGTGAACGCCGTCCTCGGCTTCACCCGCCTCGACGAGATGGACCGCGTCAACGACGTCGCCTCGCGCCTAGTCGACTTGACCCGTAATGGCGAGCCAACCTGGGTGCCCGCCACCGAGGATCGCGGCGAGGGCATCTTTCTCCAGTTCGATCTCGACGCCGTCGCCAAGTGGGAACGCAAGATCGAGACGACGCCACTGTGGGACGCTCACCGCGGGACGCACCGGCGGAACTTCGCCCGCCGGTTCTCCGAGACCGCCAAGATCGTCGACCCCGACACGCGACTTCCTGGGCCACGCTATTGGCTGGTTCACACCCTGTCGCACATACTCATCCGCGAGATGGCGATGTACTCCGGTTACGGTGCCGCCAGCCTCACTGAACGGATCTACGCCTGGGGCGAAGCACCACAGCGCGACGCCGCTGCCGGGCTGCTCATCTGCACCACCGCGTCCGACAGCGAGGGCACTCTCGGGGGCCTGGTTGCGCTGTCCGGGCCAGAGCGGCTCCAGAAGATCGTGCTATCGGCGCTACGCCGGGCCGCGCGCTGCTCCTCGGACCCGGTCTGTGCCATGCGCACTCCCTCGGACCCGGAAGACTTCCTGCACGGCGCCGCCTGCCACACCTGCTCCTTCGTTTCTGAGACCTCCTGCGAGAAGGCGAACCGGTTCCTCGACCGCAGGTTCCTGCTCGACCTCCCCTTCTCGAACGGCCCGACCGTGCCCGGGTTCTTCGGCAGCCTCCATGGCATCTGACCCGCTCGCCGACCTGGGCAGCTTCCTCACCGCCACCGAGGCAGGACGACTCGCTGTCCAGATCGAGACCGGGCAGCACACCATCGCCGCCCTCAGCGAGATCGCGGTGGCCCGCCGGGAGGTGGTCAAGCGGCTCCTCTCGACGGCCGGGCTCGGGCACACTGATCCTGCGCGCACCGTGAGCGTGCTGCGTGCAATCGCTGGCGCGAAGTCCGTGCTACGCGAACTCACCCCGGTCTGGACGATGCCAGGGAACGAGGCGAACACCGGGCGCCTTACTGGCGAGTTCCATCGCATCGTGCGCGCGGCTCGCCAGTCGGTCACGGCCGCGACGTATAACTTTCACGACTCATCGCAGATGTGGAATGCACTGAAAGAGGCTTCCGAGCAACCGGGCATGGTCGTCATCGTCTACGTGGATGCGGACAAGGCCGACGCTGACAACGTGAAAGGGCGGCTCCCACGCGCGACCGTCTACCGTTCCGCCGACCTGCCGACCGGCAAGCGGGTCGTGAGCCACGCGAAGTTCATCGTGGTGGACCACGAGCTGCTCCTGATCACGAGCGCCAACTTCAGCTACTCCGCCGAGAATCGCAATGTCGAGTTCGGCCTCCTTGTCCGCGACAGTGCCCTCGCCGAGTCCGTCGAGGCCACGATGACAAGCAAGCACGGGTCGTTGTACGAACTCGCCTAACGGTCAGAAATCAGACCAATGCTGCTCGCGTTCAGACACAGGGTTCATGTTCATGCCCGACGATGCACTGTGGGAAGACTTGAGATCGCGACGCACCTTGACCTGGCGCGACGATGGCCTCTGACTGTGGGGCCGTTGCACGGCGAGCAGCCCACGAGGCCTGGGCTGCCGCGTAACATGACCTTCCCGAGCTGCCTATGTCGACTGCCGCGCCTTTCCGCTGCACAGACAGACTGGAGAGGTGCATAAAGGTCGCTGCGTGTACGTTCACCGAGCCGTAGCTTGCGCCGACGCACGTGGTCATATCACATGGCTGGGGCACGATCGCGGAGCTGACCGCACTGGAAAACGCGGCGGCGCTGGTGCCACTGCCGCCCCTGCCCCGGCCGGGCAGCAGTTGCGCATTAGGGCGCGGACACGGGGCCGCCCGGACGCCACCGGGCTCCCCCGCGACGGGCACCCGCCCTCGGCACCTTGGCCCGAACTAGTAAGTGACTGTCATTTCGCAGTGTTCCCGGGTGATGACCTGCGCGCCTGCGGCTCGGGGCGCGGGATGCGGGTAGATGGTGATGGCCGGCTTGGCTGCGCGGTCGGTGCCCCAGGTGTCGATGTGGCGGCAGAGCCGCTCGGCGAGGCCGGCGCCGTCCGGCCCGTGCCCGATGGCGCCCGCGCGGAAGCCTGACTGTGGTGCTTCGAGGCGCTGGACGGCCAGGTAGGCGATCGAGTCGCCCTCGGCCAGGGCCAGGGTCCGCGATTTGACGACCGGGGTGCACAGCCCGCTGGTGACCGCGGCCGGCTCGGCGGAGATGCGGCAGACGGCCGGGTCCGTGGCGGTGGCGCGGACCCAGATCGCGTCCAAGGGTTCCATGGGGCCGACCGTGGTAACGGACTCGATGCGCGTCTTCGGCCTGTCGAGTACCCCGTGCAACTGGGCGGGTGAGATGTCCTGGTCGGCGTCCCAGTACAGGTGAACCAGCTCACCAGGGTCGAGGGCGGCTGAGTGTTCCCAGTCCTGCCCGATCATCGGGACGAAGCCGCACAGGAACGCGCTGTCGGAGCGCAGCAGGCCGTCGTCGCCGAGGACGAGCGCGACGGACTGGGTCTGGCCGCGCCAGCGCAGCGGCACCACCAGCCGCCCGCCGGGCTTGAGCTGGGCGAACCAGGCCGGGGGGACGTCGAGGCTGCCGATGGTGACGATGGCCCGGTCGTAGGGGGCGTTCTCCGGGACGCCGAGGCCGGCATCGCCGGTGGCGACGTGGACTGCGGGGAACCCGGCTCGTTCGAGGTTGGCCGCTGCCTGGGCGGTGATCTCCGGGTCGATGTCGATGGTGGTGACGTGCCCGCCCGGCCCCGCGAGGGTGGCGAGCAGCGCGGCGTTCCACCCGGTCCCGGCCCCGGCTTCGAAGACCCGGTGGCCGTCGCGGACGTCGAGCTGGGCGAGCATGGCGCCGACGAGGCCGGGCACCGAGGCGCACGACAGCGACCTCCCCCCGTGATCCCGCTTGGTGATCACCGCCAGGTCGGGGTTGTAGGCGTCGGCGAGGCTGGCGCCGGGGACGAACTCATGGCGCGGCACGGCGCGGATCGCGGCCAGGACGCGAGGGTCGCGGGTGCCGACGTGCGGGGCGGCGGCGATGGCGTCGATCATGAGCTCGTTGAGCTGGCCGGGGCTGGCGGGCGCGGTCGCAGTCATCTCTTCTCCTTAGCCGGTCGGTCGGGGGTTCACAGGGTCAGCAGCAGGCAGGCGTCCCATGCGGGCGGCTCGCCTGCCCGGGGCAGGTCGTTCTGGGCGAGTTGGATGCCGGATGTGCCTTCCAAGAGCCCGGTGCAGGCCGGCGGGCCTGCGCGGGCGAGGTGGTCCTCCATGCCCCGCCGTGCCTCGCGCAGCGCCGCCCGGAGCGGCCCGGGGTCGAGGGCGTCGCCGGCGGCCCGCCAGAGTGCCTGCACCAGGCCGGCCCACCCGTGGCACAGCGAGGCGTCGGTGAACAGGCCGGTGACCTGCCGGTCAAGGACGCAGCCGGCCAGAGCGCGCTCGGCGGCGCGCATCCGTTCCCGGTCCCCGAGTGCGAGGCCCGCGAGCTGCTGTGCCCGCGCCTGCCCGGGGGTGCCGTAGCACCACGACGGCCGCCCCTGGCGTCCGGAGTCCGCCCTCCCGCGCTTGTGCTCGCCGGAGGTGATCGTCGCGGGCCACCAGGGGCACGC
>Ga0335073_10017313_pt1 | contig 10089 bp, 10 predicted proteins | sample Lox_Sample_22_FD_207093 | JGI IMG/M metagenome (GOLD analysis project Ga0335073, IMG submission 207093) | Soil microbial communities from Loxahatchee National Wildlife Refuge, Florida, United States - Lox_Sample_2.2 | ecosystem: Environmental > Terrestrial > Soil > Wetlands | place: USA... | reverse complement strand
CGGCCAATCGGTCTCGTTCGGCATTCAACCGGTCAACCTCGGACTGCTCTACGCGGACCAGGTCCACCAGCCGCGGCGCGTCACTGCGGCGGATCTCACCGCCGCGGGAGACGCCATGGGTCGCGCCGAGCAGCAACCCGGCAAGCAGGCAGACCAGCGGAACGCCCACCCGCCAGGGCGAGGGGCCCGAGTCCGCCCGCCGCGGCGGGGGCCGCAGCGCGGCGGACAGCCGGGCGGTCCATTTGGCCATCGGCTCTCCGTTCGCCGCTGGTACGTGCGTTAGGCTCGTCGTTGCACGTACCCTTTAACGCTCAACCGTTCGACGCTCAAGCCTGCAACGCTCCACCGTTCAACGCTTAACCTTCAATACCGTAGCCCGAGGTCCCGCGAGGTAGAGATGCCCAAGTCCAAGGTCCGCAAGAAAACCGACTTCACAGTCAGCGCCGTAAGCCGTACGCCGGTCAAGGTCAAGGCCGGCCCGTCCAGCGTGTGGTTCGTGGTGTTGTTCTGCGGCCTGATGCTGATCGGCCTGGTCTGGCTGATGGTGTTCCAGCTTGCCGCCACCGGCCCGGACGCGCCCTCGCTGCTGACTTGGATGGCCAACCTGGGTCCGTGGAACTACGCCATCGCGTTTGCTTTCATGATCACCGGTTTGTTGCTCACAATGCGGTGGCGGTAACCATTGACGCGGACGTAATGAATTCATTTTCGGTCTGCGCGGTTACTGGGTTGGCAACCTCGGAGCGGCTAGATCACACGCGTGTGATTCATCCCCATTGTGCATAGCGCTTGTGGATAACCTCATCGGCAGTGGTAGGCCCGCTTAGGAACCCCGTGCAGCAAACACAGTGGTCGCCGTCACCGGCTGGAGTTGCAGCTTGCGGCATCGTCGGCGTTGTGATGGCTATCGCCTGTGTGACTGTCGTCACAGACCCTCCGGGGCGGGTATTGCTCGGTATTTCCGCGGTCGGTCTGATCATGTTTGCAAGCGGGACGTGGCGCGCACGTCCCAAGCTGGCAATCACGCCCGACGGCCTGCAAGTACGCGGGTGGTGGCGGACGCAGCTATTGCAGCGCCCCGATGTCAAGATCATTCGGATCACCGAATTCCGTCGTATCGGCCGCAAAATGCGGCTGCTCGAGATCGACGCGGTGGACGGCCGGCTGCTGATCTTCTCCCGTTGGGACCTCGGCACTGACCCGCTGAACGTGCTCGACGCGTTGACTGCCGAGGGTTACGCCGGGTCCTGAGCCGCCGCGCGTGCGAGCTGGCTCAGGAGATCGTGATCGACTCGATGACGACGGGTTCGGTCGGTCGGTCACCGTGATCGGTGGCGGTGGTGGCGATGGCATCGACGACTCCTTGCGAGTCCGCGTCGACCACCTCGCCGAAGATGGTGTGCCGCCGGTTCAGATGCGGCGTCTGGCCGACCGTGATGAAGAACTGCGACCCGTTGGTTCCCGGGCCCGCGTTCGCCATCGCCAGCAGGTACGGCTTGTCGAACTGCAGCTCGGGATGAAACTCGTCGGCGAACTTGTAGCCCGGACCGCCGCGGCCCGTCCCGGTCGGGTCGCCACCCTGGATCATGAAGCCGCTGATCACCCGGTGAAAGACGGCGCCGTCGTAGAACGGGCCGGAGCTACCACCGGAGGCGTTCTCGGTCGAGTATTCCTTGGTGCCTTGGGCCAGGCCGACGAAGTTGGCGACGGTCTTGGGAGCGTGGTTTCCGAACAGCGCGATCTTGATGTCGCCGCGGTTGGTGTGCAGTGTGGCAGTGGCAGTCTGAATCGGGCTGGTAGTCACGGCATCACAGTCTGCCATCACCGGTTCTCCCGCCGGGCATCCGGTGCCCTTACCCGCAGACGCTCACCGGGCCATCGGTAGTTACAGTCGGGAAGTATCGGAGCACGGTCTTGCAAAAGCGGCCGGGAAAGGCGAGAAATGAGCGCTAAGAACAACACCCGGCTGAGCCCGCGGCAGCGGCTATCCCGCGGCCTGACCTACACGGCGGTCGGGCCGGTGGACGTTACCCGCGGCATCGTCGGGCTGGGCGCCCACTCGGCGCAGGCGGGCGCGTCGAGTCTGCGTCGCCGCTATCAGGAGGGCCGGCTGGCCCGCGACTTGCAGACCGCCCAGGAGAACCTCGCGCAAGAGTTGGCGGCCGCGCAGGAGGTGGTCAGCGGTCTGCCGCAAGCGCTTCAGCAGGCCCGTCGTTCGCAGCGGCGCGGCCCGCGACCTTGGGTGCTCGCGGGCGCGGTCGTGGCGGTTCTCGCCGCCGGCGCGGCGGCGTTCTCGATCGCCCGCCGCTCGATGCGCCGAGAGCCGTCGTCGCTGCCGCCGAGTGTGGACGTTCAGCCCCGCCCCTAACTCCCTGCGATTAGGCTGCGGCACATGCGCGATCGGGAAACGATCGACTCCGAGCTCCGGCGGCTGCTGGCCACCGGCGAGCTGTCCAGCCGTCAGATCGACGAACTTCTCGACGAGCGCCTGGGTCACCGCATGCAAGCGGCCCAGGCCGCATCGGTCCACACCTGGCCGCAGCGCACCAAAACCAACGCCGTTGCGCCGCAACGACGTAAGCGTGCCCGTCGCCGCCTCGGTGTCCCGGCGGCATTGCCGCTATCGCTGGTCGCCGCCGGCGCCGTATTCGCGGTGATGTTCGCGGTCCACAGACAACACCCTGCTGTCGAGCCGGCCGAAGCCCCACCGGCGAGTGAGCAACCCAGCCCGCCGGCGCCGAAACCCCCCGCTCCGCCACCCAGCCACGCGCCGCAGCTTCCCGTTCTCGACCGGGCCTTCATCGATACGTTGAAGCAGGAGGGTGTGCCCGTTCCCAGCCCGGACTACGTAATGGCGCAGGGGCACGCCGCGTGCGACTTCCTCGCGCGGCAATCCGACTTCGCGGCGGCCGTGCGCTTTGTCCAGCAATCGTCGATATGGGACGCGAACCAAAGCACCGACGTCACTGCCGGCGCGATCGTCTCGTACTGCCCTCAGTACCAGCCGACCAGCTACCAACCGGCAGTCCCGGATCAGCTGCAGCAGGCATTCCAGAAAGCTCAATCCGATCTGCAAGCCATCGAGGGTGACCTGCAGGGCATCCGCGACGGTTTGCCCGACCGCCAGCCGTGATGAATCCGGTTGTGCGGCGCACTGTCGGCCAGCGCTAGTCGGTGTTGTCGACCACCGTGGCGCCACGCGCCACGGTCCGCACAGCATTGATGCCCTGCTGCGCCGCAGCCTTCGACTTGTAGCTCTCGCTGGTTGCGATGATTTCGCCGTTAGGCGCCTTCAAGTAAAAGCGGTGCTCGCCGCGCGCATCTTTGTAGAGCTCGAACGTACCCGCAAAGTCGTTTGCCCTGGATCGAGCGAGCGAGCTACCCAGGCAACCTGGTACGAGATCGTGCGAGCGAGCTATCAAGTGAAGCTCCCGTCCATAACCGCGACACCGTCTTCGATACCGGGTTCCCCGAACTGACGGGCTTATAACGCACATGTCGAATGGGTCAGCTTGTGGAGCCTAGGGTGTGGAGCCTAGGGGATTCGAACCCCTGACTTCTGCCTTGCAAAGGCAGCGCTCTACCAACTGAGCTAAGGCCCCGCGCTCCGACCATCGGCCGGGTCGGCGGCCACGTGCCAGACCTCGACATCGTGTCGAGACCGGATCACCGCCGCCAGCACGGCGATCGCCGCCAGCGGCAAAACCAGTCTCACGAAACGTCTCGGCAAACACATGGTTGTGGGCCTAGGAGGACTCGAACCTCCGACCTCTTCGTTATCAGCGAAGCGCTCTAACCGCCTGAGCTATAGGCCCGTACGCGCACACGGCCGAGCGACGAGATTACCCCACCGCAGCGTCCGCACCCAAACCACTAGTCCCGGTCTGCGAGCGTCACCTCGACGCCGCCAATCAGGTCGGTCGTCAGGTTGTACACAAACGCACCTATGGTCGCCATGGCGCTCAGGAGCACGATGTTCACCAGGCCGATCAGCACCGCGCCGCCGAAGATGGTGCCGCTCGATACCAGGTCCGCGCTGCCGCCGGAGTTGTTCAGCAGGTCGCCGACATTGCTGTTGAGCTTGCTCCATACCCCCATGCCACCGAGCACCAGGTACAGGAACGCCACCGCGATCATCCAGACGAAGAACAGTGCCACCGAGAGCACCAGCGAGACCTTCAGCGTGCTCCAGGGATCGATGCGCCGAATCTGCATGCTGGCACGAACCGGGCCTTGGGCCCGCCCGGACACCTGGATGCGGCGTTCGGTCCGCACCGGTCTCGTCGCCGTGTCCGGCGCCTGGTCAGCGGCGGGCTGGCGCTGTCCGGCGCGGGGGATCGGACCGGACAGATCCGGTAGTTCGCTGGCGTAGGCCTCGCTGCGCGCCGTTTCTGCCGGCGCGTCGACCTCTGCCGGCGGCGGCGTCTTGGCCGCTCCCGGCGCGGCGGTTCCCGAGATGAAACGGCTCAACCGTGCGTCGGCGTTGGGCGCACCGGAGGAACCGCCGGTCGGCCGCGGCGCGCGAGGCTTCGGCGCACCCGATGCCGGCCGCCGAGGCCCTTGCGAGGACCGGGCGCCGGTGCCTTGCGGCGACCGCGGTGCGGCGCCCGGGTCGCCCGAGCCATTCCCGTTGGGGCTGTCGCCCGGTCCGGGATGCCCCGGCTCGTTCGGTGAAGTCACGCAGGCGCTCCTAACTGTGCATCCGACCGCCGGGGCGGTCGGCGATCGCTCACGCGTCGCCCGAGTCGTCGTCGGCGGCGTCCTCGGCTTCTTCGGCGTTGCGTGCGATGGCTAATAGTGTGTCGCCCTCGCCCAGGTTCATCAAGCGAACACCTTTAGTCTGCCGACCGGCCTTCCGGACCTGCCTGGCCGCCGTCCGGATCACCCCACCGCCGGAGGTGATCGCGTACACCTCGCTGTCGTCGTCGACGATCAGCGCACCTACCAGCTTTCCACGCCGGGTGTCGTACTGGATCGTCAAGATGCCCTTCCCGCCGCGGCCCTGGGTGGTGTACTCCTCGATCGCGGTGCGTTTGGCATAGCCGCCCGACGTCGCCACCAGCAGGAATGTTCCTTCTCGGACCACGTTCAGCGACAGCAGGTAGTCGTCGGCGTTGAACCGCATACCCTGCACACCCGACGTCGCGCGGCCCATCGGCCGCAACGCCTCGTCGGTCGCGGAGAACCGGATCGACTGGCCGTTGGCCGACACCAGCAGCAGGTCGTCGTCGGCCGAGCACAGCACCGCCCCGACCAGTTCGTCGCCGTCACGCAGGTTGATCGCCACGATGCCGCCTGAGCGGTTGGAGTCGAAATCGGTGAGCGCGCTCTTTTTGACCAGCCCGTTGCGGGTGGCCAGGACCAGGTACGGGGCGTCCTCGTAGCTCTTGATCTGGATCACCTGGGCGATCCGCTCCTCGGGCTGGAACGCCAGCAGGTTGGCGACATGCTGTCCGCGCGCCGTCCGTGAGGCTTCCGGCAGGTCGTAGGCCTTCGCCCGGTACACCCGGCCCTGGGTGGTGAAGAACAGGATCCAGTCGTGGGTCGAGCACACGAAGAAGTGCCGCACGATGTCGTCCTGCTTCAGCCCGGCGCCCTGCACGCCCTTGCCGCCGCGTTTCTGGCTGCGGTAGAGGTCGGTCTTGGTGCGCTTGGCGTAGCCGGTTTCGGTGATCGTGACGACGACGTCTTCGCGGGCGATCAGGTCCTCGTCGTTGACCTCCCCGTCGGCCGCGATGATCCGGGTGCGACGGTCGTCGCCGTACTTGTCGACGATCTCGGCGAGCTCGTCACGCACGATCCCGCGCTGCCGCTCCGGCTTGGCCAAAATGTCTTCTAGATCAGCGATTTCGGCTTCGATCTTGGCCAGGTCGTCGATGATGCGCTGGCGCTCCAACGCCGCCAGCCGGCGCAACTGCATGTCCAGGATCGCCTGGGCCTGGATCTCGTCGATGTCGAGCAGCTCGATCAGGCCGGCCCGCGCGATGTCCACGGTCTCTGACGCGCGGATCAACGCGATGACTTCGTCAAGTGCGTCAAGGGCTTTCACCAGACCGCGCAGGATGTGGGCCCGTTCGTTAGCCTTGCGCAGCCGGTAGGTGGTGCGCCGGACGATCACGTCGAGTTGATGCTCGACGTAGTAGCGGATCATCTGGTCCAGCCGCAGCGTGCGCGGAACACCGTCGACGATGCTGAGCATGTTGGCGCCGAAGCTGGTCTGCAGCTGGGTGTGCTTGTAGAGGTTGTTCAGCACGACCTTGGCGACGGCGTCGCGCTTGATCTCCACGACGATACGCAGGCCGACCCGGTCGCTGCTTTGGTCCTCGATGTTCGCGATGCCGGCCAGCTTGCCGTCGCGGACCTGTTCGGCGATCGAGGTGATGAAGTTGTCGTGGTTCACCTGATACGGCAACTCGGTGATGACCAGGCCCGTCCGGCCGCGCGAATCTTCTTCCACCTCAACGACTCCACGCATCCGGATGGATCCGCGGCCGGTGGTGTAGGCGTCGTTGATCCCCTGGGATCCGACGATCAGACCGTGCGTCGGGAAGTCCGGGCCCTTGACCCGCTCGCAGACGGCAGCAAGGGTGGCCTCTTCGTCGGCCTCGTGGTTGTCCAGGCACCAGTAGACGGCCTCGGCAAGCTCGCGCAGGTTGTGCGGCGGGATGTTGGTCGCCATGCCGACGGCGATACCGCCCGAACCGTTGGCCAGCAGGTTGGGAAACCGGCTCGGCAACACCGTCGGTTCCTGCACCCGGCCGTCATAGTTGGGAATGAAATCGACTGTCTCCTCATCGATTTCGCGCAGCATCTCCATCGCCAACGGCGTGAGCCGCGCTTCGGTATATCTCATCGCGGCTGGCGGGTCGTTACCCGGTGAGCCGAAGTTGCCCTGCCCGTCGACCAGCGGGTAGCGCAGCGACCACGGCTGCGCCATCCGCACCAGGGTGTCGTAGATCGACGCGTCGCCGTGCGGGTGGTAATTACCCATCGTCTCCGCGACCGACCGCGCCGACTTGGCGTGGCCGCGGTCCGGGCGGAAGCCGGAGTCGAACATCGCGTAGAGCACCCGCCGGTGTACCGGCTTGAGGCCGTCGCGCACCTCGGGCAACGCGCGGCCGACGATGACGCTCATCGCGTAGTCGATGTAGCTGCGCTGCATCTCCTGCTGGATGTCGACCGGCTCGATGCGGTCGGCGGCGTCACCGCCGGGCGGCAGCGTGGTGTCTGTCATCTATTCCTCGTCCGAGAGTGAAGTGGGGGATTGGGGGACACGCCCAAGGGCGTCAGGCGTCGCTAAACATCCAGGAAGCGAACGTCCTTGGCGTTGCGGGTGATGAAGCTGCGGCGAGCATCGACGTCCTCGCCCATCAGAATGGAGAACAGCTCGTCGGCCGCGGCGGCGTCGTCCAGGGTGACCTGGCGCAGGATCCGGACCGAAGGATCCATGGTGGTTTCCCACAGCTCCTTGGCGTCCATCTCGCCCAGACCCTTGTAGCGCTGGATGCCGTCCTCGACGTTGATCTTCTTGCCGGCCTTCCGGCCCGCCTCGATCAGCCCGTCGCGTTCCCGGTCGGAGTAGGCGAACTCGGGATCGCTGCGCTGCCACTTCAGCTTGTACAGCGGCGGCTGCGCCAAGAACACGTGGCCGTTCTCGATCAGTGGGCGCATGAACCGGAACAACAGCGTCAGCAGCAGCGTCGAGATGTGCTGGCCGTCCACGTCGGCGTCTGCCATCAGCACGATCTTGTGATACCGCAGCTTGGTGATGTCGAATTCGTCGTGGATTCCGGTGCCGAGCGCGGTGATGATCGCCTGCACCTCGGTGTTTTTCAGCACCCGGTCGATGCGGGCCTTCTCGACGTTGATGATCTTGCCGCGCAGCGGCAAGATCGCCTGGAACATCGAGTCCCGGCCGCTTTTGGCCGAGCCGCCGGCCGAATCACCTTCCACCACATACAATTCCGATTTCCGCGGGTCAGTGGAGCGGCAGTCGGCAAGCTTCCCGGGCAGTCCGCCCAAGTCGGTTGCACTCTTGCGCCGCACCAACTCTCGCGCCTTGCGCGCGGCGATGCGAGCCTGCGCCGACGACACCGCCTTGTTCACCACGGTCTTGGCGTCGGCGGGGTTGGCTTCGAACCAGTGCGACAGCCGCTCGTTGCAGGCCTTCTGTACGAACGACTTGACCTCGGTGTTGCCGAGCTTGGTCTTGGTCTGGCCCTCGAACTGCGGCTCGCTGACCTTGACCGAGATGACCGCGGCCAGGCCCTCGCGGATATCGTCACCCGTGAGGTTGGGGTCCTTTTCCTTCAGCAGCTTCTTGTCCTTGGCGTACTTGTTGACCACCGACGTCAACGCCGCGCGGAAGCCCTCCTCGTGCGTTCCGCCCTCGTGGGTGTTGATGGTGTTGGCGAAGGTGTGCACCGACTCCGAGTAGCCGGCGTTCCACTGCATCGCGATCTCGACCTCATGACCGGGACCCTTGTCGGAGAAATCGACGATGCTGCTGTGGATCGGGTTCTTGGTGCGGTTGATGTGCTTGACGAAGTCGACCAGACCGCCGGGATAGTGGAACGTGCGGTGCTTAACCTTTTGTGGCGCAGCCGATTCGGCGGCCTTTTCCTGTGCCGACTTGGGCGCTTCAGCGGTGTCGCTGACGACCTCGTCCACCACTTCTTCGGCGGCGACGCGCTCGTCGCTGAGGTTGATGGTCAAACCCTTGTTGAGGAACGCCATTTCCTGCAGCCGGCGGGCCACGGTCTCGAAGTCATAATTCGTTGTTTCGAAGATTGTCGGGTCGGCCCAGAACCGTACCGTCGTACCCGTCTTCTTGGTCTTGTCGCCTTGCTTCAGGGTGCCCGGCTCGGAGTGCTCGTAGGTCTGATACCACTCGAAGCCGTCGGTGGATATTTCGACCTCGAGTCGAGTGGACAGTGCGTTGACCACCGACACGCCCACGCCGTGCAGACCACCGGACACCGCGTAGGCGCTGTCGTCGCCGCCGAATTTGCCGCCGGCATGGAGTTGGGTCATCACCACGTCGACGGTGGGGACACCGGTGGCGTGCGTGGCGACCGGGATACCGCGTCCGTTATCGGTGACCTCGACGCCGCCGTTCTCCAAGAGTTTCACGTCGACGGTATCGGCGTAGCCGGCCATCGCCTCATCGACCGAGTTGTCGACGACCTCCCAAATCAGGTGGTGCAATCCACGCTCACCGGTCGAGCCGATATACATGCCGGGGCGTTTGCGGACTGCTTCCAGCCCCTCCAGGATTGTGATCGAGTCGGCCCCGTACTCTTTCTGATTCTTCTTCTGGGCAGCCACGGTCGGAAGGCTCTCCTTGGGGTTGCGCGCGGGCAGTCAGATGACTCTGCGCTGGTTCTGTGTCAGTCTACCGTCAAGACGGCCTCGGACCGATTCTGTGAGGGCGTTTCTGCACAGCTATCTGCGCCGTGTGCGGAATTTCTCGCTCTGGGCTGCGTCCTGACGCTTGACGGGCCGGTTTTCCGCGTTGTGACGGCCCTGAGCGAATCGCCGCGGCGCTCACCCATAGGTGTCACGGGGCCCTCGTCCGGCGATGTGCAGCGGTCCCTTCCGCCACGACGGCGCGACCGGGCCGGTGATCTTCAACCTGGTCACCACGCCGTCGCCGACCGCCGCCGCGATCTTCGCCAGCACTTGCGCCTGAATGATGCGCAGCTGCGTCGCCCAGGCCGTCGATTCCGCGGACACGCTCAGCACTCCGTCGCGCAGCGCGGTCGGTATCGCGTGCTCGGCGATGTGCTCGCCAACCACCGTCGGCCACTGGCCGAACACCGCGCCTTCGGCCACCCGCGACGACCAGCCGCGCTTCTTCGCCACGTCGCGGGCGATGCTGCCCAACGGCTGCGGATCACGGCCGTCCGGGCCCGGACCGGACCACCGCCGGCGGCTTCCGGCGCCGGCAACGCGGCGAGTGGGCGGCAGCCGGCGGCCGCGCCCGACATCCTTGCCTTGGGTGCGGGCAGCGCCGCGGGCCTCTTCCAACGCGCGCCGCACCAGATCCATCCCCGGCAGCCCGATCAACCGCTCAGGAGGTCCGGCGTT
>Ga0335073_10017311_pt1 | contig 10090 bp, 7 predicted proteins | sample Lox_Sample_22_FD_207093 | JGI IMG/M metagenome (GOLD analysis project Ga0335073, IMG submission 207093) | Soil microbial communities from Loxahatchee National Wildlife Refuge, Florida, United States - Lox_Sample_2.2 | ecosystem: Environmental > Terrestrial > Soil > Wetlands | place: USA: Florida... | reverse complement strand
AGGCTGATCCCTGAGCCGTTGGGATTCAGCCGGTCGTCGGTCAGCGCGTCGATCCGCCACTCCCGGGTACAGGCGAGCACCTGCGCCGCGAAGGCCTCGTTCAGTTCGATCAGGTCCATGTCGGCCAACCGCAGCCCGAGCCGGGTAAGGACCCGCTCTGTGGCCGGCACAGGTCCGATGCCCATCCGGTCGGGCATCACCCCGGCCGAAGACCAGCCCAGGACCCGGGCCAGCGGCCGCAGCCCATAGCGTTCAGCCGCCTCCTCGGAGGCGACGATACACACGGCCGCACCGTCGTTCTGGCCGCTGGCGTTACCCGCCGTGACCGTGGCGTCCGGGTCGACCTTGCGCCGGATCGGCCGAAGTTCGCTTAGGGCCCGAAGCGAGGCATCCGCACGCGGGTGCTCGTCGCGCTCGACGGTGCCGCCGGCCGGCAGCTCGATTGGCACGATCTCCTCGGTGAACCGGCCGGACTCCTGCGCCGCGACCGCGCGCTGGTGAGAGGCGAGCGCGAGCAGGTCCTGCTCCTCACGGCCGATGCCATAGTCGCGGCGCAGGTTCTCCGCGGTCTCGATCATCCCGCCGGGGACGGGGTAGTTGACGCCTCCCGCAGTGACCCGGCCGCGGGCGAGCCTGTCGTAGAACACCTGGTTCTCCGCGCGCGCTCCCCACCGCATTGCCGTCGTGTAGTACTCGGCCTGGCTCATGCTCTCCGTACCGCCAGCAAGGACGACCTCGCTGACACCAGTCTGGACCTGCATGGCCGCGTAGAGCACAGCCTGCAGTCCAGACCCGCAGCGCCGGTCCAACTGCAGGCCGGTCACCTCTATGGGAAGGTTCGCGTTCAGTGCTGCTACCCGGCCGATCGCCGGCGCCTCGCTGTTGGGATAACACTGGCCGAGCACTACATCATCGATGGCGTCCGAGGGCAGTCCCGATCGTTTCACGACCGCTGCGACGACCTGTGCAGCGAGATCGGCTGGCTCCACGGTCCGCAACACGCCGCCGTAGCGGCCAACCGGCGAGCGCAGCGGGTGACAGATGAGAGCCGCGCGGCTCACCGGACGACGCTCCGATGGCGTAGTCACGCGCCCTCGCCGGTCCCTGATTCGGTCACGTCATCTCCTCATTGGGCGTGCTGATCGGGTCGGTGGTTAGCTGTGCTGCTCGTGCCGTTCGAAGAACGCGGCAGCATTGCGCCGGAAGTCGTCGGTAAGGTGCAGCGGGAATCCGGCCCGCAGCAGTGGCTGGTCCTGCTGCTCGAACTTCTGCATGTACCACCGGCGCGCGCGGACGGCGGCCCGGACGGCCAGCACCGGATTGGCCAGCATCTGGCGCGCGTATTCCTCTGCTTTGGCAATATGCGCGCCGTCCTCGACGGCGGCGTTGATCACACCGTGCTGCAACGCCTCCTCCGCAGAGAAAAACCGGCCGGTGAGCACCACGTCGTCCGCGAACGTGGCGTTGCTGCGGAAGTACAGCAGCGCCCAGTGCCGGCTGCCCCACAGTCCTCGCGGCACCTCCGTCACCTGGAACTGAGCGGTTGCGGCAGCGACGATGATGTCGCATTCCAGCATGACGCTCAGGCCCATGCCGACGGCGTACCCGTGGACGGCGGCAATGACGGGCTTCCAGTTCACTGCCTCGTACAGGATGCCCTCGCCGTCCGCGTCGCCCCGGCCAGACGGACGACCGAGGCGCCGCATCTCCTCGGGTGGGCGCATCTGACGCTGGCGGACATCGGCACCGCTGGAAAACGCGCGCCCTGCGCCGCTGAGGATAGCCACGTCGGCATCGTCGTCAGCGTCCAGCCGCTCGATGGCCCGGCGGAACTTCACCACTAGGTCGTCGGTAAACGCGTTCAGTCGCGCCGGCCGGTTGAGCGTGATGTACGCAATGCGGTCATGCACTTCATAGTCGACGCTTCCCTGATCGTCATTGCTCATTGTTTCTCCTTTTCCGAATACCTCGATTTTCCGACAGCCTCGATCCCGTCGGACAGGCAGGCTGGGCTGGGCATACCGGACCACATGGTCAGATCACCCTGCGTTCCCGTAGCTGCTCGATCTCCGCCGCGGGCAGCCGTAGCACCTCCGCGAGCACTGCGGCCGTGTCCTCGCCTGTCACGTGGGCGGGCTGGTCGGCTAGCTGGCCGGCGGAGAAGGTCACCGGAAGCCCGCCTGTCTTGCCGATCTGGCGGCCGCTCCTCGCATCGATGAGGCTGTGCACCGCCCCAGACCGCCCCGTAGCCGGGTCCTCCAGTGCCTCTCGCGGGTCACGGACCACCCCGTGCGGCACGCTAAGCCGGCGTAGCCGGTCGGAGACCTCAGCCGCGGGAAGCGTCGATGTCCAGGATTCGATCAGCGAATCGAGCTGCCGGCCATTGATGACGCGGTCGCCGTGCGTCAGGAACCGCGGGTCGGTCTGCAGCTCTGGCATCCCCATCGCACCGAACAAGCTCGCACACCACGTATCCTGCGGCGCGGCGATGCTGATGTACCCGTCGGCGCACCGGTAGCACCCGAACGGCCCCATCCGGCTCAGTGAGTTGCCGGTGCGGATAGGCAAGCCGAATTCGGTGAGGACATCGAGGTGCTCCATCGCGACCAGGCTGGTGAGGCCGTCGAGCATCGACGCCTCCAGATGCTGGCCTTGGCCCGTCGTATCCCGCTGCCGCAGGGCGCTCAGCATGGCGATGGTCGCGAACAGCGGGGCGACCAGGTCACCGACCGGGATACCCACGCGCATTGGTGGCTCGCCCGGCTCCCCGGTAATGAACATCAGGCCGCTGAGCGCCTGCACGGTGACATCCATACCGGTGTCACCGTGCGCTGAATCCGGCCCGAACGCAGTCAGTGAACAGTAAATGAGCCTTGGGTTCACCGCCCGGAGCGCCTCGTAGCCAACGCCGAGCCGGTCCGCGGCTCCGCTCCGGAGGTTCTCGACCACCACATCGGATCGGGCCGTGAGTTCCTTGAACACGGCGACGCCCTCGTCGGTCTTGAGATCAAGGGTGATTCGCCGTTTGTTGCGGTGCCGGGCCAGCATGGTGATGGAGATGTCGTCGGGGTGCAGCGGGCCCGCGAAATGTACTCCCCGGCTGCAGGAAAACGGGGGGTTAAAGCGGGCAACGTCGCTGCCGCCCGGTGCCTCAACCTTGATGACCTCAGCGCCTAGTGCGCCGAGCAGCAAGGTCGCATAAGGACCGGCCAGTGCTACCGTCAGGTCCAGCACGCGGATCCCGGCCAACGGCGCGAAGCGCGCGGCGGGCTCGCTGCTGCCAGGGACTACCTGCGGACGGCCCACGTCAGGCCGTCCCGGTGGCGGGCGCTGGCCATGAGTAGAAGCCCTGCCCCGACTTCTTGCCTAGTAGCCCCTGAGCCACCATCTGCCGCATCAGCGGCGGCGGTTCGAAGCGCGAACCGAGCCGCTTGGCCAGGTCCTCGGCAATCGCCAGCCTGACGTCCAGCCCGACCAGGTCACACAGCCGGAGCGGACCGATCGGGTGCTTGTAGCCGAGCACTATCGCGCGGTCGATGTCGGCCGCGCTGGCGACGCTGTCCTCGCACATGCGTATCGCCTCTAGCCCGAGCAGCACGCCGAGCCTGCTGGTGGCGAAGCCAGGACTGTCGGCCACCTCCACGACTTCCTTGCCCAGTTGCTGCGCTAGCCCGCGGGCGGCCTGGACCGCCAGCGGCGAGGTCCGGCTGCCTCGCACTACCTCGATCAGAGCCGAGGCGGGCACCGGGTTGAAGAAGTGAATGCCAGCGAAGCGCTCGGGATGGCGCAGCACGCTCGCCAGCGCCGAGATGGAAAGCGCGCTCGTATTCGACGCGAGGACCGTGTCCGGGCCGACCTCCGCCTCTATCGCTGTCAGCACTGACTGCTTGAGCGCAAGATCCTCCGGCACGCTCTCGATCACCAGGCCGAGCTCGGCATCGAGGCGAAGGACGGGCAAGACAGTCAGCGCGCTGAGGTACTGCTCAGTGTCCTTGAGGGGCGCGGTGCGCCGGGCCGCGGCGGCCAGCCCAGCCTCAATCCGGCCGCGCGCCGCAAGGGCCGCAGCCTGACCGTCTTCCACGAGCGTGACGCGCGCCCCGGCAAGGAGCGCTACTTGGCAAATGCCAGCGCCCATGGTCCCGCCGCCGACTACGCCCAGGTGCTGGACGGGACCGGCGGCTTGCGTCCGAGGGGTCATTCGGGCCACCCGTCCGGGGCGAAGTCAGCCGCTCGGCCTTGCCAGCGCGGTGCACGCCGGTCCAGGTAAGCCTGCACGCCTTCGACCGCATCCGGCTGCTGCTGAACCCAGAGCAGCAACTCGGCCTCGCGCCGCTCGCTACTCACCCGGTCAGTGTCCAGTGATCTCCACAGCAGGTCCTTGGAGACCGCGACTGAGAGCGGAGCCGCTTCGGTCGCGATCACCCGCGCGGTCGTCAGCGCCGCCGGCAGTACCTTCTCGGCCGGGTAGCAACCGGAAGCCAGCCCGATACGCACGGCTTCGGCGCCAGAAAAGATGCGCCCGGTATAGAGCAGTTCCGCGGCGTTGCTGGCGCCGACGAGCCTTGGCAGCAGCCAGTGCGTCCCGAGTTCTGCGACGATGCCGCGGCGAACGAAGACGAAGCCAAGCTTGGCCTCTTCCGCTACATAGCGGATGTCGCACTGCAACGCGAGCGTTAGCCCGTACCCGACGGCCGGCCCGTTCACGGCGGCAATGACGACTTTCCGCAGCGAGCGCGGGTCAACGCAGGACGGCTTTACCTTGGGCGGCTGGTCGCTTCCAGGAGCCGGGCGGGACAGCGAGGACGGATCGCTCACATCGGCTCCCGCGCAGAACGCCCGGCCTGCCCCCGTCAGCACGATGACTCGCACTGCGTCGTCGGCGTCGGCCTGCAGGAGCGCATCGGTCGTGGCGAGGACCATGCTGTCGGTCAGGGCGTTCAGCCGATGAGGACGGTCGAGCGTGACCGTGGCCACGCCCTCGCTGACCTCGTAACGCACCGACCCGCTGTCTTCGCCAGCATCGGTCGCGGGTGTTTCCTCATCGTCTTTATCGCCAGGGGTCATCGAGATCCTCACTGTGCTGACCGACGGTCGGCGGCGGCGTGATCGGATAGGCCGCGCCGCCCGCTATCTTCCAGGGCAGTCCGGCCAACCGCCGGGTACCGCACACGGGGTGCCGCACTGGGCGGAACAGGCCGCGGTGTTCGAGATGCGGGTCGGTGATGAGGTCCTCGGCCTGGAGCACACTGGTGCAGCTCAAGCCGGCCCCCTGCAGCCGCGTCACAGCGGTGGCGTGGTCTGTGGCGCGCAGTACCGTTTCCAGGCCGGCTTCGAGCTCTGCCTGACGGGCGGTCCGCCCGCTCACGCTGCGGTAACCGTCGGCGCTCAGGGCCGGCGGGCGGCCGAGAGCCTCCACCAGCCGGACCCATTCCTCGTCGGTGCGGACTGCAACCGCCAGCCAGCCGTCACTCGTCGCGAAGATGCCGTGCGGGGCATACCCCGGCAGCCGGCTCTCTTCTTCCTGCACGTCCTTGCCGCTGGCCTGTTGCGCTGCCAGCAGGTCAGGAAACTGGAACGCCACGACCTCGGACATAGACAGATCGACATCGAATCCTGTCCCGGCCGGCAACAGCGACTGCGCGGTGACGGTCAGGGCGATCCAGATCGCGGTCAGCGGATCAGCCCAGGCGGTGCCGAGATCGGTCGGGTTGCCGTCACGGTCCTTGGACAGGTGCACCAGGCCACCGTGGGCGTGAATATTGTGGCCGTAAGCGCGCCAGGACGCCCGCTCGCTGGCGACCCGGCCGAAGCCAGACGATGAGATCAAGCAGGCGCTGCTTTCCGCTCGCGCGCCAGCTGGCAGCACCCTGGCCGCACGGGTGGCGCTGAGGTTCTCCACGATAAAATCAGCGTCCCGCGCTAGTTTGCCCAGCGCCGAGCCGCCATCCGGTGTCTCGTAGCCAAGGCTGATGCCCCGCTTGGAGAAGTTAACCGCGGAGAAGTAGGCGCTCCGTTCCGGGTCGTTGATACCCGTGCAGAACGGGCCGCGGCGGCGGTAGCTGTCAAGCCGCGCCGGGTCCTCGACCTTCACGACATCGAAGCCCATGGCGCCCAGCCAGGCCGTGCCCAGTGGCCCGGCCAGCACGTGCGACAGATCAAGGACCCGGTTGCGGGCGCGGGCCCCGCCCTCGGCAGTGGCCCCTGGTGCGCTGCGTGCCGAGGGCCGGACCACCGCGGGCAGCCCTGGCACCCGGAGCCCGGCATCTTCGGTCTCGCGGAAGAAGCCCCTGGCCCGCAGATCTCGGTCGGCAAGCAGGTCATCGCAGGTGTTCACGACTGTGGCGGGCACCCGGGCAGCTTGCAGGCGGGCAGCGCATTCCTTAGCCGGCATGGCTGTCGACCACTCCTCGAAGCGCTGCCTGATCAGGTCCGCGTTAGCCCGGCGCTCGATGGTGGTCTCGATGCCCGCCGCCCACTCCGGGTAGCCGAGCAACTGCTTGAGGTTCTGCCACTGGTGGTCTTCTAGCACAACGAGGTTAATGAGGCCGTCAGCACAGGCGAACAGGCCGGCGGGCGCGGAGTAACGCGAACTGCCGCTCTCCCCTGGACAATCAAACAGCAGGTGCGCGGACTCCAGGAAGGCGCCCGTCACGACGACGACATCCTGCATCGCCAGGTCGTGGTGCACGCAGCGGCCGTGACGGCGGCCCTCCCTGAGCCCGTGCAGCCCGGCCAGCGCAGCGAACTGCCCGGCCGTCAGCGTGGCGGTATAGCCGGCTGGCTTCATCGGCCGGCCGGCGGCCGACTTCATGTAGCCCGCCGCGCCGCCAGAAGCCAGCGCGGCCAGCTCGCCGCCTGCGAGCCCGGCCTTAGGTCCGTCGAGGCCGTATGGGGAGATGGTTACGAAGGAAGGCACCGTCGTCCGCGCGACTTGCTCGCAGTACGCCGTCCGTTGCGCGGCAGTTGCCAGGCGTGGACTGCCGGGAGTGTCCGCCTCGCCGATCGCGATGTCGGCGCGCAGCCGTTCGGGGCGCCGCATGTCGTCCTCGCTGACCTCTGTGATCTGCTTTCCGTCGTCGAGGATCCGCAGCAGCGCCAGTTCGCGCTCCGTCAGCTGCGCATACTGCCCTGGGCAGATCTCCTTACGCACCGTCGCGCCGAGCAAGCCGAGGACCGCGCCTGCCGCGCTCCCGCCAATCCCGGTGCCGACTTCGACGACATCTATGCCGGACAGTACCGTTGTCCCAGACAGCGCCGCGAGCGACGAGCGATGACCCCGGCCGCCTGCGATATCCCGGTCCGCCATGGTTTACCCTCCGCCGTGGGCCGACCCGATGGCGGGGCCGACCGACCTAACCTAGCTCGCCACGCTGTCAGGTATCCGAGTACTCCGGGCGGCGGCCATCAAGGAAGGCTTTGATTCCTTCCTTCGCGTCACGGCTAATCGTCAGGTCCGCGCTCGTTGAATTCGTCCGCTTGTAGGCGTCCTCCCAGGTCATGTTTTCCGCGTAGTTATTCGCTTCTTTGTTGGCTTTCAGCGCCGGCAAGCTCTTCCCGGCAATTGCCTGCGCGAGCTCCATTGCTTTCGGCAGTACCTCCTCACGCGGTACCACGTAATTCAGGAATCCCGCTTCCTTCATCTCCTTAGCCGAGAACCGCCGGCCCGTGTAGATAAGCTCGCGAATAAATCCCTGCGGCATGTTCAGCCGGGAGAAGAAGCCTCCGCCGCCGGCCAGCACGCCACGGTCAATCTCAGGCGAGGCGAAGAACGCCTCATCTGAGGCCACGCGGATGTCGCAGAAGCTTGCGAAGACGAGCCCGACGCCGACCGCCGGAGCGTTCAGCGCCGCGATGGTGGGCCTGTTCACGTTGTAGAACGTGGGCAAGCATTCGTTGATGAGGTCGTACCGGGCCAGTCGCGCTTCCCGGTCCAGCGGCAGGAAGTCATTGAGTTCAGCGCCGCCGCACCAGGCACGGGCACCCGCAGGCGCCGTGATGACGGCGACCCGGGTGTCATCAGTGGCCTGAAGCGTCTCGGCCAACTGCCGGATTTCCCGGTAGGCATCGTAGGAGAGGGCATTCACTGGCGGCCGATTGAACGTGACCAGGGTAACGCCATTCTCATTAGTCTCCAGGGTGAAGAATTCCACTACCGTTCTCCTCGCGTTTCTGTCCGCTGAACTGACCGGGACTTTCCGACCGAGATCTACGTTTCTAACGTGTCATACAAACGGTTGTATGTCAACAGTTAGAATCCAGTTTCTCACATAATCGCTACTGCGTTTCCTGGCGAGCCGATGCCGCCATTCAGTGCTATCGGCACGGATACGAAGACGAAATCCCATCGGCCGCGCGCATGGCAGGCAACGGCGAGCTCATCGAAGTCGAAAAGCTCACCCAGCGGCATCCCCAGCAGCGAGAGCACCCGCCGGTGGAGTGAACCGCGAGCCGGATCACCCGGCGACACCTCGACAGCCGGGTTGTCGGCGGCCACGGCGGCAGCGCGACAGTTCCACAGGTATTCCGCGATGTCAGCGCCGCCGGAGAGCCCGTCGAACACCAGCTGTGCGCCCGGCGCGCCAAGCGCCGCCCGATCGGCCGGGCCCAGCTGCCGGTAAGCGTGCTGCCAGCCGAACCGCAGGCACAATATGTCACCCGGCTTGAGCTGTGTGCCCTGACGCTGCGCGGTGGCCTCCAGATCGGCTGGGGAGATCGTGCGGCCGCTCATCGCGTCCTGGTACTCGTCCGGGTCGGCCAGGTACCCGGCTACGTCAAGCAGCACGCCCCGGCCGATGATGCCCTGCTGCCAGTGCTGGATGCCGGCCGCGTCGAGCCCGGCGGCCGGATTCTCAGTCCGGCCGCCGTAGAACCCGTACTCGCGGCAACGGACATGCAGGAAGCCGTCCCACTGAGTCGAACCCTGGGGATAGAACCCATCCAGCCGGTCGTCCCAGGTGTTGCGGTCGATCTCGATAAGTTCGTGCCGGAACGGCTGACGGCCGAAGAGCGGCGGATCCGGCTCAGCCAGCGGCAGCACCAGGCTGATCCGCTCGCCGGTCAGCGAACTAGCGAAGGCATCCCGCACTCGATCCGGTGTGAGCCAGGCCAGCGTGCCGAGGTTCAGATCGGGCAGCACGCCCCAGGAGTGCGGTAGTCCTAGCTTGCCGAGGACAGGCAGCTCATCGTAATCCGGCACGCCGTCGGGGCGGCTGGCCCGCTCAACGGTTTCTGGATGTCCCAAGGTATGCCTCCACTACTCTCTCGTCCGCGGTCACGGCGGCAAAAGTGCCCTCCGCGATCGACTCACCGGCATCGAGCACGATCACGTGCTCAGGACACAAGCGCTCGACCGTGGGCATGTCATGCTCGACCAGCAGGACGGCGGTGCTGTCGGCCGCGAAGAACCGCTCGAGTTTGTCCAGGAATTCGAGCTTCTCGACTGAGTCGAGGCCGGCCGCCGGCTCGTCCAGCAAGACCACCTTCGGCTGCAGGGCCAGCGCCCGGCCGACCTCGACCAGCTTGCGCGCGCCGTATGGCAGGTGCCCAACGGGCCGGCTGCCGTACTGCTCGAGGCCTAGCTCGACCAGCAGCTGGCGAGACCGCTCCACGTTGCCCTTCTGCTGGCCCGCCCGCCCGCGGAACCGGCCGGGCACGGCTTCCAGCGGAACCAAGAGAGTCTCCTGGACCGACATCGACGCGAACGACTCCAGGTTCTGGAAGGTCCGGCCGATTCCTGCCCAGGTCCTCCGGTAGGTCGGCCATCTGGTGACCTCGCGGTCGTAGAGCCAGATCGAGCCGCCGGACGGACGGACCACGCCAGCGAGCGCGTTGATGATCGATGACTTGCCGGCCCCGTTCGGCCCGATCAGGGCTACGCGCTGGCCGTCTGGGATGCTGAAGCTGAAGCGTTTCACCACCCGCAGGCCGCCGTACTGAATGGACAAGTCAGTCGTACGGAGCGCCATCTGAGCACCGGGATCGGCGGGAGTATTGTCGCTCGCCTGAGTCTCGTGCTGCTGGCCAGCCATCTCGTCAGCCACGGTCGGCCGCCAATCCGAGGTATTCGGCGAGCAGCGTCGTGCTCGACCTG
>Ga0335073_10017308_pt1 | contig 10091 bp, 7 predicted proteins | sample Lox_Sample_22_FD_207093 | JGI IMG/M metagenome (GOLD analysis project Ga0335073, IMG submission 207093) | Soil microbial communities from Loxahatchee National Wildlife Refuge, Florida, United States - Lox_Sample_2.2 | ecosystem: Environmental > Terrestrial > Soil > Wetlands | place: USA: Florida... | reverse complement strand
GTGCCGGAGCTCACGATGCCGTCGCCCCCGATGCGGTAGGGGAAGTCGAGCGAGAGGCGCCGGCCGCAGGGAACGCCGCACACCGGCTCCCACTCGCGGTACTGCTTCGTCACCGTGGTGGCCTGCGCCGATCCGGTGCCGGGCGACGCGTGGGCCTCGTTGAAGTTCTGCGTGGTCTCCACCCCCGAGGGCTCGCCCAGCCGCAGCAACAGGGTCATCGGGTCGTCGGAGAAGATCCTGACCTGTGGGTGCGGCTCCTGGGCAGCAGCGGCCACCGGCAGGGAAGCGACGGCCAGGGCTAGAATGGCGATCTTCACGTGGGCGACCCTCCGGGAAGAGGGCCTTTCAACACGCGGGGGTCGCGCCGTCAAGGCGAGGCGGCGCACACGTCAGGGTGGTGGCGGTCACGACGAATGTCCGCTCGCGCGGCAGAGCCCGCCGGCTCCAGTTCAGGTCCACCGCTGGAACGCCGCCAGCACGTCGGCCGCCGTCGCGTTGAAGCAGATGCGGGAGGCGGGGGCGAGCTCGTGGATCGCATTGATGATGCGCTCGAAGAGCAACAGCGCCCGGGGGTTGGTGCGCAGGCCCGCGCCCACGTTGATGCACGCGAACGACTGGCCACGCAGCTTCTCGCGCACCACGCTCTCGGCGGTCTCGCCCAGGTCCAGGAACAGGTTCTCCACCTCGAAGCCCGCGGCCCGGAGCCGTTCCTGCTCCCGCGCAAGGGCGGCGAGGGTCTCGTCGGGCGGCGTCATCTGCGCCGCCTTGAACTCCGGCGATCGGGCGACGAGCGCGGGGTCGAAGCCGACCATCAGCACCTTCTTCATCGTGACCTCCATCGAGTCCGAGGGCCGGCAAGTGTAGCCGAAGGCGCGGGGGAAGCCGCAGGCGGTCGTTGCCGGCGCCCCACGGCCTGGACCATAATCGCCGGCGCGTGACGACGAACGCCGCAGCTGGCCGTTGGCCATGGATCGTGGGCGCCCTCGCGTCCGCGGCCCTCGCCTGCTCCTCGAAGCCGGCCGCCGACGCGGGGTCCGCCGCGGCCGCCGCTCGCGCGGCGTGCCAGTTCGGCGCGGGCGACGTGCCCGCGGCCACCCTCCCCGACTACCCGGTCGGCGCAGCCATCCCCATCGACCACGTCGTGCTCGTGATGCAGGAGAACCGGACCTTCGATCACTACTTCTCCTCGTTGACCGTGCCGGGCCAGACCGTGGACGGTGCGTCGCCCGACGCGACGAATCCGGATCCCGAGCATCCCGGGGCGCCGATCTCGCGCTTCCACCAGCCGCTGCTCTGCTTCGACGGCCCCGCGGCCGGCTGGACGATCAACCACCTGGACCTGGACGACGGCGGCATGGACGGCTTCACCACGCAGAACGTGGAGCCCAGGGACCCCTCGGGCGCGCGCGCGCTGGGCTACTACGACGGCACCGACCTGCCGTTCTACTACTCGCTGGCCAACGCGTTCGCGATCTCCGACCGGCACTTCTGCGCGGTGCTCTCCACCACGTACCCGAACCGCCTCGTCTACATGGCGGGCACGTCGTTCGGCGAGACGAGCAACCTGATCCCGCCGGAGATGGACGACGCCGGCAACGGCTACCCGAACGTGTTCCAGCGCCTGAACGACGCGCAGGTCGGCTGGACCTTCTACTACCAGTCCGATCCCCCGTCGGCCGGTCTCTTCCCGAGCACCTGGGCCGCGAACCCCACCCACTTCGCCCCGCTCTCGCAGTTCTACTCGGACGCCGACGCCGGAATCCTACCGTCCGTCTCGTGGGTCGAGGCGTCGGATTTCCTGGGCGGCGTCAGCCCGGCCGAGGAGCCGCCCTGCGACCCCCAGCCGGGCGAGGCGTTCGTCGAGAGCGTCGTGCGCTCCGTCATCGCCTCGCCGGAGTGGCCCAGCCTCGCGCTGTTCATCACCTGGGACGAGGGCGGCGGCCTCTACGACCACGTCGACCCGCCCCCGGCCTGCGTGCCGGACGGCCTCGCGCCCATGATCCCGGACGGCGGCTTCCAGGCCGCGTTCGATCAGGACGGCATGCGCGTGCCGTTCTTCGTGGTCTCCCCGTACGCGAAGCGCGGCTACGTCTCGCACCAGGTGACCGACCACGCGTCGATCCTGCGCTTCGTGGAGGCGCGCTTCGGCCTGCCCGCGATGACCCACCGCGACGCCAACGCCGTCCCGCCCTACGACATGTTCGACTTCTCGAGCCCTCCGGATCTCTCAGCCCCCACGCTGGCGCCCTCGGTGGTGGACGCGGGCGGCGAGGCGAGCTGCGCCGCGCAGTACCCCGCGCCCTGAGCCGGAGCCGTTCCACCCACCGGCGCCTTGTCCCCCGCGGCCGCGCCTGCGAGAGTCGTCGCAGCAGGCCACGGGAGGATCTCCATGCGCCGCCTCGCTGCCCTCACGCTGACTCCGTTGCTCTGCCTCGGCGCCTGCGCCGGCGGCGCGGGCAGCTCCGGCAGCACCGGGACGTTCGTGGGAAGCAGCACCGGCTCGCGAACGGGCCGGGGCGAGAGCAGCGGTGGACGGGTGGGCGGCACCAGCTCGGGGGGATCCTCCTCGGCGGGAACCACCGGCGGCGGAGCCAGCAGCGGCGGCGGCCCTTGCGCTCCCGGCGCCACCTGGGTAGGCCACGTCTGCGCGCTCGCCGCCTGCTCGCCAACCGTGGCGGGCGCGGGCTGCCTGCTGCCGGACGGCGGCGTCGGGGCGTGCGCCGACGCGGAGTGCCTCGACGTCGGCAACGATTCGCTCAACTGCGGCTTTCCGGGCGCGCACTGCGCCGCCGGCTTCTCCTGCATGCAGGGAATCTGCGCCGGCAGCGGACCGGGCTGCAGCGGACCGGCCGGCTGCGGCCCGGCCGGAATCTGCGGGGGCAACGGGAGCTACTGCATCACCCGCTTCTGCGACGGCGGCGAGCCCGACGGCGTCGTGTGCTCGTACGGGTCGCCCGGGATCTGCTGCGGCTCCGTCTGCACCGGCCTCGATGCGACGAACTGCGGCGCCTGCGGCTCGCCCTGCGGCGCAGGGGAGGTGTGCGAGTCGTCGTCCAACGACGCCTCGGCGCTGGTCGTCGGCGAGGCCGCCGGGGATCCCGCGCAGACCTACGGCTACCTGGCGACCGCGGCGTGCGTGCCGGCGCCCAGCTGCGTGGGCATGGCGGACAACGCGCCCTGCCCCGGCGGCTTCTGCTGCGACGGCGCCTGCCTGCCCAGCTCCAACGCGGACCCTCTCAACTGCGGCGCGTGCGGCGCGATCTGCCCCTCGGTGGACGGCGGCGCCGCCTCGTGCGCCGCCGGCATCTGCGCCGGCGATTGTTCCGGCTGCCCTGCCGGCGACGGCTGCGGACACCGGACCGTGATCGTGGGAGGCCTCGGGCTCGGCGGCTCCGGCGACGGCGGATCGTCGAGCGAATCGGAGCTCTGCCTCGCGCCGTCCTGCCCGGCGGGTCACGATGGCCTGTACTGCGGCAGCGGCGACGGCGGCGGCGGGACGTGCTGCGGCACGGCGTGCCTGGACACCACGGAGCTGAACGGCGACCCGCACAACTGCGGGGCGTGCGGCACCGTGTGCCCGCCCGACCTCGTGTGCGCGGGGGGCGCCTGCACGCAGGAGCCGCCCTGCTCGCTGAGCTCGGAGGGCCACGCGTGCCTCGTCGACGCTGGCATCGGCGGACTCTGCTGCGGCGGCCAGTGCGTCGACGCGACGAACGACCCGCTCGACTGCGGCCAGTGCGGCGTCCATTGTCCCCTCGCCGGCGGCTGCAGCAGCGGCGCCTGCACGCCGACCGCCTGCCAGAGCGCGTCCGACTGCCCCGCGGGCGACGGCTGCACGGGCGGGACGTGCTGGGCTCCGTGCAGCGCGCTCGCCGACGGCGACGCCTGCGGGCCCGGGGAGATCTGCTGCGGCGGCAGCTGCACCCTGCCACAGGCCGACGACCAGAACTGCGGCGCCTGTGGCGTCGTGTGTCCCATTGGCTACCACTGCCGGTCCGGCCTCTCCACGACCTGCGCGGGGGCCTCGGGTGGGCTCAGCTGCACGGGCCAGAACGTCACCTGCCCGCAAGGGTACGGCTGCGTGGAGGTCGGGTTCTTCTTCTTGTCTTCTGCCGGCTGCCTGCCCCGCGACTGCTCCGGGCGCGCGAACGGCGAGCCCTGCACCAACGGCCCTTACGCCCTCGGCTCCTGCTGCGGCGGCAGCTGCGTGAGCGTGCGCGAGGACCCCGCCAACTGCGGCGGCTGCGGCTTCGCGTGCCCCGCCGGCGTCGCCTGCCAGGACGCGACGTGCGTCCCGCCGGACACCTGCTCGCCCCCCTGCGCCGCCGGCCAGATCTGCGCCAGCGGCCTCTGCGTCACCTCCCTGTGCAACAGCCTCACCTGCGCCGCGCCCGACGGCCAGCCCGGCAGCTGCTGCGGCCTCGGCTGCTTGGATCTGAAGACCGACCCCCAGAACTGCGGCGGCTGCGGCCAGGCCTGCCCGAGCGGCGAGGCCTGCCAGGGCGGCGCTTGCCAGGGCGACGCCTGCTCCGACGCCGACGAGGGCCTCTACTGCGCCCTGCCCGATGCCACCCAGGCCTGCTGCGGCAACGCGTGCGTCGACGTCACGAGCGACCCGGCCAACTGCGGTGGCTGCGGCTCCGCCTGCCTGCCCGGCCAGGCGTGCAACGAGGGGCTGTGCCAGTGAGCGCCCAGCCCGCAACGGCTCCACCGAGGCTGCCGCGACCGATGTGCACGGGGACGCTGGTCGTGCTGCTACTCCTCGGCACTGCCGCGCGGGCCCAGGCGGTCGCTCCGGACGGCGGTCCGAGCGACGTCTCCGCGCTGACGGCAAGCTTTTCGGATCTGCTGGCGCTCATCCAGGACGTGCCGTCGGATCGGTGGGCCGGTGCCGCGCGCGCGCGCTGCCACCCGGTCCCCGGAGAAGGCACCGTGGACTCGCCGCTCGAGCACCCGAGCGAGCCCTACTGCTCCCTTTGCGAGGTCGAGGCGGGGAGCTGGCGGGGCTCCTACTTCTTCTACGCCGACCTCGACCGAGACGCCTGCACGCTGCAAGGCGCCGTGCTCGTCGGAACGCTCGGCAAGGCCGACCCGCAGGCGGCGCTCGACGCCGCGCAGCCGCTCGTGGGGCGCCGGCTCGCGGGGCTGGGGCCCGGCGCGGAGCTGCGCCACCGAACCTTCCTGGAGCTCGGCTCCGCCGGCTGGTCTCGAACGTGGCACTGGGGAAAGCAGGGGGCGACCGACGCCTACCTCTACCTCGCCGGCTTGCAGCCGTCGCCGCTCGTGCGGGCCCCATCCCTCGGTTTCCAGTGGCGGCGCGTCCCCGAGGACATGCGGCCACGCCCGCGCCCGAAAGCCTCGAATGCATGGCCGGACCTGCTCTCCGCCTGCGCGGAGGTGGGAGTGAGCCACGGCGACCCCTCCGACCCGGCCGCCGTCCGCAAGGCTCTCGACGACGCGCTGGCGGCGCTCCGTGGCTCGCGCACCCCCGACGCCCGCTGGCCGGCGCTCGCGGCCTGCACCTGGGCGCTGGCGCAGCGGCTGGTGGAGGCCACGCCGGAGGCGGACCGCAAGCGCCTCGGCAAGACGCTCGGAGACCCGCGGCTCGGCCTGTCCTACGAAGAGCTCGGGGCCAGCTGGAACGTCGACCTCGCCCTCCCCCGCGAGCTCGCGCTGAAACGCCCGGACTCACGGTGGGGCCAGCGAGCGTTCCTCGCCATGCTGCCCAGCGGCTTCGCGGACGGCTGCTGCTGCGCCGGGGGCGCCGATACGTTCCGCCCGATGATCAGCCATGGCGAAAAGTTCCTGGCAGCCTTTCCCCGCTCCCCCGTCGCGCCGGACGTCGAGAAGCTCGTGGCCGAGGCGTACGAGACCTGGTGGAGCCTGCACCTGGTCACCCACAGCCAGTACGTGTCGGCCGGGAGCTACGCGAGCGGAGCCGAGCACGCCCGCCTGGAAGCGTTGCGGCACTTCGACAGGCTCGCGAAGCCCTGGTCCCGCGAGCTCCGGCTCGCCACCTTCCTGCTGCGCCACCGCCTCTATGCGGGCGCCCCTCACTACTGCATCTACGACTGAGGGCTCGGTGAGCGGCAGTCGTGCTACTGGAACGAGCCGATGTCGATCTCGCCCGTCGAGGTGAGCGTGTAGTCGATGGCGCCCGCGATCGAGTAGACGTGGCCTGCGAACAGCGGGAACTGGTGGACGTGCGCCCGGGCGATGGGCAGCGACGCCACCTGCTCCCAGGCTCCCAGCGAATGGTCGGCGGCGATCGGCGCGCGCCACATGCCGTTCTGGATCACCGAGTTGTCGATCCCGCCGCCGGTATAGAGATAGCCGCCGTAGGTGAAGGCCCCCTGGGTGCACAGGGCGTCCGGCAAGGCCGTCATCGCCGTCCAGCCGCCGAGCGTCCCGTTGGCCGCGACTTGCCCCCGCCAGACCTCGCCGACGACCGGGGCGTTCTGGAGCGCCGACTGGTCGAGGCCCCCCACCAGGTAGACGAAGCTCTCGACCACCGCGATGCCGAAGTGCGAGTGCGGATCCGGCAGCGAGCCGGCCGCGCTCCAGGCGGAGAGCGTGCCGTCGGCGGAGACCGTCGCGGCCACCACGTCACTCAGCACCGTGGAGGTGTTGAAGCCGCCCAGGACGTAGACGGTGCTCCCGTACGCGAAGGCGCCCGCGTGCATGCGCGCGTTCAAGGTCGACCCGGCCGCGGTCCAGGGGCCGAGCGAGCCGTCGCTCTGGACGACCGAGCTGTAGCTCTGATCCGTGTAGCTCTCGCCGCCCGGGTCGCCGCCCGCGATCACCGCGACGTTGCCGACCAGCGCACCGGCCATCCCGGCCGTCGGCTGGGCAAGCGGGGCCATCGCCGACCAGGCGCCGAGCGAGCCATCGGCCTGGAGCGCCGCGCGGTCGGCGTTGGCCAGGATGGAGCTCCCGTTGTAGCCGCCCACCGTGTACAGGAACGCGCCCGCATCGACCTGCGCGATGAACGAGAACTGGTGGTTTCGCAGGCGCGAGACGACGCTGCTGGTCGTCCAGCCGAGCGAGCCGCAGGGCATGTCCGGCGTCGCCAGCGGCGAACCACAGTCGGGGCCCGCGTCGAAACCAGCGTCGAGCCCGGCGTCCCCGTGCGCGCCCGCATCGCCGCCGTCTTCGAGCCCGGCGTCCTCGAGGCTCCCCGCGCCGCTCCCGGCGTCGAGGCCTCCGTCGACGGCCGGAGGCGTCCGGGACGCGGCGTGGGCGCAAGCCAGCAGGCCGAGGCCGGTGAGCGTCGCCGCTCCGAGGATGAATCTCGACATGTGCCACCTCCGCGAGAGCAGCTGCGCTCGCAACCGTCTAGCCGGCGGGCGCGCGTCGAACAAGCAGTCGCCCCGCCGGCGCCTGCCACCGCGGCGAAGCTCGGCGGATCGCCGGGCGCTTGAAGCTCCGGGCTCGCGCCGCCCACCAATGCCGGAGCTCCGTGAAACGGTCCGGCCAACCATGGTAGGGGAAGCGCAGCATGCTCTTGAAGGTCGCGGCGATCTGGGGGGCCTCGCTGGCGGCGACCGGTCCCGTTCGAGCGCTGCGCGTCGACCTGCGCGCTGCGGGGGCCTCGTGCCGTGCCGACGACATCCTCGCCTCCCTGCGGCTGCACCTCCCGGGCCTCACCATCGCCGAGGGTGTCGGCCGAGAGGATGGCGAGGCCACCCTCGCCCTTCGCTCCGGCGCACGCTGGCGGCTGCGCATCCGCGTGGCTGGAGAGCCCGCGCTCGAGCGCGACCTGCCCGCCCCGGGGCCGAGCTGCCTGTCGTTCGCCGAGCGGGTCGCCCTGGTCGCCTCTCGCTACCTCGAGGATCTCCACGCGTCCGGCGTCGCCGCCCCGCTGGAACCGCTGCCGCCGCCACCGCCGCCGCCGCGCTGGCACCTCGACCTCTCGGCCGGCGCCACCGCCGAGCTCGGCCTCGTGGGCGTCGCGCCCGCCGGCGCCCTCGACCTCGGCGTGCACCGCGGCCCCTGGCAGGTGGAGCTCTCCGGCGCGTGGTTCGGCGGCTCGACCGTCGCGGTCGTGGGGGCCGAGAACACCCCCGCGAGCCTGAACCTCGGGGAGCAGCTCCTCGCGCTGGCGGGAGGCTGGCGCTGGAGCACCCGCGTCGGCGCGCTCCGCCTCGAGGGCGTGGTCGGCGGCGAGCTGTTCGAGGCCTCCACCACCGGCGGCCTGCTCTTTCACCGCTCCAGCGACACGGCCGTCGCCCCCTTCGTGGGAGCACGCGTGGCTTACGACTTCTGGCTCTGGCGCGGCCTCTTCGTGGGGCCCCGCCTCGACGCGCGCGTGCACCTCGGCAGCGTCACGGTCGACGTCGACGGCGTCGCGCCGGTGACCAAGGTCGCGGACGGCAGCCTCGGCATCTCGGCAGGTTACGTCTTCCTTTGACGGATTGGAGGGCCGTGGCCGTTGAATCCACCAGAACGATGGGCCAGCCCGCGGAGGCAGAGGATGAGACCGCCCTCATCTCCCAGGTCCGGTCCGGCGACACCTCGGCGTTCCATGCGCTCTACGAGACCCACGTGGACGACGTCTTCCGCCTGGCCCAGCGCCTGGGGATGCGCGACGGGGAGGCCGAGGACGTGACCCAGGAGGCCTTCGCCACCGCGCTGGAGAAGCTCGACCGGTTCGAAGGCGGCGAGTTCGGCCACTGGATACGCCGCATCGCCACCAACCTCGTCCACGATCGCCACCGCAAGCGGAAGGTGCGCAGGTTCTTCGGCCTCTTCGGCGCCGCGGGGGACCTCGAGCCGGCGGCCCTCGAACCGGGCCCCGAGGCGCTGGCGGCGCGCGCGCAGGCCACGGCCCACGTCGCCGCCATCCTCGCCGAGATGCGGCCCAAGCAGCGCGAGGTTTTCGCGCTCTTCGAGCTCGAGCGCGTGCCCGCCGAGGAGATAGCGACCCGGCTCTCCCGCCCGCTCAATACCGTGTACAGCCGCCTGCGCCACGCGCGGCAGGCGTTCGTCCGCATCGGCCGCGAGCGCGGCTACCTCGAGGTCCCGTGAAGCCCGACATCCGACCCCTGGGAGAGGGCGGCGCCACGAGCGCGGAGGAGCGAGCGGCGGCGGCGTTGCTCGCGGCGCGGCTTCCCGAGCGGTCGCTCTCGCCCCACGCCCGCGGCCGCCTGTGGCAAGGCGTCCTGACTCGGCGGTCCCGGCGCCCGGCCCGGGCCCTCTGGCTCGGCTGGGCCGGCGCCCTGGCCCTCGCCGGCACGACCGCGGCGCTGCTCGTCCTCGCTCCCCGGCAGCCGCGCACGGGCACGCTGACGTTCGCCACCGGCTCGGTGGTCGCGTCGCGGGCGAGCTCGCAGTGGGTGGCCGCGGGGGCGGGCGCGACCTTGCCCGAGCGCAGCACCCTGCGGACCGCGCAGGGTCGCGCGGTCCTGGACCTCGGCCGGGCCAGCGTGCTGCTCGATCCCGCCGGCTCGCTGCAGCTCGCCAGCCTGGATCGCCACCTGGAGCTGCGGCTCGACCGCGGGCGGATCGTCGCGGACGTCGACCCGCGCCGAACGGGAGAGTCGTTCGCCGTGCAAACGCCGCGCTACCGCGTGACCGTGAAGGGCACGGTCTTCTCCGTGAGCGTGCGATCGCCCGCGGACGTGGAGGTCAGCGTGCGGCGCGGGCTCGTCGAGGTGACGGGCCAGGGCGAAACCTGGGAGGTCCCCGCCGGCCGCTCCTGGCGAAGCCTCTCCACGGGCGTGGCCGCGCCCGACGACATCCCGGAGGGAGACTTCGAGCTCGTCGACCGGCGGGTCGAGCGGGAGGTCTCCGCCGCGCCTCCGGCCGGTGCGGCGGCCGCGCCGGCGCCGCCTCTGACCGCGCCACGCCGACCCCCACCGGCCGCTCCCGTTCCGCCGCCCGTGCCCGCCGTCGCGGCCCCCGTTCACCTCGTTCGCCCCCGTTCCATCCCGGTCGCCTCGACCGCGCCGCAGCGCCCTCGCCCCGAGGCCTCGCACCCCGTCGCCGGCTTCGCGCCCGCCGGGGCCCCCGCGCCTGCGGCCCTCCCGTCTCCGCCGACGCTGCCCTCGCCTTCGGCCTCGAGCGCGCCGGTGCCGGTCGCCGCGGCTGCG
>Ga0335073_10017306_pt1 | contig 10093 bp, 8 predicted proteins | sample Lox_Sample_22_FD_207093 | JGI IMG/M metagenome (GOLD analysis project Ga0335073, IMG submission 207093) | Soil microbial communities from Loxahatchee National Wildlife Refuge, Florida, United States - Lox_Sample_2.2 | ecosystem: Environmental > Terrestrial > Soil > Wetlands | place: USA: Florida... | reverse complement strand
GCCTTTGCCCATGCGACATGGCTCTATGTCCGGCGCGATGTTCCGCCCTGGGCTAAGCCGGGCGACTTCGACGATCAGCTCCATGCCGTTCCGCAATGCGCCACCGCCATCGATCGGAACTATCGCGAGGCGGGCCAATTCGACCGTTATGTCGTCTATCGCCGCCGCTGAGCTTCACTGTGAAGAGGAGGGGCCGGTAAGGGCAAGCTCCTGCGCCGCCGCTCGTCGGAGTCGGCGACGCTCGCCGACCGGTGGCGCTCAGGACGGTTGACTTCTCTCCTGACTGAAGTTTGTGCCGCGAAAGATATGGTTCAAGAACCGATCATCCGCGCTCACAAGATCACCACCCCCCATCAGCTTCCGATAGTCGTCGATACCGAAAGCAAGAGCGCCGCGCTCCTTTTCACGCATCGTCATGACTGCCTTCGATAGGGGATTGCTCGGCTCGCGAAATTCAGGGTTCGCATAGTGGAATTCGTTTAGGCTGAACGGCGTGCTGGGATCAACCTTGTTGAGCCGTGTCGCGATCGCCGCCTGTAGTCCGGAGAGCAACGAAGGGAACGCCTTTTGTAAGAATTTCTTTCCTGCCCTCTCCAACATCGAAGGCCGCTGCGTCGACGCATTGGCGATATCCGGTGTCGGGGGTGGTGACCCCGCTTGAGCGGTCGCCGGCAGCGGCAAAGGATAGCGAAGCACGGATCCGGCGGGATGAGAGCCGTCGGTTACGAAGCAAGTGATGCGGCGATCGTTGTGAGCGAGTACGAACCCTTTGTCGGAAAGATCTCTGACCGCCGTCCAGGTAGCGTGTCTGCTCGGATCGCCCCAACCTTCGAAGACCATTCCGACAGCATTGGGCGAGAGGTTCTCTCGGATGACTGTCAGGTGGTACAGCCGCGAAAACGGGTGCATCTCGAGGAGGTTATGGTTGCTCGTCGCCAAGTCGATCGAGAGCGCCGCCGGCACTGAGCGTTGCACCCATCTCCACCAAGGAACCATCGCAACCTGACCCGGCTGCAGGGTTCGCAAGTCGCTTGGCTCATACTTCTCATCGAGGAATTCGAGGCATCCGCCCGGTGCGACCCTCGAGAGCAGATGCGATTGCATCAGGAACAGGGCTTGCGAGACGTCGGTCGCCACGTATCGGTATCCCCGAAGCGCGAGAAGCGCGCCGAGGTAACCGGCTCCGCCGCCCAACTCGACGATGGTGCTCCCCGTGGGCGCCAGAGCGCTGATATGCCTTGCCTGATTTATCGCCAGGAACATCGAATTCATTGGATACTCGCACGGACGGCCTAGGAATCTGGCGAGATCGTCAATCGCGGCTTTGATCAACTTGATCTCGTCAAATTCTTGCTTTGTGAAACCGTTCATTACGAAATACGAAAGCAAGTATTTGAACATCGGTTCCGTCAATCCGATGCCCTCGTGCATGCACTCGGTGTATTTCCACAGTTCGGAAATTGAACTTATGTGAAATGGGTATCCTACCGCGGCAAACTGCGTTGGGCGGAAACATTCGATCTCTCGGCAGCAGAGAGAAACCGCGCCTCTCTTTTCCGCTCGGTCGTAGTGAATTGGAAGTGGATACCTCAACATTTCATAGCCCCCTCAAGGATTTTGCATTTGGTTCGTCGAAGAGCTCGGCCAGGCGTCGGGCTACATTCGAGAAATCCGGCGACATGGCTGGTAGAACCAGAGCGGTGCCGTCTGATCCCATCCCGGCGTCGAACTCAAAGGCAGCTTCGCGAAGCCTTCCCAGTTTTTGCAGCAGATTCGCGTGACGGACGCGCATCAATCCGGCGGAGGGCCTGAAATCCAAAGCCTTTCGATAGGTCTCAGCAGCGGCTTCGTCGCAGCCCCAAGCTTCCAAAGCACTCGCCTTGGCAAACGCGGCCAACTCGTCATATCCGGTACGCCCGGGCGGTATTGCTATGGAAAATTGAGATCGTAAGCAGTGATCGAAGCAGGGGATGGCATTCCCATAGTCGCCGCGCTTGACGTAAATATCTCCCAACTCGTACCACGCCTCGGCAAAACCGGGCGCGACGTTCAGTATCTCGCGCAGCACATCGACAATTTTGTCTTCGACCAGTCTTGCCTCGCGGATGCATGTCTCAACGAGGTGCAGCGGAGGATAGTCCGCCGTGAACTCAAGCGTCTTTGCGCGATAAAATCGAAGGACTTCTGCCACGACCAGCACAACGCGAGCAGATTGGGCATCGCCGAATTTCTCGATTAATGCCGTCGACACTGTTCCCGCCGATCGCGTCGCGCTGGAGTCCACTCGATGAGCGCCGTCCCCCGTCGTTGCCGCGTTGCCAAGCGAGCCGTGAGCACTATCAGAAGGATTAGTCGCGCCTACTGGTGGTTGCTGCGCAACGGCGATCTGCGCAACAAGCTTGCGTTTTTCCTTAGTCTCGACCTGCTGAACACGTGCGCGCCGCTGCCTGATGAGCGCGCGCGAATTGCGGACGCCGGCAATGAGTGCCCGCTTAAGCCCATCGGCAGGTTTTCTAGCTCCAGGAATCGCCGCAATGACGAGAAATGCGAGATGAAGACTTTTGCGCAGCAGGACGTCGATACGTCTAGGTAGAGACGGCCAGCGCAGGGTTGCCCGGATACGCGCCAAGGTCGCCGACTTCGACGGTTGGGAAGGCGACGAATCAAATACGCGTCCCGGATGCAGCGACCAGCGATTTGGCAAGATTGCGCTTCGGCCGCCATGATCAACGCGCCGAGGGACGAGCGGGCGCGTTATCACATAAATTGTACAATCATCGATTTCTATTGGCTCGGAAACTATTTTTGCCGTTGTGTCCACACGAAGTGAAGGCCCGGCCTTATCTTCGACCGGTAGCGTGATCGAGAAACGAATTTCCTCGTCCGGCGCCAATCGCACTCGGCCCGGCAGTATATGTCGCATGACCGTTTCGAGCAGCGCTTTCTCGTTGCCGCGGTCGAGAAGATGATCGAGGTTACCGCTACCGAAGCTCTCGATCCCGGCATCTTCGGGAACGAGAACCGTAACGGGACCTCGGATCTTCCAATGACGGCGGAGGCGGCCTCGGTAGTGTGCCGTTGCCGCGAACGCAGCGGCTAAGCCGCATCCGGCCTGACGCATAGCCGAAATGGCTCGATAGATCCCTCCTGTAATCCGCACCTGGCAGGCGTAGAATGCCAACGCGGCGTCGGCTCGACGGAATGCCGCGTCGTTTCCTGATGCAGTGACGTTGAAACGGTACGTATGAGTGCTCTCGAGCATGTCCGAGGGCGTACAATTAAAGTCAAGCCATGATCCCATGTTTGACAGCCGATCGGCGTTCACTGGAGCAATATGAAAGTAGAGATCCGGAGCCTTTAGCAGCGGCTCCAAACCCACACCCCTGGACTCATCGAAGGCGATCGATTCGAAGCGATCAATGGGACTGAATGCATCGCTCATCGTGAAAAAGCTTGGATCGATGCAGAAAGGATGCGATCCGATCGCGCGCATCGCCAAACCGTCCCCGGGCACCTCGCAAAACACGACCTCCGGATGCCGGGATCCGCGTTGACTATCACGGAACATCGAAATGATGATCGGGTGCAGATGACGAATCGCCAGTCTGACAACGTCTTCTTTCGAGATCGAAATCGGCTCGAGGATGTCAGCGGAAAATCTCGCCTCGATATCCGCGATGGCCGTTTCCAGGACGACCTGAGTCGCAGACGTCCAGACGGCCTTGAAGCCCTGTTCAAACAGCTCAGCCCAACGAGCAAGCGTTCCGGCCGCGTATAACATGTCCGGAATGATAAAAAATGCGATCTCGCGGTTTTCTCTGGCGAGTGCGGCTGCACGCCGCCAGGCGACCCAGTGAGACGATGACATCTTTCGATCGATCTCGCCCGGTGCGAACACCACGAGCTCGACCGTAACGACATCCGAGAGCCGCTGAAAAAGCGGAGATTGCTCAATCGAAGCCCTGCTGTCTTCGGTGGTATAGATAGTGTATATTGTTGAATATTTGGCGGCCAGCTCGGGAATGTTTCCCTTTCCCAGCAGACTGCGAACGGTGACTCTAAGAAAGAGCTCCGTAAATCTCTCTCCCCAAACCACCGTTGCGAGACGAAATTTCATGTTGTCCTTGGCGAGACGCACGACGCCGACGCGAGTGTCATCGGCTTCTTGTGGCACATGCCTTTGATCGACCGAGCGCGCGGGCTCTTGCACGACCGGGCTCGATGGTGTCGCTTCCGGGGCCGTCGACGGCGTCGAAGCGGCTCGGCTATCTTCGAGGCTGTCAGAGCACGGCATCACCCGGCCACTCCCCGAGCGCGGGATCGGGGCGATAAGCGATGTAGGACTTGCCCCACCAGCCCACCGTCATGTGCGGAGCGAAACGGAACTTGCTTTGCCGCTGAAACTCGACAAAAGCGCGCGCCACCCCCTTTTGTGGCGAACCCTTATAGCCAGCCCAGAGATCGTCAATGTAGAGGAGCGAGCCCTCCTGAAGGAAAGGCTCGATGAATGCGAAGACCGGCTGGGCCGACTCATAGAGGTCACAGTCGATGCAGGCGATTGCAATCTTTGACCCCTCGGCTTGAAGGCTCCGGCCGAGCTCGCCCGTCAGCGACGCATCATAAAAGCCCTTGATCGTACGGACCTTGTCCACATAGACGCCGTGCTCGCGGATGATCCGCAAGAATTCATCCTCGGTCGTCGTGAGCACGCCAGGCCGATGCCAAAGATCCAGGCTTGGATTGGATGTCGTGGGCGGCAGGCCCTGGAAGCTATCGAACGCATAAAAGCGCATTTCATCAAGAAAATGTCGCTTAGCCTCCGTCAACGACATGCGAAAGGTTCTGACCCGATGGCAGCCGAACTCGTAGTAGTCGCCGGCAATTCGGTTGTCCTTCACGAAGTCGTAGGCGTTGATATAGAAGCGGTATTTTTCGGTTTGCCGATTCATCTGGTTGAACGAAATTTCGTCGTCCCGCGTCCAATCGGCCAGCGCCGCGCCGCCTGGCAGCTCCGCCCAGGGTTCGCTTCTCTTGCGTTGGATTGGACTCGTTACATCATCATTGTTCGGGGTCCGCTGAGTCATGGGTTCGAACTCGCACTGTCTGGCGTTGAAAGCAAAGGCGGTCCTCGGTGGCCAGCCGATTCGGTCGAGCGTAAAGGCTTCGTCACCATCACCGCCATCGTGATCCCGGAACGGGATGCTCGCGCCCGCCCTCCTTGATTTGCTGGGCCATCAGCATGGCCTGCTCGATGCAGTCGTCGATGTCGACGCCATAGCGATAGCTGCCATTGCGGCCGAGAGCGAAGACGCCGTCCGGCATTTCCTGGTGATAGCGCTCAGCCTTGGCGATCTCGGATTTGAACGGCAACGGGTAGTACTTGCCGTTGGTCGACGGGATCTCCATGCCGACCAGCGTCGTCGGCGATTGGTGATGGGTGAACTTTTTGTACTCGACGAGGCGCGTGAACTTCTCGTCGTTGGCGTAGTAAAGGAAGTAGACGTGCGGCGGAAAGACGCTCTCGGTCGGGAACACGATCTTGTGAAAATCGCGACCGATATAGGGAAGCTCGCCATAGCAGAAATCAAAGGCGGCGTCCGGTGATATGGTGCAGACGATGAGATCGAAGCTCCGCCATGCGCCGTCGATCATCGCCCTTTTCTTCGGAATGTCGTAGTGCGCGAGGCGCGTGTTGAGGAGCACCTTGGCCTCGGCGGTCGCGATGTCGAAATAGCTGTTATAGCCATCCGGCGCGACGGGGTAGGCTGACATCGCGGTATCCCACGCGGCGCGCGGCCCTTCTTTCAGCGCCACGCCTTTGGGCGACCAGTTGAAGGTGTCGATCCGGCGATTGTCGTCGATCAGCCACATCTTCTTGCTGTACTTGTCGATGAACTTCTCATAGAGCGTTTGCCCGACCGACCGGATCCAGTACTCCTCCAGGTTCTTCGCGTTCGCCACGCCCTCGACCTGCTTGAGCTCGGCGCCGATCTTCTCGCGGTCGGGCATGCGCGCCACATCGTCGACATGAATGGGAAAATTGTAAAAGGCGTTGTCGCGTTCGACATAGGTGATGAATTCGTGGTCATAGCACCGCCGCAAGGGCAGCAGCGCGTCGAGATAGCGGTAGACCTGCTCGTTCTGCGTCAGGAAGTGGCGCGGCCCGAAGGTGTAGGGATGGCCGCCGTAGAACATCGTTCTGACGCCCGCGCCCAGAAACGGCGCTTGCTCGACGAGCGTGACGTCCCAACCGCCGAGCAGCTCCAATTGATGAGCGGCGGCGCATCCTGCGAACCCGCCACCGAGTACCAGCGCAGTCTTCAACGACCCCCTCCTGCCTCTAAGATGCGGTCGTAGCGAACCGGTCGCTACGACTTGAACATCAACATCATGCCATTGCTAACCGGCAGCAGCAGGCGCTGGTATGCGCTCGCCTGTGCTGCGCGCTGCAGAAACTCGTAAGCGCCTTTCCCCTTGGCGGTTCGAGGTGTAGCATTAAGCACGTCCCCGTGGAAGAAGACGTCGTCGACGACGATCAGCCCCCTTGGCGCAAGGCGGGATTCGAGGCTTTCGAAGTATTCTCGATAGCATTCTTTGTTGCCGTCGATGAAAATGAAGTCGAAAGATTGCTCTTTCGGCAGCTGGGGAATGAGGTCCATGGCGTCGCCCTGAAGCAGGCGGATGGTGTCGTCCAAGCCGTTCCTCTTGAAGTTCGTGCGACAGATCTCGGCGAAATGGTCGAACTTCTCGATGCTCGTCACTTTGCCGCCGGGCGGCAGCGCCTTCGCCATCGCCATGGTCGAGAGCCCCACGAACGCGCCGATCTCGAGGATCTGCCGCGCGCCGATCATGCGGATCAGCAACTGGAGCAATCGAAGGTTGACGGGGTTCGACGCCATCTCCGCCAAGGTGAATTTCTCCGTCAGCGTCAGTTCGAACTCCTCGAGCGGCGATTTGATGCCGCTGGCGTCGAGAATCGTCTGGTAGAGGCGCCCGTGCAGAGTGCCGTTGTCGCCGGCAAAGAGATTGGTGTGCTCGGGCTGGTCGGGAAGCAGCTTGTCGGCGAAAGATATTCCAGTCATCTCGATGTTTCCCTGATCCTCTATGGAGATTGATCGCCGGCGCGGATGAAGCGCGCCACCATGTCGTCGATGGAGAGCGGTCGATAGCCGTAGCGATCGATCGCCTTGCGGCTGGAAATGATGAAGGCTGGACGCTCGACGTCGAGGACGCGCAGCATCGAGCGTCCGCCGGTGCCCGCGACGATCGCGCCGACGATCTCAGCGATGGTGCTCTCGCCGGCGGCTCCAAGCGTCAGCACGTCGAAGCCATGCCAATCATTTCCGAGCAGAGTGATCACGAATGCGGCGAGGTCGTCGATGTACACGGCGTTGTTGAAGCGAGCACCGGGATTGTACAGCTCGATCGCTTCTCCCGCTTGCGCCTTTGTTAGGACCGTCGACAGCCAATTGCGCACCGATAGCGGCCCGATAACTCCCGGTAGACGCAAGGCAATCGTCGAGAAGTGCGTGGCTTCGTCGGCGAGTATCTGCTCGCCGACCAGCTTGGTCGCGCCGTAGGGATCGGGGTCGGTGATCGGAGTGAGGTCGTCAACGCTCGGTGTCGTGATGCGGCCGAATACCGACAGGCTCGAGAAGTAGATGAACTTCTTCACGCCCGCTCGGCGCGCGTGCTTGGCGAGGCGCAATGTCGCGACCACATTGTCGCGCACGAAATCTGCCGTGCCGATCCCCGACGCTGGAGAGGTTGCCGCAGCATGGACGACGGCGTCGAGTTGGTCTGGGAGGGCGAGATCACCGGCGAGATCACCTTGCAGAACTGTCAGCTTCGGATTTCCGAGCAAAGTATCGGAAAGCCGCCCCAGCGACCGCCGCCCGGCCACCGCCGTGACGCGATGACCCCCGCCAAGGAGCCGCGCCAGGACATGCGCGCCGCTGAATCCGCCCGCGCCGGTGAGCAGGATGCGCATGGGCTCTGACGTGGGCGACGTAATGCGGGCCTCCTAGGCGATGGCGGCGGCGATGCGCTCGAGGCTCAGCCCATGCGCCGCCAGCAGGTCGTTGTGACCGCCATAGTTGTGGATGAAGCTGTCCTGGAGCGTGAAGGTGTCGAGCCGGCAGGGCGCCTTGATGTCCCAGGCGATCTGCTTCGTCTGTGGCGCCAGACCGCCCTGCGGCACGTGCTCTTCGATGACGATCACCTGTCTGTGGCGCTGCAGCGCTTCGATGATGCCCTCGCGGTCGAGCGGCTTTACCGTGTGCGCCGACACCACCGAGACGCTCTTGCCTTGGCTCGCCAGGCGATCGGCGAGGTCCATCGCCATCTTGGTGATGACGCCGTAGGACAGAATGCACACATCCTCGCCCCGCCGAAGATAGCGCAGCTTGCCGAAGCGCCAGGGTTCGGCGCTGCGTGTGAGGTCGGGCTCACCGGCCTTGCCGATGCGCAGGTAGACCGGCCCGTTCTTCTGCCGAGCGCACCAGCGCGTCGCCTCGGTACATTCGGCGGGATCGCAGGGGGCGACGATCTGCATGTTGGGAATAGCGCCGGCGATGGCGATATCTTCCATGGTGTGATGGGTGCCGCCGAGCGTCGAGTAGATGATCCCCGCGCCCATGCCCACGACCGTCACCGGCAGATTCTGATAGCCGAGATCGTCGCGTACCATCTCGAAGGGACGGTAGAGCGAGAAGGTGGCGATCGTGTAGGCGAAGGGCTGACAGCCTTTCAGCGCCAGCCCGGCGCAGATGCCGATCATGCTCTGCTCGGCGACCCCGACATTGATGAAGCGTTCGGGATATTGCGAGCTGAACTTCGACATACTGCCGGCGGGCGAGATATCCGCCACGACGATATAGATATCGGGGTTTTTCGTCGCTTCCTGATAAAGCGCCTCGGAAAAGGTGTTTCTCACCGCGCCGCCTCCAGCTCTCGAAGCGCTTGCTGATACTCGTCCTTGTTGGGCGAACGATAGTGCCAAATCGGCACGTTCTCCATATAGCTGACGCCCTTGCCCTTGGTGGTCTTGGCGACGACCATCAAGGGCTTGTCGCCGTCCCGGCCGGTCACCGCCTCGAAGAGCGCCCGGGAGTCATGGCCGTCCACCTCGACCGCTTCCCAGCCAAAGGCACGGAACTTCTCCACGACCGGGTAGAAGCTCGGATGCGTCTCGGAGGTGCGACCGAGGCTTTGGAAATCATTGTTGTCCATGAAGGCGACGATATTGCCGAGCCGCAGCGACGACGCCATCATCGTTGCTTCCCAGGTCGAGCCTTCCTGAACTTCGCCATCGCTCAGCACGGTATAGATCGTGCCGCCGGTTTTGCGTCCGCGCTCGGCGAGCGCCATGCCGCACACCATGGAGAGCCCATGCCCGAGCGAACCCGTCGCCGCGGCGATTCCGGGATTGCCGTAGTCAGGGTGAACACCCAGCTTCCCCTCGGGAGTGCAATAGGCGTCGAGCTCGGCGCGGCTGAGAATGCCGAGCTCCTCGAGGATTACGTACTGGATCATGCAGCCGTGACCTTTCGACATGAGAAAGGTGTCCGGCGACCCGCCGTCGGAATTACGCCGCATCAGAGCGAAATAGATACAGTCGACGATTTCAGTGCAGGAATAGGCCGAGCCGATATGGAGCGCCGACACTTGCTGCGAGATATCGAGAATGCGCCGACGGAAACGGCGGCAGCGCTCGCGCGCACTGCCGAGATCGAATCGGTTGCTGCGTGTGGCCATGGCGTTTGTTCCGCTCATTCGATGATGGTCCAGTAATAGTCGCCGGTATATCCCGCGGCGGCGAACGTCTCGATCCAGCCCGCGGGATAGTCGTGGTATTTGGCGGTCAGTACCCAATCGACGAAGATGGCGCGCTGCTCGGGTGTGCGGTAGGAATCGACCTGCACGAAGCCGCGACCGGGGGCCAGGCGCTCCATCTCGCGCAGCGCTTGGATGCAATCCTCGCGCTCGAGATTGTGGATCGTGTTGAGGGAGATCGCGGCCTGGAAGCTGCGATTGGGAAAGGGCAGGTCTGTCGCATTGCCGAGGTGAAGGCGTCCCACCACCTCGGGTTCGC
>Ga0335073_10017305_pt1 | contig 10093 bp, 10 predicted proteins | sample Lox_Sample_22_FD_207093 | JGI IMG/M metagenome (GOLD analysis project Ga0335073, IMG submission 207093) | Soil microbial communities from Loxahatchee National Wildlife Refuge, Florida, United States - Lox_Sample_2.2 | ecosystem: Environmental > Terrestrial > Soil > Wetlands | place: USA... | reverse complement strand
GCGGAGCTGCAGGAAGCGCTCAAGTCCGAGCCGATCGTGCTACCCGCCTGGGATCCGATGGGTGCCCTGGCCCGCGAGGCTTAGCCCGTGGCAGCGGCCGGCCCGGTTGCAACCGTCGTGCAGCCATCGGACGTCGCTGCTGAGCTCACCGCCGACGGGGTGACAGTACGGCAGCTGGCTGACACCGGCGGCGGTGCGACCGGCGGGCTGGTCCGCCGGCTGATCGAGATACCCGCGGGCTCGCAACTGGCGGACGCCGCGCCGGGGGCGCAACTGTGGTTCGTGCTCGGCGGCAGCGGCCAGATCAGCCTGCCGGATCAGGCCGGCCGGCAGTCTTGGCAGCTTGGCCCTGACCAGGGCATGCTGCTGCCGACCGGGACTCGGTACCGGCTGACGGGCCCGCTCCACCTGGACGTGGTGACGCTGCCGGAACCCGCCACACCGCTACCCGGACCTGACAGCCAGCAGCCGGCGGCCGCCTGGGCCCCGCTAGTCCGCGACCTCGCCGCGTGCCCGGTGGAAAGGACCGGGGACCGGCATTTCCGGGTGCTGTTCGGTCCCGGCCGTGACTGCCAGGTGGCGACGCAGTTCGTCGGCGAGATCCCGCCCGGACGAGCGCCTGAGCACAGCCATCCCTACGACGAGGTGGTGCTGGTCCTCGCCGGTGACGGAGTCGCGCACGCTGGCGGCGCGCAGCACGCGCTGGCGCGGGGCACGTGCATCCATCTGCCGCCCGGTGTGCCGCACTGCCTGGAGAACACCGGCCCGCGCATGCTGCGCGTGCTCGGCGTCTTCCATCCGGCCGACAGTCCCGCTGCGAAGCTGGCCCCGGCCGGCGAGCCCGCTCAGTCGAGCGCCGAGTAGGCGGCCGCCTTAATCGCCTCGTGCAGCGCCGAGTCGTCGGGGCCCTTGAACATGCGCTGTGTCAGGACGATGACGACCAGGTCGCGGCCAGGATCAACGTGCCAGGAAGTGCCGAAGCCGCCGTTCCAGCCGAAGGCTCCGGTGTCCTGCACGGCCTGGCAGAAACCCCAGGACTGACCGGCGAAGAAGTCTGGCCCGAGGCCGCCATGCGCCTTCTGCGCTGGCGTGAGCTGATCTGTCGTCATCGCCTGCACCGAGTCCGCGGAGAGCACGGGCTTGCCACCGCGCAGGAACATCCTGGCGAACGCCAGCATGTCGCCAGCCGTGGAGACAAGCCCGGCCGCGCCGTCCTGGAAGGCTGGCGGGCGGCTGTAAAGGCCGTCCGGCGCATCCCAGACCTCCAGCCCGTCCCGGCCCGGCCGGTACGCGGTTGCCAGCCTGCCCGGCTCCGCTGCCCAGAATGCCGTCTGCGTCATGCCGAGCGGTTCGAAGATCCTGGTGCTCAGCACGTCGGCAAAGGACTGGCCAGCCGCTCGCGCCAGCAGCACGCCGAGCACTGATGCGCCGGTGTTATACATCCACCGCTCTCCCGGCTGCGCGATCAGGGGCAGCGAACCGAGGCCGGCGATCCAGGTATCGGCATCGGGCTGGATAGCCCGGTCCGGCGGACCGATAGTCGACAGGCGCGCTTCGTCCGAGGCGGCAACAACCGGGAGCGGCTCGGCCGCCGTGAACATCTCCATGATGAACCCGAAGCCGAACGTGAACGTCAGCAGGTCGCGCGTAGTGATCGCACGGCTGGCCGGAACGGTGTCGTCCAGCGGGCCGCTGATCTCGCGAAGCACTCGCCGGTCCGCCAGCTCTGGCAGCAGCCGGTCCACCGGCTCGTCGAGCCCGACGAGGCCTTCCTCGATCAGCGCCATAGTCGCCGCCCCGGTGACCGGTTTGGTCATCGAGGCAATCCGGAACAGCGTGTCCGGCACGACCGCGGCGCCCCCGATCGACAGCTGGCCGGCTACCTCAACGTGCTCCTGATCTCCGTGCGCGATCAGGGCCACGAGACCCGGAACGGTACCGTCGGCTACGGCCTTCCGGGCCAGCGCGCGCACCGCCGCCCGGCCAGCTGCGCTCAGCGTGTCTGCCATCTCGACCTCGCATTATCGGTAGCGGAATCGTGTCGGTGCCACCGCGTAGTCTGCCGTACGGTGCCGGTAAGACGACGCACGATGGGACGACGCATGGACACCCTTGGCCCCGCTGCCCGCCAGGCGGTCGCCGACATCCAGGCTGAATTGCAACGGTTCGTCCGCTACGACGACGAGTCGATCGTGCACTCGCGCTGGGTGAAGCAGCGCTACGACTGCGGCTGTTACGCCAGCCTGGCGCCGGCCAGGAAGGCGACGGTGCGGACCGCGTGGCACGAGGCCGGGCACGCGGTCGCGGCGCTCGCCGTCGGTGCCCGGTTCAGCTCCGCGAGTATTCATCACGGGCACCGGAGCGAGGGCCGGGTGCACAGCGTGACCGGTGCAGGCGCGGACGCCTACGTGATCGACGCGGCCGGCCAGCTCGCCGAGCAGCTGATGAACTGGTCGACGCTGGACAGCGACGGCGACCTGCGAGACTGGCTGCGCAGCTGGCGGGGAGACGGCGGGGACGCGCGCCGGTTCCGCCAGTCGATCACCGCGTCCTACGGGTCAGACGAAGTCACCGCATGGCGGCGGTGCGAGGAGCAACTCCTGCCCCGGCGGCTGGAGATCCGCGCGCTTGCCAGGGCGCTGCTCGTGCACCCGCGGCACCTTCCCTACAACGTCGTCAGGGCTCTGCACGCGAGTTAACGACGGACAGCCGCACCTTTGTCTTAACTAAATGTTGTATGTCGGGTAATGGCTCACTAGCATGCTGCGGGATCATCACTCGGCTGAGACGGGGGTGCAGCAGTGCACCGCGTGCTGCTTGTTTCGGCGACGGCGCTGGCCGTGCTGGTCGGCGTGAGTACTGCGGTGGCGTCTGCGGCACCTGCTACGGCTCACAAGCGCGCCGCGCTGACCATTCGCGCGATCGACCAGAACGGCAAGCCGGAGCCCATCGGGAGCGGCGAACTGTTCGAAGCGGACGGGTGGCCGGTGTCGGGAGTCACCAATGGCACATACCGGCTGCCGCTCGGCCGGTATTGCATCGGAGTCACCGTGCCGACCGTAGTGAACGGCCAGCAGGTAGCAAACACCATGGTCGTTCGTGAGATAACGCTTCGCCGCAACGCTACGGTGACAATGAGCGCTCGGGGCAGCGTCCCGGTCGATGTATCACTGGACGGCAGCGCTGTGACTGACCTGACCGCGACGGTCAGCATCGTCACCGGCCGCTACGCGCCAACCGTAGTAGCCAACGACGGGCAGACCGCCAGCCTCCCGCTGTACGTCAAGCCATACCGGGCCCGCAATCTTCGGTTTGGTTACGTGGCGAGCTATCAGGGCCTCGGCGGCGCGACCTCCTACCTCGCCGGAGCTAGCGCGCACGGCATCCCGGCTAGCCCTGGCGGCAGCTTCAGCTCAGCTAGCCTGGCGGCAGCGCTACTCGGGGCGGCGGCCGGAACTCTCAGGCCGTGGTCCGGCCAGGCAGTCCTCCTGAACTTCACCGGACCCGGTGGTGCGACAGAATCGGAGGAGATCCCGGACGGGTCGGCCGTCACCGATTACTTCAGCCCCGGCGCGTGGGCACTCGGTGCCGCCCGGATCATCCCCGGCGGCAGTGCCCCGTCGGACTACCGGACTGCTTCGTTCGCCGCTGGGCGCTCATACACCGAGACATTCTTCGGCGCGGCATACGGCCCCGACCTCGCCGGTGATGGTCACATCTACGTGGGCAATGGCGTCACGGCCCAGAACGGGGCAGTCACACGCCTGACACTGACGAACCTGTTCGCTGACCCAGACGGCGGGCAGGGCTCCGGCGCAGACCTCGGCGCTCGCGCCGTCGTCACACTGAGCACGCACGGCCGGGTGGTGAAGCGGTCCACCTACCGCGGCCTCGCCCTCGCAAGCTTCGGCGCGCGCGGTCGTAGCTCAGGCTGGTACACGCTGGCAGTCAGCGCGACCAGGGCCGGCTCGGGCACGCTGCTGTCGCCCAAGGTCACGAGCACGTGGCACTTCTACGCGCCGCCGAATGCCTCCGGCCAGCAGCAGTACCCGCTCAGCTTTGCGCTGCTCAGGCCCCGGGGTCTCGACATCGACAACCAGGCTGCCGGGCACAGCACCACCATTGTCGATGTCAGCGAGATCGCCAACTACCTGGGCTCGGGCCGGCTCCCCCGCGCTGATCGGTGGAAAGGCATCACCGTGCAGGCGTCCTTCAACGACGGCGCGACCTGGCATTCAGTGCAGGCCTACCGGCGCGGCAACGGCCAGCTAGCGGCGATCATTAACAACCCCGGTTCCGGCTTCGTTTCACTACGGGTAACCGCGGTGAACAGGCAGCGAGAAACAGCCGAGGAGACGATCTACAAGGCCTACGCAATCGGCTAGCGCCTGCATGCCGATCCGGCCAACCGCTGCCCTGTGCAGGGCGTCATCAGTCGCCTAGGCTCAGACAGATGATGGCAACGATGCCCGCCAACTCCGCTAGCGAGGACGTGGCGCAGCGGCTCATCGACGACGGCTACGTGGTCGTCACTGGAATGCTCGACGAAGCCGGAGTGCAGGCAGCGCGGACTGACCTGCACAGGGTCCTTGAGACCACCAAGACCGGCCGCAATTCGTTCGAGGGCTTCGAGACACAGCGGGTCTACGCGCTGTTCGCTAAGACCAGGCTGTTCGACCAGGCGGCCACCGATCCGCTCTTGCTTGGCGTTCTGGACCAGGTGCTCGGGCACTATCAGCTGAGCGCGCCTGTCGGCATCTGCATCGGGCCCGGTGAGAAGGCACAGACCCTGCATCGCGACGATTCGGTCTACCCGCTGCCGGAACCGCATCCGCCAGTGGTGGTCAACACCATGTGGCCGCTTGACGAGTTCACCGTGGCGAACGGAGCTACCAGGTTCATCCCTGGTAGTCATCACTGGGAGCCGGGGCGGCGGCCGTCTCCGGACGATCCGCTGGAGACTGCCGTCATATCGCCGGGATCGGCGATGTTCTACCTCGGCAGCCTCTGGCACGGCGGCGGCGCAAACCAGACCGGCACATCCCGGCTCGGCGTCATCCTCGAGTACTGCTCCGGCTGGCTCCGCCAGCAGGAGAATCATTGCCTGGCAGTACCGCGCGACATTGCCCGCTCGCTGCCGGAGCGGCTGCAGGAGCTGCTCGGCTACAACATCTATCCGCCGTTCGTGGGCTACGTCGACGGCCATCATCCGCGCAAGGCGCTGGCCTCCGGCGGCTAGCTAGCCGCGGATTGCCTGGTGCCTGGCGTCGATCTGAGCATCGGCCGTTCGTGTAGCTGGCAAGACCAGCCCAGCCAGGCAAAGGTCGGGGTCTGGCGCTCGCGGCTGCAGTCAGCAGGCACCTGGGTAACTCGCTACTATCCGCTCAACGACGGCTGGAACTCCCTCCAGAAAGGAGGAGCGAAGCGGTGCGACAACTATCATTCAGGGCCTTAGCAATCGTGAGCGTTGTGCTGACGCTCGCGATCTTCGCCGGGGTCGCCTATCTGACCTTCCACAGCCAGCCCGTTTACTGCGCAGCGGCAGGACCTACCTGCTCAGGGATCGTGTCCGGGATCTGACGCCGGCACTCCGGCCGGCCGCTGCCTGACGGCTGTCCGCTGAGGAGTACAACGTCGTACCGGCTACGGCGCGCTAGCCAGTCAGGCCTCACCTGTGAGCTTGGCCTGCATCCGGCGCATGCCGCGCAGCCAGCGGTCCCGGTCGGCAGTTCGCCGCTGCTCATACACTGCGACATCGGGATGCGGCAGCATCAGGAACTGCTCGGTGGCGATGCCGTCGAGCGCGCAGTCGGCCACCTGCTCGGAAGTCAGCACCCCGTCAACAGCGGCCTGTGCCGACCCGCCGCCTGCCTCGGAGTCGGGCAGCGCGCCCTCGCCGGCCTCGCGGCGCGACGTGGCGAACAGGTTGCTGGTGAACGCCTGCGGACAGAGGGCCGACACCCGGATCCCCCGGTCCCCGTAAGTGACGGACAGCCATTCGGCGAACGCCACTGCGGCGTGCTTGGTCACCGCATACGGCGCCGAACCAAGCTGGGTAAGCAGGCCGGCCGCCGAGGCAGTGATGACCAGGTAGCCCTCGCCGCGCGCCAGCATGCCGGGGAGCACCGCGCGGGCCACGTACACGTGGCTGTGCACGTTGATCGCCCAGATCTTCGACCAGGCATCATCGGAGGCTTCCTCGCCGCCCGCCACGATGATCCCGGCATTGGAGAAGAACAACGCCACCGGCCCGAGCTCGTCCTCGGCCCGCGCCACCAGCGCGTGGACTTCCGCTTCGCTCGTCATGTCTGCTGGCACTGCTAGCGCGCGGCCGCCGGTGTCCTCAATCTCGGCCGCGACCTTGCCAGCGCCCTCAGCATCGATATCGCAGACCGCTACGCCTGCCGCCCCCCGCGCGGCCAGGCCGAGCGCGAGTGCTCTGCCCGCACCGCTGGCGCCGCCGGTGACAATAGCTACCTTGCCGGAAATCTCCATGCTCAGCCCCTTGCGGTCGCTCGGACAGCAGCATCAGCCCAGGCAGCGAGATCCGGATCGGACTCAATCAGGCTCGCGTACTTCTTCCTGGCCTCGTCACGCTTAGCCGGAATGTACTCGGTCGGCCACAGGCCCGGGTGCGGCTCGTAGCCCTTCAGCACGTTACGTGCCACCGTCACCTTGTGCACCTCGTCCACGCCGTCCGCGATCGCCATTGTCGGCGCCCCCGCCCACATGGCCTGCAGCGGCGTCAGGTTAGTGGTGCCGAGCGAGCCCATGATGTGCAGCGCCCGGTAACTGACCTCGCGCAGCACCTTAGCCATGGTGTACTTGCAGGCCGCGATCTGCGTCCGCGCTGCCTGAGTGCTGGAATTGTCGATTGTCCACGCCGTCCAGAGCACGAGCAGCCGCAGCATGTTGATCTCGGCGTAGGAGTCCGCGATGGCCTCCTGCACCATCTGATGCTCGGCGATCACCTTGCCGTGCGACTCGCGGCTGAGCGCCCGCTCGCACATCATGTCGAAGGCTAGCTTGACCTGCGCGACGGTGCGCATCGCATGATGAATCCGGCCGCCGCCGAGGCGGCGCTGGGCCAGTACCTTCGCGCCATCCTCCGGACCGAGCAAATTACCGAGGGAAACGCGCACTTCGTTGTAGCGGATGTGATTATGCAGCGGCGGGAAGCCCATGATCTCCACACCGGGGGTCTCACGCGGAACCACGAACATTCCGTTTGTGCACATCACGAAGATGATGTCGGCCCGCGCGCCAGCGCTGGTGAACCACTTCTCGCCGGTGATGACCCACTGATCGCCGTCCCGGACCGCGCTGGTCTTGAACAGGTTCGGGTCGGACCCGCCTTGCGGTTCAGTCATCGAGTAGGCCGAGAAGATCTCCTGGTTCATCAGCGGGTAGAGCCACTTCTCCTTCTGCTCGGGCGTGCCGTAAGCAGCCAGCATCTCCATGTTGCCGGTGTCCGGCGCGGCGGTGCCGAATACCACCGGCGCCGACCGGTACCTGCCCAGGATTTCGTTCAGCAGCGCGAGCTTGAGCTGTCCGAAGCCCGGGCCGCCGAGATCGCGATCGAGGAAAAGCGCCCACAGGCCCTGGTCCTTGACCTGCTGCTTGAGCGGGTCGGCGAGCGCCCTGGCCTTCGGGTTTCGCGAGTACGCCGCGCCCGGAAAGACCAGATCGAGCGGCTCCACCTCGTTCTTGCAGAACTCCGCGACCCAGTCCAGCTTCTCCTGGAACTCCGGCTCGGTTGAGAAATCCCACGCCACGACGACCTCCAGGTGCCCGGAAAGTTTCAGAAGCCGATTCTAAAACCATGCTCCCGGGCCGGCTAGCCATCGCTGGCCTGTTACCACGGGCAGCGAGCAGAGACCAGCTAACGCCAGCCGTGCCACCCGCCGTGCCGCCGCACCTCGGCCTTCAGCCGCTCTACATAGGCATCGGCGGCGGCCTTCTGGGCAAGCGGGTCCGCGTCGGCCGGTTCTTCAGCAGGCCCGGTCGCCGCGCTTGCTGCCGGGCTCGCCTGGCCCCGGAGCTCGTCGCGCAGCGACTTAGCCCAGAAATACACGCCGAAGATCGCGAACAGCGGCCACTCGAATGTGTAGGCCCAGCTCAGCTCGTTCCCGGATTCGGCGCGATGAAGCTGCCAGTCACCTAGCCAGAGCATGCCCGCAGTTGCGAACACCGCGAACGCGTGCCAGGCCAGCCACCGCGGCCGCAGCAGGATCGTCCAGCGCGGTCGGCCGCTCGCGGCGGTAACAGCCATGCTTATCCGTGCCAGGGCAGCAGCGCGGTGATCGCGATGACGGCAAAAAGCAGGGTGAGGTACGCGATCGAGAGGTGGAACAGCCGCATCGGCGCAGCCGCCTGGCCAGCGGAAATCCTCAGTCGAAGCCGGTGTGCCTCGACCAGGAACCAGCCGCCGAGCACGGCGGCGCTGACGCCGTATGCCACACCCGCGTAGGGCGCGAGCGCCAGCGTGACCGCCACCATCACGTAGGAGTAGACCAGGATCTTCCGGGCCACGGTTGTCGCGGTGGCGACGACCGGAAGCATCGGCACCCCTGCCGACGCGTAGTCGTCCTTGAACTTCATCGCCAGCGCCCAGAAGTGCGGCGGCGTCCAGAAGAAGATGACACCGAACAGCACCACCGCCGGCCAGCTGACAGTGCCGGTCACCGCGGCCCAGCCGACGAGCACCGGGAAGCAGCCAGCCGCACCGCCGATCACTATGTTCGACGCGGTCCGCCGCTTGAGCCCCATGGTGTACACGAACACGTAGAACAAGATCGCGCCGTCGGCAAGGATCGCGGACAGCCAGTTCGCGAGCAAGCCGAGCAACAGCGTCGCCGCGGCGCCGAGCAGGATGCCCGATGCCAGCGCCTCAGCCGGCTTGACTGCCGCCGGAGTGCCCTTCGCCACCAGCGGCCGCCGGGACGTGCGCTTCATGATCGCGTCGATGTCCCGGTCGAGATAGCAGTTCAGCGTGTTCGCACTGGCTGCGGCGAGCGCACCGCCGAGCAGAGTGACCCCGATCAGCCCGATACCGGGCAGGCCACGGCGGGCGAGCAGCATCGTTGGCAGCGTCGTGACCAGCAGCAGTTCGATGATCCGCGGCTTGGTCAGCAGGAACAGCGCCCTGGCCACCAGGCGGAGGGAGCGGCGCTCCCCCGGTCCGGCGGTACCTGCTTCCGGCGGGCCCGGTGCCGCAAAGTCACCGTGCCCGACCAGGGCGCTCGTTGCCTGTGCCACTAGCTAGCTCCCGTGTCGTCCTGTGCCGCTGCGTCCGGTGCCGCGCCGCTCGCGGCGGTGTCAACGCCTGCCGGGCCGGCGTCGCCCGGCGCCTCATCCGAGGCCGCCTCGGTCACGGCGGCGCTCGAGGCCTGCGGAGCAGCCGCGGTGAAGCGAGCCTGCTGACCGGACGCCGTCGCCGAGATCGGAGTGGCGGGCACCCGGCGATGCGGCCGGGAGAACAGCATGTACAAAATCAGCGCGACGACGATGAACAGCAGCATGGGAAACGCGAACGTCCAGTTATACCCGTGCGGCGTGTTGTCCGGGGTCACCGCTGCGACGATCAGTCCGGGCACTGCTGCCTCCTGGCAGTTTCCATTTGTCAACTCACCTGATGACCGGCCGGGACGGCCAGCCGTTCCGCCGCGGGGTCAGCAGCCGGTCGAGACCAGCTGACAGGTCCGCAGATTCCTCATCCCGCAGCCATTCCATCATCAGAGCGACCGCGGCGACCATCGCCGGCGGCAGGAAGCCCATCCAGAACACCGCGCCGGATAGCTGCTGATCAGATAGCAGCGACATAACGTGATGCGCCGAGTTGGCGTAACCGGGATAGAGCACGCTAGAGCCGAACACGAGCACCATGCCGAGCACGGTGAACGCGGCCACGCTGCCGACTAGCAGGACGATCCGCCGTAGCGGCGGCGATTGCTGGCTGACCGGCCGCGACGAGATCAGCTGCGGCCAGAACAGCAGCCCGGCCGCCACCCAGCTAGCGTGCTCGACCAGCGCCAGCCCGCTGCTGGCGTGCGCCGCGTCGAGCAGCGCGGGGACCTGCCATCCGATCCAGACG
>Ga0335073_10017304_pt1 | contig 10093 bp, 7 predicted proteins | sample Lox_Sample_22_FD_207093 | JGI IMG/M metagenome (GOLD analysis project Ga0335073, IMG submission 207093) | Soil microbial communities from Loxahatchee National Wildlife Refuge, Florida, United States - Lox_Sample_2.2 | ecosystem: Environmental > Terrestrial > Soil > Wetlands | place: USA: Florida... | reverse complement strand
CGAAGAGATCGAAGCGCGGGTGAGCAAAAATAAAAAGAGCAGCGACTTGCGTCGCTGCTCCTTGGCTGGTACCCCGGAGGGTACTTTGCCGATCTTACTTGCTCCGAGCTTACTGGTTAAGCGGGTTGAAGGTCAGAACGCCCGCTTCGGTGTTGGAGCAGACGCCGGCCGGGTCGACGCGAACAACTGCATCTTCCTCAGCGCAGAATCCGCGAATACCGGTCTGGTTGATCGTCAGAGGAACAGCCACAACCGTGTATCCAACGTTGACGCCACCCGCAACCGTGCCGGTACCGGTGGTGAAGGAGTAGCCGCTCTTTCCGCTGCCAGCCGGGTTGCCGTTGTTGGCCAGAACGGAGTCAATCAAGCAGCCGGTGGTGGAGCTGGGCACGCAAGCCGCGCCCAACGCGCCGCCGAGGTTCACCAGAGCAGGAGCATATCCAACTGTCGGATACGCCGTCTGATAGGTGACTTCACCGGTCGTGACGGTACGGATCGAAGCCACAGCAGACGACTCATTGGCCGCCATGCGGGCGCGCAGCAAGTTCGGAATGGCGATAGCGGCGATGATAAGGATGATCGCCACGACGATCAGCAACTCGATAAGTGAAAAACCTTTTTGCTTCCGCATCTCTATTTTCCCCTCGTTGTGTGTTTAGAACTCTGTGGTCATGGATGACCCAGTCGTGCTGAGATATTGCACTTGCCTATCCAAAATCGCTAGTTACCTTGGTTCCGCGAGCTGTTTTAAGAAGCGCTTTCTTTGCAACGCGAGGCCATGAAAGTAACGTTCCCTGCACCTCCAACCTATCGCGAAAAAGCGCTCTATTGGCAAAATACGGCGGCAAAGCTGACAAATCGTGTCAATTTGAAAATAGGCCAGTACCATTCTAGGAACGGTGTTCGATGCGAGACTTGCACCCCGCTCCTTCAGAAAACTGCATGCACCGCGTTGAAGGAAACTCATCGGTGAACCGGGGCGGCGTCTTTGGCGCGTCATAGGGCGTGTCATAGAATGTGGCGGAGCTAATTGCGTTCCTGTTCTTATGGACACTGCCAGAGAAGATTTTCAAGTGGATGCCGAAATCGCCCGTGCGTGGACTTTGCCGGCCTCCCTTTACTATGACGCCGAAATCGCCGCCGTCGAAAATCGAAAGGTCTTCTCGCGAACATGGCAAGTGGCGGGCCATGCAAGCCAGGTGGAACATCCGGGCGACTATTTCACGACGCAGCTATTGGGCGAACCTTTGTTGTTCGTGCGCGGGTCAGATGAACGGTTGCGAGGTTTTTATAATGTCTGCCGCCATCGCGCTGGTCCGGCGGCCGAAGGCTGCGGCTCGCGCAAACTGTTCCGTTGCGGATATCACGGATGGACTTACGGACTTGACGGGGCGCTGATCAGCGCAACCGAGATCGAGGGAGTTGAAGGATTCCGCGCCGAAGACTTTGCGCTGGCGCCGGTGCGCACCGAAGAATGGTTCAACCTGATCTTCGTGAATCTGGACGCACAAGCGCCCGGCCTGCGCGAAAGTCTCGGCGAGCTTCCCCGGCAGGCGGAAAAATTTCCTTTCGCGAATATGAAGTTGTTCGAGCGACGCGTCTACGACATGAAGTGCAACTGGAAGACCTACGTCGACAATTATCTTGAGGGATATCACTTGCCAAGTGTTCATCCGGGGCTGAATCGTGAACTCGACTACAACGCCTACGTTGTCGAGCCTCACATGCCGGCCGTTTGCGAGGGGAATGCGGTGAAGGCTTCCGGAACTGGAAGAGGGCAGAACGATGAGCGGGGTCATGGATATGTGCGGCAATTTTCGCCGATCCGCGGGGCGCAGCCGGGAGATGCGACGCCGAGGCGTTACCCGGAAGCGGGAGAAGATCTGACGACCGACTATTTCTGGATTTTTCCCAACTGGATGCTGAACTGCTATCCGGATAATGTTTCGCTCAATATCGTGCTGCCGCTCGAGCCAGAGCGATCGCTGGCGATCTTCGAATGGTATCTTCCGCTGGAAGATCACACGAAAGCGGCGGCGAAAGCTTCGGTTGAGTTCAGCGATCAGATTCAGATCGAAGATGTGGCGATCTGCGAAACCGTGCAGAAGAACCTGCGTTCGCGTAGCTATTCACGCGGCCGTTTCAGCGTGAAGCAGGAGAAAGGCGTGCACGCGTTCCACCGCATGTATGTCGAATGGATGAATCGGGATTGATCTGTCTCCGGTGGCCGAAAACCACCACTTCTGGCCAAGGTCGGCCGATTTTGCAAGTCTGACGTTTCCCGCGGTTTTTCTCCGTTTGTAAGCCACTGAAAAAGGGATAGTTACATTGACTGCGAAGCGGTGTCTTTGGCACCCCAGTTGCCAATCTGTAGATGACGGTTCTTATGGGCATCGATCCACGCAGCTTCGGGTTGCAGAGGTGGGGCATGAAAAACAGGCTGGTTGGAAAACTCGCAGTCTTCACTCTGGCGCTTTCGGGTGCACTCTCGGTTTCAGCGTTTGCGCAGACGACGCAGGAAGGTCCTGGACCCTCTGATCAGCCGAGCGCTCCCATGGAGGTCGGGCAGCAGCAGGATGGGCAAGGTCCGGATATGCAGCCCTCTGACGCGCAGCCGACCGAGGCTCAGCCGGGCGGACCGACGGGAGAAGGTCCCGCGAAGACCGATCAAGGCGCGGCTCGCGTCAGCCTGATTCACGGCGATGTTTCGACGCAGCGCGGCGACTCGGGCGACTGGTCAGCGGCTGCGCTGAATCAGCCGGTGATGGGCGGCGACAAAGTTTCGACTGGCGAGAACGCCCGCACTGAACTGCAGCTGGATTTCGCCAACATCATCCGGCTGGGTGCGAACACGAAAGCCAACGTCGCGAACCTCACGCAGAAAAATATTCAAATCCAGCTTTCGCAGGGACTCGTGACCTATTCGGTGTCGAAAGACAGCGAAGCCGAGCCGGAAATCGATACGCCAAATGTTTCGGTTCATCCCGCGCATCATGATGGGGTGTTCCGCATCGAAGTTCAGCCGGATGGCGACACCATCGTCATCGTCCGGCAGGGTGAAGCGCAGATCGCTACGCCGCAGGGCAGCACCGAAGTGCGCGTGGGCGAAATGGCGACGATCCGCGGCGACGCGAATTCGGCGCAGTACAAGATCACTCCGGCTCCCGATCGCGATGATTGGGACCGCTGGAACAGCGACCGCGACCATCTGATTCGGGATGCGCAGTCGTGGCATCACACGAATCGCTACTACACGGGATCGCAGGATCTCGATTCCTACGGCCGCTGGCGCAACGTTCCCGACTACGGCGACGTGTGGGTTCCGAACGAGCCCGATGGCTGGGCTCCGTATCGCGACGGCAACTGGGTGTACGAGCCTTATTACGGCTGGACGTGGGTTGGCTATGAGCCCTGGGGCTGGGCTCCTTATCACTATGGCCGCTGGTTCTGGTATGGCAACTCGTGGGCCTGGTGGCCGGGGCCGGTGGGAGGTTTCTATCGTCCGTTCTGGGCGCCGGCATATGTATCGTTCTGGGGGTGGGGCGGAGGTTTCGGATTTGGATTTGGCTGGGGCGGATGGGGCGGCTTCGGGTGGCTCCCGCTTGGGCCTTGTGACTGGTTCCATCCGTGGTGGGGCGGATATCGCGGCCGCTTCGGATGGGTGGGCCGCGGATATGGATATGGGCGGTTTGGCGGATTTGCGCCGCTGCATGCCGGCACGCGCTTCTCAAACGTTGCCAACATTCATGATGCGCACATTGGCCGCGCGCTTTCCACGGTCAACGCAGGCCGCTTCGGAGCGGGGCGCGTAGGCGCGATGGCGGCGACGCACGAGCAGATTGGCGGAGCGCGCATGATGGCGGGCAACTTGCCGGTGGTTCCGACGCGGGCGAGTTTGTCGGCGAGCGGACGTCCGGCGGCTGCGTCAACCATTCGCAATGGCGGTTCGCAGCGCTTCTTCGGATCGCAGAACGTGGCGCATCCGGCGTCGTTCACGCAGCAGGCCTCAAGCCTGCGGCAATCGATGGCGCAGAATCATGTGGGCGGAGTGCCGGCCGGAGGGCGTACGAGCGGCGGTGAGTTTGCACGCAGCGGCAATTCCATGCAGCGGCCAAGCGCGGGAGTTTCCGCGGACCGTGAATCAAGTGTCGGCAATCGCAGCGCTGGAACTTCCTCAGCCTCGAACGGAGCGCGGAGCTTCACTCCTCCGTCGAGCAGCCGCGGGATGACGTCGAACCCGGAAGGTTCGCGTGGATCGAGCGCGCAATCGGGATTCCGGCCGTTTACTCCGCCACCGAACAGTTCGGCTGCGCGCGGCGGATCGAACTCCTATGGCGAGCGCGGCAGCAGCGGGAGCTACTGGAATCGCACGGCTCCGAGCACGTCGAGCCCGCGGAGCTACTCCGATGGGTTCGGCCGTGGAATGTCGGGATCGCGCCCGCAGCTTGATATGCACCAGCCGATCGCCCGCGGACCGTCTTACGGCGGATATTCGCGGCCGAGCTACGGTGGCTATGGCGGCTACCATGCGCCCAGCTACGGCGGCTCGCACCCGGCGCCGAGCTATGGAGGCTCGCACAGCGCTCCGAGCTACCACGCGCCCAGCAGCGGCGGCGGGCACTCCAGCGGAGGCGGCGGTGGGCACTCCAGTGGTGGAGGCCACAGTGGCGGCGGACATCGCTAGACCGCAGCGGATTGCGCGAAACGAGTTGATGTAAACGAAGTGAAGGTCAGAGGCGAGAGAGGGCGTGCTTTCGGGCACGCCCTTTCTCTTGGAAGGCTTGAAACTTTGAGACCTGCTCATTACGGCCTTGCGTAGGCAGGGCTATCCGGTTCGGGGCGGTCGTAGTCGCGGCCGTACTTGTTCTTGTGGGCGGCGACGACGTCCGATTCGGTGAGCGTGAAGCTTCCCAGCGAGGAATCATCGGGCGAAACCGTGATTTCGCGGGTGAGTTCGCGCAGCGCGTCGGAAGACACGGCAGAATGAAAGATTTGAAGCTGGTAGCGGCCGGGAGGAACATTCGGGATGCTGAGTTCTCCCCGCGCATCAGAAATAGCGTAGTAGGGCGTCGCGAGCGCAATGACGACCGCGCTCATCTGTGCGTGGATATTGCAAAAGATGAATGAGATGCCTGGTTTGTCGAATTGCACGAAGCGCGTGGTTCCGCTCTCGTAAAGTCCTAGGTCGAAACGTTTGCCTTCAAAGAGCGAAAACACGTTGTGGAAGAACGGATCGCGATTGGGGAATTCGACTTTTCCTCCGGCCGGAATGACCAGGAGCGAAGGATGGAACATCTTGTCCTTCTGCACCAGTTGCGGAATTTCGGACGGCTTCTGGCGGGGCGGCTCGACCGTCGCGCCCAAGGGAGTGAGCCAAACGACGGCTTTGGACGCATCTTTGAGACGCCGCCCGTTGCGCGTCAGATCGATATGCGCGCGCAGGGATTGCTGGGCCGATGCGCCAGCCGAGACGAGAAGAGCGATCACAAGCGCGCGGCAGGCTTGATGGAAGATTTTCAAAACAGAATCCCCATCGAGAGATTGAGCTGATTAGTGACGCTGCTGCTGGAGTAAACCGGGAATGTGCGCAGGCGGCGGAGTTCCGCCGAAAGCACGAGATCGGAGCGTGGCCGGAAAACGAGGTTGGCCAGCGCACCGCGATTGCGGCCGAGGATCGGTCCGAAGTTGTTCTGATCGGTGGCGAATCCGCGTACGTCGGCGGTGAACGCGTCGTCTTCGGCGATCACGCCATTCAGTTCCAGCTTCGGGGTGAGCTGAAACTTAAGCTGCGTCCATCCTCCGGCCGTGTCGAGTCCGCGAATCGGGCTGTAGGCGTATGCGGGATTCGCGCCGTAGACGACCGAGGTTCCGATCGCTCCGCCTAGCCCGCCAATGCCGCGTCCGCGATAAAACTCCCCTGAGAGCCCGAGGCGCGAGAAGATGGGCACCTGCCAGTCGGCCATACCGGCCCAGGCATCGACGTAGCGGCCCCACGTCCAGTTCTGACGGCCGTAGTATCCAGCGACTCCGAAGGTAAGGGGATGCGCCTGGACCGGCCGTGACCATGCGGTGCGAAACGCGTATGCGGGCTGTCCGGAAAGTTCGCCCGCTTGCACCGAGCGATAAAACGGATTTGTGGGCGACTCCCAATCAAGGTTGTCGAGAACTCCGGCCTGCATGGTAAGAGTCTGCTGATCGTTGAATTGGAAGCGGTGTTCGACGCGAAGTTGAGGGGTCCATCCCCAGAGGTTGCCGGCAAAGGCGAAAGCGGGAGTTGCCAGTGAAGCAAACGAAGTGGGCGAAAGCGGGGAGATGAACAGGGAATCCTGCCCGGCAACAACGGAAGTGGATTCCCAATCGAGTCTCAGGCTCGCAGTCTGCAGCCGTACGATACCGAAGTTGACTCCGTTGCCCGTTGAAGGGAATCCGCCGGAAAGGTCGAGTTGCAAGTCTGCCGAGGTTCTTGCTCCAGCGATATCCGGGCCGAAAACCTCGAGCCCGACCTCCGACTGTCGCAGAGTCGCACCGAGCGTGGCCACCGGCGAGCCGATTGCGACCGGCTCGGCGTAGCTCGGGAAGTCCAGGTTGTCGGAGCCTCCCACGTTGCGGAAGGCGTTCATGAGAACGATGCCGTGCAGACGCGCACGGTATTTTGAGGCGGTCTCCACCTTCGTTTGATATTGTTCGTCAACTTTCGAGCCGAGCAGGGAAGTCGATTCTTCGAGTTTGCTCACGCGCTCGTCGAGAGAACTCTGCGTCTCTGACGCCGCTGTTGTGGGCGAAGCTTCCTCGCCAGCGGGCTTGCTCGGTAGAACGGCATTGGCGGCTGACTCCTGGCCGGTATTCGTGCCCGGCCGTTCGAGCAGGGCGCGCGTAGCCAGCAGGTCCTGACGCAGTTGGAACATCTCAGCGCGGGATTGCGCATTCTCGGAACGCATCTGTTCCACCAGAACCCGTAGTTGGCGCACCTGGTCCTGAAGTTCGTGGACCGCGCCGCCGGCATCGGCGGGTGCAGCCGCAGCGGAATCCTGGGTGCGTCCCAGCGAACTGAACAAGACGAAAGCGGCGACCGCCATCGCGGCCCCGCGCAGGGTAGAGGTCCTCTGGCTGTTCACACCGTCCTCCTGCACATCCGGAGTCAGGCACGTGGAAATAAGAGGTGCCTATGAGGCCGGATGCGGAATCGAATTCTGTGTGGCATTTTCCCGACGGGCACGCGCGCTGGCAGATATCTCGACGGGCTGGTCTTTTCCGTTACGCCCGGCATGCTGGCGGCTGGGCAGGACGATGCGAAATACCGTAGTCCCCTGGGGCGTACGCTCGACAATGATTTCGCCGCCGTGGTCCTGCACGATTTTCTGCACCACCGCCAAGCCAAGCCCGGTGCCGTTCTCTTTGCCGAAGCTGACGAAGGGATGAAAAAGGCGGTCGCGGATCGATTCGGCGATGCCCGGACCGTTATCGGCGACAGAGATCGTGATGGCGCCATCGATCTCGCCGGCCGTGATTTCGATCTCTCCGCCAATCGGTGGAGCGGCTTCGCTCGCGTTCAGCAGCAGGTTGTACAAGGCGCGCTCCAGCTTGCGCTGATCGAACCATCCAGCCACGTGACTTCCGCAAAGTATGTCGATTGACCGCGAATGATGGCGGGGATGCAGACGAACGGCCTGAACCGCGCGCTGAATCGTCTCTGAGACATCGCCGTAGGCGGGGTTGAGAGACTCGCGCGTGCGGGCAAATTCGAGCAGCGAATCGATCAGATCGGTCATGAGATTCACGCCGGATCGCACTTCCTGATAGAGTTCCTCGCGCTGCGCGGGCGTCAGATGGCTGTCGCAGAGAAATTCGGAGTTCGCCACGATGGCGGCGAGGGAGTGGCGCAGATCGTGAGAGATCGAGCTGGCCATGCGGCCAATAGTTGCTAGCTGTTCAGACTCGAGCAGATCGCGCTGGCTTTTCAGAAGATTCGCACGCATGCGATCAAAGGCGCGCGTAAGTTCGGCGACCTCGTCGCCCCCGCGGGAATCGAGCGGATGGTGGAAGTCACCGCCTTCCAGCGCGCGAACGCCTTCCACCAGCGCTCCAAGCGGCTTGGTGAATGTATGGGAGACGAAGAAAACCAGCGCGCTGCCAACCACGATGGCCGCAAGGCTCAGCAGCAGCAGGTAGCGATTCAACTGGTCGACAAACTTTGTGGCCTGATCGTAGGAACCGAGAACGCTCAACCGAACCGGCGTGGCGCGCGACCCGGAAAGATCGAGCGAAGTTGCGAGAAATCGTTCCTTGCCGACCTGGACGTCGCGGGGAGCTTCTTGAACTGCGCCCCTGGTAAGGGTTTGCAGCGCCCCGGTTTGCAGTTGAGACGGGGCAAGCGTGGTGGCGACGATTTCGTCGCCGCAGGAGAAAGCGACCTGGCTGCCCGCAACCTTGCTGACCTCCGCGGCCAAACGATCATCGATCTCATAGCCGATCACGAGAAAGCCCATGAGCGTGCCGTCGGTACGGGAGCCGCGATAGATAGGCTCGACAAAGCTTTGATAGAGATGATGTTCGCCAAGCCACCAGTGGCTGGATTCGCCGCGGTCTTCATCGAGCGACTGCTGAAAATATTTCTCCGCCGCCTCGGGGGTGAAGCCTGGAGTCTTGGTATGAAGCGCCACGACCCGGCCGCTGCGGTCGACAAGCACGAACAGGTCGCTGCTGGCGATATCGGAAATATCGCGCGAGGCATCCTGGATCGTCACCGGATCGGGGCTGGTCATGATGGCACGGGTGATCGGCAGATCGGCGAGCAGAGAGACGTCGCTGGTGAGCATGGTCTCGCGCTCGTGGCGGAAATCCTGAAACGCGGCCACCGAGTTGCGCAGGTTCACGGCAATGCTCTGCCGCACGTTGGTTTCGACGCTATGGCGCACCAGCAGCAGCGTGGTTGTGGTGAGGGCCGCGGTGATCACCAGCATGGAGATGAGAAAGCGCGTCCGCAGCCGCGTTCGAGGAACGAACAGTGCGGTGGATTCTCGGGCCGAAGCTGGGCGCGCGGACTGGGGAGACGGCATCACGGCAATCAGCGAACGAACTTATATCCCATGCCGTGTACCGTGCGGAAATGTACCGGGCTCGATGGGTCTTTCTCCAGTTTCTGGCGAAGTTTGAGAATGTGATTGTCCACGGTGCGCGTGGAAGGATAATTCTGGTAGCCCCAGACTTCATTGAGAAGTTCGTCACGGCTGATGACGCGGTCGGCATTCTGCACCAGGAATTGGAACGTCTTGAATTCCTGCGCCGTGAGAACAACAGGCTTGCCGTCGCGCTTGACTTCCATCTTGTGGAAGTCGACCGAAATGCCGTCGAAGCTGACGACCTGAACTTCGGGAGTGCGCACGGTGTGGCGAAGCGCGGTCCGCACCCTCGCCAGCAGTTCGCGAGGACTGAAGGGTTTCGTCACATAGTCGTCGGCGCCGAGTTCGAGCAGCAGTACTTTGTCGGAGACGTCGCTGGCCGCGCTCAGCACAACGATCGGGAGCGAGGGAGCGACGGCCCTGATTTCTTTGCAAACGTCTCTGCCCGAAACCTGCGGCAGGCGCAGATCGAGGACGACAGCAGCCGGAGGCGCCGCGCGAAAACTGTCGAGGGCCGATTTGCCGTCGGTTTGGGTCTCAACCGCGTAACCTTCAGTCTCGAACAACCGCCGCAATGCTTTTTGCACAGCTGGATCGTCTTCGACCACCAGGATGCGGCCAGCGGGTCTGGCGGGTGGCCCGGGACTCACGGTCTTTGCGCCGAGCGGAGCAGCTAGGTTCCCCATAATTTTCTTGGTCCAGTAATCTGCGGGGGGAGTTCGCCGAGCCGTCCCAAAGTTGCCCCAGGGGGATCAGCCTCGACTTGTGCAAGCTTACCTCGACAGTGGTAGATTATGCGCCTGAATGGCCGTTTTTTGACATTCTTTTTACAACTCCCGGTTGCCCGTTAATGTGGGCGCGGAACCAGATTTGCATCGTAAAATGGAGCGCTTGCCACTCCAGGATCTGGAAAATCTTATCGTCGTTCTTGTGCGTCCGCGAAACCCTCTCAACATCGGTGCGGCTGCGAGAGC
>Ga0335073_10017302_pt1 | contig 10094 bp, 10 predicted proteins | sample Lox_Sample_22_FD_207093 | JGI IMG/M metagenome (GOLD analysis project Ga0335073, IMG submission 207093) | Soil microbial communities from Loxahatchee National Wildlife Refuge, Florida, United States - Lox_Sample_2.2 | ecosystem: Environmental > Terrestrial > Soil > Wetlands | place: USA... | reverse complement strand
CGGAACCTATCTCGGCAATTTAACATCCATTTCTCGTTGGCTGAATTCAGGAACGCTGACTTGCCCCAATGGACACTCTGCTGGCACGAATTCCTACGTAACGAGCAATCGCACCTATTTCGACACCGGCGAATTAGCTACTTCGGTAGACCCGTGCGGCGATACCACGAGCTATTCCCGCTCGGATACTTACTGGGGTGCTTACCCAAGCTCCGTTACGAATGCGCTGAACCAAATTACCTCCTATACCTACGATTTCAATACCGGCCTGGTTGACTCAACTACTGACCCCAACTCAAAGACAACCTCGTACTCCTACGACGCCAGTTTGCGGCCTACGCAAACCAATTACCCCGATACTGGGCAGACCACATACTGTTACACCGATGAAGGTGGATCGACATGCTCGCTTGCAACCGCACCCCCGTACGAGCTTGTAACTACAAAAATTACCGGCACCGCGTCTGGTCCTTATCAAACTACCATTGTCTACGATGGACTCGGGCGAGTGTCGAAAAGACAAGTCAATTCTGCTCCTAGCTGTATCACTGAGACTGACACAACGTATGACGCTTTAGGTCGGACCTACACGGTCTCAAATCCGTATTGCACAACGAGCGACCCCACATACGGTCTAACGACTTACGCTTATGACGCTTTGGGACGGATCACACAAGTGACAGCACAGGACAACGGTTCTATCACCAGCACCTCTTATTCGGGCAACACGACCACCGTCACGGATCCGGCTGGTAACTCACGCATGTCCGTCACTGATGGTCTTGGCCGACTCACTCAAGTGACCGAGGCTCCCGGTGTTTCGGGCTACGGCTATGTCACCACTTACAGCTACGATGCCCTCGATGATCTCTTGGGTGTCGTCCAGAACGGTTCACGCAATCGCAGCTTCGTTTATGATTCTCTCTCGCGTTTGACTAGTGCCACCAACCCTGAATCCGGCACCATCTCTTATTCCTATGACCCCAATGGCAACTTGACCAGCAAGACTTCCCCTGCTCCCAACCAAACCGGTACCACTTCGATTACGCTGTCCTACTGCTATGACGCCTTAAATCGCATGACGAGCAAGGCCTATACTTCTCAAGCGTGTCCGATGTCTTCTCCGGCGGCAGCCTTCACTTATGATCAGGAACCTACCGGAGGATTGAGTTCGGCTACCAATCTTATTGGTCACCTCGCCGTGACCACCACTACGGGCAACGTGACCAGCAACTACTATTCTTACGATCCCTTGGGCCGTACGATCGTTTACGACCAATGTATGCCGTCTAATTGTGGTTCCAGTAACTACAACACAGCCTATACTTACGACCTCGCTGGTAACGTGACGTCCTTCTTAAACGAAGCCGGCATAACCATTTCGTACACTTACGATGGTGCCGGTCGTCCCTCGGCCGTAACGAGCAGTTATGTCGACTCGAATCATCCGGCCACTCTAATCAACCCATCGATTGGATACTTTCCTAACGGTGCTATTCGTACGATGACGCTGGGGAACTCCGTGACGGAGGCCTCGGCTTACGACGTCAGGTTGCAGCCCTGCCGACTAGGTTTCAACACTTCGGGCAGTTCTTATTCTTCCTGCACTTCTTCTGCTCCAAGCGGCAGCATTCTTGACTTCACGTACTGTTACGGATTGGCGTACCAATCATCCTGCTCCGGCACCAGTTCCACGACTTCCAACAATGGCAATCTTTCGAATTGGAACGCCGTTAGTAGCGCTAGCCCAACCCAAAACTTCAGCCGATCCTTCAAATATGACCCGTTGAACCGCCTCGCGTCCATGTCCTCCCCCAACGATCCCGAAGGCTGCACCACTTACAATTGGACAATCGATGCCTGGGGCAACATGTACAACATGACCGGTACGGGCACCTGTTATTCCTTTCAGGCCACGGTTAACACTCAGAATCAATTCCCGAGTGCTGGCGGCGTTAGCTATACCTACGACGCAGCAGGCAACATGACTTTCGATGGATCGAGTCATTATTACTACGACGCGGAGAATCGCATCATTCAAGTTAACGGCACGCTCGGTACATGTTCATCTGCCACCGTGTGCTATGTGTACGATGCAAACGGGCTCCGCGTGAGCAAGGTGGAGCAGAGCGGCACCAGCAATTATGTCCACGACCTACGAGGCCACGTTATCTCGCAGGAAATTATCGGCTCCGGGTGGGCCAGGGGATATGTTTACCTCGGTTCCCAACAGGTAGCTGAGTACGGCAATGGCACCACGTATTTCCTACACCCCGACTTCCTTGGCTCGACCCGTTTGATGACCGATTATCCATACCAATCCACTCCGCATGATTCCTTTGATTACGAGGTGTTCGGCCGCCAGATTGCGGGAGGTACCTCCACCATCCACCTGTTCACCGGCAAAGAATTCGACATCGAATCTGGCCTGGACAACTTTGGGGCTAGGTACTATTCGTCTTTGCTGAGTAGGTACATGATCCCGGATTGGGCTGCCAAGCCGATCAGCGTACCCTATGCGAACTTCGGCGACCCGCAAAGCCTGAATCTGTACGCTTACATGCGCAACAACCCCTTGAATAGCGTCGATGCAGATGGACATTGCTCGCAAGGCGGAGAATTGGCGTTTTTGGTTTGCAATGGGTACACGCAGATGGCTAACATGTTGTATGGGGAAGAAGACACGCAAGCTATGCAAGACAGCCTTTCGAAGGGTTCATCCGGTGGACCGGGCTTCTGGAGTTCTGTTGGGCACCATTTGAATAATTTCTTTCATGGGCGTGACTGGAACTGCTGTGTGACCTCCAGAGTGCTAACACCGGAAGAATTGGCGAAGGAACAAAGGGAGCCAATTCCGGCCATCAGCGCTTTCACGGACGCTACAGGTTTGGCCGCCGCCGCCCTCGACAGCCTCAAGCTGGGAGCCCTAAGTGCGGCATTAAGTATTGCAAATGATCGCAGCAGTCTCAACAAAGCTACCAACATCCTCGGGTTTGTTCCTGGATTTAGCTGGCCGACGGCTATCACTGGAACGTTTATTGATTTCTTGAATTACGGCCTTAATAATTCCAACCCCTATCAGGATTACAGGGATGCTTCTGGTGAGCCGCTTATCGATGGTGGCCCTACTGGGACGAACCGTGGAGGACCATCCAGTGATGGAGGAGGGGTACCTAACAGTCAAATTGCGTGTCAACTTTCAGCTGCGTGTTAACTGGAACGTCCCTCGTTTGAAGACGAAGGATTTCGATATGGCTTGGAGATCGTCGCGTTGCCCTGTCAGACTAACCCTAGCGCCGCAGTGACAACTGTGGGTCGTTTTGCGGAGGGGGGACATGGCTAGGTTCCTGTCTGATCCTTCTTGGCTTCCAAGCCCGCCGTGTATGTCATTCATCGGGGGCATGTTCCTCCTCTCCCTTGGAGTGATCTACACGTACACGGGAAAGGTCTGGGCCCGCTATCGCAATTGTTGGGTCCATCGAGCCGACGAACCGAAACGGTATTGGTCGGAAGTTGTCGTGTATTATCTCCTTGGTCTTGGTTTGATCGGACTTTTTCTGTATGAGGTTCACGCATTCTCAAGCTGAGCGACACCCGCGGAGTATGCAGCATCCAAAGGCTCTCAGGGTAGCTCCTGTAAGCTATGCGGAATCGGCCAATCTTCGACAGTATTTAGATCTTTATCCGCGAGGGCGAAATCAATGAGGAACGCGCGGTTCGGCTGCACAATTTTCTGCATATTAGCGGCCATATGGGGTTGCCGAGCACCCGCACCATATTGGAACGGCACATGGAAATTAAACCCTTCAAAAAGCAACTATCTGGGTCCGGTGATTACCATTTCGATTTCGGCGGACGGCGAGTATCGGTACGACGACGGCATGGTAACTAACACTTTTCGCTGTGATGGAAAGTATCAACCGCTAGGGAACAATCGCACACAGGCCTGTGTAAAAGGCAGCGCGACTACGTTAGACAGGACCCGAATGGAAAACGGGGTAAAGACAAATACATATCATTGGGAACTTTCGGAGGATGGGAAGGTATTTACGTCGACGGCAGTCGAGCTTCGCCCCAGTGGACCCATCATGATGGGGCAGCTTGTCGCCTCGCGCATTTCGGGCTCCAATGACTTCGCTGGCCAATGGCGAGACACGAGCTTCCTTCAGTGGCACTCAGAGCTGATGCTGAAGCTCGACAGACAGTATCTGCATATCGGCTATCCGACCACTGGTCAGTATGTCGATGCACCGCTCGATGGAGCCGATGCGCCGATGTATGGGCGTCTCGCTGTACCGGGGATCACTTATGCGGTGCGGATGACTGGGCAGCGCGAATTCTTCTTTCTGGCAAAGCTTAATGGCAAAGCCTTAAAACAAGAGTCTTTGGAATTGAACAACAATGGAAAAGTCATTACTGACTGTTGGTGGAATCCAGATAAACCGAATGCGAAGTCGAGGCTTGTCTACGAAAGGAAGTGAGGTGGTCTGTACCCCACCCCGCCTTCCGACAACGCCCATGCCGTCCCTTAGAGTGTAACTCTACGTGTTGGTACTCATTCGTAAGGGTCATCTGAAGGCCGTGGTGACGGATTATGTTTAGTTGACGAAGATAGGCCCTAAGTGGGCACGCGCGAAGTGTCCACTTGGGGAGTGGATGTTGAAAAACTCTTTCGCGATTGGCGTTTTACCTTAACGTAAATGCCTCACGGTGCGTCTAAACTTCAAGCGTTTTGCGTATGTTCTTGATCACCGTCATTCTCGGAGGCTTGCTAGACATGATGGGACAACACTCCCGTTCAGAGTCGCTGTTCTACTACTTCCGTATCGAAGATCAAATTCCCGAACACCACTTGCTGCGCCTTATCGACCGGCATATCAGCTTCGACTTCGTCCACGAAAAGTTGAAAGATTTCTATAGTGACACCGGCAGGCCCTCGATCGACCCCGAACTCCTGCTGCGCATCTTGTTGATCGGTTACCTCTATGGCGTTACCAGCGAGCGCAAGCTCATCGACGAATTGCGTATGCACTTGGCTTGGCGCTGGTTCACAGGGCTGAATTTCGACCAGGAACTCCCGCATCACTCTACGTTTTCCAAGAACCGTCACGGTCGATTTCAAGAATCGAACATATTTCAGGAGCTTTTCGAAGAGATTGTGAACTGCTGTAAGGGACTCGGCTTGGTAGAGGGGGAAGACCTGTCAGTCGATGGCACTTTCGTCCAAGCCAACGCCAGCAAGTCGAGTCGCATTCATCGTGAACAATTGACGGAAGTGGCTCACGTGAAACGGACCGTCCGCGAGTACCTGGCTGATCTCGAACAAGAGAATCCCGCCGAAGTGCCCGCACACCCACAAGAGATGATATCGACGACCGATCCTGATGCGACTTACTTTACTAAGGGCGAGCGACCTGCGGAGCTCGGATATTTCGACAACTATCTGGTCGACAACCAAAGCTGTGTAATTCTTGGCGTTCAGGCCACGGCAGCTAGCTCAAATCTGGAAAGGGTAGCGGCGCGCGAAATGATCACGCGGTCCGCGGAAACGCAAGGAAGGTTTCCGCATTCCGTCGCCGCCGACACGGCCTATGGGAGCGGTGAACTCTTGGCTTGGTTGGAGGAGCGAGGCATCACTTCCTTCATTCCTGTGAGAGAGCATCCTGCGCCGAAAAACAATCTGTATGGAATTGAGAAGTTTGCGTACGATCCAGAAACGAACAGCTATCAGTGCCCTGAAGGAAAGCAACTGAAATACATCGGCGTAAAACTCGCTAACCGAAGTCACATTTATCGGGCAACCATCGGAAAGTGTGGCAACTGCTCGCAAAAGCCGAACTGCACTACCGGAAGGTATCGGCAAATTGTCGTACATATCAACGAATCGGTGCGACAGCGAGCCAGGGAGAGAGCCAACATTCCGGCCTTCGCGGTAGCGCAACGTCAGCGTCGCAAAGTAGAAGCACTGTTTGCGGAACTCAAAAACCAGATCGGATTGCAGCGAGTGCGCTTGCGCAGGATAAAGTTCATTCGAGAACAGTTCCTGCTCGCTGCTTCCGCCCAGAACTTGAAACGACTTGCACGGTTCCTGAAAAGGAGATCCTTACAATCGGTTGCAGCTTCCATCCAGGATAAAAAAGAAAGGGGCATACCTTCCAAATTTCCGAACACTGCTTCGAGCCCAGATCTCCAACAAATCCGCGACTTTTTCAACACCCACGGGATAAATGGACACTTCCGAGCGAACCGCAGTTAAGAGAGTGTCGCAACGGCGACGGCATTCTCTGGAGGAAAAGCGGCGAGTTGTTGAAGAGACGTTGGAGCCGGGAGTATCAGTCGCCCGTGTGGCGCGGGCGCATGGAGTGAATGCCAACCAAGTGTTTGCCGGGCGGCGATTGTATCGACAAGGGCTTCTGGAAAACGCGAACGGTAAGGCAGCGGGACTCCTGGCAGTTCGCGTGGTCGAAACGTCTGCGGTGAAAGAAGCAGAGAGAAGCACCCCAACACAGCGCACGCCATCGGGCATGATTCAGGTGGAGCTTCCCAAAGGACATTTGCGGATCGCCGGGCGCGTGGATACGGAGGCGCTACGTGTGCTGCTGGAGAAGTTGCTGGGATGATCGCGCTGGCCGCGGGCACGCGCATCTGGATCGTGGCGGGTGTGACGGATTTGCGTCGTGGCTTCACCGGCTGGAGTGGGATGGTGCAAACGGCGCTGAAGGAAAATCCGTTTTCGGGCCAGGTCTACATTTTCCGTGGCCGACGCGGGGATTTGATCAAAGTGCTGTGGTGGGATGGCGACGGGTTGTGTTTGTTCGCCAAGCGATTGGAGCGCGGAAGATTCATCTGGCCGAAAGCCACGAGTGGAACGGTGTCGCTGACGCCGGCGCAGCTTTCCATGTTGCTCGAAGGGATTGACTGGCGTCGTCCGGTGCGCACGCAAGAGCCGCAGATGGCGGTGTGAACAGAAATTCGCGGAGAATTGATTTGCCAACAGTGTGATTGCTGGGCATACTGCGCGCACGATGACATCGCGCGCGGGTCTTCCGAACCTCGACACGCTTGATTTCACCACACTGAAAGCGCTGGTCCTGTCCCAGCACGAAGAACTCCTCACGAAAGATACACAGCTCGCCTCGCGTGATGCGGAGATCGAGCAGTTGAAACTGCTGATTGCCAAGCTGCGGCGCATCCAGTTCGGACGCAAATCAGAAAAGTTGCAACGGCAGATCGAGCAGTTGGAGTTGCGGCTGGAGGAGTTGGAGGCGGAGCGAGCCGAGCGCAGCGTTATCTCGCACACGCCGGCCGTTTCCGCGTTCCAGCCGGAAACGAAGCGCACGCGGCAGCCGCTGCCGCATCTGCCCCCATAGTGCCGCTATCACTATCGTGCAAGTCAGGAACACGGAATGACTGTGCACCCGCAAGATCCTGCCGAAGCAGGAAGCCTGCCCGGACTGCGGTGGCGAGCTGAAGGCTCTCGGCGAGGATGTTTCCGAGATGCTGGAGTATGTGCCCGAGCATTTCAAAGTGATCCGGCAAGTTCGGCCGAAGCTGGCCTGCGCGTGCTGCGACAAGATCGTGCAAGCGGAGGCTCCGAGTCGTCCGATCGCCCGCGGCCTAGCGGGTCCGGGGCTTCTGGCACACGTGCTGGTCTCAAAATACTGCGATCACTTGCCGTTGTATCGCCAGTCGGAAATCTACGCACGAGAAGGAGTGGAGTTGGATCGTTCCACGCTAGCGGACTGGGTGGGCGGCACCAGCGCGTTGCTGGAGCCGCTGGTGGAGGCTCTGCGGCGTCACGCGATGGCCGGAGAAAAACTGCACGCGGACGATACGCCGGTTCCGGTGCTCGCGCCTGGCAACGGCAAAACGAAAACGGGACGCTTGTGGACCTATGTGCGCGATGATCGCCCTTGCGGCGATAAGACACCACCGGCGGTGTGGTTCGCTTACACGCCAGACCGCAAGGGCGAGCATCCAAAAGCACACCTACGATGCGGTGTACGAAGAGCGCCGAGTGAGAGAAGCCGCGTGCATGGCGCACGTGCGGAGACAGTTTTTTGATCTCTACGAAGCGCACAAGTCGCCAGTCGCAAAAGAAGCGCTGGAACGCATTGCGGCACTCTATGCCATCGAAGAAGAAATCCGTGGACAGGCTGCCGACCGGCGTCGCGAAGTGCGCCAGCAGCGTAGCTTACCGTTGCTGAACTCGCTGAAGCAGTGGCTCGAAGAAACGTTGACGAAGCTGTCGAAGAAATCCGATACCGCACGGGCCGTGCGCTACGCCCTGGGACGATGGGATGCCTTGCTGCGTTTCTGCGATGATGGTCGCGTCGAGATAGACAACAACGCCGCGGAACGCTCGCTGCGCACGGTCGTGCTAGGCCGCAAAAACTACTTGTTCGCCGGATCCGATCGCGGCGGCCAACGTGCCGCAGCAATTTACAGCCTGATCGGCACCGCCAAACTGAACGGCGTTGATCCTGAGGGCTACCTGCGCAACGTGTTGTCGCGCATCGCGGATCATCCCATCAATCGCATTGAAGAACTCCTGCCCTGGAACCTGACAGCTGAATCTCCGGTAGGTTCGCCTCTCGCCGCATAACCCGCTCAGCTTGTCCACACGGTTAGCTTCGGACGCTTACGATGGTGTAAATTGCGAGGGAGTTAATCTCCTCTGCGCCGGACTGGAATCCCGGTTCCTCGAAATCCATAGCACCTGCGCTTTACGTATGGCTCGCACGATCATGGAACAAAGCTATTCGATGAAACTTCCCGTCATCAAGCGAACACTCGTTCCTCTTTAACAGTCTTTTACGCAGCGACGACGGGTGAACACTGATTCGACGGTATGAAGCTGTTATCGCAAGGAATGACGACGTAACGCGCGCACGATATGTCTTACAAGAACGCCGCCAACTGCAATAGCCAAGATCAGTGTTACCCGGGACTCGTAGTTATGACGTGCCATCTCTATCGCCGCGACGAGATTTCCAGCGATGAATGCAACAGTTGCAGCAACCGCAGCATCTATCACAGCCACCCTGGCATGCCACGGTTGTCGAAGCACCAAGCACGCAAGGCCGCCACCGCCGATCCCTAGCGCGGCGGCAAGCAGTAGGAGGATTACTGCCAGAATAGTAGCTCCAGTTGTTCCGATCATTATCCACCAGCCTTGCAGAGTTCACCGACCAGGCCGATGAAGTGATTCCACTGTGCATCTTCGAAGCTGCTTCCACCGAAATAGAATTGGAATGGTTGTGCAATCGTTCCTTGGATGGCGATACTGAAGTTGATTGAACCCGGTGACGCAGGTGATGCCGCAAATGTAATAGAGCCTGGGTAAATAAGATGGCCGGGATTGGTCGTAAAGGTCATATTTTGGGAATTTATCGATTGAACGGTTACGGATAAGTTAAGCGAAGCACCGGCAACGCCTACCGAGATCGGAATCGTTGATCCGGGGACCATTTCCGAGGGTGGGAAAAATTCGACACTTTCAAATCCCTCCCATCGTGAGTAATTACCAAACAAAGTAAAATTATTTTCAACCGTATCCATCACCTGACTTGCATTCAAACTACACGACATGGTTCGGGAATAAGGGCTTTTGTCCAAGGTAGTTAGGCCCCCCAACCCCATGGTAAGCAGTGTCGGTCCCCCAAAGTTTAAAGAAGCGCCATTCGCGCCATCGTACGCCGGATCAGTGGTGAGACCGTTGATATCAACGTTCGTTACAATGGGATTAGGCGCTGTGTTGATGCCGGGGTTGTAAATTCCACCAAGGTTCTCGCACGCTTCCTCGGAAGAGGTATTAATTACAGATTCCCCGCCGGAATCACTCAGAATGACGCAGTCGTCGAGACCAAGAGGATCAATGGCAGCCAGCGGATTGTTCAGTACATACGCATAGCGATTCCAGGATTGCGGATTCGTAGGATCGACCGCAGCCATTCCAGCCGGGTCCGGAGATGGCCAGCGTCCGTTGGGTGCGTATTCGCGGGCCGGGAAATCATAGACGTTTGCGCTGGTATCTTGATTCATACCGGTAAAATCCAAGTCCGTTGTTCCTGACTGGGAATAAGGCGAACCAA